>Ga0209579_10001508_pt1 | contig 19095 bp, 17 predicted proteins | sample Coa_R1_2_FD_187152 | JGI IMG/M metagenome (GOLD analysis project Ga0209579, IMG submission 187152) | Surface soil microbial communities from Centralia Pennsylvania, which are recovering from an underground coalmine fire - Coalmine... | ecosystem: Environmental > Terrestrial > Soil >... | reverse complement strand
GGAGCCCCACGCGTTCGATCACCACGCCGAGCGCGCCGCAGAACAGCATCGCCGCCGCGAACGCGAACACGAGCGCCGCGATGAGCGGCAGTCCGTAGAGGGCCCGCCCCTGTCCCGAGACGCCCAAGGTGTGCAGCGCGATCGCCGCGATGAACGACCCGACCATAAAGATGTTGAAGTGGGCGAAGTTGATCAGCTCGATGATGCCGTAGACCATGGTGAAGCCGAGGGCGAGCAGCGAGTACATCGCCCCCAGGCTCAGGCCGTTGATGACCTGCTGCACGAGTACGTCGTGGTGGGTCATGGACCGCCGCCCGGAGGGTGTTGGGATCCGCGCATAGCCTGCAACGCGGGGAGCGGGCCGCGCAGGCGGCCCGCTCCCGTCACGTCGTTACCTGCTTCGCATCCTAGTTCTGAGGTGCTACGCCGACGTACTTGTACTGGTGGATGATGTCGTCATCCTTGTACTTCGCATCGTGCACGATCTTGAACACGCTGACGACCCGGCTGTTGATGTCGCCGTTCTTGTCGAACGAAATCGTGCCCTGCAGGGTCTTCAGGTTGCTGGTCTGGATCGCGTCGCGCACGTTGTGCCGGTCCGGCGTCTTGCCCGTCGCGGCCACCCGCTTGATCGCATCCAGAATAACGAGCGCCGCATCGTACGCCGTGATCGAGTAGTCCTGCGGCACCTTGTTGTACTTGGCCTGGAACGCCTTGAGCCACGGCTGCGCTTCGGGGTTCTCGAGGAGGTGCGGGCCGGCGATCGTCGCGTACCAGCCCTCCACCGCGGGGAACCCGCCGCCGGTCAGAATGGTGCCGCCGTACATGCCGTCTCCGCCGCCCTTGGGCATCTTGGGGATTACGTCGTAGGCCTGCTTCGTCAGCTTGACGCCGGCCTGTCCGACGCCGCCGTAGTAGAGCGCGTCGGGGTTGAGCCCCTTGATCTTGGTCAGAATCGTCGTGTAGTCGGCTTCCTTCGGGTTGAGCTGGTCGCGGCCGAGTATCTTGATGCCCTTCTCCGCGGCCCGCTTCGAGAACGAGTCCGCGATGCCGACGCCGTACGCGCCGGAGTCGTCCAGCACGTACACCGTCTTCACGTGCAGCGTCTCGGCGTAGTAGTTGGCCATGTTCGGCCCCTGGAACGCGTCCGTGGTGACGGTGCGGAAGTAGACCGCCTTGCCCTTGGGCCGATACTGAGACGCCATCGCTGGGTTCGTGATGTCCGGGTTCGTCGAGCTGGGAGTGATCGTCGCCATGTCGGCTTCGCTCAAGATCGCCGACATCGCCTTGCCCTCGCCGCTCATCTGCGGGCCGATGTTCGCGACCACCCCCATGTTCGCGACGAGCTTGCGCGTGTTGGTGGCGGCCTGCGCCGGATCGTACTGTCCGGCAGTCGCCGTCCCTGAGTCGAGGATGATCGCTTCGATCTTGTAGCCCGCCACCCCGCCTTTCGCGTTGGCCTGGTCGATCGCAAGCATCGCGCCGTCCTTGATCAGCTCCGCGTCCTCGGCATCCGCGCCGGTCAACGGCAGCGTAATGCCGACGAAGAGCGTCTTGGATGCGGCGGCGTGCGTGCGTGGGAGGCTGCCCAGAGCGACCATCGAGACCACCAGCATGGCCGCAACGACGAGCCCAAGCACACGGTGACGCCAAGTTCCTACCATAAAGTCCCTCCCCTCCCCTGGCCGGCCATCTGGTGCCGCCGCGGACGGCGGCGGCCCTCGGCCGAGCCCGGCATGGATTCCCTATTGCCATGCCTTCTCCTCTGTACGTAACAACACCATCTTCGCGTTCTGATAATAATTTGCGGGCCGCGGCTTCCCGTGCGCGGCCGGGAGGCCCGCGAACGTACGTTTGACGGTGGCGAGACGATCCGGTTAATATAATGAAGGTCGGTAATTCGCAGGACCACTCCCCGCTCTCGGGTCACAGGAGGTGGCAATGTTCGTTTCGCGCACGCTGGTCCGGGTGCTCTGTCTCGCCGCGTCGGCGGCGGCCGCCGCCGCGCTGTCGTCGGTTCCCCGCGCGCACGCCGCGGCAGAGGCCGCGTTTACCGTCATCGCCAACCAGACCGCGGCGAACGCCGGGCAGAACTTCAACGGCGTCGCCAAGGGGCGCCTCGTCATCACCGTGGCGCCCGGTACGCCCGTGCACGTGAAGTTCGTCAACGACAAGACGGCCGCGCTGCCCCACAGCCTTCAGGTGATCCCGCTCAGGGGCTCCGCGCAGTCGCCCGTTCTTCCCGCCCAGGCCGATCCGCAGCCCGCCTTCCCGGGCGCCGAAACGCCGAACGCCGGGATTCCGGGCACGCCGCCCGGCAAAACCGTCGACGTGCGGTTCACCGCGTCAAAGGCGGGCCACTACCTCTTCATCTGCGGATACCCCGGCCACGCGCTGCTCGGCATGTACGGAACGTTCAACGTGACGCCGGGCGCCAAACCCAGCCTGTCCGTCGCGAAATAGGCCGGCGGCGGCATCCGGAGGGAAGCCCGGGGCCCGGGACGAAGATTCTCCAACCTCGGAAGCCGGACCGATGAGTTCCCCCGGAGGGGCAGTGCCAATGGACTCTGGGTCGACTATGCCGCGCGACGAACGGACCGCGGGGCGCTGGATGGGCGTGCTGATTCTGTTCATCCTCGCCGCGGGCATCGTGTCGTTCGTCGTCGCGGCGCACATCTGGTGGCTGCAGCCGCTCGCGTCCAAACAGGGTGCGGCGGCCGACGAGATGTTCAACGCGATCCTCGCCGCGACGGCGATCGCCTTCATCGCCGTTCACCTGTTCATCGCGATCGCGCTGATCCGCTACGCCGCGCACGGCCGGCGGCCGGCGGCCCACTGGCACGAGCACCTCGGCGCGGAGCTGACGTGGACCCTCGTCCCCGCGGCGGGCCTCGTGATCCTCGCCATTCTCGCGGAGATCGTCTGGGCGCACGTCTACAGCCCGCCGCCGGCGAATGCGCAGCTGGTGGAGGTCACGGCCCGGCAGTTTCTATGGTACGTGCGCTACCCCGGCCCGGACGGCAAGCTCGCCCGCACCGATCCGAAGTTCATCAGCGCCGGCAATCCGCTCGGCCTCGATCCCGGCGACCCCGACAGCAAGACCAACGTGGTCGTCACGAACGAATTCCACGCCGTAAACAACCGCCCCGTCCGCGTCGAGATCCGCTCGCTCGATGTCATTCACAGCTTCTTCCTGCCGAACTTCCGCGTGAAGCAGGACGCCGTCCCCGGACGCACCGTGTCCGTCTGGTTCACGCCCGACCGCGCCGGCGCGTATCAGATCGCGTGCGCGCAGCTCTGCGGGGTCGGCCATTATACGATGCGTGGTAACATCGTCGTTGAAACCGACCAGGCCGCGTTCGACGCCTGGCTGGCGAAGCAAGGGCAGCACTAGCCCGAGGTAGGCAGGAGGCCGCGCGGCGACGCGCGCGGCCGGAGGTCCTGCGTCAGACAGGGATAAGGAGTCGCGCCTGATGGATGCCCTCGCCGTACACGAAGGAGCGGCCGGTCACGAGGCCCACACCGAGAGCTTCGTCCGCCACTACATCTTCAGTCTCGACCACAAGATGATCGGCAAGCAGTACTACCTGACAACGCTGTTGATGGCGATGGTCGGCGGCGCTCTGGCGATGCTGATGCGCGCCCACCTGGGCTGGCCCCAGAACGGCACCCTGGACCCCGGCCAGTACCTGGCCGCGGCCACCATGCACGGCACGGTGATGATCTTCTTCTTCCTCACCTCGATCCTCACCGGCGCGTTCGGGAACTTCCTGATCCCGCTGATGATCGGGGCGCGGGACATGGCGTTCCCGTTCCTGAACATGCTGTCGTACTGGACGCTGGTCCCGGGGGTCCTGGTCGTGCTGGCGTCGTTCTTCGTGCCCGGCGGGCCGGCCGGCAACGGCTGGACGTCGTACGCGCCCTTGTCGGCAGTGGCAAAGTTCTCCCCGGGCTCCGGCCTCGGCCAGACGCTGTGGGCGATCTCGATCATGTTCGTGCTGTTCTCGTCGCTCTTCGGCTCGCTCAACTTCCTCACCACGATCATCAACATGCGCGCGCGCGGGATGTCGATGGGCCGGCTGCCGCTCACGCTGTGGGGCATCTTCATCACCGCGATCCTCGCCGTGCTCTCCTTCCCCGTGCTGACGGCCGCCGTGGTGATGTTGATCCTGGATCGGACGGCCGGCACCAGCTTCTTCGTCCCGGCGAATCTGCTGGTCGCGGGGCAGGTGCTCGGCAACAAGAACGGCGACGCCCTCCTCTGGCAGCACATGTTCTGGTTCTTCGGCCATCCGGAAGTCTACATCCTGATCCTCACGCCGATGGGGATCGTCTCCGATGTGATCTCGACGTTCTCGCGCAAACCGATCTTCGGCTACAAGGCGATGGTGCTGTCGATCTCGGCGATCGGGTTCCTGAGCTTCCTCGTGTGGGGCCACCACATGTTCGTGAGCGGGATGTCGCCGCTGCTCGGCGCCGCGTTCCTCGGGTCGACGATCGCGATCGCCGTGCCGTCGGCGATCAAAACGTTCAACTGGTGCACGACGCTGTGGCAGGGCCGCATCCATTTCACGACCGCGATGCTGTTCGCGATCGCGTTCGTGTCGCTGTTCGTGACCGGCGGGCTCAGCGGGATCTTCCTCGCGGCCGCGCCGGTCGACATCTACCTGCACGACACGTACTTCGTGATCGCGCACTTCCACTTCGTGATGGCCGCCGCGGCGCTCTTCTCGATCTTCGCCGGCACCTACTACTGGTTCCCGAAGATGTTCGGGCGCATGATGGACGAGCGCCTCGGCAAGATCCACTTCGTGTTCACGTTCCTCGGGATTTACGCGACGTTCTTCCCGATGCATTTCCTTGGATTCATGGGGAACAGCCGCCGGCTGTACGACACGAGCACGTACCCGTTTCTGAGCCACGCCGGCCCGATCGACGTCTTCATCTCGTTGAGCGCGTTCATGCTCGGCGCGGCGCAGTTCGTGTTCATCTACAACTTCTTCAAGAGCATGCTCCACGGGCCCGTCGCGGAGCAGAACCCCTGGCACGCCAACTCCCTGGAGTGGGCGGCGCCGTCGCCGCCCCCGCACGGCAACTGGGGACCGTCGCTGCCGGTGGTCTACCGGTGGCCGTACGACTACTCGGTGCCCGGCGCGGCCCAGGACTACAGCCCGCAGTGGCAGGCGGAACCCGTCGCGGCGGTGGCGGCCGGACCCGCGCATACCGCGGGCCCGTCCCCTTCGGGGGATGAGCACTAAGCTGGACGCCGTGACCGCGCGCGCGATCGAGACGCACCGGGGCGGCCCGGGAGCCCGCCGCCCGTCGGGGCCGGCCGGCGTTGGGCCCGGCGGCCGCGGGGACGGCCCGGCCGCATCGGGGCCCGCCGTCGGCACGGCCGTGATCGGAATGATCGCGGCGCTGACCGCGGTGACGATGCTGTTCGTCGCGTTCACGACGGCGTATCTCGCGCGGCGGCAGGAGCCGGGTTGGGGCGCGCTGGTGATGCCGCCGGTCCTCTGGCTCACCACGGCGATTCTTCTCGCCAGCAGCGGCACGCTCGAGTGGGCGCGCCGCCGCATCGCCGCCGGCGACATCCGAGGCCTGCAGCGCGGTCTCACGGCGACGGCATGGCTCGGCGGGGCGTTCGTCCTCGGGCAGATCGTCGCGTGGCGGTCGCTCGCCGCGCAGGGCGCGTACATCTCGTCCAACCAACACAGCGGGTTCTTCTACCTGCTCACGGGCGCCCACGGGGCCCATCTCCTCGGCGGCCTCACCGCGCTCGGCGTCATCGTCTGGAAGGCGCACGCCGGGCGGTACGGGGTGGCTTCGCACGCCGGCATCGGCGTGTTCGCGCTGTACTGGCATTTCATGGACCTGTTGTGGCTCTATCTCTTTGCCCTGCTGTTTTGGGCCTGACGGGCCCGCTCACAGGGAGGCGATGATGGCGGCAACCGAGACTCGGGGAGAAGGCACGACGCTGGCGGAGCGCTGGGCCGGCGGACGGTCGCCGTGGGACGTCAGCTGGGGCAAGCTGATGATGTGGCTGTTCCTCGCCTCGGACGCGATGACGTTCGCCGGACTCCTCGTCGCGCTTTGGGCGGCGCGGTTCAGCGCCCCGATATGGCCGAACCGGGCGGAGATCCTGAACATCCGGCTCGCCGCCGGGATGACCGCGATCTTGATCTTCAGCAGCACGACGATGGCCCTCTCCGTCTACGCGATGCGGCGCGGCTGGCGGCGGCCGGCGGTCCGGTTCCTCGCCGCGACCGTCGTCGCGGGCGCCGTGTTCGTGAGCCTCCAGGCGCTCGAGTGGTCGCATCTGATCGGGGACGGCGCCGGGTTGGCCGGCAACCCGTGGGGCGTGCCCGCGTTCAGCTTCACGTTCTTCACGATCACGGGCCTGCACGGGCTGCACGTGCTCGGCGGCGTCATCTATCTGTGGGCGATGGCGGTTCGCCTCGCCAAGGGGTTGTCGTCCGAAGACGGCCTCGAGATCGCGGGCCTGTACTGGGGGTTCGTCGATCTGGTGTGGGTCTTCATCTGGCCGTCGATCTATCTGCTGTAGGGAGGAGCGCCCGGTGCACATGAGCGATTCGCAGGCGGGTCACGGCGCGCCGGAGCACGGCGAGGCGGAGGTCGTGCACGCGCAGCCGCTTCCGGAGAGCGTCACGCGCGCGTATCTGGTGGGCTTCGTGGTGCTGCTGGTGCTCACCGCGATCGAGGCGAGCACCGTCCTCGCGTGGCACCTGCCCGCGGCCGTTCGCGTGACAGTCCTGATCATCTCCGCGTCGATCAAGGCCTCGCTGATCGGCGCCTATTACATGAACCTCAAGTTCGAACGGGTGGCGATGATCGGCATCGCGGTCTCGCCGCTGCTCCTCGCGGTGCTGATGTTCTTCATGATCGCGCCGGACGCGGCGCAGCGGTTCGGGGCGCGGTAAGAACACCACCAGTCGGCGCTACTCGCTGCTCTCCCAGGCGCGCGGCACGAAGAGCCGTTCGTGGGTGCGGATCGCGAAGCGGTCGGTCATTCCGGCAAGAAAGTCGCAGACCGCGCGCGGCACAGTCGTCTGCCCGCTCTCGAGCGGCTCCCGCGACTCATCGCCCATCTCGCCGGGGTGCGCGACAAAGTAGTCGAACAGCTCGCGCAGCAGCCGCTGGGCCTTACCGACGTCGGATTTGGCAGCCGACCCGCGATAGACCCGCTCGAACAGAAAGTCCTTGAGCTCGTTGAGCGCGCGCCGGATCGCGTCGCCCATCTCGATCCGGGGCCTTTCCGCCGAGCGCTCGACGATGTCGCGCACCGTGACGTCGACCCACTGGCCGCGCGTCTCGCCGAGCACCTCTCGCACCGCGGCCGGAACGTCTTGTTCGCCGATCAATCCCGCACGGATGGCGTCGTCTGTATCATGGTGGACGTAGGCGATGCGGTCGGAGACGCGGGCCAGCTGTCCCTCCACCGTGTGCGGCAGGGCGTCCGCGGGTGTCTCGTCGATCGGCGGCAGTGTCTCGAGATCCGTCGGTCCCTTGGAGTGCCCGCCGATCCCGTCGCGGACTTCCCACGCCAGGTTGAGCCCGTGTTCGATCCTGCCGTCGCTCGTACGGCGCCGTTCCAGCAGTTCCACGACCCGCAGGCTCTGCACGTCGTGACGGAAGCCGCCGTGGGCGGCCATCACTTCGTTCAGCGCCTCTTCGCCGGCATGCCCGAACGGCGGGTGGCCCAGGTCGTGGGCGAGGACGATCGCCTCGGTGAGGTCCTCGTTGAGCCTGAGCGCGCGGGCAATCGTGCGGGCGATCTGCGCGACCTCGAGGGTGTGCGTGAGCCGCGTGCGGTAGTGGTCGCCTTCGGGCGCGATGAAGACCTGCGTCTTGTGCATGAGGCGCCGGAACGCTTTCGAGTGAACGACCCGGTCGCGGTCGCGCTGGAAGTCGGTGCGGATGGAGTCCGGAAGCTCCGGCCTGGTCCGCCCCCGCGTCGCGGCGCTGCGGGCGGCGTAGGGCGCGAGCAGTTGTTCCTCCCACGCCTCGGTCCTCTCGCGAGGATTCACGACCGCCTGCCGAGGTCTGCGTGGCGCCGCACGTCCCCCGCCTCTCACTTCCGGGACGGCCTGACGCCGCCCGGGCGCGTCGGTTACTTGTCGCGCTCGGCGCGCGCGCGGCGCTCGCGGAGCGCGGCCTGCGCCGCCGCCAGCCGCGCCGTCGGCACGCGGTACGGCGAGCAGCTGACGTAGCTGAGCCCGACCTTGTGGCAGAACTCGATGCTCGCCGGATCGCCGCCGTGCTCGCCGCAGATCCCCAACTCGATGTCGGGCCGGGTCCTGCGCCCCTCCCGCACGGCCATGTCGATCAGCACGCCCACCCCGTCGGCGTCGAGCACCTGAAACGGGTTCTCCGGCAGGATCTTGCGGGTGACGTACTGGAGCAGGAACTTGCCCTCGGCGTCGTCCCGGCTGAACCCGAAGATCAATTGGGTGAGATCGTTGCTGCCGAACGAGAAGAACTCGGCGAGCTTGGCGATATCGGCGGCCACGACGCACGCGCGCGGGATCTCGATCATCGTCCCGAACTTGTAGACGACGCGGATCCCCTGCTCTTTCATCACGCGCTCGGCGAGCGGCCGGACCCGCTCCTCCACGAGCCGCAGCTCGTTCACGTGGCCCACGAGCGGGATCATGATCTCGGGATGCGTCTTCACGCCCTGCTTGGCCAGGATGCACGCGGCCTCGAGAATCGCCCGCACCTGCATGTCGATGATGCCCGGGAACAGGATGCCGAGCCGGATGCCGCGCAGGCCCAGCATCGGGTTCTGCTCCCGCATCCCCTGGACCGCGCGGAGGAGGTGCTCTTTCTCGGCCAGCGCCGCGGGATCGTTGCCGCGGTCCCGCAGCTGCGTGACCTCGACGAGCAGCTCGTCGTAGTGGGGCAGAAATTCGTGCAGCGGCGGATCGATCAGGCGGATGACGACCGTGTGGCCGGCCATCGCGCGCAGGATGCCGACGAAGTCCTGCCGCTGCACCGGCAGCAGCTCGTCGAGCGCGAGCTGCCGCTCCGCGTCGGTCTCCGCCAGGATCATCCGGCGGACGATCGGGAGCCGCTCCTCCTCAAAAAACATGTGCTCCGTCCGGCACAGGCCGACACCCTCGGCGCCGAACGCCCGGGCGCGCTCCGCGTCCCGCGGGTAGTCCGCGTTCGCCCACACACCGAGCCGGCGCGTCTTGTCCGCCCAGCCCAGCAGCGTCTGGAGGTCCTGGTCCTTCGTGACGTCCGGATCGATCGTCTTAACAGCGCGGCGAAGACCTCCCCGGTCGTCCCGTCGATGGAGATGGGGTCGCCTTGGCGAATCACCTGGCCGTTCACGCTGAACTGGCGCGCGTTGAGGTCGACGCGAATGGCCTCCGCGCCGGCGACGCAGGGCTTGCCGAGGCCGCGCGCCACGACCGCCGCATGGCTCGTCGCGCCGCCGCGGGCCGTGAGAATGCCGCGGGCCACCAGCATGCCGTGAACGTCGTCGGGGCTGGTCTCGGGCCGGACCAGGATCACGGCCTCGCCCTTGCCGCCCCGTTCGGCGGCCGTATCGGGGTCGAAGACGGCAATGCCGGTCGCGGCGCCGGGCGACGCGTTGAGGCCGCGCGTGAGCAGCTTACCCTCGCGGTCGGCCGCGTCCTTGTCCTCCTGAACAAAGCGAGGCAGCAGCAACTGATAGAGCTGGTCGGCATCGACACGCAGGAGCGCCTCGTCCTTCGTGATCAGGCGCTCACGGACCATGTCGACGGCAGTCTTCACAGCCGCCTGAGCGGTGCGCTTCCCGCTGCGGGTCTGGAGCATCCATAGCTTCCCGCGCTCGACCGTGAACTCGAGGTCCTGAACGTCCTTGTAGTGGCGCTCCAGCATCTGCGCCAGCTTGAGAAACTGCTTGTAGGCGGCGGGCATCTCGGACTGCAACTGGCTGATCGGATGCGGGGTCCGGGTGCCGGCGACGACGTCCTCGCCCTGCGCGTTCGGCAGATACTCGCCGTAGAGGCCCTTTTCGCCGGTGGCGGGGTTGCGCGTGAACGCGACGCCGGTCGCGCTGTCGTCTCCCATGTTGCCGAAGACCATCGTCTGAACGTTGACCGCGGTGCCGAGGTCGTGCGGGATCTTGTTGAAGTTGCGGTAGTCGATGGCCCGTTTGCCGTCCCACGAATCGAAGACCGCGCGGATGGCCCTCTCGAGCTGCTGCCAGGGGTCCGTGGGAAACGTCTCGCCGGTCTCCCGCCCGATCAGGTCTTTGAACCGGCCGGCAAGCTCTCGCAGGTCCGCCGCGGACAGATCGGTGTCGAGCTTCGCCCCGACCCGGCGCTTCTGCTCCTCGATGAGGTGCTCGAACTTCTCTCCGGGCACGTCGAGCACGATTTTCCCGAACATCTGCACGAAGCGCCGGTAGGCGTCCTCGGCAAAGCGCTCGTTCCCCGTGAGCGCCGCGAGCCCGCGCACGGTCTCCGGGTTCAGCCCGAGGTTGAGGACCGTATCCATCATCCCCGGCATCGAGAACTTGGCGCCGGACCGCACGGAGACGAGCAGCGGGTTCTTGGCATCGCCGAACCGCTTGCCCATCTTGCGCTCCACGGTCGCGAGCGCCCGCCGGACCTCGTTCATGAGTCCCGGCGGGAGCGTCTTGCCGCGCGCGAGGTAGGCGTTGCAGACCGCGGTCGTGATCGTGAAGCCCGGCGGCACCGGCAGGCCGACGCGGCTCATCTCCGCGAGACCGGCACCCTTGCCGCCGAGCAGGTCGCGCATCGACGCGTTGCCCTCTTCGAAGAGCCAGATCGGCTTCGCGGCCGCGCGGCCGGCGCCTCGCCCGGCGCGTGTGCGCGCCCGGGTACCCCCCCGCAGGCCGGGCTTCCCGGTCCCACGCCGTGGTTTCGCACCAAGACGAATAGCCATGTCCAAGATCACCTCACGTGGAAATGTGCGACCTTTTCATCTTTGGGGAACGGGAGAAGGCTTTCCTTCACGCGCCGCGTCGCTGACTACCAGTAAGGAAAAGTCCGCGATTAACCGCCCCAACTGTACGACTTGTGAAAGAAGCGCAAGGCGATTATTGCGGATTGCCATGTCTTGATCCATTACAAGTACATCGTTAAAGAATCGATCCACGGGCCCGGCTAGAGCAGCGAGTCGCTGCAGGATTTCACTGTAGTCTTTCGCCTTTTCTGTTGACAATTTATTGGGGTTGGCGTTCAGCGCCTTCCAAGAACTGACAGAAGAGACTCGATCCGCAGTCTTAAGCAAGTCTGGATTCCGCAAAGCATCAAGAAGTTGAACCTCTGCGGGTGCCGTCAGGAGCGAATCACGAATCTCGCCAGCGAAGCCACTCGGCAATATGCGTGAGGCGCGATCAAATGCAGTATAGAGTTTAAGAAACTCGGGGCGGTTCCGAAAGACCTGCAGCGCCCAGGCTCGTGCTTCTGCGTCGGTCAAGTCGTCCGAAGCAGATGCAAGAACGGCATCCACAGTGTCGTAACTTAGGCCCCTCTGTTGAAGTGTCATCTCCGTGCGAAAACGTTGCAGCAAGAGATCCAATGCCGTTCCCGAAACCGAGTTCCGCAGCTCTTGATCTTCGAGACCGTGAACGTCTAGGACGGCAGATACTAGCCTACGTGCACTAAAATGAATTCGGCGGAAAAGGATTATCTGAACGATGCCATTGGCGGCGCGTCTGAATCCATACGGGTCTTCCGAACCACTTACGGTCAAGCCAGCGGCCAAAGCTCCGATCAATGTATCCGCCTTATCCAGCAGCGCTAGGTAAGTACCGACGTCTGTCCGCGGATATGTTTGTCCGCGAGGCAGATATTGCTCCCCTATCCCACGCGCAACCGGTTCGGGTTCGCCGTCGTGTTTAGCGTACAACTCACCCATGGTTCCCTGCAGTTCGGGTAGTTCGCGAACCATGAGCGTAACCAAGTCCGCCTTGCTGAGATGGGCGGCTCTCTTCAGGTGGCGGACTTCGTCAGAATTGGCATCAAAGAGATCTGGCGCAAGAAGAGCCAATGCTTCCAAACGCCGAGTCTTTTCCCACATGGTCCCAAGTTTTTCGTGAAAAGTAAGCTCATTCAATTCCGCGACCCGCGAAGATAGCCGACGCTGCCTATCTTCATCAAAGAAGAATTTCGCGTCCGATAAGCGGGCCTTAAGTACCCACTCGTTCCCTTGCTTAACGGTTTCGAGCCCACGTGCGTCACCGTCTCTAACAGCCAAAAATAACGGCAGTAGGTCGCCCTGCGCGCCCTGCACGGCAAAATATTTTTGATGATGTTGCATGACGGTAACTAGGACATCTCGTGGCAGACTGAGAAACTCGTCCGCAATTCGCCCCTTAAAAACCGTGGGCCACTCGACGATTTGGATAATCTCCTCAAGCAGGTCGGGATCCAGAATCGGTTGCCCGCCGATGTCGTACGTCACCCGAAAGCACTGGCTTGTGATCCTTTCGCGCCGTTCTTCTGGGTCGAGCAAGACAAAGCCGTCATGCAGGGCTTCGCGATAGGCATTTGCGGTGCGTACAGAAATTGGATTCGGATGAAGAACACGATGCGCGTAGGTCCGTCGGCCTGCCTGCAGTCCGGCGAGTTCCAAGCGCAGAACCTTGGACCCAAGTAGAGCCAAGACCCAACGAATCGGCCGGGCAAAACGCATCGATCCGGTGCCCCATCGCATCGACTTTGCGAACGTCAGTTGTTGCACTAGAGCGGGCAATGTCTCCCGCAATACCTCAGAAGTGAATCGACCTCGCTGTCGGTTGACGACGTACACATAGTTACCTTCAGGAGTGTCACGGGTCTCAAGGTCGGTTACGGCCACCCCTTGCGCGCGAGCAAAACCCTGGGCAGCGTTTGTTGGCTTGCCGTCGGGGGTGAAAGCGACTCGAACCGCTGGACCGCGAACGTCGCGAACTAGATCCGCCTGTCTTGCAACGACGCCATCGACGATCAGCACCAATCTACGGGGTGTGCCAAAGCAGCTCAACCGCTCGAACGGGATGCGCGCATCATGGAACGATATTGGTGCGACCTCGCGCATTTGACGGAGACCATTGCGAACAGCGGCAGGCGGAAGCTCCTCCGTTCCAACTTCGAAAACTAGCTGAGCGCTAGAAGCTTTAGACGAGTTCCCGCGCAAGGGCAACGTCACTCCCCTGAATATCGATCAGTGCTTGAGTTCGAAAGATCACGCTGTACTTTGACGCGGCAACAAGGGCCAGCCCATTTCCTCACGCTGTAACAGGAAACGCTCTGCACAGCCTCGCGCTAACGTGCGAGACCGTGCCATAAGCCCAGCGCGCTCGGCAACTCCAACAGCGCCGCGCGCATCAAGAAGATTGAAAGTGTGGGAGCATTTCAGCACATACTCGTATGCTGGCAAAACCAAGCGGCGGGTCATCAAACGGTTTGCCTCGGCCTCGTACATTTCGAAGAGTTTCCGGAGCATCGCGACGTCCGCTTCCTCGAGTGCGTAAGTCGACTGTTCAAATTCTTCCCGCTGCCTGATGTCGCCATATTGGATTCCAGGCGCCCAAGTCAGATGAAAGACACTATCCTTTCGTTGAATAAACTGGGCGATGCGTTCGACGCCGTAGGTAATCTCAGCAGGAACGACAGGGAGTTCAAGACCGCCAGCCTGCTGGAAATAGGTGAATTGAGTGATTTCGAGCCCATCCAAAAAGACCTGCCACCCAAGACCGGCAGCGCCGAGCGTCCTATCCTCCCAGTCATCTTCGAGAAATCGCAAATCGTGATCCCGGAGATCAATTCCAATCTTCTTTATGCTGTCAATGTAGCGGTCTTGGACATCGTCTGGAGCGGGTTTGAGCAGAACCTGGTACTGAAAGTAACGTCCAAGACGATTTGGATTGTTACCATATCGACTGTCCGCTGGACGGCGACTAGGCTGCACGTAAGCAACCTTCCATGGCTCAGGACCCAAAGCACGAAGAAACGTCGCCGGATGCATAGTTCCAGCGCCGACTTCCATATCGTAGGGTTGCTCAATAACGCAACCATACTCTGCCCAGAACTGCTGTAACGTGACAAGTACGCCTTGAAAAGTCAAAGGTACCCGACTAGCCGAAGACCGCCGGGAGGGAGTCTGCGTGCGCTCTTGCCCTCTAGCCAATGCCGAGCGGCTCTTCCTCGCGCACTCTCCGCAGCGACGGCAGCTGGGTCAGCATGCTCGCGAGGGCGAACGCCGCCAGCCCGGCGGCGGCCCACGTCAGGGGCATCTCGAGCACCTTGTCCTCGGTGTGGAACCGCACGACGCCCGGCCGGCCGTTGCGGACCACCCCTTGGGCCTCCTCCATCGCGGATCCAAAGTGGATCAGCGCGCGCTTCGCCCGTTCGAGATCGACTTCCATGGGACCACCTCCAAGGGCTATCTTATCACGGTGTGTGCCCCCTCGGCGCCGGCGCGAGGCGCGCGGACGATGCCGTGGAAATTTGCGATCAGGGGCGCGCGCCGGAAGGGCGCGGCACCGCGAGGCGGAGCCGCGCGATGACCCGGGGCGCGCGCAGGCGGCCGTCGAGATGATATTCGAGGTGCGCCTGCACGAGGCCGGCCAGCTCCCGTCTCGCCCGCTCCGGAACCCGGAGCCGCCGAGCGCGCTCCGCCGTGCTGCGCAGCAGAAAGCCGCCGGTCGCGAGCACACCGGGCGCCACCCCGGCCGGCTCGCCGGCCGCGCACGCGGGGCACAACGCACCCCCCGCGGCCGGACTGAACGTCCACCCCGTCCCCCCGCGCGCCGGCAACCCCTCCGCCGAGACGCCGGCGGGCAGCGGGCGGCCGCACGCCACGCACCGCTCCATCTCCGGGCGATACCCGAGGCTGTCGGCGAGATGCAGCGAAAACCACAGCGCGTAGATCTCGGCTTCGTCTTCCGCGGCCGTCTCGATCACGGCCAGCGCGTCGAGCACGGCCTCGAACACCTCGGGGTGACGGTCCCGCTCCGGCAGGAACCGGTCGACGAGCTCGGCGACGTACGCGGCGTAGGCGCTTCGAAGCAGGTCGTGCTGCAGCCCGGCAAACGCCCGGACGACCTCGGCCTGCGCCACCACGTCGAGCGTCCGTCCCCGCGCCAGCAGGAACCGGCCCTGAGTATACGGCTGCACCCTGCCGGCGAGGCGGCTCGTCGTCTTGCGCACCCCGCGGGCTGATGCCCGGATCTTGCCGTGCTCCCGCGTGAGCAGCGTCAGGATCCGATCGGCCTCGCCGACGGGCTGATGGCGCAGGATGACCGCGTCGACTTTATAGACCGGCACGGTTTGCGCGACGACGCCCGACACGCGACGAAGATGTACGGGCGGCCGAACGTGCGCGGTAACCCACGAGCGCGCGCGCGCCGAAGGCGCGCGGCAGCAGCTCCGCGAACGGGAGCACCGCCGGCGCGCCCCCGGGCCCGGCGAGCACCACCGTGCGCACACCGAACTCCGCCATGACTTGGCGGCACGCGCCGCACGGCGTGGTGCCGGCCGGCGCGGCGACCGCGACTGCGCGGATCCGCCGGCGGCCCGAGGCGACGGCGGTTTGCAGCGCCACCCGCTCCGCGCACTGCGTGAGTCCGAACGAGGCGTTTTCGACGTTGGCGCCGGTGTAGATCGACCCGTCCGAGGCGAGGGCCGCGGCGCCGACGGGAAAATGTGAATAGGGCGCGTAGGCACGGCGGCGGGCCGCACGGGCGGCGCGGATCAACGCGCCGTAGTCGGGTCCCCGCCGCGCCCCGGCGCGCTTGATATTTCGACGGACTGGAGGACGACGAGACATGCGCACTCTCCGTGGAATGGCGGACGGCTCAGGGATTCGCTGATGCGACGCCGCGTCCTGTGCTTAAGGGTGCCGGTCCGCACGGCCGCGAAGTGTGCACCATGACCCCCGCTGAGCCTCGCACCGCGCATCCGTTTCATATGTACGATGCCATGCGCGAGCAGCCCGACGCGTTTGCCGCCGTCGCCGCCCGCACGGCGCCGGCCGCCGAGACCGTCTCGGCCCGGCTCGCCCGATGCGACCGCCTCTACCTCGTCGGCATCGGCACGTCGTATCACGCCGCGCTGACCGGTGAATACCTGGTGCGGACCTACGGCGGCGGCATGCCGGTCTACGCCGCGCACGCGTTCGATTTCGCGCTCTACGGACCGCCGCTCGGTCCGCGCGATGCCGTGATCACGGTGACACACCGCGGGACGAAACGGTACACCCGGGACGCCCTGGTCCGGGCGCGCGAAGCCGGCTGCCCGACCGTGGTGATCACGGGCGACGGCCCGGACGCCCGGGGCGGCTCCGATGACCGCGTTGCCGGGGGCGGGTCCGCCGGCACAGACGCCGTCTTCCACACCGTTCCCCAGGAGCGCTCGTCGACGCATACGGTGAGTTACGCCGGCGCGGTGGCCGTGTTGTCGGTGCTCGCGGCGCAGGTGGGCGCGGCGCGCCTCGGACGGCCCGCGCTCGATCCCGCGATCCTCCGCGACGCTGTGCCCGCCGCCATCCGGGCGGCGCTTGCCCTCGAACCGAAAATCGCCGACCACGCGCGCGGCCTCGCGTCCGGCCCCCGCATCTGGCTCGCCGGCGGCGGGCCCGGCGCCGTCGCCGCGATCGAAGGCGCGCTGAAGATCAAGGAAACCTCATACGCCACGGCCGAGGGGATGAGCGCGGAGGCGATGCTCCACGGGCCGTTTCAGAGCACCGAGCCCGAGGACCTGTTCCTCCTCATCGCCCAGTCCGGTCCCGCGCAGCGCCGCGTGGCCGACGTGGCCGCCGCGGCGCACGAGATCGGCGCCCGCCCGGTCCTCGTCGACGACGGCACCGCGGAGATTCCGGCCGGAAGCCTCGCCGCGCGCTGGAGCGTGCCGCCGGTGCCGGAGCCCTTCACGACGCTCACCTGCGCGGTACCGCTGCAGCTGTTCGCCTACCATCTCGCGCTGGCCCGCGGCACCAACCCGGACAGCTTCCGGCTCGACGACCCGAGGTTCTTGAGGGCCTTCCGCCGCGTAACGTTGTAGCGCCGCCGCGGCGTCAGGTGCCCGCGGCCGGGGAGCGGCTCGAGACTTCGGCTTCCTGCCGCGGCGACTCCGGCGACAATCGCGTGATCCGGACTTTGGTGATGCGCTGCCCGAGGGCGCGCTCGACACGCAGCTCCGCGCCGGCCACCGACGCGGTCTCGCCCTGCACCGGGACGTGCCCCGCGAGCGCGTAGACCAGGCCCGCGATCGTGTCGACGTCCTCCATCGGCAGATGGAGTCCCAGGATTTCATTGACCTCGTCGATGTGGGTCCGGCCGTTGACGACGGCGGTCCGGTCGTCGATCAGCTGGATCGGCTTTTCCTCGAGATCGTACTCGTCCTGAATCTCGCCGACAATCTCCTCCAACAGGTCCTCCATCGTCACGAGCCCGGCGGTCCCGCCGTATTCGTCCACGACGATCGCCATGGAGACCTTCCGGCCCTGCATCTCCCGGAAGAGCTCGGCCACCTTCTTCGTCTCGGGCACGAAAAACGGCGGGCGCTGCACCTCGCCGACCGGTTGGTCGAGACGCCCCTGCCGGAGCGCCGGCAGCAGATCGCGGACGTACACGACGCCGACAACGTGGTCGACGCTGCCTTCGTATACCGGGAGCCGCGAGTGGCCGGACTCCAAGACGAGCCCGAGCGCCTCGTTGATCGTCGCCTTCGCCTGCACCGCGACGATGTCGACGCGCGGCCGCATGACCTCGCGCACGACGGTGTCGCCGAACTCGAAGATGGAGTGGATCATCTCGCGCTCCTCTTCCTCGAGGACGCCCTCCTCCTCGCCGACCTGCACGAGAAAGCGCAGTTGATCCTCCGTCACGAGCGGCGCGTGCGGCGTGATGGCGCCGCCGAACGGACGCACGATCGCCGTCCCGGCGAGCGAGAGCACCCGCACGAGCGGCGTCAGAACGACGCTCACCGCGCGGACCGTCCCGGCGACGTGAATGGCGAATCGGTCCGCGTAGCGCACGGCCAGCGTCTTCGGCGCGATCTCCGCGAGAATCAGGACGAGGATCGTCGCCCCGACGAACGCCACGATCTCGCCCGTCCGCCGGCCGAGCAGGCTCAGCGCGATCGAGGTCGCGACGACGGAGGAACCGACGTTGGCGATCGTGTTGCCGGCCAGCAGCGTGGTGAGGAGGTGGCCGGGATTTTCCAGCAGCTGGTGCGCGAGGCGCGCCCGGCGGTCGCCGGCGTCACGCAGCCGCCGCAGCGTCAGCCGGTTCGCCGCAAACAGCGCGGTTTCCGCGGCGCCAAAGAACGCGCCGCAGAGAATGAGCATGCCGAGGAGGACGAACCGAAGGCCCAAGACCCCTACCCTTCAGCCCCGGCGCCGGTGCGCGCGTGCCGGGACGAACACCTGCGGACATGCGGGCATATCGACGAGATTATTGTATCCAATAATGCGATTATACCATCCGCGGCCCGGCCGCGCCGGACTGGGCGCTTGAGGCCCGCGCCACACGGCCGCGCACGGCGAAGCCGAAGGCGGCGAGGCACGCGATCCCGAGCGCGGCGGCCGCGCGGCCGGCCAGAGGAGCCCCCGGCCAGACACGGGCCAGGACGATGAACGCCGCGACCGCCGCCGCGGCGCCGGAGGCGGCGAGCACGGCGGCCGCGGACACGTCCTTGACCGCGGCGGCGCGGGGGTCTTCGTCGGGACACACGAGGTCGGTCAGCAGCTCGATCGCGGTGTTGAGCAGTTCGGCCGAGAGAACGAAGCCCACCGCGCCGGCGAGCAGCGCGAGTTCGACGCCGGAGCACCCCGCGGCGGCGCCCGCCAAGAGGACGAGGCCGGCGATCGCGATGTGCGCGCGCAGGTTGGGCTGGCGGCGGACCGCGTACCGCACGCCGCGCGCCGCGTACACGACCGCGGCGGGAAAGGAATGCACATGCCCCCGTCCGGCCGCGGAGTCGCGATCCGGCGCGCGCGGACGCACGGCCTGGGGCACTACCGCGCCCCCCGCGCGGTCCGCGCCGCGCGCCCTGTGTGCGCACCTTTGGCCCTGGGCCTGCGGCGTGAGCCGGAGAGGCCCGCGGGCCCGGAGACCCGCGGCCGGGG
>Ga0209579_10001507_pt1 | contig 19102 bp, 16 predicted proteins | sample Coa_R1_2_FD_187152 | JGI IMG/M metagenome (GOLD analysis project Ga0209579, IMG submission 187152) | Surface soil microbial communities from Centralia Pennsylvania, which are recovering from an underground coalmine fire - Coalmine... | ecosystem: Environmental > Terrestrial > Soil >... | reverse complement strand
ATACGGCAAGCGATGCTTGCAGATGATTGGGATTCGGCGTTGAAGTTGGCTGCACGCTTTCCACGTCTTGGTCCGCAGGAGAGTGACATTCGAAAGGCGGCGAATGCTATTAACAATCCTACGTTCTATCGCCAGATTGGTCAGGACGTAGAACTTCTAAAGCTCGCCGGCATAGCGGCCCTAAAGACTAGATTCGAAAAGTCTTGGCAGAGAGTGCAGCTTGAGAAGGGTGATACAGAAAAGAAGGGGAGATAGATGTCATGCCAGTTTGCAGAGATCCCGCAATTTCACAGCTCAGCTCGCTTGGTTATGATGTAGTACGGTTCCCACGGGAGGACATCCGTCCCCTGGATCTGATAATCGAGCATGGGAGCGAATTTTCTAGGTACGGTTACCTCCCAAACTCATGGCATTCCAAGACTAGCCCCCCTGATGCGAAGCCGTTGGCACCGGGTGCAAACATAAAAAGTGTAACGACCAGTGAACTTCGTGGCCGCTTTGGATTGCAAGCACTCGTGGAACTTCTAGGTAGGATCAGCTTCACCCTGTCGGGAAACAAACAGTGCTCAGTACAGCTCTCGGCAGAGGACTCAGTCATTACTTCTTGCTCATTCGATTTGGTTGCTCAGTATATTCGTGATGGTGAAGTCGACTCCGACAGCGCCACCGCCGATGCCCTCTTCGATGATAGCAACCGGGCGTGGCTAATTTTCGAGGTCGTGGCATCAAACAAACTTCGAATCACGGTAGGCCAAATGAGTGAGGCCGAAGCGAAGATAGCGGCGGAGGAGATCAGTAAGACTCTGGCGGCAACCGCAGAAGCGTCGCACGTAACCTCAACTGGCAATACCGTTACCTATGAACGAACATTGCCGCTTGTTTTCGGATTCAAGTCCGCTGAGCTCACATATGAGGGGAGGTGGAAACTTGATCCACCGGCGCGAGCTGGGAAGAAGTTTCTCGGTCCCGGCCAGCTTGCTGCTTCTTCGATCGCTCCTGGTCGGCGACTGACGCTGCTTAACGTATAACTCACGTGTCGACCGCCCTGATAGAACTGAGCGTCGGCAATCTGGCCGACCGCGGGGGACTCACCGCGGTCACACATTCGCCAAGCGGAAGCAGCCCATTTGCGCAGTTCCCTTGGCCCCTGCCCGATACGCTACGATCTGAACTTAGTTCTTGGTTTGCGAATCCTGGCGCGCAAGCGTCGCCGGAACTCGGAAGAGATCTCTTTTACAACGTGTTTCCAGAGTCCGTTCGCCAAGTCATTAATGATGCGCTACGCCAGTCACAACCAATGGACCGCGCACTGATTGCGATCTCGTGTACCAACCCGGAGATGCACCAATTGCCCTTCGAGATTGCGCACGATGGAGAAAGATTCTTGCAAACCGGAAACCGAATGATATTCCGATACATAAACGACGGGGTTAAGATCACGCCTAGGTTAGGAGGCCCGGGACGCGTCCTTGTAGTACTTTCCGAACCTAAGGGCGTCGGAGACTATCCGCCGTGGGGGCGTGATGCCTTTGCGTCAAAAATTGGACCGATACTCGAAAACACTGGTAGATCTTACAAACTGATTGATCACGCAGGAATTCGTGACGTGGACGACCACCTCAGGGAAGAACGCGACGCCCAACGCTTTTATGATACAATAATAATCATTTCCCACGGAAAACCCGCTACCGAAACCCAAGACGCAAGCTTGATTTTTGAGCGACCCGGCACTGGCTCCGAAGAATATCATGCGTCAAACCTCGCTACCAGTCTTTCTGGACACAAAGGTTGTACGCTTGTCCTCTTCGCGTGCAATTCAGCTTCGGCTGACATGAGTAACGCTGTAGCCAGTATAGCGTATCAGTCGATCCGCGGAGGACAAGTCGGCGCGGTGTTAGCAATGCAGCGTATGATAACAGTTGATTCGGCACTCGAAATGTGTGAGACGGTGCTGCGATCGATTAGAACGGAAAATGACATATTTACGGTTTTTCATGATACCATCAACGTTGCCGGAACAGAGAACTGTACGCCATGTCTCTACACAAGGATACCTCCATCGTTGCGTGCCGAAGCAGACGGCGATTTTGAGTTAGTGGAAAAATCAATTTTAATATCACTTTTTGCCGCGCCCCTGCCTGAAAAGATGCAGGTTGTGTTCTCGCTAGCGACCCTGTTCATGGGGGTTCCACTCGCTGATTATCGAGATAACAAACAAAAATGGTACAATATACCACAGGGTACGTTCCACTATCGAGGACCGACAGTAGCACGGTCATGCTTGATAGCCATTCAAGGCGTCCTTACACTTCTAGGTAAATTGCTTCCCGCTGACCAAGTCACTGGTTCGATTTCAATTATTGGCGCGGAAGAGCTCAAATCTATGATTGAAAATCAGCGGGCAACCCACTTTTTTGTTATGGGTAGTCGGTCGCACGAATTGGCGCGCCCGTTATTGGAAAGCTACAGTCAGGATTTCCGGTTCAAATTTGACGCGGCGGCGTGGCACATCATCGACCAGCGTACGGGGATCAAATATTCGACTTCTGATCCGAGCGCGACAACGGGAACTGACGATAGTGGTGGTGACGACTTCGCGCTCATCGAAAAGATCGTGAATTTTGACGGCTCGGTTTTCTTTTTCATTGCCGGTCTTTGGGACACAAGTACTCTAGCGGCAGGTCAATATCTGGTCAGGCATCGGCGCGCCTTGGCAGAGCGGTACGGTCCCGGCGGGTTCCAGCTGGTCCTCAGAACAGTCAAAGGTCTTCCGAGCGTCCGCAGGGTAGAAGTAGAAAGACCACCCACGCTTCGGTCCTAGGACAAAAAATCTACCTCTTCGAAGTGTGCCGGATCCACGGGGGGAGGGAACTTCAAAATCACAGCAAACGATGCTCCTCCGGACCTGTGTGCCAGATTGGCCCAGTTCCCTCTTAGGAACAATCCACACCCCTCCGTTGCGCGGCTTCCAAGCCCCGCAAGAATAAAAACTGGTGGGCGATTAACATCGCGTACAGCAGCGACTACTCCGAAATCAATCGAATTGACGTAAGTGTCTCTGTCAAGAGACGAGGGGTCCTTGATACTGTACGTACGGCCATCGCGGGTTTTGATTGCCCAATCGCGCCCGCTAAAAGAGAACGTTACTAGCTTTTTTAGACTCGTCACTGTCAGCACCATGTTCAGCGCTGCGTTGCTGCGGCTGCCGAACACAAACAGGGATTTCGAAAATTCCTGGTCCGCGACAGCTACCGCAGCATCCTCGGGCGCAATGAAATCTGTCTCTAGCCCAGTCGCAGCAGCCAATCGTTCGACTTCGTGCGCACAACGCACGTCCCTATCGGCATGGACGAAGCCGGGATAGACAAAACCGTCCGCCGCCCGCTGGGTACCTGTAAAGCGAGGCAAACACAGCGCCAAGGATCGTTCCCCGGGGGTGGACAGGAATTGCGCCAGACTGTTTGCCATATGCCATTTATACCCGAGATCCGGGCTTGCGTGCAACGTGAAGCCGAGTCCGCTTTCCGGCCGGCTTGCTCCTTCTGCGAACGAGGCGATACACCACCTCGCTTTGGCGTGGGTCGTCGGGCGCCGCTTCCCGCAGTAACTTTCGAAATGACGTCCAAGCCAAAGCCCGTGTTTTGGGTGTCCAACGCATCCTTCGCAAAAGTTCCTGCTTCGGCAGAGAACCTTCATCTCGGATCATTTTCAAAATTTTTTGCATCGAAGGGTTCTGCTCGGACATTCTTGGAACTTGGCGATCCACTGAGTGGAGGAGCTCGATCCATCGTTCGCTCCACGCATCCCAGCTATAGTGCAATCTTGCTCTTCTTCCGATTTCAACCGCGAGCTCTCGCTCGTCGTCAATCTTATCAATTAATTCCGACAACCGTTTCGAGAAATTACCTCGAAAGTAGAACCAGCGGCTCTCGATGTGGCGGCGCTTGCCTGCTGACATCCCTTCAATTATCGGCTTCATCATCTCTGGAAAGAACGTCTCGCAATTCATCAGCGGAACCGTCTGAGCACAAATGGCCTCGAGGGTCGATATCGACCAGTGCGCTGCTCTGTGAGGCGCCAAGACAATATCACTTTTCCAAAGTGCGGCGAGATAGTTGTCTCGATCCAACGTTTTGACGCACAGCCAAGGAACTTTTGTCAGGCTTCCCGGCAGTCGTACCTTAGAAGGATTTGTAGCCAATACGTTGAAGTCGCGCCGCCGTGTTGCCATTTGCGGCAAGAAGTGCGTCAGAAGACTGCGTACGCCGGTGTATTTCAGTAGACGGTGGTTTATCAATAGTTGTACTTTTTTCGAACAACCGTCGACACGGAAGGCCAGCAATTCGTTAACGTCTACAACTGGTGGGAAAATGACAAGTTTCGTCGCCATTTCCTCGATGGTATCCGAATTGAACCATTGACGCGCTTGCTGCAGAATTCGTTCGCGACCAAACTCCGAATTGCATCCTGTAGCAGCCGAAACGACTATTCCGGACAGCGCTGCGATGAGTGCAGGGCGATGATGCAACTGTTTGGGAGTAGAGGGGCGTCGTGTGTCAAACCAGTGAACGTAGCAGACTGCTGGGACATTATGGAAAGTCTGTCGATTGAAAAACTGTAGGAAACCTGGCGCCAATTCCGGTTGATTTAAGAACAATAGATCGACGTCATACCGCCTGAAATCGAACCGCCGATAAAGCTCTGCTGGATCGAACTGAAAATCCCCACCGTGGAGACGAGGTACCATTGGTACCGGTATTATTGTTACACAAGGTCTGCTGAGGCGCGTGGTCCACTCTTCGGATTTGTCTTGGGGTGCTAAGACATAGAAGTGCAGGCTGCTGTCGCGAGCTAGCAAACTTAAGATCAATTGCGCGGTGAAAGCGAAACCACTGTCGCCGTTCGTGTTCTCGCCTGCTGAATAGTTTATTGCGATTAGGATTCGAAAGGCCATGAGTTCTCAAATTGCGTGTCTGGACTCCACTGCTCCAAATAGGAAGCTTTGAACAACCGGAGGCCCCCTGAAGAATAGCTGATTCGGGCCGCGGCGAGCAGGATCCCGCCCCAGATCGGTGGCATGTACGCCGCGAGCGGTGCACCGTGACGAGGTCGGGCGCGCCCCTGCGCAAGTGCGGCAGCCTAAGGGAGCTACGGGCGCTGGACTAGGCACCTGCACGGACTCCGGCTCAAGGATCACCGCCGTGCGGTAGGCGACGATTTCGCTCGTGGTCTGGCCGATTTCTGTGGAGTATTGCACTCCAACGCGCGTCTTCAGGTAGCTGCCCTCTATTCGCGAATGTGCCTGCCTGCTATCGAGCGGAGGCCGTGACGCATCCGCAAGCCCTCGTCAGCGGTCGATGATTCCGAACACGCACCCAGAGATTGTTTCGCGACCGGCGCAGTATAAGGTCGCAATTTCAGTGCGCTTCGTCCCAGTTCTTTGCGGCGCGGGCTTCGACGACCAGCGGTACCGAGAGCGACACCGCCGGCATCGCCGCTCTTTCCATCGCACGCTGCGCGACGGCGCAGGTCGCCGCGGCCTCCTTCTCGGGTGCTTCGAATACGAGTTCGTCATGCACCTGCAGAAGCATGCGGGCGGCGAGCTTTTCCTCCGCGAGCGCGGGCGGGACGCGGATCATGGCGCGGCGGATGATGTCGGCCGCGGTTCCCTGAATCGGCGCATTGATCGCCTGGCGCTCGGCACCGCCGCGCAGGCCGGGGTTCTTCGACTGGATATCGCGCACGTACACCCGGCGGCCGAACAATGTTTCCACGTAACCGTGCTCGCGCGCGAACGCCTTTGTACGGTCCATATAGGCGCGGATGCCGGGAAAGCGCTCGAAATAGCGCTTGATGTAATCGTCGGCCTCGCCGCGGGGGATTCCGAGCTGGTTCGCGAGTCCGAACGCCGAAATTCCGTACACGATGCCGAAATTGATCGCCTTGGCGCGCCGGCGCGTTTCCGCGGGCATGTCCTTCACCGGCACCCCGAACATTTCCGAAGCGGTGAGCGCGTGAATGTCGATTCCGTCGGCAAAGGCCTTTTTCAGCTCCGGGATATCGGCGATGTGGGCGAGAAGCCGGAGCTCGATCTGGCTGTAATCGGCGCTGATCAGCACCCTGCCCTTCGGCGCCACGAACGCTGCGCGAATCCGGCGCCCTTCTTCGGTACGGATCGGAATGTTCTGCAGATTGGGATCGATCGACGCGAGCCGGCCGGTCGTCGTCGATGCCATCGCAAACGAAGTGTGCACCCGGCCCGTATCCGCATTCACGAAGGTGGGGAGCGCATCGGTATAGGTGCTCCTGAGTTTCGCGAGCTGGCGCCAGTCGAGCACGAGGCGCGCGATCTCCTGTCCATCCGCCGCAAGCTCCTCGAGGATGTCCGAATCGGTCGACCAGGCGCCGGTTTTCGTACGGCGGCCGCCGGAAAGCTTGAATTTGTCGAACAGAAGTTCGCCGAGCTGTTTCGGCGAACCGATATTGAACGGCCCGCCCGCGCGCTTGTGAATCTCGGTTTCGAGGCGCTGCATGCCGCTTGCGAATTCGTTCGAAAGCCGGCGCAACAAATCCGGATCGATGACGACGCCGGCCTGCTCCATTTGGGCCAGGACGCCGACGAGCGGTCGCTCCAGCGTCTCGTACACGGCCATCTTTCCCTGTTCGAGAAGCCGCGGCTTCAGGAGCGCGTGGAGGCGAAGTGTGACGTCGGCATCTTCGCCCGCAAACCGTGTTGCCACCTTCGGCGAGACGCAGTCGAAGCCCACGCGATCCCTTCCCGTGCCGATGATCTCCTCGAGCGCCATCGGCTTGTGGTCGAGATGCATCTTTGCGAGATCGGTGACGTCGTGACTTTGCAGGTGCCCACCCAGCACGTAGGAAATCAGCATCACGTCGTCTGAGGGCGCGATGCGGATGCCGCGCTGCAGGAGGACGAGGTAATCGAATTTGAGATTCTGCCCGATCTTGAGCACGCCCGGATCTTCGAGCAGCGGTTTGAGCCGCTCGAGGATGTCGGCTTCGCTCAACTGCGCGATTTCTTTTCCGCCTGCGAGATCGAGACCCTCGCCGGCCTTGTGGCCGCAGGGGATGTAACAGGCTTCGTTCGGGCTGACGGCAAGCGCGACGCCGCACAGGATCGCCCGCATCGCGTCTGTGGCGGTCGCTTGCGTCTGTACACAGACCTGTCCTTCCTCGCGCGCGCGGTCGATCCAGTGATGCAGCCGCTCGAGCGTGACCACCGTCTCGTATTTCGAAGGATCGACAGGTTTGAAGAGCGCGGATCTGTCGGCGACCGCGCCGGGTTTGCCGCCTGGCAGGGCTTCTTCCGCCGGCAGCACGGCTTTGTTCGGCGGAATCGCGGATACCGCGCGCGACGGAAGCGGCGCGCCTTCGCCTGGCGCCGCGAGCGCATGTTGCGCCGGATCCGCAGCGGACGGTACGGCGTCGATATCGTCGATGCCGAAATGCGATGCCGCGCGCTTGCCGAGTGCGAAGAATTCCATCGCTTTCAGGAAGCCGATGAGCGCCGCGGGCTCCGGATCGTGCACGGCGAAGTCGGCGAGCGGGACTTTCAGCGGCACGCGGTCGTCGAGCTGCACGAGCTTCAGCGAGATGCGCGCGTTTTCCGCGTTTTCCATCAGCGTCTCGCGCCGCTTCGGCTGCCTGATTTCATTCAGCCGGCCCAGCAGCGATTCGAGATCGCCGAAGGTGTTGATCAGTTCGGCGGCGGTCTTCACGCCGATCCCGCGAACGCCGGGGACATTGTCGATGGAATCGCCGGCCAGCGCCTGTACTTCGACGACCTTCGACGGCGGCACGCCGAACCGCTCCATCACTTCGGCAGCGCCGAACCGCTTGTTCTTCATCGTGTCGAGCATTTCGATCTCGCCATCGACGATGAGCTGCATCAGGTCCTTGTCCGACGAGACGATGGTGGTCTTCGCGCCCGCTTCGCGCGCGGCCCTTGCATAGGTCGCAATCAGATCGTCGGCCTCGAATCCCGGCTCCTCGATGCAGGCGACGCCGAAAGCGCGCGTCGCTGCGCGAACGAGCGGAAATTGCGGAATGAGATCGTCGGGCGGGTCGGGCCGATGGGCTTTGTACTCCTTGTAGATTTCGTTGCGGAAGGTCGTCTTTCCGGCATCGAAAATCACCGCGAGATGCGTGGGCTTGTCGCCGCCGCGCAAATCCCGCAGGAGCTTCCAGAGCATGTTGGAGAAGCCGGAGACCGCCCCTGTCGGCAACCCGTCGGATTTGCGCGAGAGCGGCGGCAGCGCGTGATAGGCGCGGAACAGATAGCCCGAGCCGTCGACGAGGTAGAGGTGATCGCCTTTTTTGATCGTTACGCTGTTCAATGGCGCTCCGTGCCTTCGCGCAGGACGAATTTGCGGTCGCAATAGGGGCACTCGACGAAATCTTCGTCGCCCATTTCCAGATAGACGCGCGGATGGCCGAGGCTTCCCTGGCCGCCGTCGCAGGCGACGCGCGTGTTGTCGACCTCGATCGTTTCCGGGGCTTCGATGGGCATCAGACGGTCCATGGTTGAGAGGAGAAAGATAATAGCGGAGGCGGAAATTTCAGCAAAGCGGGCTCACGCAATCTGAGTTGTTGCGCCCCAAGACGATCTCGAAATGTAGTCCCCTTCCGCATCGGGCGCCGGTCCACTCCTCCACGTTTCATTTGGATTTTCCCCCACGTCTCTGTCTTTGGAAGACCGACTTGGCGCCAGCGGCCTTCGCACGGTAGTTTTCTCCGATGGTCGTGCTGAATCGCATCTACACCAAAACCGGCGACAAGGGCGAGACCGCGCTGGGCGACGGAACACGCGTGCCCAAACACGCTGCGCGCATCGCGAGCTACGGCACCGTCGATGAAACGAATGCGGTGATCGGACTCGCCCGGCTGCATGCATCCGGCGAGGTGGACGCGATGCTTGGCCGGATCCAGAACGATCTCTTCGATCTCGGCGCCGACCTCTGCATTCCCGAGACGAGCCGCCGGAGCGAAGGCGCGCTGCGCATCACCGACGGCCAGGTCGAGCGGCTGGAGCGCGAGATCGACGCCATGAACGCCGAACTGGCGCCGCTCACGTCGTTCGTCCTGCCGGGCGGCACGGCGGCGGCCGCGTATCTGCATCTCGCGCGGACTGTCTCGCGGCGCGCCGAGCGGCAGATGGTCGAACTGGCGCAGAGCGAAGCCGTTTCTGCCGCGGCGCTGAAATACATCAACCGGCTCTCCGACCACCTGTTCGTCGCAAGCCGCTACGCGAACGAAAAAGGCGCGAAGGACGTCTTGTGGAAGCCCGGCGCCAATCGCTGAACGCGGGACGCGGGAAAAGTCTTTCACCACAAAGGACACCGAACACGAAAAAGCATTGCGCGCCGCAGGCGCGCAGTTTGCTTTGTGCATCTTTGTGACCTTCGTGGTTCAACGTCCTTCTGCGACCACCAGGCATCCCTGGCGTTGGTCAGGCGTTTTCCGGCGCGCGGCGGCCGAACAGAAACGCGATGACGACGCCAAGCACGCCCGTAAGCGCCCAGGCCGGCAATGCCAGTACCGAATAGAACCAGCCCGGAAAAGGTGACGGCAGGGCGCGCTCGACCCACGCTTTGGTGCCAACGATGCTCGACGGCGCGAGAAAACTCCAGACCTGTTCGATTGAATGAACGGCGATCTGCCCGCCTTTCTGCAGCGACGCGACCATGTCCGCGCCGAGCAGCGTCATCGCGATCACAATGAGTGCGAGGCTCACGAAGCGGAGCACCAGCCCCATCTGTACAGCAGCCGTGTTCACGTGCGCGGCGGATAGGGTGTGCCGTCGCGGTGCCGGAACTGCCTGTCACGCGCATCGATGCGCATGTCGATGTCGGAATATTCGCAGACATCCTTGTTCGAGCGAGTGCCGACTTCGAGAACGACTGCCATGCCGTCGCTCCTGTTGATCAGGTGGTGTCCGTTCGGCTCGTTCTTCGGAAACGCGGCGCAGTCGCCCGCACGCAGAACCTGCTCGCCCTCGTCGGCGATAAGCGTCACTTCGCCCGAAACAACAAAGACGAATTCGTCTTCGGCACTGTGCCAGTGACGCTGGCTCGACCACGCGCCCGGCGGCAAGTGCATCAGATTGACTCCAAATTGGCTCAGGCCGCCTGCATCGCCAAGCGCCTGCCTAACCCGTTCGGCGGCTTTCAGATGAAACGGCGCGGGATATCCCGAGCCTTTGCGCTCGGGAACCGATTGGACGTCGACTTTCGGCATGGTCGGAGTCTCCTCGCTAAACGCACAAAACGTGCGAACCGTACGGTTTCAACCGTACATCACGCGTCAGCAGCACCAGGCTCTCGTCTATCGCCTGTGCAACCAGCATGTGGGCGAATGGATCGCGATGCAAGCGCTTCAGCGCAGCGGCCGTTTCCGCATGAGCCATCGACATCGGGATAGTCGTCACCTCTCGCCTGTCGAGTTCTTCACGAACATCGGCAAAATCGAAACGCAAGCGGCCGATCGACGTTTGAATGCCGAGTTCCCACCAACTGACGGCACTCACGAATAGGCGTGAATCGGCTGCCATAATAAGTCCGCGAGCGCGCGACCCGAGTTTGGGCGAACCCGCGGACCACCACATGACGATGTGCGTGTCGAGTAGTAGACGCACGCCTTACTCGCCATAGAATGCGTCGATAATATCCTTTGGCAACGGATCGTCGAAATCCGGTCCGATCCAGATCTTTCCCTTCATGAATCCCGGTTTGCGATCCAGCCGCTTTTTGCGGCCGGCTTCGACCCGTACGAGCTTCACCACCGGCTTTCCGGCACGTGCAATAACCACGTCTTCGCCGGCCTCGGCTTTGGCGATCAAGGACGACAAATTCGTCTTGGCTTCGTGAATGTTGAAGACATTTTCCACGGCTGGCATACCTTAGCTCACTTAGCTAAGGTATGCCCACAACCGAGAAAAGTCGAGCACGCGCGCGTTCGGCGGCGCGCTCCGGTTGAAAGTCCGGTCGTGCGTCAGCCGGCCTGTTGCGTTTCCGCCGGGGCTGCCTGCTGCTTCTTGCTCAGGTCCTCGCCGGTCTCCTGATCGACCTGCTTCATCGAGAGCCGAACCTTGCCGCGATCATCGAAGCCCAGAAGCTTCACCTTGACCGTATCGCCCTCCTTCACCACGTCGGTGACCTTGGCGACGCGGCGCGGCGCAAGTTCGGAGATGTGAACGAGGCCGTCCTTCGGACCGAAGAAATTCACGAAGGCGCCGAAATCCATCACTTTCACGACCTTGCCGTCGTAGATCTCGCCAACCTCCGGCTCGGCGACGATGCCCTTGATCCATTTGAGCGCAGCGCGGATCGATTCGCCGTCGGGCGACGCGACCTTCACGGTGCCGTCGTCCTGGATATCGATCTTGGCGCCCGTCTTCTCGACGATTTCGCGGATCACCTTGCCGCCCGAGCCGATCACTTCGCGAATCTTGTCGGTCGGGATGTGGATGACCTCGATACGCGGCGCGTGCTCGCCGAGTTCTGCGCGCGCCTGCGAGATCGCCTTGGCCATTTCGCCAAGGATGTGCAGCCGTCCTTCGCGCGCCTGATCGAGCGCGACACGCATGATCTCCTCCGTGATGCCGGAAATCTTGATGTCCATCTGCAGCGACGTGACGCCCTGATCGGAGCCCGCCACCTTGAAGTCCATGTCGCCGAGATGATCCTCGTCGCCCAGGATGTCGGAGAGGACGGCGTAGCGCTCGCCTTCCAGGATCAACCCCATCGCGATGCCCGCAACGGGCCGCTTCATCGGCACGCCGGCGTCCATCAGCGCGAGCGAACTGCCGCACACGGTCGCCATCGAGGACGAGCCGTTCGATTCCGTGATCTCCGAAACAAGGCGAAGGGTGTACGGAAACTTCTCCTTCTCGGGCAGCATCGGATGAAGCGCGCGCCAGGCGAGCTTGCCGTGGCCGATCTCGCGCCGGCCCGGCGCCCCCATGCGGCCCGTCTCGCCCACCGAATAGGGCGGGAAGTTGTAGTGCAGCATGAAGTGCTGCTTGTACGTTCCTTCGAGCGAATCGACGAACTGCTCGTCTTCCCCGGTACCGAGCGTCGCCACGACCAGCGCCTGGGTCTCGCCGCGCGTGAACAGCGACGAACCGTGCGTGCGCGGCAGCACACCCACTTCGGCGCGGATCGGGCGTACCGTCTTCAGGTCGCGCCCGTCGATTCGCCGCTGCGTGTCGAGCACCGCAAAGCGCATGACGTTGGCTTCGAGATCCTTGAACAGCGATTTGAGCTGCTTCTCCTGGCCCTCTTCCTTCGCCAGTTCGGCAATCGCGCGGTCCTTGATTTCGCCGATACGCTCGTGGCGTGCGCCCTTTTCGGGAATCTGATAGGCGGCGCGGAGATCGCTTTCCGCAAACGTTTTCAACGAATCGGCGAGTGCCGCCTGCTCGTTGACGGGAACGGCGCGGGGTTCCTTTGCTGCGCGTTCGGCGAGACGAATGATGCCTTCGATCACAGGCTGCATAGAGCGGTGACCGAACATCACGGCGCCGAGCATGATCTGTTCCGACAGTTCCTTTGCTTCGGATTCCACCATCAGGACGGCGTCGGCCGTGCCGGCGACGACGAGATCGAGCGCCGACTCGGGCATTTCGTCCACCTGCGGATTGAGCTTGTACTCGCCGCCGATGTACCCGACCCTCGCCGCGCCGATCGGGCCCATGAACGGTACACCCGAAATCGTGAGCGCGGCAGACGCGGCGACGATCGCCACGACGTCGGGATCGTTTTCCATGTCGTGACTGAGGACGGTCACGATCACCTGCGTTTCGTTGCGATAGCCCTCTGCGAAAAGCGGACGGATCGGGCGGTCGATAAGGCGCGAAACGAGCGTCTCGCGCTCGGTGGGCCTGCCTTCACGCTTGAAATAGCCGCCCGGTATTTTGCCGGCGGCGAAGTACTTCTCCTGGTAATTGACGGTTAAGGGAAAGAAATCGAGATCGGGACGCGGCTCGCGCTCGCCGACAACGGTGGCGAGCACGACGGTCTCGCCGTACGTCGCCAGAACGGCACCGTCAGCCTGACGCGCCACCCTCCCGGTTTCGAGCGTGAGCTTTCGCCCGCCCCACTGGATTTCTTCAACAATGGTATTGAACATTTTTGTTCATCCTTCCTTCCCGCTGCCGGATTGCAACGGGTGCTTGAGTTGGGCCAGGCGCCATCGCCCGGCCCGCTTCCTTGAGACATCCCAAAGAAATGGGGTTTGCGCACACGCCTGTGTACGCATGGTTCGTGCCGCGATCGGATTGGGCGGGGAAGGCAGGTCGGCCCTGCTTCTCGCCATCGACCGTTCTCAGCGCCTGAGACCCAGTCGCGAGATCAGCGCTTCGTAGCGCTTTTGGTCGACCGCCTTCACGTAGTCGAGGAGCCGGCGTCGCTGCGAAACAAGCCGTATGAGGCCGCGCCGCGAATGGTTGTCCTTGACGTGCGACTTGAAGTGCTCGGTCAGGTTGTTGATGCGTTCCGAGAGAACGGCAACCTGTACTTCCGGCGAACCCGTGTCGCCTGTACCGGTGGCGTATTCCTGGATCAGTGTTTGCTTGCGTTCAGGCGTAATCGACATGCGGTCATCCAGTTCCAAAGTTGAAAACACGAAACGGCCGCAACTCGCCACCCGACAACTCGGCGAGCGCAATCGGCTCGCCTTGAGCGGAAGAGAGATAGACCGTGAGTCCCTGAAGATCGTCGCCTGCGCCCGTCTCTTCCCTGATGCGGGCAAACAGTCCCGCTCGCATCAGAATGGAATTGCCGGAGCGCAAGCGCACCGCATCCGAACCCGTCACGGCGAGCGCCGGGATGCCGTCCAGCGCAGTCGAGATGGGCCTCAGGTGCTCAAAAGCGGCGGGACTATGCCCAAACGCCTTCAGGTTTTCCAGTGGAATTGCCTCGCCAAGCGAAAATGGCCCGATTCGGGTCCGGCGAAGCGACGAAACATGCCCCACCGTGCCGAGCGCGCGGGCAAGGTCCCGCACCCAGGCCCGGACGTAAGTCCCTTTGCCGCAACGCATTTCGAATTCGGCATGGTCCGCATCCGTCTGACCCGTAAGCCGGACCTCATGGACGAGCACCTTGCGGGATTCGAGCTTCGGCGCTTCGCCGTCGCGCGCCAGGTCGTAGGCGCGCTCACCCTCGATCCGGATGGCCGAGAAGCTCGGGGGTACCTGCTCGATCTCCCCCGCGAAGCGGGGCAAAACGGCCTCGATCGCCTCGCGCGTGGGACGGACAGCGCTGGTCTCCACGACCTTGCCTTCGGCATCGTCGCTGTCGCGGCCTTCACCCCAACGCGCGACAAAGACATAGGCCTTCTCGGCTTCCATGGCGAAAGGGACGGTTTTCGTCGCCTCGCCGAGCGCAACCGCGAGCACCCCCGAGGCCATGGGATCGAGCGTGCCGGCATGTCCCGCCTTCTGCGCATCGAAGGCCCGCCTCACTGTCGCGACTGCGTGGGTCGATGTTGTGCCGACCGGCTTGTCGACGACGACCCAACCGTGCACGGCCTCGCCTTTGCGCTTACGCGCCATCGCCGTCCTCGCCGTCCTCGCCGTCAGCGACGGCTTTCAGGTCGCGCTGTACGCGTTCGGATTTGAGGAGCGTCTCGATCTTTTCCGCTTCGGCGAAAGAATTGTCTTCGGCAAATCGCAGTTCAGGCGTGAAGCGCAGCCGAACGGCGTGACCGAGCACGCCGCGCAGGTACCCACGGTGGCGGTTGAGCGCCTCGATCACGCGATCCGCATTCTTCCCGCCGAGCGGTTCGCAAAAAACGATGGCGTGGCGCATGTCCGCCGACGCCTTGACCTGTGTGACCGTGACGGAAACGCCTTCGAGATCGGGATCGCGCACTTCACCGCGCGACAGGATTTCGGACAGCGCGTGACGCAGAACCTCGCCAACGCGCAACTGACGCTGTGACGGGCCGCTTGCGCGGGCGGAATGGCGGGGTCGTGGCATCGCAGCAACCAGTTGGGGGAAACGCAGATTCGTACGTCGGCGATACGCCCTAAAGCGCCCGCTGAATCGTCTCGACCTCGTAGCACTCGATCACGTCGCCCTTCTGGACGTCCTGATAGTTCGCGAAGGACATGCCGCATTCCTGACCTGTCTGCACCTCGCGCACTTCGTCCTTGAACCGCTTGAGCGTCGAAAGCTCCCCCTCGTGGACGACGACGTTGTCGCGAATGAGGCGCACCCTCGCGCCGCGGCGAACAATACCTTCCGTGACGCGACAGCCGGCGACCTTGCCCACCCTGGTGATCGAGAAGACCTCGAGGATTTCCGCGTTGCCGAGGAACTTTTCGCGCGTTTCGGGCGCGAGCAGGCCCGAAAGCGCCGCCTTCACGTCATCCACGATGTTGTAGATGATGTTGTAGTAGCGGATTTCGACGCCGTCCCTTCGCGCACGTTCGCGCGCCTGGTTGTTGGCGCGCACATTGAAACCAAGGATGGCCGCGCCGCTGGCGTGCGCGAGAATGACGTCCGATTCCGTGATGCCGCCGACGCCGCCCGTCAATACCTGTACACCGACCTCGTCGTTGCCGAGTCGTTCGAGCGCACCCTGGATGGCTTCGACCGACCCCTGTACGTCTCCTTTGACGACAAGCGGCAGCAGGCGCTTTTCGCCTTCCTTCCGGCTCTTGAGCAGCTGGTCCATGGTGAGGCGCGATACCGTCGCCTGTCGCGACTCGCGCCGCTTGCGCGCGCGATATTCGGCGACCTCGCGGGCACGCGCCTCCGAATCCACCACCGCGAATTCGTCGCCTGCTTCCGGCACGGCCGAGAGGCCAAGCACTTCGACCGGCGTCGAAGGGCCCGCCTCGCCGACCGTTTCACCACGATCGTTGACGAGCAGGCGTACGCGACCCCATTCCGATCCGGCGACCAGAATGTCGCCGGCCTTGAGGGTGCCGCGCTGCACCAGAACGGTCGCAACCGGTCCACGGCCCTTGTCGAGCTTGGCTTCGATCACCGCGCCCTCGGCGCTGCGATTGGGGTTCGCCTTGAGGTCGAGAAGCTCGGCTTGCAGCAGGATCGCTTCCTCGAGCTTGTCCAGATTGGTTCCCTTGGTTGCCGACACTTCGACCGCGAGCGTCTCGCCGCCCAAATCTTCGACCTGAATCTCGTGCTGCAGCAGCTCTGTCTTCACGCGGGTCGGATTGGCGTCGCCTTTGTCGATCTTGTTCACCGCCACGATGATGGGCACGCCCGCGGCCCGGGCATGGGAAATCGCCTCCACGGTCTGTGGCATCACGCCATCGTCGGCCGCCACAACAAGGATGACGAGATCGGTAACTTTGGCGCCGCGCGCGCGCATGGCCGTGAACGCGGCATGGCCCGGCGTATCGAGGAACGTGATCCTCTGTCCCGATTTCAGCTGCACCTGATAGGCGCCGATATGCTGCGTGATTCCGCCGGCCTCGCCGCCGGCGACGTCGGTCTTGCGCAAGGCATCCAGCAAGGACGTCTTGCCGTGGTCCACGTGGCCCATGACGGTCACGACCGGCGCGCGCGCCACCATGTTCACGGGCGCATCAGCTTCGCCCTTCAGGCCCTCGAGGACGTCAGACTCGGCGACGCGTCGTACGGTGTGCCCGTATTCCGTCGCAACGAGTTCCGCGGTGTCCGCGTCGATCACGTCGTTGATCTGCGCCATCATGCCGTTTTTCATCAGCACCTTGATGACGTCGACCGAGCGCCGTGCCATGCGATTGGCAAGCTCCGCGACGGAGATCGTTTCAGGGATCGTAACTTCACGGGGCCCGGCCGGCGCCGGTGCCTGCTGCTGGCCGGCGCGGTTCAGTCGCTGAATATGGCGCCGGTAGGCTGCGACCGAGCGCACGCGTTCGTCATCGGCCTGCAACGCCCTTGTGACGGTGAGCTTGCCGCGGCGACGATCGGGCCCCTTGCGGACCGCAGGCGCCTTGGGGGCGGCCTTTCCCACCTTCTTTGCGCTCGCCTGCTCCTCGTCTTCCTCGCTGACGCTGCGACCGCGTCTCGCGGCAACGGGACTGGCCGTAGCCGGTTTCGCCTCCGTCTCCTCTTTCTTTTCGAGGCGTCGCAGCGCTTCTTCTTCGGCATGACGGCGAACGGCATCTTCGGCCGCCTTGCGCGCGTCTTCTTCAGCCTTGCGCTTCTCTGCCGCCGCGCGCTCGCGTGCGAAGCGTTCCTCTTCGACCGCACGTTGGCGGGCTTCCGCATCGGCGCGTTTGCGCGCCTCCGCCTCCATGACGCGTGCGTCGGCGAGGGCCCGCGAGCGTGCCTCTTTTTCTTCTTCGGTCAGCTGCCGCAGCACCACCCCGCCGCGGGACTGGATCTCCCGTCGCGTCGGCTGTTCCGGCGCAGGTTGGGGTGCAACGGTCGGCGCTTTCTTCTCTGGCTCCGGAGCCTTGGCGCCCGGCGCGAGGCGCGCGCGCTTCTTCTCCACCACCACCGCCTTGGTGCGGCCGTGGCTGAAGCTTTGCTTGACCGTGGAGGTCTCCGTCTTTTTCAGCGACAGAGTCTTCCCCGTGTGCACGGGTCGCGCGGCAGATTCGTTCGTCTCGCTCATTCCAATCCTTGTGTTTGCGGCAGGACATGCCCTGCCGCGTCCGGCGCAAACGGGTTCAAGCGCCCTGTTTGCCCCGAAATCCGTCGAGCCGCCGCGCGTCCGCAGCCAGCCTTGCCGAAAGCCGTCCGGATTTCAGCGCCGCGTGTACCACATTATCCCGGCCGAGGGCCAAGCTCATTTCGGCCCGCGTCAGGCAGTCGATAACGGTCACCCCCCGATTTTTCGCCATTCCAAGCAGCTTTCGACGGCCGTCATCGGCCCCATCGCTGGCTTCGAGCAAAACGGCCGGAGGTTTTGGGCCCGAGAGCGCCCGCGCCACATTCTCGAAGCCGAGAACAAGCTGTCCCGCGCGTCGCGCCAGGCCCAGATCGCCGCACATGCGCTCGACGAGGAGTGTCTCGACGCGATTAACGATATCGATTGTCGCTGCGACCGGCGCTTTCGCGGCACGCGAGAAATGGCCCTTCTCGACCGCGCGTTCAAGTGTGGCGCGATCGGCCGAAAGCCACATGCCGCGGCCCGGCAATTTGGCTGCAACGTCGGGAATGACCTGGCCCTGCGGATCGACCACGAAGCGTACGAGCTTCTCTTCGGGAAGCACCGCGCGCGTGACGATGCAGGAGCGTTCGCGCACGCTCAGGATCGTCTCTTTGGCGATGGCCGGTTGTACACTCATGCGCTTTCCTGCGCCGCCTCCTCAGTTCCGGTTTCCTGCGGCTTGGGTTCTTCGATCCAGCCGGCCTTCACACGCGCGTCCATGATGATTTCGTTCGCGTCGTCCGATGTGAGATTGAATCTGTCCAGAGCACCGGGAATACGTACACGTTCCTTGTCCTTGCCGGTCTCGTAGTAGCCGAGCAGATCGTCGGTGGCACAGCCGGCGATATCTTCGAGCGATTTGACGCCGGCCTCGCCAAGGGCCACCAGCATCGCCGGTGTGACCCCGGCGACATCGGCGACGGCATCTTCGACGCCAAGCTCGCGTCTCTTCTCGTCAAGCTCCCTGTTGCGCTGCTCGATGAATTCGGTCGCGCGGTTCTGCAATTCCTGCGCGGTCTCTTCGTCGAACCCTTCGATCGCGGCAAGCTCGTTCAGCGGCACGTAGGCCACGTCTTCGACGTTCGCGAAACCTTCCGATGCCAGCAGCTGCGCGACCGTCTCGTCGACATCGAGCGTCTCGATGAACAGCTGCGTGCGTTCGGCGAACTCCTTCTGGCGGCGCTCGGATTCTTCCTGTTCGGTCAGGATATCGATCTGCCAGCCGGTCAGCTGCGACGCGAGCCGGACGTTCTGTCCGCGCCGTCCGATGGCGAGCGACAGCTGTTCGTCGGGAACGACCACTTCGACCCTGTGCGTATCTTCGTCGAGCACGACCTTGGTCACTTCCGCAGGCGCAAGGGCGTTGACGATGAACGTGGCGGCCTCGGGCGACCAGGGAATGATGTCGATGCGCTCGCCCTGCAGCTCCTGCACCACCGCCTGGACGCGCACGCCACGCATGCCCACGCAG
>Ga0209579_10001506_pt1 | contig 19132 bp, 16 predicted proteins | sample Coa_R1_2_FD_187152 | JGI IMG/M metagenome (GOLD analysis project Ga0209579, IMG submission 187152) | Surface soil microbial communities from Centralia Pennsylvania, which are recovering from an underground coalmine fire - Coalmine... | ecosystem: Environmental > Terrestrial > Soil >... | reverse complement strand
TTGGGGTCATTGAAGACCGGCACCAGGACTTTCTTGTTTGCTATGTAGAAGTTCGCGTAACTTGCGGGCAAACGCTGACCATCGAAAAACACCGGCGCGGGCATGGGCAGCGTCTGGACGCGCAATGGTTTGCCATCTTGATCTCTGGCACATTTTAGAAGCGCGAGATTTTGCTGCAAGGCGGAATAGTTAGCGTCCGACGAATCGTCTTCCACAATGGTGACCACGGTAGTTGTATCCACGAAGCGCGAAAGGTCATCCACATGGCCATGCGTGTCGTCGCCGGCAATTCCGTTCTGGAGCCATACCACGTTGGTTATGCCCAGATAGTCGCGAAAAAGCTGTTCATAGTCCCGTTTGGCAAAGCGGGAATTGCGTTCCTGGACTTTACTCTGCAGGCATTCTTCCGTCGTCAAAAGTGTGCCCACCCCGTTGACATCGATAGAGCCGCCTTCGAGCACCACCCGGCGGGCATGGTGTTCCGGCAGGTATAACTTGCGGCGGAGAGATTTGCTCAGACGCGGCACGACCTGCGCGTCCTTCTCGTGATTGGAATATTTGGCCCAGCCGTTGAAGACGAAATGATTGAAGGCGACCGTGCCCTGGGAGTTCTTCACGCAAATCGGGCCGGAGTCGCGCATCCAGCCACGATCCGTCGAAACACGAAGAAACTGCACGTTCTCAAGATGAACATGCGACTCCTTGAGGATTGATTTGACGCGCGATTGCGCGGTGCGATTCTCGACCAGCAGAAAAACCTGCTCGACCTGGGCCAGGTGTCGCACAATTTCGGCGAATGCCCACGGAATCGGGGCGAATTTGCCGGGCCAGTCGGTAAGTTCGTGCGGCCAGCCAAGGAATGTTCCTTCGTGCGGTTCCCATTCGGCGGGCATGCGGTACCCGCGAGAAAAAGGCGTGGCTGCAGCTAAAGACCGCGTCATTCGCCGAGCCAACGGTTCAGGATGGGCTGGTACGCATCAATCCTGCGGTCGCGCAGGAACGGCCAGTTGCGGCGAGTCTCTTCGCTGCGTCGCGGGTCACATTCGACCACCAGAATTTCTTCCTTCTCGCTGCCAGCTTGGGAAAGAACTTGCCCGAACGGATCGGCAACAAACGAGTTTCCCCAAAATTCCAGACCCGGATCGCCCGCGGCGGGATTGCCTTCGTAGCCCACGCGATTCACCACCGCGACGAACGTTCCATTGGCGATCGCGTGCGCCCGCTGGATGGTTTTCCACGCGTCGAGTTGCGCGGCCCCGAATTCCTGTTTTTCCTTGGGGTGCCAGCCAATGCTGGTGGGATAAAAGATCACTTGCGCGCCCTTGAGCGCTGTCAGCCGCGAGCCTTCGGGATACCACTGGTCCCAACAGATTTGCACGCCGATGCGGCCATATTTCGTATCAAAATTCGGAAAGCCGAGATCTCCAGGCGTGAAATAAAACTTTTCGTAATAGAGAGGGTCATCCGGGATGTGCATTTTGCGATATTTACCGAGAAACGCGCCATCGGCATCCAGTACCGCGCAGGCATTGTGATAGACGCCGGCCGCACGCCGTTCAAAAAGGGAAACCACGAGCGCGACTTGATTTTCCTTTGCAACCCTGGAAAGCGCCTCGGTCGTTGGTCCGGGGACAGGCTCGGCGAGGTCAAACAAGGCCGAATCTTCCGTGCGGCAAAAATATTCGCCGCGAAACAGTTCGTGCATGCAGATGATCTGTGCGCCGCGCTTGGCCGCTTCGCGGATTTTCTCGACGGCCCGCGCGAGATTGTCGTCCGCGTCTTTCGTGCAGCGCATCTGAATCAAACCGATTGCAAATTTGTCTGTCATGAAACTTATCGTAGCACGCCAAGCAGAAAAGATTAATGAATGCGGCACGTCCGGCGGGACCGGTATCGCCGCCAAAGCAGAAACATCTTTGACGAACCTTGAGCGAAAAAAGTAAGATGCGACGAACAAAATTAATTCTGCGCATTTTCTTCGCGCACACGTCGGGAAATTCCGCAAAAGGAGCAAGATGGCGAAGAAGAAAAAGGCAGCTTCGAAGACCGTGACGGGACGGGTGCTGCACGATCCGGTGAAAGATAGACTGCGGCCCATTTTTCCGCTGGATTTGTCCAAGTGCCGAACCATCGATCAATTGGTGCGCGCCATGGGCGACACCGCATACACCGCGCGGCAGGTGGGCGACGCCGCCGACGTGCTGGAAACGATGGCGCGCGACAAGGACTGCTTTGTGGTCATGACCCTGGCGGGGGCTTTGACCGTCGGAAAAATGGGCTTGATTTTCTGTGACCTGATTGAGAGTGGAGTGGTGAAAGCGATTGTGTCCACTGGCGCGCTGATGGCGCACGGCCTGGTGGAAGCGACCGGGTTATCGCATTTCCGTTATGACCCCGCGAAGATGGACGACAAGGAGCTGTTCGAGGCCGGTTACAACCGTGTGTACGACTCGCTTGAACCGGAAACCAATCTCGATCATGTGGAAGAAGTGATGGACCGCATCCTCGAGGAATGGGACGAGGACGAGATCGTGTGCAGCTGGAAGGTGCACCGGAAAATCGGCGAGTATCTGGTTGCGAACTCGCCGGGCCGGGGAATTCTAAAGTCCGCCTACCAGCATGGTGTCCCGGTATTCGTTCCGGCCTTCAGCGATTCGGAACTGGGCATTGATTTCGCGCTGAATAAATTTGCCCGCCAGCGAGACGGCCGGCCGTTGCTGCGTTTCGACCCGTTTGAGGATTTCGATAAATTTGCCAACACCATGCTGGCCACCAAACGAATGGGAATTTTCACGATTGGCGGCGGCGTTCCCCGCAACTGGTCGCAGCAATTCGGCGTCTATGCGGAGCTTATGGCGCGACGCGGTTACAAGAAGCTGCCGCTGAAGCGCTACAACTACGGAGTGCGCATTTGCCCCGAGCCTGTGCATTGGGGCGGCTTGAGTGGCAGCACCTACACCGAGGCCGTGTCGTGGGGCAAGTTTGTTCCCCCGGAGGAGGGCGGCAAGTTCGCGGAAGTGTTTGAGGATGCGACGGTCGCATTGCCGCTGGTGGTGGGAGCAGTGTTGGAGCGGATCGGATATTTCAAGAGATAGCGGCTCCAGCTGCCGCAATCGAGTCTCAGCCCGCGAAGGTGGTGCCCTATGGACGCGCCGCAAACCCGGAAAGCGAGATCGATCTACGGAGTGCACCCCGGAGTCGCAATGGTGCAGAAGTGGATCTCCGAGTTAAAGCCGAAGACCGGCCGGTCGCTGGACGAGTGGCTTGCTCTAATTGAGAAAGAAGCGCCCAAGACAGGTCGCGAGCGCTTTGCTTGGCTTAAATCGAAACACAAGCTGGGAACGAACAGCGCGTGGTGGCTGGCCGAGCGTTCGCAAGGCCGCGGCACGGAAGACGATAGTCCGGAACGCTATTTGGCGGCATCACAGGTGTTCGTCGCAGAGCAATATGCGGGGAAGAAGGAAGCGTTGCGGCCGATCTACGAAGAGTTGCTGCGGCAGGCCGGTAAGCTCGGCGCGGATGTTAAGGCATGTCCTTGCAAAACGATGGTTCCGCTCTATCGCAACCACGTTTTTGCCCAGCTCAAAGCAACCAGCAACACCCGTTTTGACCTGGGACTTGCGCTGACTCACTACAGGGGAAAATTACCCAAACGACTGGTGGATACCGGCGGCCTGGCGAAGAAGGACCGCATTACGCATCGCATCGAACTGAAATCGGAGGACGAAATAGATTCGGAAGTTGGGAAGTGGCTCAAAACAGCCTACGATTTGGATGCGAAGCAGGCGTCGAACGAACCACTCCCGTGATTCTCAATCAGCTGCATTTTTAAATGCCAGGCGATTGACTCAATCATCCTCGCCGATGAGGATGGCGGCGCCCAGCACCGTAGTCCAGAGTCCACGCTTATCGCCGACGGCTGACTGCGTGACGTTCATGGTGCGAACAATCTTGTTGGAGATCCGGTACACTTCTTTTTTCTCGTCCCATGACAGGTCCGGATCAAATTCCACGTTCAACGTAGTCGCCAGCATTTCCGCGGCGAGTTCTTCCGCGTATTCGCCCGCCACTTCTTCCGTCTCGCCGAACGAGTGATGCTCCGAAAGGTAGCCGTACATGGTTTTATCGCTGGGCAAAGCCAGGCCGATGCTGGCGGCGATCAGCCGGTGTGGTTCCTTGGTGGAGTTCTCGCTAATCACGGTAAAAGCGACTTGCCCGGGCTTGATGTGCTTCAAACCTTCGCTGCGGGAAATCAGTTTGCAGTTGGGAGGAAAAATGGACGAGACACGAACGATGTTGCACGCCGCGATGCCCGCATTCCGCAATGCAAGTTCAAAACTGGAAAGCCGCTCACGATGTTTACCGACGCCTTTGGTCAAAAATATTTTCTTAGCGACAAACGCCATAGTGCCGGTGCGCGGCCTCCATTTTCTAGGGTAGAAGCGAGAAAAATTTCCAGCTGTGGAAAAGTAACAAGAAGGATATCGAGTGTCAACGTCAATCGCCGTTGCAAACGGAATTTAATCTGCGCGCTGCGGCCGGGATTACGGTTCGCCGGCGACGTGCTTCATCAACTTTCCCAGGGGCTTGCAGATGGCCAGCAGATTTCCCAGGTCGTCCGCCGAGAAATCGGGGCCGGCCTCAACCGCGGACACACCCTTGCGGCTGATCTGGATGACCCCGATGACTTTTCCTTCGTGCAGAATCGGCGCGCTGATGATTTTCTGAATCGCCGTCGGGTTCAATGCTTCGCCTTTTACGCCCTCGAATACGCTGGCATGCCGCATGGCCGCGAAATTGTTGACAATATCCGGGCGGCTGTCGCGCACCGTGCGCGCCGCCAGCGCCGAGGTGCTGCTAAGGGGAATCGATCCTACATTACGCAGCGCCGGCGGCACCAGAAATTGCAGGCTCCGCTGCCGCTCAGAAATCGCCAGAATGGCCACTTCGTCGGTCTTCACATTGAGATTCTTGGCGATGCGTTCCGCCAGCGCCGGAATCGAAAGCTGCTGATTGTGCGCGTCTTGCGAAGTCATCCGATTGGCGAGAAGTTCCAGTTCTGCGGCGAGGCTCTTGGTCATGGTTGGAGGAACCTTCACTGAAATTCACAGTTTGCGGCGGGGACGCCGGCCCGATGCTACTTCCTCAAGATAACAGTACGAACTCCGCGCGGAGGTAACAATTTCTCCGCAAGTTTCGAGAATTTCAAACCGAAAATCGGCCGTCTCAATTGGTTTCGCCGCCGGCAAACTGTTATACTTTTATTGCTGCACTCGAGTCCTTCTGCCCGAGACTCTCCTCGAGCTCGGAGCCGACACCTGCAGCGGAGAGGGCATGTCCGCAACGGCAACCCGGCCTGAAACCAGTTACCTCCTCAGAAAACTTCATTCTTTGAGCGGCGTCATTCCCGTTGGCGCGTTTTTGGCGGAGCATTTTTGGTCCAACAGCGCCGTCCTGGTCAGTCCCGAAAAGTACAATTCCGTATCCCAGGAACTCCAGACCATCCCCTTCCGTCCTTTGGTGGAATTCGCGTTGATCGTTCTTCCTATCCTGTTTCATGGCGGCTATGGCGTTTACATCTGGCTGCGCGGCAAATCCAACGTTTCGCAATATCCATGGGTAGGAAACTGGATGTACACGCTGCAGCGCTACACCGGACTGGTGGCGTTTGCCTTCATCGCCTGGCACTTTTACACCGAGCGCGTGTTGACCGGTGGCAGGTCCACCTACGATTCAGTCGCCGCCGACCTGCGGAATCCTCTTTATCTGACATTTTTCGCTATCGGAATTTTGTGTTCGTCTTTCCATCTCGGCGTGGGTATCTGGAATTTTCTCTGCAAGTGGGGACTCGCCGCGACCGCTCGCGCGCAGCGTGCCGCCGGTCAACTTGGCGCACTGGTTGGCATCGCCTTTAGCGTAGTCGGCATCCTGATTCTCATCGGCTTCCGTTTTGATTGGCATCCTTTTTCTTCGTACCTGATGAAATGAAGCAGCCCAGGATCATCATCGTTGGTGGAGGACTGGCCGGATTGATGGCCACGATTCGCGTTGCCGAATCGGGCGTTCCGGTCGATTTATTTTCGATAGTCCCGGTCAAGCGTTCTCATTCCGTCTGCGCGCAAGGCGGAATCAATGCGGCAAAAAACCAGAAGGGCGAAGGCGACACCACCGCCAAGCACTTCGACGACACCATCTACGGTGGCGACTTCCTCGCCAACCAGCCTCTCGTCAAGCGCATGTGCGAAGCCGCGCCCGGCATCATCGATCTGCTCGATCGCATGGGCGTCATGTTCAACCGTACCCCCGAGGGCCTGCTGGACTACCGGCGCTTCGGCGGTACGCTGTATCACCGCACCGCATTCGCGGGGGCCACCACCGGCCAGCAGCTCCTCTACGCGCTCGACGAACAGGTTCGCCGCCACGAATCCGAAGGCAAAGTCAAAAAGTACGAGGGCTACACGTTTCTTTCCGCCGTTCTTGACGACGCCGGCGTCTGCCGTGGCATCTGCGCCATGGATTTGCGCTCCATGGAAGTTCGCACTTTTCCTGCGGACGCGGTCATCTTTTGCACTGGCGGCATCGGCGCCATCTTCGGTCGCTCGACCAATTCCGTGGTCTGCACCGGCTCGGCGCAATCCGCCCTCTTCCAGCAGGGTGTTGACTACGCCAACGGTGAATTCATTCAGGTCCATCCCACCGCCATCCCCGGCGAAGACAAACTTCGCTTGATGAGCGAGTCGGCCCGCGGTGAAGGTGGCCGCGTCTGGGTGCCGAAAAATCCCGCTGACACGCGTCCGGCGAAAAGCATTCCGCAAAATGAGCGTTTTTATTTTCTCGAAGAGTGGTACCCGAAATACGGCAACCTCGTCCCGCGCGACATCGCCACTCGCGCCATCCATCGCATCGTCTATCAGGAAAAGCTCGGCCTCCACGGCCAGGCCGCCGTCTATCTCGACGTCACCCACATCCCGCGCGAAACCCTCGACCGCAAGCTTGAGGGCATCCTCGAAATCTACGAGAAATTCCTCGGTGTTGACCCGCGCGAAGAGCCCATGAAAGTGTTTCCGGCCATGCACTACACCATGGGCGGCATTTGGGTGAATGGCGAAGATCAGGCCACCAGCGTTCCCGGCATCTACGCCGCCGGCGAATGCGAATACCAGTATCACGGTGCCAACCGTCTAGGGGCCAACTCGCTCGTCTCCTGTATTTTTGGTGGCGGCATAGCGGGTCCGGCCGCGGCGAAATACGCCAAAAATCTGGAAAAGGGCGCTGACGCTACCGACTCCAGCGTCTTCGATCGCGAACGCAAACGCCAGGAAGAAGCCAACCAGGCACTCATCGCGCAAGATGGCTCCGAAAACATCATGACCATCTGGCGCGAACTCGGCGAAGCCATGACCGAGCACGTCACCGTGACTCGCATCAACAAAAATCTCGAGGCCGCCTACAGCAAGCTCCTCGATCTGCAGCAGCGCTTCCGCAAAGTCAATCTCAGCGACCGCAGCAAATGGTCTAACCAAACCCTTAACTTCGCCCGTGAACTCGGCAACATGCTTCTGCTCGCTCGCGTCATCACCATGGGCGCACACGCCCGCAACGAATCTCGCGGCGCGCATTACAAACCCGATTTTCCCGATCGCGACGATGCCAACTGGCTCAAGACCACCCGAGCCAGGTGGATCAACGGTGACATTCAGTTGACCTACGAACCGGTGGACATTTCGATGATCGCGCCCAGGCCGCGCAGATATGACGCTGCGAAATGAAGCGGGAAGGTTGAGTACAGGCATGGCTTAGCGGGGATTTGTAGGGGCGGGTTTTTGAATCTGTGCTTTTGGCTGGACAGCAGAGGACTCATGGCCGAAAAACAAGTCATCGTCAAAATCAAGCGTCAGGTCAGCCCGCAAGGCGCTCCGTACTGGGAAGAGTTCGCTCTCCTCTGGCGTCCCTCGATGAACGTCATCATCTGTCTTCGCGACATTGCCGAAAATCCTGTCACCCGCGACGGCAAAAAGACCACTCCCATCTCCTACGACTCCAACTGCCTCGAAGAAGTTTGCGGCTCCTGCGCCATGCTCATCAACGGCAAAGCCCGCATGGCCTGCTCCGCTCTTGTGGACAAACTCGATCAGCCCATCCGTCTCGAACCTTTCTCTAAATTTCCCGTTGTCCGCGACCTTGCCGTGGATCGCCAGTTTATGTTTGACAGCCTCAAGCGCGTCAAAGCCTGGATCCCCATCGATGGCACCTACGATCTCGGCGAAGGCCCGCGCATGGCTCCCGAAACGCAGGAAAAAGCCTACAAGCTTTCCACCTGCATCTCCTGCGGCAGCTGCCTCGAAGTTTGCCCGCAAGTCACCGGCAAAGGTTCCAACGGCGATTTCATCGGCGCCGCCATCATCAGCCAGGTGCGCCTCTTTAACATGCATCCCACCGGCGCCATGCACGCCCACGAACGCCTCAACGCCGTCATGCAGCCCGGCGGCATTCAGGATTGTGCCAACGCGCAAAACTGTGTCCACGCCTGTCCCAAGGAAATTCCGCTCACCGAATCGCTCGCCGAAGTCAATCGCCAGGCATGGAAACAGGCGCTCCTCGGCTGGCTGATAGGGTAGAATCTCCTCGCGTCTTTTTCGCCAAATTGAATTGCCAATTGAATTTCGCCGCACCAAGGAGAACCGGATGCGCTGTCTCCGCGCCCTAGCTGCCATCGCTGTCCTGATTCTGCTCGCCACGCCGCTGCTCGCGCCTCTCCACGGCGACGACATCTCCGAACGCGCCAAAAAACTGCATTTCTCCTCCATCGTTCTCGACACTCACGACGACACCACCCAGCGCTTCTTCTCCAAATCTTTCGACCTCGCCAAGCGCAATCCCGACGGCCACATTGACATTCCCCGCATGCGCGAAGGCGGCATGAACGCCATCTTTTTCTCCATCTGGATTGATGGCCGCACCATGGGTCCGCCGGCCATCCAGAAAGCTCTCGATCAAATCGACGCCGTCCACGAAAACGTCCGCCGTAACTCCGGGGACATGGTTTTCTGCCGTACCGCCGACGACATTCGCCGCGCACATAAAGAGGGCAAAATCGCCGCTCTCATGGGCGTCGAAGGCGGCCACATGATCGGCAACGACATCCGCATGGTGCGCATCTTCGGCGATCTCGGCGTCCGCTATATGACCCTCTCGCATTTTTACAACGACGAATGGGCCGACTCCTCCACCGACAAGCCCGCCCACAACGGACTCACCGACTACGGCAAAGACATCGTCCGCGAGATGAACCGCCAGGGCATCATGGTGGACATTTCCCACGTCAGCGACAAAACGTTCTACGACGCGCTTGAAGTCAGCAAGTCGCCGCTCGTCGCCTCTCACTCTTCCTGCCGCGCCCTCTGCAATCATCCCCGCGACATGTCCGACGACATGATCAAAGCGCTCGCCTCCAAGGGTGGCGTCCTCCAGATCAATTACGAGAAAAGCTTCATTGATCAGGCCTATAAGGACGCAATGGACAAGCTGTCCGGCGGCGTGGTGGCCTTGTTCGATCAGCTTAAGAAAGAATGCGGCGACGATGAGGAGTGTCTCGGCAAAAAATTGAACGAAAGGGAGAAGCAGGCCGTGGCCGATGGCAAATTGCCTCACGTCAGCTGGGAGCGCATCATTGACCATATCGACCATGCCGTGAAGCTCGTCGGTGCTGACCACGTCGGCCTCGGTTCCGATTTCGACGGCGCCACCATGCCCGAAGGCATGGACGACTGCACGCACCTTCCACAAATCACTGAAGCCCTCATGCGCAAAGGCTACTCCGACGACGATATCCGCAAAATCCTGGGCGGCAACATTCTGCGCGTCATGGAAGCCAACGAAAAAGTAGCCCGCGCGCTCCAGGCGCAATGAAAATATCGTCATTCCGGACGGAGCGAAGCGTGCATCGGCGTGGATTGTCATTCCGAACGGAGCGAAGCGCAGTGAGGAATCTGCTTTTTCTTTCCGCTCTCACCCTGGGAGGCCTACTCGTGGCAAGCGCAGTTTCCAGCGACACCATCTCCGAGCGCGCCAAAAAGCTCCACTTCTCCTCCATCGTTGTGGACACCCACGACGACACCACCCAGCGCTTCCTCGATCCCGCCTTTGACTTCGCCGCCCGCCACGCCGACGGCAGCATCGATATCCCCCGCATGCGCGAAGGCGGCCTCAGCGCCATCTTTTTTTCTGTCTGGATCCCCAGTAAAATCACCGGCTCACAAGCCGTGCAGAAAGCGCTCGACCAGATCGACGCCGTCCGAGAAACCGTCCGCAAACATCCCAAAGACCTCGTCCTCGCCACCACCGCCGAAGAAATCCGCAAAGCTCATGCGCAAAATAAAATCGCCGCACTCCTGGGTGTCGAGGGCGGCCACATGATCGGCAACGATCTCGCTCTCCTCCGCCTTTACGCCGCGCTCGGCGTCCGCTACATGACCCTCACCCACAGCGGCAATGATGAATGGGCCGACTCCTCCACCGATAGGGCGGCGCACAACGGCCTCACCGGCTTCGGCAAGGACGTCGTCCGCGAAATGAATCGCCTCGGCATCATGGTGGACATCTCCCACGTCAGCGACAAAACGTTTTACGACGCACTCGAAGTCAGCAGAGCTCCGATCTTCGCTTCCCACTCTTCCTGTCGCGCCATCTGCGATGCTCCGCGCAACATGACCGATCAGATGATGAAAGACCTGGCCGCAAAAGGCGGAGTCATCCAGATCAACTATCATGTCGGCTTCCTCAGCCAGGAATTCCGCAACGCCGAAAAGGCCGACCCCAAAATCAACGAAGCCATCGCTGCCGAGGTCAACAAGCGCTGCGGCGCCGACAGCAACGAAGGCTGCATGCTCATCGAAGGCGACAAGGTCACCCGCGAATTCGTCGCCCAGGGCAAGCTTCCCCGCGTGGACTACACCAAAATCATCGAGCACATTGACCACGCCCTGAAACTCGTCGGCGCCGACCACGTCGGCCTGGGTTCTGACTTTGACGGTGCCAACATGCCCTACGGCATGGAAGACGTCACCATGCTTCCCAAAATTACCGAAGCTTTGCTTCAAAAGGGATATTCAGAAGGTGACGTAAAAAAGATTCTGGGAGAAAATACTCTGCGCGTCATGACCGAAGTAGAACGCGTCGGCAGGGAACTGAACGGTGCCAGATAGTGTTGGCAGCGGCGGGTTTAACCTGCCGGCAGTGTGTTCAAGGATTTGCCATCCCGATCCACAGGCGGCATTTTGATTCCAAGGAGAGAAAGAACAACATGCAGCAGAGACTAACGATTGTCATGGCCAGCGCCCTGGTCGCCGCCGCACTAACCCTGACCGGCTGCAAGGGTAACGACCAAACCGCCCAGGCTCCGCCTCCGGAACAGCCCACTGCGTCCGCCTCCTCTCAACCGGCCACTCCTCCGCCGGCCGAAACCCCGGCCGCGCCTGAGCATGCCCAGTCTTCCAAGACAGCCGCGGCGCCGGCGAAAAATTACACCAAAGAACTCATCGCCGCCGCGAAAGCGAACGAGAAATCTCCGGACACCTACAAAGTAAAATTTGACACGACCCGCGGCGTCTTCACCGTCACCGTTACTCGTGCCTGGGCTCCCCTCGGCGCCGACCGTTTCTACTCTCTGGTCAAACATCATTTCTATGACAACGCCGCCTTCTTCCGCGTTGTCCCGCAATTCGTTGTGCAGTTTGGCATCAGCCCCATTCCCGCCGTTTCCGCTGCCTGGAAGAAGACTGACATTAAAGATGATCCGGTCACGCAAACCAACAAACGTGGCGCCATTGTGTTCGCCACTGCTGGCCCCAACACCCGCACCACTCAGGTCTTCATCAACCTGAAGGACAATACCCGCCTGGACGCCATGGGTTTTGCGCCCTTCGGCGTGGTGGACAGCAGCGGCATGAACGTCGTCGAAATGATGTATGAAGGCTATGGCGACAGTGCTGGCCCCGATCAGGACCAGCTCGAAAAACAAGGCGACTCCTACCTTAAAAAGGGCTGGCCCAAGCTCGACTACATCAAGTCCGCCACCCTGGTTCAATAGGTTCGGGGCTTGGCCAAGAGCCGTTTCCGTGTCGAGGGGTTCGTCGTTCCGAGCGAAGCGAGGAATCCCTCTTCGCTCTGTGAGCGGAGCCGGCGCGACTGTAATCCTGAGGCCAACCGAGTGGCGCCGGAAGAGATCTCAACGTAAGCACTGACGCAGGCCAGCGACGAGCGAGACGTTATCCGACCATGGAAGCCCAGCCGCCCACGCATCTCCAAGAGCGCGCACCCCTCGCGCCTTCCGTTTACCTCCTTGCCGTCTTCGCCGTGCTCGTCCATTTCCTATTCAACCGCCAGTACGGCTACTTCCGAGACGAACTCTACTATGCCGCCTGTGGCGAACACCTCGCCTGGGGCTACGTGGACCACGCGCCGCTGATCGCCTTCGCCTCCGCCTTCAGCCGTTTCCTCTTCGGCGACTCACTTTTCGCCCTCCGTCTTCTGCCCGCTCTCTCAGCCGCTCCGAAAGTCCTCCTCGCCGGATGGATGGCCCGCGAAATGGGCGGCGCCAAATTCGCCCAGTTTTTCGCCGCCCTCCTCACCCTCCTCGCTCCCATCTACCTCACGTTCGACAATTTTTTCTCCATGAATGCTTTCGAGCCGGTCTTTTGGACGCTCTGCGCCGCCATCGTCCTTCGCGTAATCAACGGCCACAGCTCGCGCCTCTGGCTCGTCTTCGGCGTTGTCGCCGGCATCGGCATCCTCAACAAGCACTCCATGCTCTTCTTCGGCTCCGGAATTGTGGTCGGCCTGCTCTTCACCCCTGCCCGCAGGCAATTCGCGCGCTGGGAAATCTGGGTCGGCGCCGCGATCGCTTTTCTGATCTTTCTTCCCAACCTGCGCTGGGAAATTCACAATGGCTATCCCACCATCGCCCTGCTTAACCATGTCATCGGCGGCAAATACACCACGGTCTCTCCGCTCACCTTCATCGGCCAACAATTTCTACTCGTCAACCCGCTCGCCGCTCCCATCTGGCTCGCCGGGTTGTGGTTTCTTTTAGTGAATAAATCGGGACGAAATTACGCCGCGTTGGGTATCGCCTATCTCGTAGTTCTTGTCGAGATGATCGTGCTCCACGGCAAAATCTATTACCTCGCCCCAGCTTACATTGTGTTGCTCTCCGCGGGCGCCGTCTGCTGGGAGCGCCAGGTCTTTTCGCGCGCCGGCGCCTGGCTCAAACCCGCCGTCCTCGCTCCGCTCATCATCTCCGCGATTGTGGCCGCACCCCTGGCCATGCCAATCCTTCCCGTCGCCGCTGCCGTGAAATACACCAAATTCTTCGGCGTCCAGGACGTTAAGGTGGAAAACGTCCCGCTGGACTCTCTCCCGCAGCTCTTCGGCGACATGTTCGGGTGGCTCGAGCAGGTTCTAGCCATCTCTCGCGCCTACCATTCGCTGCCGCCCGACGAGCAATCCCGCGCCGCCCTCCTCGCCTACAACTACGGCGAAGCCGGCGCCATAGACTACCTCGGCAAGCATTACGGCCTCCCTAAAGCCATCTCGGGCCACAATCAGTACGGCTACTGGGGGCCCCGTGGCGCCACCGGTGACATCGTCATCGCCATCGGCTTTCCCCAGTCCCGCCTCGACCAATCTTTCGCCGATGTACAGCCTTTCGACACTATCAGCCCTCCCTATGCCCTCCCCGAAGAATCCAACCTCACCATATATATATGTCGCCGGCCCCGTCAGAACCTTGCTGCCTCCTGGCCGTCCTGGATGTACCTCGACTAACCAACCGACCTATGCTTGCATCTAAATTTGTGCTTGGCAGTATCAGCTTTTTGCGGCGAGTTTCGGCGTTGACTCGATGCGCGACGTCGCGTAAGGTTATCTAACGATGTCCATTTCACGCCAGACCGTGTGTTGTTGCTGCTGTCGCTGTATGTGTCGGCAGACACACATTTCTGGCTTGAGGCTGCTGCGGACCTAGACTCGCTCTAGACAACGATTTCCAAAGCCCACGTGCCAGAAATACTGGTCCACGTGGGCTTTTTCTTTTTGCTGAACTTTTTGCGGACAAGGAACAAACGGCCATGCCCGAAGTAAAAGAAACCAAAGCTCAGCGTGTGGAGCGCTTAAAACGCGAAAAGCTCGCCTGGGATCACCTCGATGAAATCCGCGCGTTCGCCCGCGATGGCCGCTCCTCCATCCCACCCGAATGGCTCGGCACCTACTTCCGTTCCTGGGGCATTTACACCCAGGGCGACGGCGTGGGAGTCGTCGGCGGCGCCAATGGCGAAGGAAAAGCCACCGAATTCTTTATGGTCCGCATCCGTATCCCCAACGGTATCCTTCGTAGTGATCAGGTCCGCGTCCTCGCCGAACTTTCCGAAAACTACGCCCGCGGTATCGCCGACATTACCGTCCGCCAGAATCTTCAGCTCCACTGGGTCACCATCGAAGCCATTCCCGACATCATCGAGAAGTTGCAGCAGGCTGGCTTGACTACCACTGGCGCTTGCGGCGACGTTGTCCGCAATGTGACCGGGTGCCCCGTCGCTGGCCTTACGCGCGACGAATATTTCGATGCATCGCCCTTTGCCTTGGCTGTAGATCGCGCCCTCGGCGGCAATCGCGAGTTTTACAATCTGCCCCGCAAATTCAAGATGACCGTCTCCGGCTGCCGCACCTGGTGCAGCTACCCGGAAATCAATGACGTTGCCTTTACCGCTACACGGCGCGTTCGCGGTTGCAATGTCGAGCACGGTTTTTCCCTTCGCATCGGTGGCGGCCTTTCCACCGAACCGCATCTTGCCCTAAAACTCGACGCCTTCGTCCGCCGGGATCAGGTGGTGGATGTCGCCCGTGGCGTAGCCGAAATCTTCCGCGCCAGCGAAGTCCTTCGCCAGAGCAGAGACCACGCCCGCCTTAAATATCTCTTCCTGAAGCACGGATGGACCGCCGACACCTTCCTCGCCGAACTGAATCGCGTCATCGGCTTCACTCTCGATCCCGCCGAGCATGAGGAGATTCCTTCGGACACCCACCGCGACCACACCGGCATTCACCGCCAGAAACAGGCTGGTCTGGTTTTTATCGGCGCTTCCGTTTTGCGTGGACGCATCACTCCGGCGCAACTTCGCCGAGCCGCGGAACTGGCCGACCAGTTTGGCGACGGCAGTCTTCGTTTCACCGCGCAGCAAAACATCTTGCTGGCCAATGTGCGTGAGGAATTCGCCAACGCCGTGGCCGCCGAACTCACCCGCGCGGGCCTGCCGGTAGAGACTGCCGCCTTCTCGCGCGGCACGGTTGCGTGCACCGGCTCCGAATTCTGCAAACTCGCGCTGACCGAAACCAAAGGGTTCGCCCGCTGGCTCTCCACAGAGCTCGACGATCGCCTGCCCGGCTTCGATCAGCAGATCAAACTGCACATCACCGGCTGCCCAAACAGCTGTGGACAGCACTGGATCGCTGACATTGGCATCGAAGGCAAAAAGATCAAGCACGAGGGAAAGCTAGTGGACGCCTACTACTTCTGCGTGGGTGGGAGTCTCGGTCAAGTCGCCACGATCGCTCGGCCCGTCGGCTATCGCTGCGCCGCCACCGAAGTACCCGACGCCATCGAGCGCCTGATCACCAATTTCCAGGAAAATCACTTCGAACACGAACCGCTGCGCACCTTCCTGGCCAGAAAAACCAATGACCAGATCCGCGAAATCCTCGCCGGCGAAATCATCATTCCCGTCGAGCGCGATCTGCCCGCGGCGCGCACGCCGCAGAGCGTAGAGGGCTGAGCGATGAATCTCTTTCCCATGTTTGTGAAATTGGGCGGCCGCTTGGTCGTGGTCGTCGGCGGTGGCGAAATCTCCTCCGGCAAAATCGAAGGCCTGCTCAAAGCCGGCGCGAAGATTCGCTTGATCGCTCCCGAAGTCCACATGTCACTGGTAAGCGCCATCCGCACGCGGAAGATCGAATGGATACCGCGGGAATTCGCGCAAGGAGATTTGGAAGGAGCGGCGCTGGCCATCGCCGCCACTTCCGCGCCCGGTGTGAACGCCAGCGTGTATCGCGAGGCGGAAGCGCGCGGCATCTTGTGCAACGCGGTGGATGACATCGAAAACTGCCATTTCTACTACGGCTCGGTGGTGCAGCGCGGCGATCTGCAAATCGCCATCAGCACCAATGGAAAAAGCCCGGCGCTGGCGCAGCGCCTGCGCCAGGAACTCGAGCAGCAGTTCGGTCCCGAATATGAGGTGTGGCTGGAATGGCTGGGAGCGGCGCGCGAGTTGCTCCGTGCGGCGGACGGCGGGACGGAAGACACCAAGAAGGTGCTGCATCACCTGGCCAGCAAGCCGATGTACGAAAAATTCCTGAAAGAAGCAAACCGGAAAACTTCGGCGTCGCGGCAGGGTGTGGCATGAGCGGGAAGGTTTATCTGGTGGGAGCGGGACCAGGCGATCCGGAGCTGCTGACGCTTAGAGCAGCAAAGCTGCTGGGGAACGCGGAAGTGGTTCTCTACGACTCGCTGGTGAGCCGAGAAATTCTGGCGCTGCTTGGGCGGGGAGCGTTACCAGTGGATGTGGGGAAGCGGGCTGGCAAGAAACTTTTGACGCAGGACGAAATCAACAGCTTGCTGGTGGACTACGCGAGGCAGGAAAAAGTGGTGGTGAGGCTGAAAGGTGGCGATCCGCTGCTGTTTGGGCGCGCGGGTGAAGAGATGGACGCGCTGCGCCGCGCCGGAATCGATTTTGAAATCGTGCCGGGAATCACCGCAGCCGTCGGCGCCGCAGCCGCGGCAAAAATCTCGCTGACCGATCGCCGAGTTGCGTCGCAGGTGTTGTTCACCACGTTTTCGCGTGGCGAATCAGGGAGTTGGTTGAATTGGGCGGCGATTACTCCGGGAACCACGATTGCGATTTACATGCCGGGAACGCACTACGGCGAGGTTGCGGAACGGCTGATCGAGAACGGTCTGGCGGCGGACACTCCGTGCGTGATCGTGTCACAGGCCACGCGCGCGGAGCAGCAGGTGCGCTGGTCGAGCATCGCAGCGCTTTCGGATGCGGACCAATTGCCCGCGCCTTCGCTGCTGCTGGTTGGCCGCGTGGCTACGCAGGATGTGGATCGCTGGAGCGAGCGAGTGCGGCGGGAACTGTTTTTGCAGACAGATTGGCCGACGGGAGGGAGAAGGCAATGAGTCAGGCGGGCGAGGCAGCGGTGGCGGGGAAAGCGAAGCGGTTTTCATTGGATACGTGGGCGGTGCTGCTGGCACTGGCGCTGGCAGCGCTGGTGCGAGCGGGCGTGTTCAAGCACGTTCCGTGGTAGCGAAGGCAATCTTGCCGGTGCGGTTTTGATTGAAATGAGGCGGCAGCTGCGCAGGCGGGATTCATCTCGCCGAAAACGCGAGATGAGGCAGAGAAGCCTGCGCTACGGAGAGGTGAGGAATGGCTAGTTCGGTGGCGATTGCGCAAGTCAGGCCGGTGAATCCGGCGCTGAATTTCGTGAAGCTGATACCCGGGGTGCTGTTGCTGGCCGGGATCGGCTACGCAGGGAAACTGCTGGAAGCGAACGTGGGCAAGTACGTGAAGGAGCACCACTGGACGTTTCCGAATATTGAGTACGTGCTATGGGCGATTTTGCTGGGCCTGTTGATCTCGAACACAGTGGGCGTGCCGGAGATTTTTCGCGCGGGCGTGGCCACGTACGAATTCTGGCTGAAGGCCGGCATCGTGCTGTTGGGCTCACGGTTTCTGCTGGGCGATGTGCTGAAGCTGGGCGGCCCGAGCCTGGCGCTGGTGGGCATCGAGATCCTTGGCGCCATCGCGTTCATGACTTTGCTGGGGCGCGTTTTCAAACTGAAGCCGAAATTGACCTCGCTGCTGGCAGTGGGCTCGGCGGTTTGCGGTGTGAGCGCGATTATTGCCACGCAAGGTGCCATCGACGCGGACGAGGAAGATTCTTCGTTTGCGATTGCGGCGATTCTGGCGCTAGGGGCACTTTCTCTGTTCACTTTTCCGTTGATTGGGCACTGGCTGCACTTGTCGGATCACGCTTACGGAGTGTGGTCGGGCCTCGCGGTGGACAATACGGCGGAAGCGGCGGCGGCCGGCGCGCTGTATTCGGACGCGGCAGGGAAGCTGGCGGTACTGACCAAGACCACCCGCAATGCGCTGATCGGGTTTGTGGTACTGGCGTACGCGTTCTACTGGGCGAGCCGAGGGCAGGCGCAGGCAGTGGGCAACAAGGCGAAGTTCCTGTGGCAGAAGTTTCCCAAGTTTGTGCTGGGCTTCCTGCTGATTTCGACGTTGGCGACGGCGGCGTTCTTCTCCAAAGAACAGATCGGTGCACTGGCGAATCTTTCGCGGTGGGCGTTTCTGCTGACCTTCGCCGGCGTGGGATTGCGGACCAACTTCCGGACGCTGTCGAAGCAGGGGCTCAAGCCGTTCCTGGTCGGCGCCATCGGGGAAGTAGCCATTGCCGGGTTCACTTTGGGACTGGTGTTTGCCGCCCAGCGCATCTTTGGCTGGTAAGGTCGCAGTTGTCAGTGAAAGGTTTTAAGTTGCAAGTAAGACGATAGGGGACCCGGGCGTTTTCGTAAGGTCGGCAAATACTGGACCTACGGAAGAGAGGCGACTCGCGGGTTCCGGTGGCCAAGGCCCTGGGTTGGAGCCGGGTTCATCCTACTGTTGTGCAATCCATGCCCAAGAGCAGCGTTAGTTTTTGGAGTTTGGAGGCGATGTGTCCGATTCCGACCGCACAGTGATGGGCGGGGCCCTCGGCGTTCCAGGCGTTCATGAAGGATTTGGCGCCGATTTTGAAGCGGTAGCGACTGTTGGTGTTGCCGATTTCTAAAATGGGACCGGGTTCTGACGTGGCTTCGGCGGCTAGCAACTTGAGTTTGCCGTCGGCGGTCTGGACTACGGAGAGTAGGGTAACCGGGCCATGCTTGACGGTCATTTCCACGGAAAGGCCGCGACCGATCTTGCCGTGATAAACCTGCAAGGGGCGAACCTTGGTTTTGCCCTGGGCGATGGCGCTGTGGCCGGGCCCGTCATGTCCCATTAGAATGACGTCGTCGTTGAAATCCACCGCGTAGTAT
>Ga0209579_10001502_pt1 | contig 19158 bp, 16 predicted proteins | sample Coa_R1_2_FD_187152 | JGI IMG/M metagenome (GOLD analysis project Ga0209579, IMG submission 187152) | Surface soil microbial communities from Centralia Pennsylvania, which are recovering from an underground coalmine fire - Coalmine... | ecosystem: Environmental > Terrestrial > Soil >... | reverse complement strand
ATGGCGGGACAGCATAGCGGTATCCGCCCGCTCGAAGTCAAAAGTCGAGAATTCGCGCTCGGCCTGGTGAAAGACCTCGCCGTAACGGAAGTGCTCGTTAAACGCGAGATCATAAACGGAGTCGACGCCTTGGACGTACATCGCGAGACGTTCAAGGCCATAGGTCAGTTCGGCCGAAACAGGATCGCAGTCGAAGCCGCCGACCTGCTGAAAATAGGTGAACTGCGTAATCTCCATGCCGTCGCACCAGACCTCCCAACCCAGGCCCCAGGCGCCCAGAGTAGGGCTCTCCCAATCGTCCTCGACGAAACGAATGTCATGCTGGAGCGGGTCGATACCAACGGCGCGAATGCTGTCCAGGTAAATCTCCTGCACGTTCTCCGGCGCGGGTTTGAGGATTGCCTGGAGCTGATGATGGCGTTCAAGCCGGTTGGGATTCTCGCCATATCGGCCGTCCTTCGGTCGGCGCGATGGCTGGACATAGACGGCGCGCCACGGCCGGGGACCAAGAGACCGCAAGGCCGTGGCGGGATGGAATGTGCCGGCGCCCATCTCAAGGTCGTAGGGCTGGAGGATGACGCAGCCCTGCGTAGCCCAGAAGCTCTGAAGCGTCAGAATCAGATCCTGAAATGTCTTCGCTCCGGACACGGCGAACCCGACGTTTTCACAGCGCGCGCGAAGCTATAGGCGCGGACTCGCGAGAGCAAGCGAGGTGACACCTCGCAGAACAGCGTCCGCCTGGGCTGTATAGCGCCCATCGGCGTCGTGCAGGACAAGGCCGGCGGCGAGGCGCAAAGGGGCATGCGAGTTCTTGCGTATCTGCAGAAGAATTCGCTTAGCCGCTTCCCCGACACACGGCCAAAGCGGAAACACGCAAACACCATATTGGGGGGCGGCTCGAAGTGCTTCAGCAAGACGATCTGCGCGAAGGATCATCGTCAGTGTTCCGTCCCCGGTGGTGCGCGCGAGGCCGGCATCGATCCACCTGCCAAGACCCTCGCGATCGGAAAGCGCGCGTGCTCTATCCGCGTTCGGCGAAACCTCGCCCGCACTTTGATGGAATGGCGGATTGCAGAATACGTGGTCGAACTCTCTGCGCAAAGGTCTTGGTAATGCAAACGCGTTCGCGTGCTCAAATTGTACGCGCCTTTCAAGCGCATTGGCACGCGCGTTTCCGTCTGCGAGAGTGACCAGTTCCGGCGCGATTTCGACGCCTTGAATGCGACAACCCGGAACACGTGCCACAAGGCACAGGCTCGCGATGCCAACGCCGCTGCCCAGTTCGAGTATCTCCTCGCCGGCGCCGGCTGGAACGGCAGCAGCAAGCATGACTGCGTCGGTGCCGGAACGGAATCCGTCACGGGGCTGACGCACCCCAATCCGGCCGCCCAAAAATCTATCCTCCGAACAGTCCATCAATGCTCCGGCACAACACCCGGAAGCGCGCCGGCCAGGACGGACTTCGCGCGCACATAGTCCTCTTCCGGGACCATTAGGCGCCGCGGCAAAACGCCGAGACTGCCGTCCATGATGCTCATGTGGGTATCGAACACCACCGCCGGGATGCCCGCGTCTGCCAAGAGTGCCTCGGCAAAGTTGAGCAGAACAGCATCGTTGGTCCTTAGAACATCGCGCATCGGAACGGAATCCGGACCCTCACATTGACTTTGTCAGCTTGACCGCAAGTAAGACACATTCGTAAATGGCGGACGGCCCAATGGCCAGCGGCAAGGCGGGGACATGATCGTCGCGCAGGCACCAAGGGGGGCCCAGGATACCGGCGTCAACCCGGTCGACCGGCTGCACTCTCTCCTGAAAGACGACATTGCCGCAGCCGATGGACTGATTCACGAACGGATGGGAAGCAGCGCCACGCTCATTCCCGATCTCGCACGCCATCTGGTCGATTCCGGAGGAAAGAGGCTCCGGCCGCTCCTCACGTTGGCGGCAGCGAATGCCTGTGGCCACACGGGCAGCATGCACATCAAACTCGCGGCGGCGGTCGAGTTCATCCACACCGCGACATTGCTGCATGACGATGTCGTCGACGCAAGCTCGCTGCGTCGGGGCAAACTCTCGGCAAACATGGTTTGGGGCAACAAACCGAGCATTCTGGTCGGCGATTTCCTCTTGAGCCGCGCTTTCCAGTTGATGGTCGAAACCCGCGATATGGCCGTTCTAAATATTCTTGCCAATGCATCGGCGATCATCGCCGAAGGCGAAGTGTTGCAGCTGAAATCTACGAATAATCTTGCCACCACGGAAGACGACTACCTGATCATCGTCGGAGCGAAAACGGCTGCTCTCTTCGCGGCGTCCGCGGAATCGGGCGCCACCGTCGCCGACGCGTCCGCCGAAAGAATCGCAGCGTTCAAGACCTTCGGGCACAATCTTGGCGTCGCTTTCCAACTCGTCGACGATGCCCTCGATTATTCCGGCCGCCAGGCACAGATGGGCAAATCCGTTGGCGACGATTTCCGGGAAGCCAAAGTCACGCTGCCCGTGATCCTCGCCTACAAGCGGGCCGACGACGACGCGAAACGCTTTTGGCAGCGGACCATTCAACTGGGACAGCAGCGCGACGGCGATCTTCAGCGTGCCGTTGACTATATCGAGCACACGGGGGCTATTGATGAGGTTCGCGACCAGGCCCGTCGCTACGCCCGTCAGGCCTGCCGCGCACTCGCCGCGCTACCGTCGAGCGCATTGAAGGAGGCGTTGCTCGCCGTGGCCGAATTTTGCGTCGCGCGGGCTTATTAGGGCGCGCGCCCATTAGAATCGGGCTCTGTCGCCAAGGTCCTGAGCCGTTCGGTTGAATCCCTATGCCAAGCCCGCCAAGGCATGAGGATTATCAACAAAAGTAGTCTTGCAAATCCACCAGTCGGGATGAGCTTCTTGAAGAGGCGTTGCGGCGGCACGCGCTTCTTGTTGGTCCGCGAACAGAGCAAAACAGGTTGCGCCACTACCCGACATGCAAGCAAACAAAGCGCCCGGCAAACCATTCAGCTCCTGCAGCACATCGGCGACCGCTGGCGCGATCATCTTCGCGGGAGCTTCCAGATCGTTCTTTGTATCGCGCAAAAAATGCACAAGCGCGTAAACGTCCGGAAATGGAGCGTTCGGGGCCAGCATTCCCGTGCCATGACGTGCTCCAAGCGCCGCAAACGCATGTGCCGTGGGAATATGTACACCAGGATTGACCAGCAGCAAGCCCGCTATCGGAAGCGGAGGCAGAGGATGGACGAGTTCTCCCCTTCCCTCCATCCAGGATGTCCGGCTGGCGACGCACACCGGCACGTCAGCCCCGATTAGCTCGGCGGTTTCAAGCAAAGCGCTTTGGTCAGGATTGAGCTGCCACAGGCGCGCAAGCCCCCGCAGCACCGCAGCAGCATCCGCCGATCCTCCACCAAGTCCCGAAGCGATCGGCAAGTTCTTGCGCAGATCGATTCGTACGCCTCGGGTCGTGCCGGTTTTCTCGGCGAACAGTTTGGCTGCCTTTAGCGCGAGATTCTCTTCGAGGCCGGAAAGCTGTGCGCCAAACGGTCCGCCCGGCGAAAGTGAGAATCCGTCATCACTTTCAAGCGATATTTCGTCACCAACTCCTGCGAACGCGACAAGACTCTGCAGGTCGTGATATCCGTCCGAGCGCTTTTGCCCGATGTGCAGAAAGAGATTGACCTTGGCCGGCGCAGTGACGACGAGCGGGCCTCTCACTTCGCGTCGTCGCCGGATTGCAGCTTTTTCTCAATCTCCGCCTTTTGCGTAGGGTCCGGACCGAAGGCGAGCGCGTGGTTCCACTGGAAACGCGCATCAAGCTTGCGGCCGGTCCTCCAATAGGCATCGCCCAGGTGTTCATTAACGGTTGCGTCACCAGGGACCAGCTGAATGGCGGCCTCGAGTGTTTTGACGGCATCGTCATAGCGCCCGAGTCGATAGTAGGCCCAGCCCACGCTGTCCACGATATAACCGTCAAACGGACTGAGCGACCGCGCCTTTTCCAGCATGGCGAGCGCCTGGGGCAGGTTTTTTCCCTGATCGACCCAGCTGTAGCCGAGATAGTTGAGCACCTGCGGCTGGTCCGGGCTCAGCTGCAATGCGTGTTTAAGATCGCCTTCCGCTGCATCCCACCGATGCGAGCGCTCCTCCGCGATGGCGCGGGCGTAATAGAGCGGCCATGACGTCTTGCTCTCGGTGCCGAGCAAAGCCACGGCGTGATTGTACGCGTCGGCGGCTTCCATGAACTTCGATTCATTTCGATAAGCATCGCCGAGCGCGGTCCAAACGGTGACATCATTCGGCGATTCCTTGGTCATGGCGTCAAGCTCAGCAATCGCTTCGTCGTTCCTGCCGAGCCTCGCTTCGTCGAGCGCGATCTGAACGGCCGCAGCTGGTCTGTACGTCGACTTGTCACCCAGCGTTTTGTACGTAGCTATCGCATCCTCATATTTGTCCAGGGATTCGAAACGATCGGCGAGCACGATTTTGGCAAGGTCCAGATCGGGCCTGAGAAACAGGGCGAGACGCAGATAGAATACCGCCACGTCGGCGCTGTTCTGGTCGGTGAGTGCCGCGGCAATTCCGAACAGTGCTTCCGCCGCACCCTGTGCCGGCGAGTTGACCAGCCGATCAGGCTTTTCGTCTCTGGCGAGGCGGGCCAATCCCTCAGCGGCCATAGGTTGAAGCGCGGGCTCCGTCTGCAGTTTGGAATAGTACGCGCGCGCGTCATCCTTGCGACCCTCACGTTCGAGGAATCGCCCGAAGGCCTCGGCGATGCGCGGACTCGTCCCGCCGGCGGCAACCGCGGCTACGTAGGCCTTTTCCGCGCCGGCATTGTCGCCCGCGACATCATGGATCAGCGCACGGTGGAACTGGGTCAGCGCATCCGTGCCACCCTGTGTCACTACCTGCGAGAGATCCGTATCGGCGGATTTGATATCGCCCGCGCCAGCGGCGGCCCACGCATCGAGCAGCACCAGCGTGAGTTCCGTGAATGCTCCCTTGGCCGATTGCGAAAGATCGGCACGTGCTTGCGCGTAATCCCCTTTTTTGATGGCGGCCACAGCAAGCGCAAGCCGCGCCGCCCGGTTGTCAGGTTCTTTCTGGGCGACCCGGTCTGCAAGCTTCGCCGCTGTCGCCACGTCACCGGCCGCTGCGGCATAAAGGAAAGCATGGCTCAAGATGTCGACATTATCGGGATCGGCTGCGAGGCTTGCGGAGTAAAGGCGTGCGGCGTCGGCCATGTTGTGATCGCTGGCGGCAAGCCGTGCCGACAGATAATCGCCGAAACTCTGTGCCTGTGCCGATTGCGGCGCGGACGGCGCCTGATCCGTGCCGCGGCCGACGTTGATGCTGCCACAGGCAGAAAGCGCGAGGGATGCAACACAGGCGAGAACGAAGGCTCTTTTCACGGACTGCCTCTCACATGTTGGGATAATTCGGGCCACCACCGCCTTCCGGCGGCACCCACGTGATATTTTGAGCTGGATCCTTGATGTCGCAGGTTTTGCAGTGGACGCAATTCTGTGCGTTGATCTGGAACTTAGGGCCGCCAGCTTCTTCGACGATTTCATAAACGCCGGCGGGACAATAACGCTGCGCTGGCTCCGCATATTCCGGCAGATTGACGCGGATGGGAATGGACGGATCCTTCAACACAAGGTGAACGGGCTGATCTTCCTCGTGATTGGTATTTGAGAGAAATACCGATGAAAGCCTGTCAAAAGTGATGCGGCCATCGGGTTTCGGGTAGTCAATCGGTTTTGAATCAGCTGCCGGCCTCAACGTAGCCCAATCGGCCTTCCCGTGCCCCAAGGTGCCCAGAAAACTCAGGCCAAAGAGCTGATTGGTCCACATGTCGAAACCACCGAGGACAAGCGAAATCCGCGTTCCCAATCGCGACCATAGCGGCTTGACGTTTCGAACCCGTTTCAAATCCTTGTACACGCGGCTATCCCGCCAGCCAGCCTCGTAGCTCTCGAGCGTGTCGCCGGTGCGGCCCTCGACGATAGCCGCAAAAGCCGCTTCCGCCGCCAACATACCGGTCTGCATCGCGTTGTGCGTGCCCTTGATACGGGGCAGGTTGACGAACCCGGCCGCACAGCCAATGAGCGCTCCGCCGGGAAAAGCGAGTTTTGGCACGGACTGGAATCCACCCTCCGTGATGGCGCGTGAGCCGTATGCGATACGTTTCCCACCGTCGAGAAATTCGCGAATGCGCGGATGCAGCTTCGCGCGCTGAAATTCCTCGAACGGCGACAGATAAGGATCTGAATAATTGAGATGTACGACGAACCCGATTGCGCAGAGATTTTGTCCGAAGTGATACATGAAGCTTCCGCCGCCCGTGTTGTCCCGGAGGGGCCACCCCATCGTATGCATCACCAGGCCAGGGCTGTGCTTTCCCGGCGCGAGTTCCCAAAGTTCCTTCAATCCGATGCCGAATTTCTGTGGCTCACGTCCGGCGCAAAGATCATACTTTGCGAGCAGGCGCTTGCTCAGCGAGCCGCGCGCCCCTTCGGCGAACAACGTGTATTTGCCGAGCAGCGCGATGCCGGGCGTGTACGAATCCTTGTGATGGCCGTCGCGGGCCACACCCAGGTCGCCGGTCACGACGCCCTTTACCTCGCCCGCTTCACCGAAGACGAAGTCGACCGCGGGAAAACCAGGATAGATTTCAACACCCAGCCCTTCTGCTTCCCGCGCCAACCAACGGCAGAGATCGCCGAGGCTGGCGATGTACATACCATGATTGCTCATCAAAGGGGGCATGACGAAATTGGGAATGCGCAGACTTCCAGCTGCGCCGAGATAGTAAAAACGATCCTGCCTGACCGGGGTCTCGAGGGGCGCCCCTTTAAGCCTCCAATCGGGAATAAGTTCGTCGAGCGCCACGGGATCGATCACCGCACCAGAAAGAATGTGGGCGCCGATCTCCGACCCCTTCTCGAGGACGCATACACTCAACTCGCGATCCGCTGCGGTCGCGAGCTGCTTCAGCCGTATTGCCGCCGACAGCCCCGCGGGGCCGCCGCCTACGATTACGACATCGTACTCCATGCTTTCGCGCTGAGGATGGCTCACGCGTTTTTCCGCGAATGGCGAAATAGACGCCAATCCCCTATCATTTCGCCATGAGTCAATCCAATCCGGGCGAAGCGTCCTCCTCCTTTGCCGCACTTCGCTGGCTTTTGGAGGCCGACGCGTGTGAAGCCATTGGCGAAACGCCGGTCAATCGCTTCAGACCGCCCGCCTGGGAGCCGGCGGCCCACAGGCCTGCTGACGGGGGGCCCGTACGGCGATCTGCTCCGCGAGTGCAAATCGCTGCGACGGCAGGGCCGGTGCAGCAAGGCGATCATATCGGTCGCGCGATGGAACTAGCAGCAGCGTGCAGGACGCTGGCGGAGCTGAGATCGTCGTTGGAAGCGTTTGACGGTTGCACTCTCAAACAGCATGCAACCAACACTGTTTTTGCCGACGGTGTGGCAGACAAGAGGATTCTTCTCATTGGTGAGGCCCCCGGGCGGGACGAAGACCTCCAGGGGCGTCCCTTTGTGGGACGCGCGGGCAAACTGCTCGACCGCATGTTGTCGGCAATCGGCCTTGACCGAAAAAATAATGTTTACATTACCAATGTGTTGAATTGGCGCCCCCCCAACAATCGCGAACCGTCGCCGGAAGAAGCAGCAGCATGTCTGCCGTTCCTTAGGCGTCACATCGAATTGGTTGATCCGGCAGTCATGGTCCTGCTCGGCGCTGTTTCCGCGCGCCATGTCATGGGAAAAAGCGAGGGAATCATGCGACTTCGCGGCACTTGGCTGGAGTATTACGTTAACGGCCGCGCGGTTCCCGTGATGCCGATTCTGCATCCGGCGTACCTTTTGCGCAGGCCAGCCGACAAGAAACTCGCGTGGCGCGATCTTCAGGCAATTGCGCTTAAAATTCGCGCTCTCCGATTGCTTGAGCCTGAAACGACTCGCGGGTAAACTCCCTCTCTCTCGACAATCGAAGGGGTGTTCGTTTGGCAACGCGCAACGTGTTTTTCGCGGCCGCTGGGTTTACGCTTGCACTCGCCGCATCCGGGGCCAGCGCGGACGCACCTTCGGCGATCGCAAGCAGCGCGCAGGCGCATGTCCTCTCGGCGGCCGATGTGCGCCTCTATCGTGAAATCTTTTCCGACGAGAACGACGGACAGTTTGCGCACGCGCGGACTCTTATTGCGGATCTCTCCGATCGCTCACTGATGGGCTATGTAGAAGCCAGCCATTATCTCTCGCCCTATCTGAAACACCCGTCTGCTCTCGATTTGGCGGAGTGGCTCCGGGAATATCCTGATCTTCCTGTCGCGGTGCACGTTTACGCGCTCGCGGAGGAGCGCAACCACCATCTCCGCCGCCGCCGGCGTATCGAACTGCCCGGATATTCTGCTGTTCCGTGGCGACCTCTCGTCGGCAGCTACGAAGAAGCGGATCGCATCTCTGCGCCCCCGCTTGCGTCAGATGCGGCGCGCACTGCCCAGTCGCAGATCGACGGGTACGTCAAGCTGGACCAACCTGCCAGTGCCGAGAGTGTTCTCGATCAACTCATCGCGACGAGCATTGCGCCGTCAGCAGATATTGAAAGGCTGACGCAGCGGGTGGCGGCGTCGTACCTCTCCGAGGGGCAGGATGAGGCGGCGCTGAGGCTGGCAGCAAGCATCACCGGCCCCGAACGGGCCGCTGCGCCGCTACTGGATTGGAATGCGGGACTCGCCGCCTATCGGTTAAAGAAATATTCCGACGCTGCGGCCTACTTCGAGACCCTCGCGAATGTGGGCGCAGTTCCGGGTTGGACGCGAAGCGCCGCCGCTTTCTGGGCGGCACGCGCGCACCTCGCCGCAGGTGAGGCATCGCCCGTAATTTCTCTTCTGACGGCGGCCGCCCGCGAACAGCCCACGTTTTACGGTTTGCTCGCCGAGCGCATGCTCGGTGGCGAAATATCGGCCGATTTCAGCGATCCGGCCCTCGATTCCGAAAGCTTTGCCGCAATGATGCGGATCCCGGCAGCCCGCCGCGCCGTCGCGCTCTGGCAGGTCGGGCGCAGCGATTACGTCGAGCCGGAGATGGCCCGCGCCTTCGCGGCGATCGATTCGCACGACATCGATGCTTTCGCTGCACTTTCACGCAAACTGGATGTTCCCGATCTCGAGCTGCGCGCGAGTGAAGCCGAGGCGGGCCGCGGCGAACTCCTGAGCGGTCTCTTTCCCGTGCCTCAATATACGCCTCCGGGGGGATACCATATCGATCCCTGTCTCGTGCTTGCCTTTGCGCGAACCGAGAGCGGCTTTCGCGCCAGGGCGGTTTCGACGGCGGGTGCCCGTGGCGTGATGCAGCTTCTTCCAGGTACAGCCACTCTGGTGGACGGCAAGGGCGCAAAAGCTGAGCTCGACGATCCGGGCTACAACCTGGGACTGGGTGAGCGGTATCTGCAGAATCTGATGATGCAGACCAACGGCAATCTGTTCCAGCTTGCCGCAGCCTACAATGCGGGACCGGCGGCACTGACCCGCTGGCTTGCCGCGCGCCCGAATCTCACTGACGACCCGCTCCTCTTCATTGAGAGCATTCCCTACTCGGAGACGCGCAACTACATCAAACACGTGATGACGAATTACTGGCTGTACGCCAAACGCACAAAGGCGGACGCTCCGTCGCTTGACGAAACAGCTCAGGGCAAATGGCCGCATTATCAGGACGGCACGACCGCTTTTTCACTCTCTCCGCTGCCCCAATCCACAACGCCGCAACCGGCAACAACCGGCAGCACATTAGTCAGCGATGCCGCCGCACCGCATTGACGGGTCGATCGCTTTTGTTCCCGTCCACATTGCGATTCTGACGGTCTCCGACACTCGTGATGCGTCCAACGACACGTCTGGTGACCTTCTGGCCCAGAGAATTGCGGAAGCCGGACACGTTCTTGCCGCTCGTGCGCTCTTGCGTGATGATCAGGAGACTATCACGACATTACTGCGCAAGTGGATCGGCGATCGCGATATCGACGTGGTGATCTCGACCGGTGGCACGGGGTTGACGGGGCGCGACGTCACAGTCGAAGCATTCCGATCCGTGTTCGAGAAGGAGATTGATGGCTTCTCCGTCATTTTCCATCAGGTCAGCCTCCAGACCGTTGGCACCTCGACCATCCAGTCCCGAGCGTGCGCGGGTGTCGCGCGCGGGACTTATCTTTTTGCCCTGCCCGGCTCGAGTGGCGCGGTGAAGGACGGTTGGGACAATATCCTAAAATGGCAACTCGACGTGCGACACCGGCCCTGCAACTTCGTTGAGATCATGCCCCGGCTTGAAGAACATCGGCGGGCCTAAGACACTTCGCGGCGAAGGGCACAAAACGTCGTGTTTTTGTACGTTTCCATGAGCTTTTGCGCCCCCTCACTGCGCCGCCGGTATCAGTGCCGTGTTCACCAGCGTAACCCCGTCGCCGTTCTGCGATGGGACGGCTGTCGCCGGGCGCGCAGCTACGAGCGCGTGCGCGAAATCCGGAAGACCAAATCGGTGTTCGTAGATTCCCAGATTTGCAGCCGATCGCGAAGCGATGGTCAGCGTTATGCTTTGATCAGCGCAATCACGGCTCATGCAGGCGATCGCGACGGCATCCTGCTTTGCCCAGGCGGGTGGAGCAACAGCGTGCCAGCCACCGATATCGATGGACCGCAGCCTCGCCGCTCTCGGAACGGTTACATACATCTGTGCCGCCTCCCCTGACCCGTGCAGATTGATGGTGACGCGCCTGAGTCCATTGTAAGGCGGACGTGCTATCACCGTGACGATCGGCACCGCAAAGCGCGGCGCGCCGGCCGGCGCGACATAAGACGGCCCCGAAATATCGGCGGTAGACTGCGGCTTGGCCGAAAAGGACGCCACCGAGCGCATCGCCCTTGGCACCGGAGCAAACGCATCGAGCGTCCATTCCGCCCGACTGCGATCCTGTACGTAGGTAATGCTTAGGCGCTGCGGCGCCGCGACGCTGAACGTCGGCTCGAATCCCTGAACGGCGGCAGCAATGATCGCAAACGCAAACAGAGTGACCCCGCCCCCGATCAGGACGGGACGCGGAGGCGCAAAATACGAAAGCACTGGCACAATTGTCGCGAGCGCTATCGCGAACGGCACCGTGAACAACGGATGCAACTTGAGCCCCATGATCAATTCGCCGAGCGCGCCGATCGAACTCCACACGAGCAGCGCGACGAGTGCGGCGAGCAGTACGGCGCTCACGCGAAATGTGCCGCGCTTCGTTCGGGCCGAAATAACGAGCATGGCGGCCGCAACAAGGGACGGGAGCAAGAAGTATGGGGAGAACCCGGGAAGAAGGATTGCGGCGAGTATCCCCAATCCCGACAGCCACAGCCACACTGCGATCGTGGAAACAGCGGCTGGCGCCAATCCCGAGACGAGCAGGGTCGATGCGCCGAGCGCAAATGCGAGCGCAGTGCGGAACGCGGCGGCGTAGGCGTACGTCGGGTCCGGCACCCCCGAAATAAGAGAGGCAACCGCGTGCAACAGAAAGCCGTTCAACAGCGCGAGCAGAACGAGCGCCGGCATGACGGCAAGCCCGCGCAGCCATGCCCGCCATCCAAACCGTTCCTCGCTCAGACGGGCGGCGACCAGGATTCCAAGAAACGCGAGCAGCGCCAGCGGAACCGCGAAGACGGCCGGTACGCGCGGCAACCAGCGGCCGAGGATGTCGAAATAAATCGCGTCCTCTCCGCGCAGGCGGGCGAAATCCACGTTCTCGAGCCCCGTGACCACGCCGAGCATGCTGTTGCCCTGGTGCTGAAGCGACACGCTGTCAAGATTGGCGCGGATGTCGTTCGCCGTGTGATAATCGGCAACCCCTCCGACGAAGGCAAAATTGTACGAGGGAAAACCGTCTGCAATGAACAGTGTCAGATCAGTGTCGTTCGGCAGGAATCTGTAGATCTCATGGTAAAGCGAACTGGTTGCGTACTCAGATACGTTGTTCGCGTAGACGTCAATCAGCGGTCCGTCACGCGCGCTTGTCTGAAAGAGAACGCTGGGCCCCCGATTGCCGCGCGCCTCGGCGTTCACGACCGCACCGACGCGCGCTTTCAGACGCGGGACTTGCAGGAAGTCCGCCGCGCCCAGCAGATCCGCCTCCTCGCCGTCTGTCAGTACCGCCAGAATCGGATGACGGCCTGGAAGTCCCCGTGCAATCAACGCCCGTGCGGTTTCAATCACGGTCGCGACACCAGATCCGTCGTCGGCTGCACCAGGACCGGCCGGCACCGAATCATAGTGGGCGAGCATCACGATCGCTTTGCCCTGTCCCGGTTTCACCTCGGCGATCACATCATTCACGGTGGCGCAAATCAGGATTCCGGATTCGTGAGGACTGTGGCAGGCAAAGCCGTGCAGCACCAAGGGGCGCAGCCTTAGCGCGGACAATTCCCCGATGATGCGATTGCGCACCCGGGCGTTCTCATCGCTCGAAACCGGGTGTGGTCTTTCGGGTTTCAGAAGGCGCGCAAGAGTCTGTTCCGCGCGAGCGGCTGAAAACAGGCGTTCCGGCCCATTGACAGGAACTATCGCGGGCTCTGCGGCGGCGTATGTCTGCAGAAACCAGAATCCCGACGCGAGAAGGAGCAGACCCAGGCAAATCGCCGAACGCGACAGTGTCCAATTTTCCTGATTCATCCTTTGTTTAGGTTATCTGACCGATAGGCGGTGTGTCTCGCCCCGTGCGACTGACCTTGACTTTTGAAATATTATTGCGATATCCTTTCCGGAATGGTGCTGCAGCCAATCCGGGCGGCAGTGTGGGCGCCGGGTGCGCCCCTTCTCTTGGGAGCGCATGACGCACGACACGTACGCCGGCACGCAAGCCGGTCCGGAAGACTCCATAACAGTTGCTTCCCCGAGTTCTCTAGACAATCAAGCCAATCCCCGCTTGCAAGGCTTTGATGGTCTTGGGCTTTCCCCTTCCGTTCTTCAGGCCGTTCAAGAGAGTGGCTACGCGAGCCCGACGCCGATCCAGGCTCGCGGCATTCCGGTGGTGCTAAAGCACCGTGATTTGATCGGCATCGCGCAGACGGGGACAGGAAAGACCGCCTCCTTCACTCTTCCGATGATCGAGATTCTTGCTCGCGGCCGTGCCAAGGCGCGTATGCCGCGATCGCTCATTCTTGAGCCAACGCGCGAATTGGCGGCGCAGGTCGCCGAAAGTTTCGAGCGCTACGGCAAGTATAACAAGCTCTCGATGGCGCTGCTGATCGGCGGTGTTTCGTTCGAGGATCAGGAGCGCAAGCTAGACCGCGGCGTCGACGTACTGATCGCGACACCTGGCCGCCTGCTCGATCACTTCGAGCGCGGCAAGCTGATGCTCAGCCAGGTGCAAATTCTGGTGGTCGATGAAGCCGACCGCATGCTCGACATGGGCTTCATTCCCGACGTCGAGCGAATCTGCAAATTGCTGCCATTCACCCGCCAGACGCTGTTCTACTCGGCGACCATGCCGCCGGAAATCAAACGACTAACGGACCAGTTTCTTCACAATCCCGAGCAGATCGAAGTTACACGCCCTGCGACAACCGCGGCAACGATCGTTCAGGAAGTAGTTGAAGTTCCGGGCAACGACTGGGCGAAACGCGAGTCCCTCCGCCGCCTCGTGCGCGACAATCCGGTGAAGAATGCAATCGTATTCTGCAATCGTAAGCGCGATGTGGATGTAGTGGCGCGCTCGCTAAAGAAGCATGGATTTTCTGTTGCCCCGTTGCATGGCGATCTTGACCAGCCGGTGCGGACGAAGACGCTTGACTCGTTCCGGAACGGTGAGATTCAGTTGCTTGTCGCGAGCGACGTCGCCGCCCGGGGGCTCGATATTCCGGCCGTGTCGCACATCTTCAATTTCGACGTGCCTTTCCACGCTGACGATTACGTCCACCGTGTCGGTCGCACCGGTCGTGCGGGCCGCGAAGGTCATGCCTTCATGCTGGCGACGCCAAGGGATGCAAAGCTGGTGGATGCGATCGAAAAACTGATCGGGCAGCGACTTGGACGCCGGAAGCTCGAAGGCATCGAAATCCGCGAGGATCACAGCCACTCCCGTCGCCACAGCGCACACACGAGTCCGCACCGCAACAGCCATAAGCATGACGGCAGCCACGCCAAGGCCCCCCCGTCGGTTTCGAAGAACTCCGGCGAAATGACACCGCGCGAAGACCGAAAACCAGTACAACCCGGACAACCCCGGCCGGTTGTGCAAAGGCATCACCACGAGCCAGAAGCGGCAGATCTGAGTCATCTGCCGGCGTTTCTGCTGCGGCCGATTGTTCTGCCACAGGAAAAACCGGCCACGCGGAAGGCCAGGAAAGTCGCCGAGCCCGCCGTTTAGGTCGGCCGCGTGCAAATTCCGTGGCGAACCGCTGCAGTTCCGGCCCCGAACTTCTCGAACGTGCACTCAAGAACCTGTATACGAAGGACTCACTCGTTGCGGCGCGTGCATCAATCGCCCGATTTCCATTGCCCGCGCCGCCTGGCCGTTCTCGTACCAGTTCCTTGAGAGCGGAACTCCAACCATCAGCGGAAGATCGGCCCTAAGGGTCACGCGCCGCGCATGAGTTGCGCGTATGCCGCGTTGATTCGCATCATGTTCTGTGTCGCGAGATCCTCGAAGTCAGTTCCAAGATCGAGGGCGCGGATGCGGTCCGGATGATTCTTGTTGCAGAGCTTGTGGTAGGCGCGTTTTACCTCTTCCGCGGAAGCGCCGTCACGCACGCCGAGCACGCGGCGGGGATCGGTACCCTGATACGATTTCTGTACCGCCGCAGCCGGGAGCGTTACCTTCTTGATTGACTGCTTGGCGATCGCCACGTGGCTCCCATCGGCCATTTCCACGGGAATGAATGCCCGCTCGTCGTTCAACGTGTCCGAAATTCGCCCCTGCACCGGGACATGAATCTTGCCGAGCAGGCTGTTTCCATCTGTAAGGACGATCTCGACGAGACTCGCTTTGGTCGCGGCAGTTCGCGCATTTTGCTTCATCATGTTTCCAGCCATTCCCCCCTGTTATCCTGACGTCTCTTTATTGGGGTCCAGTTGATACGAAGCTTCAAAATCCCAACGTGAGTCCCCTAGACGGCGGCAACCTGGCGGGGCACCCCACGCGGCTTCAGGGAACGCCGGATATCGCCGGAAGCCTGTTGAGAGGCACCCGATGCAAGGCGATTCGAGGGGAAAAAGGCCTCGGCGGTGGTGCCGACGCCAACAGCGCTTTCGAGCGTCAGGCGCCCTCCGTGCAACTCGACGAGGTCACGCGCCAGCGGCAACCCCAATCCCGCACCGTCGAATTTGCGCGACAGGCGGCTGTCGATCTGGCGGAAGCACTCAAAGGCTTTTGGAAGATCATCGGAACCCATGCCTATTCCGGTATCCTTCACGACGATGGTCAGCCCCGATTCCACCGTCGCCGCAGCAATCTCCACACGACCGCCTGCGGGCGTAAACTTGATTGCGTTTGACACGAGATTGAGCAGCACCTGTTGGACCCTGCGGCGATCGCCATGCAGGCGTGGCAACCCGACAGCGATCCGCGTCTCTAGGTTGAGGCCGGCCTTCCTTGCCTGGTCGCCCATCATTTGAATGGTTCTCTCGATCAGCCCCGGAATGTCGATGTCCTCCTCGTCTAATGAGATTTGTCCCGCGGCAATCCGTGAAATGTCGAGAATATCGTTGATCAGTTCGAGAAGATGCGCGCCACTCACGCGGATATCGCGCGCGTAGTTTCGGTACCGGGCATCTCCCAACGGACCGAAGGGCTCCATCTCGAGCATTTCTGAGAACCCGATTACCGCATTGAGCGGCGTACGCAATTCGTGGCTCATGCTTGCCAGAAATTGGGATTTCGCCTGATTTGCAGCGTCCGCAGATGTCAGCGCTGTGCGGAGACTCGAAGATGTGCTTTCCAGCTGTGCTTTCGTCGCCTCCAGTTCCTCGACGTGCGCGCGCAGCCGCGCCGCCTCTTCGGATGCGCGACCGGCGAGATGACTGTCGATCATCGCGCCGATCATTCCGAGAGCCATGATCAGTACCACACTGGCCGAAACCGCGATGGCGAGAACGTTTGGTTCGATTGCAGCGCCTGTGACCGACACGGTTGGATCCGGCCAATACACGACGGCGGACATCGCCGTGAAATGCATGCCGACAATCCCCAGAGCAAACAGCGCTGCGGAAATGACATAGCCGCGAATGTCGTTTCGCCGAACAGCGACATGAAGCGCCAGTCCCGTCGCCAGAATTCCGATGATAAGCGATGCAGCGACGTAGGATTTGTCCCACACTGCGTGCGCCGGCATTCTCACCGCTGCCATGCCGACATAATGCATGGCGCTGATCGCTGCTCCCGAAATCGCGCCGCCGACCGCGCCGCCGGCAGCAGTAAGACAGACTCTGAAACCTACCGCGCAGAGGGCTGCCGCGATCACGACCGAAAGCGCCGTTAACGGAGCGTTATAAGCGACAGGCAATCCCGGGCGATACGCGAGCATCGCAACAAAATGGAGGCCCCAGATGCCGCAGCCCGCCACCACGCCTGCCGCCAGAAGCCACGCGCTACGCCCGAAGCCCACGACCGCCCGACCACGGGCAATCATCATCATTGCCGTGATGCAGGCGAACAGGCAAAGCGCGGCGGCCAGCACGACAAGGCGGATGTCGTGCTGCTCCGTGATGCAGCCGAGGACATGCAACATGGGTCGGAGTATGACGCGCAGGAGTAAACTGCTGGTTTAGCCGCTGCATGCGGAACCGCCATAGACGACCGGTTTTTTCGTTTTTATGCACAAAATGGGGGCCCGAAGGAGTTTCCTCCCCACCCCGGGGAAGCGGCTAGCGCCCGGGGCGATGCTCCACCGGCCGCACGTGATGCTCGGTTACTGAGGCCAACCAATCCATCAGCGCAAACATCACGCCCGACATCAGAAAAGTGAGATGCAGTACCACCAGCCAAATCAGCCGCCGCTCGTTCAGCGCCACTTCGGGCTCTAGCACGCTCATGAATGCTCGCAGCAGCGAAATCGCCGAGATCGCAACAATCGAACCGATAAGCTTCATCTTCAGCCCGGAAAAATCGAGCGTGCCCATCCATGACGGACGATCCTCACTGCCGTGGGTGTCGATCTTGGACACGAAGTTTTCGTATCCCGAAAATATCACGATCAGGACCAGATTCGAGGCGAGCGAAAGATCGATAAGCGTCAACACGGAGAGGATGATCTGCTCGATGTCGTATTGCAGAAGGTGCGGCAGCGCGTTGACAAGTTCATGGCCAAAAGCGACCAGCAGCATCAGGAGTGGAATGATCAGGCCGATGTAGAAGGGTGCCAGAATCCAGCGTGATTTGAATATTCCGGTTTCGAGAACGTTCTCGACAAAACGACTGGCCATCCGACGCGCTCCCGCGAATCAGGAATGAATTGCATCACGCTGCGGACATTCAGTCCAATGTTTCAATGACCTCGGCAGGGGACCCAGGAACAATTCCGTTCTAGGAACATCCGGATGTCACGTCGTTGAACGGAAGTCCAATTGGCCGGACCGCGGTTCGGCTATCAAGATTTGCTGTCAGTACGAAACCAACTCTTCGACTGTCAGATTGATGTGCCGACCCAATGGCGGGCGCCATGGATTTCAATAATTCCGCTGCCTCGGGCGACGGTTCTGCACGCCCGAATCGCCGCGGCAAAGCTAGCCTACCCCGTCTCGGGTTGCCCATGATGCGACTCTGGACATTGCTGTACTTCGATAACAATGTGACTCAGCCCGGGCATTCCGGCGAGACGATCCTTGTAGTCGGCCGCGGGTTTTGGCTGGTCAGTAACGAGGGTTGCGATAACGGAATAGTGGCCAGGTCCAACGCGCCACAAATGCAGGTCAGCCACACGATCGGCGCCGAGTTCCAGGCGCGAGCGAATTTCGCCGGGCGGCAATTCCTTCGGCCACATGTCGAGAAGGCTTGTCCCGGCCACGTGCAACAGCCCCCAGGACCAGTTCGCAATCACCAGGGCGCCGATGATTCCCATCACCGGATCCATCCATCCCCAGCCGAACTCGCGTCCGGCAAGCAGTCCCAAAATCGCAAGCACCGAGATTGCCGCGTCCGCCGTGATATGCACAAACGCAGCCCGCATGTTCACATCGTGTTTGTGGGCCTGAGCTTTCCCGGATGAAGATTCGTGAATGTGTGAATGTCCGCCGTCCTCGTTGTCATGGTCGTCGCGCAAAAGCCATGCGCTCAACAAATTGACCACCAGGCCGAGGCCGGCAATGGGAAGCGCCTCGTCGAAATGGATAAGTACGGGATGGAAGAGCCGCGATGCGCTCTCATAGCCGACAAAGATGGCGATCATCGCGAGGACAAGCGCGCTTGAATATCCCGCCAGATCCCCGAACTTGCCAGTGCCAAAAGTGAAACGTTGATCGCGCGCATGCCGGCGCGCATAAGCGTACGCGAGTGCCGCGATCAGCAACGCTCCAGCGTGCGTCGACATATGCAGGCCATCGGCGATCACGGCCACTGATCCGAAGATCGCACCGCCTGCGATCTCTGCGACCATCATGGTTCCGCAGAGCCCAATCACGAGCCAGGTCTTGCGCTCGTTGCGTTCGTGGTGCTCGCCGAGGAACACGTGTTCGTGACGAAAATCTTCAATCGAATGCGCGTGCATTATTTCTGTCGTCCATCTAGCGTATGTAGGTGCGCAGCACGTCCAGCAGTTCGTCTGCCGCCTGCTGTTCGGCACGGGTCGGCTTTCGTTTCGGATCTACCATGTGCAACACAATATGATCTTCGACGACTTCCGCCATGATTGCATTGATCGCGCCACGCGCGGTGGTGAGAAGGCGCATGACCTCGCTGCATCCCTCCTCAGCCTCGACCGCACGATCCAGCGCCTCGATCTGGCCACGCAGCCGCCGGATGCGATTCAGGAGCTTCTGCTTTTCGGCAACGACATGCGCCAAGGCGCGCTTCGCTCTATACCCAGCGGGGTATTTTCAAAATACCCGCGCGGGTATATACCGGCCTGGCTGCCGTTGCAAGTCTGAGAGAAAATCGCGGGGGGGATTGTGGGTCATATTGCTTGGA
>Ga0209579_10001501_pt1 | contig 19174 bp, 18 predicted proteins | sample Coa_R1_2_FD_187152 | JGI IMG/M metagenome (GOLD analysis project Ga0209579, IMG submission 187152) | Surface soil microbial communities from Centralia Pennsylvania, which are recovering from an underground coalmine fire - Coalmine... | ecosystem: Environmental > Terrestrial > Soil >... | reverse complement strand
CAACAACGTCCGGCCGCACCAGGCGCTCGGTTACCTCACTCCGAACGAGTACCTCGCTCAATGGCAGGCGGCTCAGCGATGAATTTGGAGGCTGGTGTAGTCGGATCTACTGGACCAGTACACGGGGTTGCCCGGGGCGCGCACCGCGGCCTATAATGAAACCGTCCGCTCTACAGACTGCCGACGGCGTAAGCCGGAGGCGTCCCGCCAGTGACCCCGAGCCGGCTTTCGGATCGGCAGTTCGCCAGATATCCCGAGAGGAGGAACAGTGAATGGCCAAGTACGAGGCCAAGAAGTTTCGGTCGTTTGACGTCGAGTTGACCGGCATCAGCAAGAAGACGATGGAAGAGCACTACAAACTCTATCAGGGCTACGTGGGCAAGGCCAACGAGATCCTGGACCGTCTCGCCAGCGGCCAGGTCGACCTCTCCAAAGCCAATCCGACCTACTCCGAGCTCCGCGAGCTCAAAGTCGAACTGACGCGCGCCGTCGGGGGCGTCAAGAACCACGAGCTGTACTTCGAGCATCTCGGCGGCAAGGGCGGCAAGCCGTCCGGCAAGACGCTGCAGCTACTCGAGAAGGCGTACGGGTCGTTCGAGAACTGGCAGGCCGAGCTGAAGGCCACCGCGATCGCGGCCCGCGGATGGGCGTGGCTCGCCTACGATTGGGACACCGGCGCCTGCCTCAACTACATCGGTGACGAGCAGAACACGTATCCGATCTGGAACTGCACACCGCTCGTGGCGCTCGACTGCTTCGAGCACGCCTACTTTATCGACTACGGCACCGGCAAGGCCTCGTACATCGACGCCTTCTTCAAGAACCTCGACTGGGACGTGATCACGAAGCGCGCCGATCACTTCGGCATCCTCAACCGCTGACGCGGCGCGCCGCGACACCCGAGTGGGCGGGACCCGGACGGCGTCCGGGTCCCGCCGCGTTGAGGAGGAGGTGCAACCGGCCCACCGAAGATGACCGGCGTCATGAGCGATCGATTCCATCGCGATGACGTTCGGGCTGCGATTCCCCTGACGCGCGTGTGCCCCGAGTGCCAGGAAGAGATGGAACTGATCACGGCCGACGACGTCGGCGAAGTGCTCGTGTACGAGTGCCCCGAGTGCGGCTCGCAGGAAGAAACCCGCATCGAGAGCGAGGACGAGGACGGCGACGCCGCCACGCTCCCCGGGCCGGACATCTGGATCGACGACGACGCGGAGACCGACGTCGCGGCGGATCAGGACGAGGTCGACGACTCCGAGTAGCGCACCGTCCCGCCCACCGCGGTGAAGCGCACCCGCACCTCGGGAATGCGGTCCGGCGGAATCGCGAAGAGATCGTCCGACAGGCCCACGAAGTCCGCCACGCAGCCCGGCGCCAACCGCCCCTTCACGTCCTCCTCGCCGGCGGCGTACGCCGCCCCTTCCGTATAGGCGTCGACCGCCTCACGGGCGGTGAGCGCCTCGTCGGGGCGCCACGCCGGACGCTCGGGCTCGTTCGTGCGTTTCCGCGCCACCGCGGCGTAGATCCCGGTCAGCACGTCGAGCGTCTCGACCGGCGCGTCCGACCCGAAGGCAAGATGCGTGCCGGCCCGCAGCAGCGAGCGAAACGCGTACGCGTGCCGGCCCCGGTCGCCCCAGTAACGGTCCACGATGTCGCGGTCCTGCGTGCAGTGAATCGGCTGCATCGACGCAGTGACGCCGAGCCGGGCGAGCCGTGGAAGGTCGTCCGGATGGAGCACCTGCGCGTGTTCGATCCGGTGGCGCAGGCCGTGGCGCCGCGAGTCCGCCGGCGCCGCCTCGATCGCGTCGAGCGCCCACCGGTTGGCGCGGTCCCCGATGGCGTGCACCGTAACGGCGATGCCGTGCGACGATGCGCGGGCGGCGAGATCCCGCAGCTGCTCGCGCGTCCGGACCACGACGCCGCGGTTTTCCGGCTGTCCCTCGTAGGGCTCGAGCATGCTCGCGGTTTGCGGGCCGAGCGCACCGTCCGCAAAGATCTTCACGCCGCCCACGCGCAGCCAGGGATCGCCGAACCCCGTTCGCAGGCCGACGGCGATCGCGGCGTCGAGCGAGTGTTCGGGAATGGCCATGCAGACGCGCACGCCGAGGCCGCCGCGCGCCCGCAGCCGTTGGAACGCCGCGAAGACGTCGCCGTCCTCGACGACGTGCACCGCGCCGATCCCGGCGCGGTGCGCGGCCCGCGTGGCGTCCTCAATCGCCTGCTCCAGCAGTTCCGGGGACGCCGTTTCCGCGAGGTCCGTCACCGCGTGGATCGCGCGCTCGGTCAGGAGGCCGGTCGGCTCGCCGGTCGCCGGGTCGCGGACGATCACGCCGCCTTCGGGATCCGGCGTGCCGGCGCCGATGCCCGCGCGCTCGAGCGCGGCGGAATTGACCCACGCCGCGTGGCCGTCCTTGCTGCGGAAGACCGCGGGCCGGCCGCCTGTCACGGGGTCGAGATCGGCGCGCGCGGGAAAGCGGCCCTCCGGCCACAGGTTCTTGTCCCAGCCGCGCCCGCGCAGCCACGCCCCGGGCGGCGCCGCGCGCGCCGCGCCCGCGACGGTGGCCGCGGCGTCCCGCAGCGACCGGGCGCCGCTCAAATCGACGCTGCGCATGGCGAGCCCAACCGCGGCAAGATGGATGTGACTGTCGGTGAAGGCCGGAAGCACCGTCGCCCCGCCGAGGTCCGCGCGCCGGGCGTGCGGGAAGGCGTCGCGAAGGGCGGCGTGCTCGCCGACCGCGACGACCCACTCCCCGCGGGCGACGAACGCCGCCGCGCGCGGCGTCTCCGGATCGCCCGTGTGGACGACGGCGTTCTCGAAGAGCACCTCATGCCGGCTCACGCCCCGCCCCCCCGCACGCGTCGCAGCAGCGCCGCCATCTCGACGGCGGCCAGCGCCGCGTCTTCGCCTTTGTTGCCGTGGGCGCCGCCGCTGCGCTCCTCGGCCTGGGCCATCGTGTGCACGGTGAGCACGCCGAGGGTGACCGGCACCTGCTCGTCGAGCGCCACCCGCGCGAGGCCGGTCATCGCCCCCACGCCGATCATCCGGTCGTGCGTCGTCTCCCCGCGGATGACGCAGCCGAGGCAGACGATCGCGTCGTAGCGGCCGGTGCGCGCGAGGCTCTGCGCGAGCACGGGCAGCTCCCAGGCGCCCGGCGTCCATTCGACGTCGATCCGCTCCTCGCTCACCCCGCACCGCGCGAGCCCTTCCCGCGCCCCCTGCAGCAGCCGCCGCGTGATCCGGTCGTTGAACCGGCTGACGGCGACGGCAACCCGCAGATCGCGGCCGTCCGGCCTGCCCTCGTCTTCGCGCCGTCCCGCCATGTCCGCCCTAGTCGATGGACAGCAGATGTCCGAGCTTGTGGCGCTTCGTCGAGAGATAGCGGTAGTTCTCCGGGTTCGGCGGCACCTCGATCGGCACGCGCTCGACGACCTCGATGCCGTACCCTTCCAGTCCCACGCGCTTGGCCGGGTTGTTGGTGAGCAGGCGGATCCGCCGCAGGCCGAGGTCGATGAGGATCTGCGCCCCCACCCCGTAGTTGCGCGGATCCGGCGCGAAGCCGAGCAGCTCGTTCGCCTCGACGGTGTCGCGGCCGGTATCTTGAAGCGCGTAGGCGCGGATCTTGTTGGTCAGGCCGATGCCGCGGCCCTCCTGCCGGATATAGACGAGCACGCCGCGCTCCTCGCGGGTGATCGCCGCGAGCGCCGCGTGCAGCTGCTCCCCGCAGTCGCAGCGCAGCGATCCGAACACCTCGCCGGTGAGGCATTCCGAATGCATGCGCACGAGCACCGGCTCGTCTCCGGAGAGATCGCCGCGGGTAAGCGCGAGATGGCTCGCGCCGTCGAGCGTGTTTTCGTAGACGACGGCCCGGAACTCGCCGAACGTCGTCGGGAGCCGCGTCTCACCTTCCCGGCGCACGAAGCGGTCCTGCCGCACGCGGTAGCGGATGAGATCCTGCACCGAGATGATCGGCAGGCCGTGCCGCCGCGCGAACGCCTGCAGCTGCGGCAGGCGCGCCATCGTCCCGTCCTCGTTCATGATCTCGCACAACACCCCGGCGGGCCGGCGGCCGGCGAGCGTCACGAGGTCGACTGCGGCCTCCGTGTGTCCCGCGCGGCGCAGCACCCCGCCCGGAGTCGCGCGCAGCGGAAACACGTGGCCCGGCCGCGAGAGATCTTCCGCCCGCGTGGATGGATCGACGAGCGCCCGGATGGTGGCGGCGCGATCCGCCGCCGAGATGCCCGTGGAGATCTTCTCTTTCGCACCCACCGAAATTGTGAACGCGGTGCCCTCATGGGAGGTGTTGTGGGAAACCATGAGCGGCAGGTCGAGCGCTTCCACACGTTCCGCGGAGAGCGGCACCGTCACCAGTCCCCGCGCGTGGGTGAGCATGAAGTTCACCTTCTCGGCGGTGGCGCACTCCGCTGCCATGACCAGATCGCCTTCGTTCTCGCGGCCCTCGTCGTCGACGACGATGACAAATCCGCCGTCACGAATCGCCGCGATGGCCGTCTCGACCATTACTTCCTCACCGCCTTCCGACGCCGGCGCATACCGCCGGCTAGTCCCCGAGGGGGGCGCCGTCTGCCCGGCCGCCGCCGAGCGGCGGGCGGCCTTTCTGGCGCGCCTGCGCGACGCGCGCGGCGCGGCCGGAGCCCGCCGGCCAGCCGCTCGACGTACTTCGCAAGAATGTCGACCTCAAGGTTGACCTCGCGCCCCGGCTCGAGCGATCCGAGGGTCGTCACCTCGCACGTGTGCGGGATCAGCGCCACCCCGAAGCGGTTTCCCGCCCACCCGGCGACGGTCAGGCTCACCCCGTCGACGGCAATCGATCCCTTGTCGGCGATGTAGCGGGCGAGATCCGGCGCGACCGCGATCTCGAGGCGGCGTGCCTCCGCAACCTCGCGCAGCGCCACGACGCGGCCGACGCCGTCCACGTGGCCTTGTACGATGTGCCCGCCGAGCCGTCCCGTCACCGGCACCGGACGCTCGAGGTTGACCGAGGTTCCCGGAGCCAGCCGGCCGAGGGTGGTGCGCGCGAGCGTCTCCGGCGACAGATCCGCGGCGAAGGCGCCGCGCTCGAACGTGACGGCCGTGAGACACACTCCGTTCACCGCCACGCTGTCGCCCGCGCGGAGGGCTTCGCCGTTCAACGCGGCGCCCGCGTCGATGACCAAACGGACGCCGCGCGCGTCCCGCCGCATCTCGCGAACCTGCCCCATTCCTTCGACGATTCCCGTGAACATCGGCCGGCGCCCTACCCCCGTTCCACGTATGCTTCGATCAGCACGTCGCCGCCGAACCGGTGCACCTCGACCGTCCGGAGGCGGCGCGCGTCCACCATCGCCGCAACACCGGCGCCGGCGCTCGCGGCAGGCCCGCCGCCGCCCACGACCGCCGGCGCGACGTAGGCCAGCACCTTGTCGACCAATCCCGCCTCGATGAACGCGCCGTGTACCGCGGCGCCGCCTTCCACCAGCAGGCTCAGCACGCCGCGCGCGCCGAGCTCGTGAAGCACCGCGGAAAGGTCGACGCGCTCGCCGGCGCCGTCACAGACGAGCACCTCGACCCCCCGATCCTCGAGCGCCCGGCGCGCGGCCGCCGGCGACGCGCGAGTCGTCGCGACGATGACCGGGATGCCGTCGCGGGCCAGCACCCGCGCGTCGCGGGGCATCCGCAGCCGGCTGTCCAGCACGACGCGGCGCGGCCGTCCCGGCCCACGGTTGGGCGCCGAGTCGCCGGTGCGCGCCGTCAACGCCGGATCGTCCCGCAGCACCGTGCCGACGCCCACCAGGACGGCGTCGGAGACCGCGCGGACCCGGTGGGCGTGCGCGCGCGAGACCTCGTTGGAGATCCAGCGCGAGTCGCCGGTCCGGGTGGCGATCCGCCCGTCGAGCGTCATCGCCCATTTCGCGGTGACAAACGGCAGGCCGGTCGTGCGGTGCGTGATGTACGCCTCGTTGAGACGCCGGGCCTCGGCTTCACCCGCGCCGACGGCCGTCTCCACGCCGGCCTCGCGCAGCCGCGCGAGGCCGGCGCCCCGCACCTGCGCATCCGGGTCGACCATCGCGGCGACGACGCGCCGGACGCCCGCGGCGACGATCGCCTCGGTGCACGGACCCGTGCGCCCGGTGTGCGCGCACGGCTCCAGCGTCGTGTACAGTGTCGCGCCGCGCGCGCGCGCGCCGGCCTCACGCAGCGCAAAGATCTCCGCGTGCGGCTCGCCGGGCTTCGGGTGGTAGCCGCGCCCGACGACACGGCCGGCGGCGACCACGACCGCGCCGACCATGGGATTGGGACTGGCCGTCCCCGCTCCCTTGGCCGCGAGCGTCAGGGCCTCGCGCATGTACGTTTCGTCGCCGGTCTCGCGATCCGTGTCCGCCAAAAAACAACACCCCGAGGAAAGACACAGCGCCCCCGGGGCGTACCACACCCGTCTAGATCAGGCCAAACAGCCTTCTCTCATCCGGACTGTACCGTCGGCTCTGGAATCACACCAGATCGTGCCGGCTGTGCCGGCTCGCGGGCTGTACCGCCGATCGGGAATTGCCGGGCGCGCCTTGCGGCGCTGATCCCCCGGCTCACCCTGCCCCGAAGGTCCGTGGCGTGTTCTCTTCAGTTGTGGAGACACTATAACACGGGCAGGAGGCCGCCAGCAATGGCGGCCGGAGGTTCTGCGCGAGACGGGGCGCCGCCGGGGGAGCAAGGCGATCCGGAGACGAAGACGGCACCATGGCCACGACAACCAGGCGGCGACCCACGGGCGGAACGCGCAGGTCCAGATCGCGGACCTCCCGATCGCGCGCCACCGGATCGCGCGCCGCCAAATCGCGCGTCGCCGGCCGCGCGCCGGCCGCGTTGCTCTCCCGCCTCCGGCGCATCGCCGCGCGCCTGGACGGCACGATGGGCGTGTACGTCCACCACCTCACCGGCGGCGAGACGACCGCGCTCGAGGCGGACCGGCCGTTCCAGATGGCCAGTGTCTTCAAGGTGCCGCTCCTCGCGGAACTGATGTCGCAGGTCGCCGCGGGCGCGCGCTCGCTCGACGATCAGATCACACTCGCGGACGAGATGAAAGTGCCGGGCTCCGGCGTCCTGAAGGAGCTGTCCGCCGGCACGCGCTTCACCGTCCGCGATCTGGCGATGCTGATGATCATCGTCAGCGACAACACCGCGACCGACATCCTGCTCGACCTCGTCGGCGCGGACGCCGTGAACGCGCGGATCGCCGCCTGCGGGCTGACCCGCACCGCCGTCACGATGGGCTGCCGCGGGCTGCTGCGCGACCTCGTGGGCCTCGCGGACGCCCCGGACACGCCGGAAACCCGCCGGCTCGCCGCCGAGCGCCTGCGGCGGCGGGAGCTCGACTGGAACGCCCGCGTGTACCACGACGAGCGTGCGAACATGACGACGCCGCGCGACATGGGGCTCCTGATCGAGCAGATCGTGCGGCCGACCCTCGAAGGCGGCAGGGACGGTCCGGTGCCGCGGGAGGCCTGCCGGCTGATGCTGGACCTGATGCGCCGGCAGCAGGTCCGGGACCGGCTGCCGCTGCTGCTGCCGCCCGGCGTCGAAATGGCGCACAAGACCGGTTCCCTGACGCGGGTCAGCAACGACGCCGGCGTGCTCTACACCAAGACGGGACCGGTTGTCGTCAGCGTCTTTACCCGCGACCTGGCGGACGACCTCAAAGGACGTCTCGCGATCGCAGAAGTAGGCCGCGCCATCTACGACGCCTACGCCTAGGTCCAGGCCTGAAGGCGGCGCGATGGGCGCGCCGCTGTGGACGGCCGCGGCGGCGTGGGGCGTCTTCTTCATCGCCAACGCGCAGCGGATCGACGTCGTCCCGTTCTTCAATGATCTGCGCGCCGCCTACCACGTCGACTACGCCGGCGTCGGTGGGCTGCTGTCGGCGTACCTGCTTGGGTACGTCCTCGCGCAAATTCCCGCGGGGCTCGCCGCGGACAACATGCCGGCGCGGCGGGTCACGATCGCCGGCCTCGCCTGCATGACCGCAACCTCCGCCGCTTTTGCGCTCACCGGACGCTACGTGCCGGCGCTCGCGCTGCGGTTCTTGATGGGGCTCAGCGGAGCGGCCCTCTATTCATCGACGGTCAAGCTGATGCTCGGTGTCGCCCGGAACCGCGGCGCCGCGATGGGGATTTTGCAGTCGGGCGCAGGCGCGGGCATGGTGGCGGGCCTCTTTCTTATGCCGTTGATGAGCGGATGGACCGGGATTCCCGCGGCGTTCCTCGCGCTGGCGGCCGCGACGGCCGCCGTCCTGGCCGGAGGCGCCGTGTGGCTGCCGGCCGGCGCCTCACCGCGCAGCGGCGGGGAGCCGGCGCATCGCCAGATCGGCGGTATCGCCGGACAACCCACCTTCCTCGCGCTCTCGGGCTCGGTGTTCCTCGCGCTGTTCAGCGCGTACGGGATCACGGCGTGGCTACCGACCTATCTCGCGAACGCGTTCGGGTTCAGCCGCACGGCCGCGGGCGGCCTGGTCGCGGTCGTCAACGTGGCGCTGCTCGCGGCGTCGCCTGTCGCGGGCAATCTCTCCGACCGCATCGGCGCGCGGACGCCGGTGATTCTCGCGGGCTTCGGCGTGCTGGTCGCGTCGTTCGCGCTGCTCGCCGGCGTCCGCAGCGCCGCCGGCGTCGCCGTCAGCACGGTGTTGGCCGGGACGGGGCTCGCGCTGACGCTGCCGGTCCTGACGACGCTCACGACGGAGTTGTTCGGCATTCACCGGGCCGGCGTCGCGGTGTCGCTCAACCTCGCCGTCGGCCAGATCGCGTCGACGATCTCCGGCGTGCTCTTCGGCTACGTGCTCGACGCGACGCGGAGTTTCACGCTGGTCTGGCTCCTCGGCCTCGCCATCGCACTCGCCGGCTTCGTCCCCGCGGCGGCATTGCGGCGCGCCGAATATGCGTCGCGCGCCGCGGCCACGGGGGCCACGGCAGGGTAGCCGGCGGTCGGCGGTTACTCGGCGATATCGCCGACCGTACCGGAGGTCACCCGGACCAGCGCCGGCGGCTCGATGGGAAAGACCGCGTGCGGAGTTCCCGCGGCCGCGTAGACGACATCGTACGTCAGCAAGACTCGGTCCACAAAGACCGGCAGCGGGCTGCGGTGGCCGACGGGCGGCACACCGCCAATGCTGAAGCCGGTCGCGTCGCGGCTCGCGTCCGCGCTGGCTTTCTCAACGCGCGCGGCGCCGGCGAGCCGCGCGACCTTCGCCGTGTCCACGCGGTTCGCGCCGGAGGCCAGCACGAGCACGGGCCGGCCGTCGGCCAAGAACACGAGCGACTTTACGATCTGTCCGGTGGACGTCCCCAGGGCGCGCGCGGCGTCGTGAGCGGTGCGCGTGCTCTCGGCGAACTCGACGATGCGGACCTCTACGCCCGCCGCGGCCAGCGCGGCGCGCACGCGCGCCACCGCGTCCGGCCTGCCCGGCTCGGGCGAACCAGCCGGCGCGCGATCGGCGGGCGTCACTTATGCTCTGAGAAGGTGTGCTCGTAGAGGATGATCAGCCAGCGCTGCTGCTCGGTGAGCGCGCCCTCCCAGGGCGGCATCGCGGAGCCGACGTCCTTGAACGGAGACACCGTGCCGCCCACCGAGAGCCGCCAGAACCAATAGCCGTCGGGCAGTTTGGCGTGAATCGGCGTCTGGAAGTCGGCGGGCTTCGGATTGAGCGAGGCCGCGGCGGGCCCGTTCCCGGCACCGTTGGGCCCGTGACACGGCGCGCAGTTGGCGTTGAACAGCTCCTTGCCCTTGGCAAGATTGTCCGGTGCCGGGGGCAGGGGGTCTTTCATGGACGCGTACTGGGCCGGCGGCTCCGGCCGCGCCGCGTTGATGTCCTTGGGGTACGTACTGTTTGCCACGACGGCCGGACCCGTCCAAGGCTTGGCGGACACCGACGCCGTGGGTCCCGACGGCGTCTCGGCCGGATGTTCGCGCATCGACTGGATCTGCCGCCCCGTGCACCCGGTCACGCCGGCGCACATGAGAAGCAGCGCCCCCGCCAGCGAGCGCGAAGACATCGTTCACCCCCGATCACGACGAGAGGATTGGCACACGCATGCCGTGCGCGGATTACCGGGATACGATGTTAGACGGCGGCGCGGAACTTCCCTGCGCTAAGACGCGCGGCGGGCGCTATCGGCCCGTCCCGCCCAGCAGCGCGTCGAGGCGCTGCGTGAGCGTGCGTTCGCCGGCGGCGCCGACGAAACCGCCGAGCTGCCGGGCGCGGATCATCCCGGAGGCGTCGACGAACACGGTCGTCGGCAGTCCGATCACGCCGTACGCGCGCGGCAGCCGGTCGTCCGGCACCGTCACGATCGGATAGTCGACATGGTATTGGTCCAAGAACCGGCGCGCTTCGGCGGGCGTGTCGTCGACATCGAAGCCCACGACGACCACGCCGCGCGACGCGTACGCATGAGCGGCCTTCACGAGGAGCGGCATCTCCGCCCGGCACGGTCCGCACCACGACCCCCAAAAATTGACGACGACGGGATGCCCCCGCAGCGCCGAAAGCGAAAGCCGGCCGCCCGCGGCGGGGACGACGAACGGCGCGGCGGTTCCCGGCTGCACCGCGGAGGAGGACGGCGGCGCGCCCGGCGAGAGGACGGTCAGCGAGAACGCGGGCGCCGGCGCCGGCTTCACCTCTCCCGTCGCGCCGGACCCGCCGGGACCGAGACCCGGCGGAACGGGGCTGCCCGGTTCGCCGATGACGATCGCCGGGCCGGTGTTCCTCGAGATCGTGTGCGGAGGCCGCATCCACAGCACGGTCGCGCCGATGGCCGCGGCGGCGCACGCCGCCGCGATCGGAATCAGGACGAGCCGGCGGGTGGGCGCGTGGGCCACTTCAATACGCGCGGGCGAAGTACACGACTTCCCTTGCCGGCGCGCCGCAGATGAGGCACGGTCCGTCCGCGGGCTCCTCGGTGATGACCCGCGGCGACGCGCCGCTCGCCTTACGGATCGACTGCTCGCACGCCTCCGTCCCGCACCACACCGCGCGGACGAAGCCGCGGCGGGTCGCGACCGCTTCCACCAGCTCCGCAAGCGACGCGGCCGCGACGATGTGCGCGTCAAGGTACCGCTTCGCCTGGTCGAACAGGGCCTGGCGCACCGCGGCGAGCGCGGCCGGCAGCGACTGCTCGAGCCCGCTGATCGGCACGGACTGCTTGGCGCCGCCGGCGGACCGCCTGCCGGCGGACTCGCCGGCAACCATGTTATCGAAGCCGGCCCGCGGCGCCAGCACCACCTGTTGCTGCGCCAGGTCCCGCGGCCCGATCTCGAGCCGCAGCGGGACGCCGCGCATCTCCCAATCGTTGTACTTCCAGCCCGGCGTCACCTCGGTCCGGTCGTCGAGCCGGACGCGCACGGTCGCGCTGAGGCGGCGGGTCAAATCCCGCGCCGCGGCGAGGACGTCGTCGCGCTTCGGCCCGCTCAGGATCGGCACCACGACCACCTGAAACGGGGCGAGCGCGGGCGGCAGCACCAGGCCGCGGTCGTCGCCGTGCACCATGATCATCCCGCCGAGGATCCGCCAGCTCACGCCCCACGACGTCGTGTACGCGTACTTCTCGACGTTGTCGCTGTCCAGAAACTTGATGTCGAAGGCGCGGGCGAAATTCTGGCCGAGGTCGTGCGAGGTCCCGGACTGCAGCGCCTGGCCGTCCGGCATGAGCGCCTCGATCGTGTACGACCGCTCGGCTCCGGGAAACTTCTCGCTCTCCGGCTTGCGGCCGGACAGCACCGGGATCGCCGCGTCGGTCTCGGCGAAGTCGCGGTAGACCTCGAGCATCTGGCGGGCTTCCGCCTCGGCCTCTTCCGCGTTCCGGTGGGCGGTGTGGCCCTCCTGCCACAGGAACTCCATCGTGCGCAGGAACGGGCGCGTCGCCTTCTCCCAGCGCACCACGTTGCACCACTGGTTGATGAGGACCGGCAGGTCGCGGTACGACCGGATCCAGCGCGCGTACATGTGTCCGATGGCGGTCTCGGAGGTCGGGCGGACGGCCAGCGGCTCGCTCAGCTCCTCGCCGCCCCCGTGAGTGACCCATGCGACTTCGGGCGCAAAGCCCTCGACGTGCTTTGCCTCGCGCTCGAGGAAGCTCCGCGGGATGAACAGCGGAAAGTAGGCGTTGGTGTGACCGGTCGCCTTGAAGCGGCGGTCGAGGCCCGCCTGGATCAATTCCCAAATCGTGTAGCCGTACGGCCGGACGACGATGCAGCCCCGCACCGGGTAGTAGTCGGCAAGCTCCGCCTTGAGCACGACGGCGGTGTACCAGTCGGAAAAGTGCTCGGCTTTGGAGGGAATCTCTTTGACGAACTCGCGCTCGTCTTCGGGACGGGCCGCTGACCGCGACATCACGGCGATTCTAGCAGGCCTGCTTCGAGAGCGTCAAACAAGGCGCGCGCGGTCGGGAACGGGCGCGGGGGCGGCCGCTGCGGCCCCCGCGCCGCCCGCCGTGTCCGAGCCGGTCAGCCCTTGGCCTGCCGGAGCGCCGGCTTTTCGATCGGCACCCCGACGAGGCTGCCCCATTCCGTCCACGAGCCGTCGTAGTTCTGGACGGCGGGGTAGCCGAGCAGATACTTCAGCGTGAACCAGGTCAGCGAGGAGCGCTCGCCGATCCGGCAGTAGGCGATCACGTTCTTGTCGGGCGTGACGCCCTTGCCCTCGTACAGCTTCTTCAATTCTTCCGCCGATTTGAACGTCCCGTCCTCCCGCACGTTCTGGCCCCACGGGATGTTCTGCGCGCCCGGAATGTGGCCGCCCCGCTGCGCGCCCTCCTGCGGGTACGCCGGCATCGCGATCAGCTCGCCGCTGTACTCCTGGGGCGACCGCACGTCGACGAGCGCCGACTTGCCGAGCGCGGCCTGTACCTGGTCGCGAAACGCGCGGATCGACGCATCGGCGGGTTTGGCCTCGTAGCGCGCCTTGGGGTGGGACGGGACGTCGGTCACGGCGGGCCGCCCTTCCGCGATCCACTTCGCGCGGCCGCCGTTCAGCACGCGGAGATTGTCCGCGCCGTACATCTTCAACAGCCAGAACGTGTACGTGGCGAACCAGTTGTTCTTGTCTCCGTACAGGACGAGCGTCGTGTCGTTGCCGACGCCGTGCGCCCCGAGCAGCGTCTCGATCTGCTCCTGATCGATCCAGTCGCGCCGGACGGGATCTTGCAGCTGCGTCTGCCAATTGAAGTGCACGGCGCCGGGAATATGCCCCTGGCCGTACAGCGTCGTGTCTTCCGAGATTTCCGCGACCCGCACGGCCGGATCGTCGAGATGCTCGGCGAGCCAGCCGGTCTCCACCAACACGTCGTGCGCGTAGCCCTGTGGCATCGGTCAAACCCTCCCTGTTTTGGATGAAGGCGTGCGCCGGCCGCCCGTCCCCGGCGCGCAGCGCCGGACGGGCGGCCTGTCCCCTCACACGAGAAAGGCGGAGACCGGAATGTTGGTGTGCCTTCGAAACCCGCCGAACCGAGGGACAGACAGGAGAACGTCGGTCCCGGCGAAGGCTACTCCGGCCTCCGCGCAGGACAGATACATCGACGAGGGTTGTACGCCGAACGCATCCGCGTCATGGTCACTCTAGTAACTAACAATCGATCCGCGGCCTGTCAAGGCGAAGGGGGCCGTCCGGCCCCCCTCGTCGGCATGGCACAGTGCGCCGGACGTTACCCGCCGCCGCCGGCGGTGGCCGGCATCATCCTCGATGGGGCGGCGGCCGCCCCGGGCATCGGCAGGCGCTTCAGGACGAACAGCGCGATCAACGCGGCGATGAAGTTCGCAATCGCCGCGATGTAGAACACGAGCGTCCAGGTGTGCTGGGCCTCGAACAGCATCGCCGCGAGCGGGCCCGCCCAAATCGACGCGAACCCCTTCGCCGTGTACATCAGTCCATAGTTCGTCGCGGCGTACCTGCGCCCGAAGAGGTCGGCCACCAGCGCCGGCACGAGCGAGTACACCTCGCCCCAGAAGAAGAACGCCGCGCCCGAGGCGACGACGAACCCGACCGGGTTCTTGAGCAGCGTGAGCAGCCAGAGGATGGAGAACCCCTGAATCCCGAAGGCGATGAACATCGAGTTCTCGCGTCCGATGTGGTCCGACACCCAGCCCCAGATCGGCCGCGTGATGCCGTTGAGGACGCGGTCGACCTGCAGCGCAAGCACGAGCGCGGTCAACCCCCACATCACGATTGTCTTGTCGACGCCGGTCGACTTGGCGATCGGCCCCAGCTGCGCGGTGAGGATCAGCCCGCCGCCCACGACCAGCATCATCATCACGTAGGTCACGTAGAAGTGCGGCGTGCGCAGCATCTGCGCGGGGGTGCTGTCGGTGACCGCCTGCCGGACGTGCCTGGACACCTTCCTGATGATCCCGGCGACCTTGAACGTCTCCGGCGGCGCCTGCAGGAAGAGCGCGGCGAGCACGACGATGACGCCCTGCAGGATGCCGAACTGGAAGAACGCCGCGCGCCAGCCGGCGTGGTTGATCACGTTCTCGATCGGCGCGACCGAGAGCGCGGCGCCCGCGCCGAACCCCGCGGCCACCAGCCCGGCCGTGAGCCCGCGCTTGTCGGGGAACCATTTCAGCGCGGTCGCGATCGTGGCGCCGTAGATGATGCCGCCGCCGATCCCACCGACCACGCCGTACCAGAACAGCAGCTCCCCGAGCGTCCTTACCTGGGCGCTCATAACCCAGGCGACGCCGATCAGGACGCCGCCGACGATCGTCAGCAGGCGCGGCCCGATCCGGTCGACCAGCCAGCCTTCGACCGGTACGAGCCACGTCTCCAGCAGCACGAACAGCGCAAAGACTCCCTGCACCGCGCTGAGCTTCCCGAGCCCGTCCTTGACGAGATGCGTGGGAAAGAGCGTCCACGCGTATTGGAGGTTCGCGTTCGGGATCTGCGCGATCACCGCCGCCGTGAGAATCCACCAGCGGTATTTCAGCATCCATTCCTGCGTGTGGTCGGCTGCCGCGGTACTCATGAGTCCACCACCCTTCGCCTGCAGCGTAGGTGCCCCCGGAGCATGCGGACCGAGCGCGTCGTGCGCGGCGGAAGAAAATCAAAGGGCCCCCGTCGAGCCCGGATGAAACGGTCCATCCGGACGTCGCGCAGAAGCCCTTCGAAGGCCCCGATCATGCGATCACCTCGTGTCGCTTTCGCGTCACTTCGGATCACGCGGTCACGCAGCGCTATTCGATTGTGCGGCGCGGTCCCCCTAGCCGTGCGGACCGGCGCCCTGCCCGGCGCCCCCTAAGCAGGCGGCTGGTCGTTCAACACGTCGGTCGAAAACGGCAGCACGCCCGGCACCAGCCACTTCGTCCACATCTCGTCGATCTTGGCCTGGAAGTAGTCGATGTCGTCTTCCGTGAAGTGCGCGAAGCGGCCCTGCTTCAAGAGGTAGTCCCGCACCGGCAGCCGCTTCTGCCGCCCCTCGACGATGGCCTTGCTCTTGCCGTACATCTTGAGCACGTGGTTCTCGACTTCGAAGAGCGGCCACACGCCGGTCAGCACGGCCAGCTCGCCGAGCTCGTGGGAGAGCATCGGGTCGTAGTCCCAGCCCTTCGGGCACGGGTCGAGCGAGTGGATGAAGGTGGGCCCGCCGATGCTGAGGGCCTTCCGGATGCGGTTCATGAAGTCCACCGCGTACGACGCGTCGACCGTCCCGACGTACTTGCACTCGGAGTGCCCGGCCGCCAGCATCGCCGCCATGTTCTTCTTCCAGCGCTTGTGCAGGATCCGCTTGGCCTTGCCGGGCGGCGAGAACGTCGTGTGCACACCGTAGGGGCTGCTGCCGGACACCTGGATGTCGGTGTTGGCGTACGACTCGTTGTCGTACAGCAGAATCAGATGGTTGTAGTCGGTGTGCTGCAGCGCCGCGGAGATCGCCGACAGGCCCATGTCCGCTCCGCCGCCGTCGCCGCAGAACGAGATGATGTTGATCGGCTCCTGCTTGATCCGGCCCTTGCGCATCAGCGCCGTGTAGCCGGCCGCGGTGCCCACCGCCGCGGAGCCCGACGAGCCGAGCTGGGTGTGCATCCACGGCACAACCCACGGCGTGCTGTAGTACGTCGTGTTGGCGACGTACATGCAGCCCGTGCTGCCGAGCACCACGGTGCGCGGTCCGGCGGCCTTCACCATCAGCTTCATGACCAGGGCCGACTCGCACCCCTGGCACGTGCGGTGGCCGGAGGTAAAGTACTCCTCGAGCGGCGCCCGCTTGACGCCCTTGATCGGCTCGAGCACCGGGACGGGCATCGCCGCGAGTTCAGGACTGTCCATTGGTCAACCCCTCCTGTTTGCGCGCGCCGCTCAGGCGCGCACGCCGATCCAGATCGTGTCGTTGGGCGCTACGCCGGCTTCGGCCGCCTTGCGGGTATGGTCGAACATCTCGCGGACGCCGGGGATCGTGACCTCGCGGCCCCCGAGGCCCGTGATGAAGCTCACGACCGGCGGGTGCTTCGGCTGGTTGTACATCGCCGCGCGAACCTCGTTCGCGACGACGCCGCTGTTGTACGGCGAGCCCATCGAGAAATCGCGGTCGGCCACGCCCACCGCCGCGAAGCGCGAGAGCAACGCGCCGAGCCGGGCATAGTCGAACGGCCGGAACCACCGGATGCGCACGAACCCGACCTTCTGGCCCTTCTCGCGCATCTTGCGGATCGCGACCTTGACCGGCATCGACAGGGTACCCATCCCGACGAGGACGAGCTCCGCGTCGTCGGTCATGTACTCCTCGAAGAACGGGTTCTCGACCCGGCGGTGGAAGATCCGCTCGAAGTCCTTGTACGCCTCCTCGATCACGGCGCTCGCGTTGCGCATCGCCTGGTCGGTCTGTCGGCGGATCTCCATGAGCCAATCCTCGTTGACCTGCGGCGCGATGGTGATCGGGTTGTCGGGATGCAGGCGAAGGTCTTTGCGGTCGTACTTGGGCAGGAATTCGTCGACCCACTGCTTGGGCGGGATCTTGACGAGCGACTGCGAGTGGGTGAGGAACGCGCCGTCGGTGCTGATCGCGCACGGCAGATACACGCGCCGGTCCTCCGCGACCCGATAGGCGATCAGTGTGGTGTCGAGCGCCTCCTGCGCGCTATCGACCCAGATGTGCATCCAGCCGAGATCGCGCGCCGCGAGAGCGTCGTTGTGCTCCGTGCCGAAGGAGCCGGGATCGTCGAGCGCGCGGTTGCCGACCATCGCGATCATCGGCAGGCGCAGCGCCGGCGTGACGGCGATCGCCTCGAACGCGTAGCACCAGCCGACGCCGCTCGAACCGCACAGCGTCCGGGCGCCGACGACGTTCGCGTGCTTCGCGATCTCGAACTGGCTGTGCTCGCTCTCCGCGACGATGTACTCGGCGTCCTGCTCGCCGTTGGCGATCTGCTTCGCCACGAACTGCATCATCGTGTCGTACGGCCGGATCGGGTACGCGGTAATGACGTCGACGTCCGCGAGCTTGGAAGCGACCGCGACGGCCTCGCTGCCGCTGATCAGCGCCTCCTGCTCGGCGACCGCCGTCCGGACGGCCGTTGCGCTTTCCGCGTCCACTACTCCTCACCTCCGGAAGTCCCGGTCCCCGCCTGGGCGACCTGCTGTTGGTACTGACCCTTGTACCGGAAGCCGTGCGAGCGCTCCGGCCGGTCCTTGATCTTGATCTCGACCCACTTTGCGTAGGCCTTCTTGTCGGTCTTGTAGGCCTCCCACTGGCTCTTGTTGTCGGTGAACGCCTGCTCGTTGACCATGGTCACGCAGTCGTCGACCGGACAGACCGCTTCGCAGACCCCGCAGCCGCAGCACGCCTCCGCGTTGAGGTCGTACGTCTGATCGGGCGTCACGTCGAAGCACGAGTCGGGACACTGCAGCCAGCACAGCGTGCACTTGATGCACTTGTCGAAGTCGATGACCGGGCGCATCGTGCGGGTCGAGTACTTCTTGAAGTAGGGGTTGCGCGCCGGGCGGTAGCCGCCGATCTGGTCGCCGAACTTGATCGGCTCGCCGAGGGTCATGCCGTCGATCGTCACGCCCTCGCGCATCTTCGTCCAGCCCGGCAGGTCGAACCTGTACGGCACCTCGGGGTTGCCCTCGCCGGCCCGGACGGTCTGCGTCGTCACGGACTCGTACGCGCGGCGGGCGGAGGCGACCTTGAGCTCGTCTTTCCACTCTTCTTTCACCGCGGCCAGCATCGCGTCGAGGCTCACGAGGTCGGGGCACAGCTTCGGCAGCGCGCCGAGCACCCGCGCGTCCGTGTGGTCGTCCTTGTAGACCCACAGGCCGGAGAAGCTCGGGAGCGCCGGGAGCACCGCGAGACGGTACGGCGTCTTCTTCGTGTGGCAGAACTTGACCAGCTCGGCCGGCGGCAGCGTCGAGGTGACGAGCAGCACCGCGTCCTCGCGGACCTTCTCGTTGATCGGCTGCAGGCCGTACCACGCCCAGGACTCCACACCCTTGCAGAGCATGTCGTCGAGGTTGATCGTGATGTCGGTCTCCGCCGGCTCGTACTGCGCCATGCTCAGCTGCAGTTCTTCCTCGTCCGGGGAGACGATCGCGAAGTTCTTCGCCGGAATGCCGTTCCGCTGCGGCGAGTCGCCGTAGCGGCCGAATGCGATGCCGATCTTGCCTTCCTTACGGGCCGCCAGCACGATGCCGCGGCAGATGTTCTTGGCGAGGTTGGTCTGAAAAATCCCCCGGTAGATCACTTCGACCGAAATGGTGCGTCCCATCCCCTGCCTCCTCGCTGCTGCTTACCGACGCGTCATCCTCGGGAACCCGCCGGCGATTCTGTCCCGTCTCGCGCAGGACCTCCGGCCGCTTCGCGGCCTCCTGCCGCACGGCTCTCCGGAAACAGCGTTCCTTCGATCTCCTCGATGTGCCCGCGCATGCGCTGCGCCGCGGCGTCGGGATCCCGCCGGCGGATCGCGTCCAGTATCCGGCGATGGCCCTCGAGGGACTTCTCGGCGCGGCCGGGACCCTGCAGCGAGCGCGCGCGGCTGTCGCGCAGCAGGTCCATCAGCACGTCCATCGTTCGCAGCACGACCTGGTTCTTGGCGGCCGTGGCGATGCGGTAGTGGAACTCGTTGTCGTCCTCGAGGGCGAGTTCGCCGGCCCGGACCCGCCGGGTCTGGCGCTCCACGATCTGCTCGAGCGCGCGCACGTCGTCGTCCGTC
>Ga0209579_10001500_pt1 | contig 19182 bp, 15 predicted proteins | sample Coa_R1_2_FD_187152 | JGI IMG/M metagenome (GOLD analysis project Ga0209579, IMG submission 187152) | Surface soil microbial communities from Centralia Pennsylvania, which are recovering from an underground coalmine fire - Coalmine... | ecosystem: Environmental > Terrestrial > Soil >... | reverse complement strand
ATCGACGAAGAACACGTACTCCCAGCGCGCCGAGCGGGCCTTCGCCGGGCGGGATTCGATGCGCGACATGCTGACGCCGTTCGCCGCCAGCGGCGACAGCAGCGCATGCACGGCGCCGGGCTTGTTCTCCGCCGACATCACCATCGAGGTGCGGTCTTTGCCGGTGCGCGCAGGGTCGACCTGGCCGAGGACCAGGAAGCGCGTGGTGTTGTTCGGGTCGTCCTCGATGCCGCGCCCGAGCACTTTCAGGCCGTAAAGCGCCGCCGCGGCCTCGCCGGCAATCGCCGCGGCACCTTTTTCCTTCGCCGCGCGCTTCGCCGCTTCGGCATTCGAGCCGACCTGGATGCGTTCCGCGCGCGGCATGTTCTGGTTCAGCCAGCCGTTACACTGCGCCAGCGACTGGGCGTGCGAATAGACGCGCTTCACCGCAGCCAGCTTTGGCGCGCGGGCAAGCAGGTTCTGCCGCACGCGCAGCTCGATCTCGCCGCAGATGCGCAGCGGCGTGGTCAGCAGCAGGTCGAGCGTGCGCCCGACCACGCCGTCGGTGGAGTTCTCCACCGGCGCCACCGCGAACTGCGTCGCGCCGGACTCGGCGCTGCGGAACACCTCGTCGATGGAGGCCGCCGGTTCGGCTGCGACTGCCTGGCCGAATTGCTGACGCACCGCCTGCTCGCTGAACGTGCCCTGCGGGCCGAGGTAGGCGACGCGGATTTCCTGCTCCAGCGCGCGGCAGGCCGAAATGATTTCGCGGAACACCGCTACCGCGCTCTGCGCCGGCAGCGATCCTTTGCCGGCGGCAACGCGGCGCAGGATCTCGCTCTCGCGCTCCGGCCGGTAGGCGGGCGCGCCGCCCTTCAGCTCGCCCACCTCGCGCACCACCGCGGCGCGACGATTGAGCAGGGCGAGCAGTTCCGCATCCAGCGCGTCGATCTCGACGCGCAGTTTTTTTATTTCCTTTTCGCTCATGCGACGGGGCCTATCCCTCGATGGGCAGATAGCGGACTGCGAGCACGCCCTTGATCGCGCGCAGTTCCTCGATCGCGGCGTCGGGCACCGGGCTGTCCACGTCGACCAGCGTGTAGGCCATCTCGCCCTTCGATTTGTTCAGCATGTTGTGGATGTTGATCTTGCGGCTGCCCATCGCGTTCGAAATGCTCGTCAGCATGTTCGGCACGTTGGCGTTGGCGATCGCCAGGCGGTACGGCGACTCGCGCGGCATTTGCGCGTTCGGGAAATTGACCGCATTCTCCATCGTGCCATGCGCAATGTACTCGCGCACCTGGTCGGCCACCATCACGGCGCAGTTGTCTTCCGCCTCGCTGGTGGAGGCGCCCAGGTGCGGCAACGCGACCACGCCGGGCCTGCCGATCAGTTCCGCGGAGGGAAAGTCGGTGACGTAGCAGCGCAGTTTCTTCGACGATAGTGCCTGGAGCACCGCCTTGTCGTCCACCACGCCGTCGCGCGAGAAATTCAGCAGCACCGCGCCCGCCTTCATCTGGCCGATGTTCTTCCCGTTCACCAGGTGGCGCGTCTTGTCCACCAGCGGCACGTGGAGGGTGATGAAGTCGCCCGCCCTCAGAATCTCGTCCACCGAGTTCGCCTTGCGCACCTGCGAGGGCAGGCTCCAGGCCGCGTCTACCGTGATCTCGGGATCGTAGCCCAGCACCTTCATGCCGAGCCGGATGGCGGCGTCGGCGACCAGGCTGCCGATCTTGCCCAGGCCGATCACGCCCAGCGTATGGCCCGGGAGTTCCACGCCGGCATAGGCTTTCTTGCCGCCTTCGACCTGTTTTTCAAGATCCTTGGCGTTTTTATCCAGGCCGTTCACGAAGCCCAGGGCAGGCGCAAGGTTTCTCGCCGCGATCAGCATTCCCGCCACCACGAGTTCCTTCACCGCGTTGGCGTTCGCGCCCGGCGCGTTGAACACCGGCACGCCCAGCTTGGAAAGCTCCCCTACGGGAATGTTGTTCACGCCCGCACCCGCGCGTCCCACTGCCTTCAGGCTGGCGTCGAATTTCATCGCGTGCATGTCAGCCGAGCGCACCAGGATCACGTCCGGCGCCCTGGATTCCTTGACCACCTCGAAGAGTTCCGCCGGCAGCCGCTTCAGGCCCACCTGCGCGATCGGGTTGAGGACCAGCACCTCGAGCTTTTTCCCTCTCTTAGCCACGGCGCGCTCCGAAGTCCTTCATGTAGGCAACCAGCTGCTGCACGCCTTCGATCGGCATTGCGTTGTAGATCGAGGCGCGCATGCCGCCCACCAGGCGGTGGCCTTTGAGCTGGACCATGCCCTCTTTTTCCGCGCCCTTGAGGAATTCGCCGTCCAGTTCCGGATCGGCGAGCGTGAACGGCACGTTCATGCGCGAGCGGTCCTTCGGATTGACCGGGTTGCGGTAGAAGCTGCTGCGGTCGAGGTAGTCGTAGAGCAGCTGCGCCTTGGCGATGTTGCGCTTCTCGATCTCGGCCAGGCCGCCCAGCCGTTTCAACCACTTGAATACCAGCCCGGCGATGTAGATGCCGTAGGTGGCGGGCGTGTTGAGCATCGAATCGGCCGCGGCCTGCTGCTTGTAGTCCATGACGGAGGGCGTGCCCTTGGCCGCCTTGCCGAGCAGGTCCTCGCGCACGATGACGATGGTGAGGCCGGCCGGGCCGATGTTCTTCTGCGCGCCCGCATAGATCAGGCCGAACCTGGAGACGTCCAGCGGCCGCGACAGGATGTGCGACGAGGCGTCGGCGACGAGCGGAATGCCGCTTTTCGGTATCCAGTGCGCTTCCACCCCGCCGATCGTTTCGTTCGAGCAGTAGTGCAAATACGCCGCATCGTTTCTTATTTGGAAAGCCTCTTGTGCGGGAAAATACGTGAAGCTCTTGTCCTCCGAGGACGCGGCGATGTGCACGTCGCAGTAGGCCTGCGCTTCCCTGACCGCCTTCTTCGACCACTCGCCGGTGACGACGTAGTCCGCCTTGCCCTTCCCCGCGAGCAGGTTCATCGGGATCTGCGCGAATTGCAGCGTCGCGCCGCCCTGCAGGAACAGCACCTTGTAGTTCGAGGGGACCGCGAGCAGCTCTCGCAGGTCCTTCTCCGCCTCGGCGGCGATCGACATGAATTCCTTGCCGCGATGGCTCATTTCCATCACGCACATGCCGGTACCGCGCCAGTCGAGCATCTCGTCGCCGGCGCGGGACAGGACTTCCTCGGGCAGGACCGCGGGGCCCGCGCTGAAATTGATGATCCTGGACATCAGTGCAGGGTCGGGCCCGCCGGGCCCGGCACCGGAGCCACGACTTCGCCTCCTGCGGCGTCACCGTCGCCCCCGTTGCCGCCGTGCCCTTCCTCGTCCCGGTCCACGATGCGCTCGATGCCGGCCAGCTTCTCGCCTTCGGACAGCGCGATCAGCGTCACGCCCTGCGTCGAGCGGCCCATTTCGCGAATCTGCGCCACCGCGGTGCGGATCAGCACGCCGCCCGTGGAGATCAGCATCACTTCGTCGTGGTCGTCCACCAGCACCGCGCCTACCAGCGCGCCGTTGCGCTCGCTCGCCTGGATCGCGATCATGCCGAGGCCGCCGCGGCCGTGCTTGGTGTACTCCGAAATCGGCGTGCGCTTGCCGTAGCCGTTCTCGGTCGCAGTGAGAACGGTCTGCGTCTCGTCCTTGGCCGCAAGCATGCAGACCACTTTCCAGCCGCCCTCCGGCAGGCGCATGCCGCGCACGCCGGTCGCGGTGCGGCCCATGGGGCGCACGTCCTCCTCGTGGAAGCGGATCGCCTTGCCCTCCGAGGAAAACAGCATCACGTCGTACTTGCCGTCGGTGAGCGCGACGCCGATCAAGTAGTCGCCCTCGTCCAGCCCGACGGCGATGATGCCCGAGGGCCGCGGCCGCGAGAAATCGGACAGCGGCGTCTTCTTCACCGTTCCCTGCGCGGTCGCCATGAACACGAAGCGGTTCTCGTCGAATTCCTTCACCGGTACCACCGCGGTGATCTTCTCGCCTTCCTCCAGCGGGAACATGTTGATCACCGGCTTGCCGCGCGCGGTGCTGCCGCCCTGGGGCACCTCGAACACCTTGAGCCAGTACAGCCGCCCGCGGTTGGAGAAGCACAGCAGGTGGTCGTGAGAATGGGCGACGAACATGCGCTCGATGAAATCATCGTCCTTGGTGGTGGCCGCGGTCCTGCCCCGGCCGCCACGCCTTTGCGCCCTGTAGTCGGCCAACGGCTGCGACTTGACGTAGCCGCCGTGCGAGAAAGTGACCACCATGTCCTGCGGCGCGATCAGATCCTCGATCGAGATGTCCTCGGCTACGGTGACGATCTCGCTGCGGCGGCGGTCGCCGAACTCTTCCTTGATGTGCTTGAGCTCGCCGCTGATGATCTCGATGATGCGCGCCGGCTTGTCGAGGATGTCGAGCAGGTCGGCGATGGCAGTCATCACTTCGCGGTATTCGTCGCGGATCTTGTCCTGCTCCAGGCCGGTGAGGCGCTGCAGCCTGAGTTCCAGGATTGCCTGCGCCTGTTCTTCCGACAGCCGGTAGCCCTCGGGCTTGAGGCCGAACTCCGCCGCGAGGCCCTCGGGACGGTACTGTTCATGCCCTCCGGAGACCTTGCTCAACATCTCCTTCACCAGATCCGAATTCCAGGAGCGGCCGAGCAGCTCGCGCTTCGCCTCCGCGGGCGACGGCGCCTTCTTGATGAGTTCGATCACCTCGTCCACGTTGGAGAGAGCCACCGCGAGGCCTTCCAGTATGTGGCCGCGTTCGCGCGCCTTCTTCAGCTCGAACACGGTGCGGCGCGTCACCACCTCGCGGCGGTGGGAGATGAATGCTTCCAGCAGCTGCTTCAGGTTGAGCACCCGCGGCTGGTTGTCCACCAGCGCGACCATGTTCATGCCGAAGGTGTCCTGCAGTTGCGTCTGCTTGAACAGGTTGTTGAGCACCACTTCCGCGATCTCGCCGCGCTTCAGCTCGATCACCACGCGGATGCCCTGCTTGTCGGATTCGTCGCGGATGTCCGAGATGCCCTCGAGTTTTTTCTCGGTGACCTGCTCTGCGGTGCGCTCGAGCAGGGCTTTCTTGTTCACCTGGTAGGGCAGTTCGTCGACGATGATCGCCTGGCGGTCGCTCTTGCCCGGGATGTCCTCGAAATGGGTGCGCGCTCGCATCACCACGCGGCCGCGCCCAGTGCGGTAGCCCTCATGCACGCCCGCGATGCCGTAGATGATGCCCGCGGTCGGAAAATCCGGCGCCGGCATCAGCTTGATCAGTTCCTCGATCGCGCACTGCGGTTCGTTCATCACCAGCAGGCAGGCATCCACGACCTCGGACAGGTTGTGCGGCGGGATGTTGGTCGCCATGCCGACCGCGATGCCCGAGGAACCGTTCAGCAGCAGGTTCGGGATGCGGGACGGCAGCACGGTGGGCTCGCGCTCCTTGCCGTCGTAGTTGTCGACGAAATCGACGGTTTCCTTGTCGATGTCGGCGAGCAGCTCGGCCGAGAGGCGCTCGAGGCGGCACTCGGTGTAGCGATAGGCCGCGGCGTTGTCGCCGTCCACCGAGCCGAAGTTGCCCTGCCCGTCGACCAGCATGTAGCGCATCGAGAAATCCTGCGCCATGCGCACCAGCGCCTCGTAGGTCGCCGTATCGCCGTGCGGGTGGTATTTTCCGAGCACTTCGCCGACCACCCTCGCGCATTTCACGTAGGCGCGGTTCCAGACGTTGTTCGATTCGTGCATCGCGAACAGCACGCGGCGGTGCACCGGCTTGAGGCCGTCGCGCACGTCCGGGAGCGCCCGCCCCACGATCACGCTCATGGCGTAGTCGAGGTAGGACCGGCGCATCTCCTCTTCGAGGCTGACCGGGAGCGTTTCCTTGGCGAAGGGTTCCATTTCGGCTCTTGTTTTGGGAGGACCGGAGGGGCCGTTCTGCGGCGAAAAATTCAGCGCAAATTTTATCATGCGGCGCGGTTAGAATTGACCGCAATTCCGTGCCGAATTCCGTCCCTCAACACAGCCTTCTCTGTCCCCGCTGGATCATCCCGGTAGAGCCCGCGGGCGCGGTGCTGGATCACCATTGCGTCGCCGTGCGCGACGGCGTCATCGAGGCCGTGTTGCCGCGCGCTCAGGCCGAAACTCGCTTTCCCTCCTATGAGAAAGTCGGTCTCGGCGAGCACGCCCTGATCCCGGGCCTGGTCAACGCCCACACGCATGCCGCCATGTCGCTGATGCGCGGCCTCGCCGACGACCTGCCGCTGATGCGCTGGCTGGAACAGCACATCTGGCCCGCGGAAATGAAACACGTTTCGCCGCGCTTCGTGAAGGACGGCACGCTGCTCGCCTGCGCCGAGATGCTGCGCGGCGGCGTCACCTGCTTCAACGACATGTATTTCTTCCCAGCGGCGGCACTGGAAGCAGCGCTGGAGGCCGGGATGAGGATTTCGGTCGGCATGATCGTGCTCGACTTCCCCTCGGCCTACGGCGCCGACCCCGACGACTACCTGGCCAAGGGCCTCGCGCTGCGCGACCAGTGGCGCGAGCACTCGATGGTTTCGTTCTGCCTCGCGCCGCACGCGCCCTATACGGTGTCGGATGCGACCTTCCGCAAGGTCGCCAAATTTGCCGGCGAGGTGGACGTACCGGTCCACATCCACCTGCACGAGACCGAGGACGAGATCGCGCGCTCGCTAGCCGAGCACGGGGTGCGGCCGATGGAGCGGCTGCAGCGCCTGGGCCTGCTCGGGCCGGGCCTGATCGCGGTGCACGCGGTGCACCTTACCGAGGCCGAAATCGCACTGCTTGCGAAGCACGGCGCCTCGGTGGCGCATTGTCCGTCTTCCAACCTGAAGCTGGCGAGCGGCTTCGCGCCGGTGGCGAAAATCGCCGCCGCGGGCATCAACCTGGCGCTGGGCACCGACGGCGCGGCGAGCAACAACCGCCTGGACATGTTCGAGGAAATGCGGCTTGCCGCGCTGCTGGCCAAGGCGGTGGCGCGCGACGCCGAGGCTCTTCCCGCGCACGCCGCGCTGCGCGCCGCGACGCTGGGCGGCGCCGCCGCGATCGGCCTTGAAGCGCGGATCGGCTCCATCGTATCGGGCAAAGCCGCCGACCTCGCGGCGGTGCGGCTGGGAGGCACGGACGCCGGCGCCGGGCTCATGCCCTGCTACGACCCTGTTTCACACCTGGTTTACGCCGCGGGCCGGCGCGACGTAAGCGACGTCTGGGTCGCTGGAAAGCGGCTGTTGCACGACGGAATGCTCGAAAATTCAGTGTTTTCGGGTTTGGACACTTCCAGCAAGTTATGGCAAAATGTGCTCAAGATTCGTGCATAGTCTTGAATTCAAAAACATTCCGGGAACTGTCCGGAAATCCAGCGAGAGGAAACGCATGAACAAAAAACTTTGGATGCCGCTTTTGGCCGCCGCCTGCGCCGCGTTGTCGTTGACGCCGTTCAGCGCATCGGCTCAAGGAAAACAAGGCTACTGGACCCAGGGCGGCGACACGGTGTGGAAGAACGCTACCGGCCTGTGCTGGCGCGCCAGCTACTGGACTCCCGCGATGGCGGTCGTCGAATGCGATCCGGATCTGATGCCGAAGCCGGAGATGGCGCCCCCCCCGCCGCCGCCCCCGCCGGCGTCGCCGCCGCCGCCGAAGCCTGCGCCGGTCGCCGAGAAAGTGACGCTTGCCGCCGACGTGCTGTTCGACTTCGACAAGGCAGTAATCAAGCCTGCCGGCAAGGAACGGCTTGACGATCTCGCCGCCAAAGTGATGAGCATCAACCTTGAAGTCGTGATCGCGATCGGCCACACCGATTCGATCGGCAGCGATGCCTACAACCAGAAGCTGTCGGTGCGCCGCGCCGAGTCGGTCAAGGCCTACCTGGTGTCCAAGGGCGTGGAGCCGAACCGGATCTACACGGAAGGCAAGGGCAAGAAACAGCCCGTGGCGAGCAACAAGACCAAGGATGGTCGCGCCAAGAACCGCCGCGTGGAGATCGAAGTCATCGGCACGCGCAAGTAATCGGGCCTTAATCCCGCGAAAAGCCCCGCTGCGGCGGGGCTTTTTGTTTATGGCGACCGCGCACCAGAACGCAGACCCGGCCGAGCTCGCGAAATTCGGCGAGCTCGCGCACCGCTGGTGGGACCCGCAGGGCGAATTCCGGCCGCTGCACGAACTCAACCCGCTGCGCCTGTCCTGGATCGACGGCCTGGCCGGCCTGGCCGGGAAGAGGATCGTCGACGTCGGCTGCGGCGGCGGCATCCTGTCCGAGGCGATGGCGCGGATGGGCGCGTCCGTGACGGGAATCGATCTTTCCGAGAAGCCGCTCAAGGTCGCGCAACTGCATTTGCTTGGAAGCGGCGTCGCCGTGGAATACCTCAAGAAATCTGCGGAAGAACTGGCGGACGAAAATCCGGGCGCCTACGACGTCGTTACCTGCATGGAACTGCTCGAGCACGTGCCCGATCCGGCAAGCACGGTCGCGGCCTGCGCCCGACTCGTGAAGCCGGGGGGCCGCGTTTTCTTCTCGACCATCAACCGCAATCCGAAGTCCTACCTGTTCGCGGTGATCGGCGCGGAATACCTGCTGAAGATGCTGCCGAAGGGAACACACGACTACCTGCGCTTCATCAAGCCTTCGGAACTGTCGCGCTGGTGCCGCGACTCCGGCCTCGAACCGCTCGAACTGAAGGGCATGACCTACAACCCCGTCACCAATCAGTACCGTCTTGGCGAGGATTGCGACGTCAATTATTCGATCTGTTGCGCCAAAGATGGCTAGCAGAGCAGTCCTGTTTGATTTCGACGGCACGCTCGCTGACACCGCCGCAGATCTCGCCCGCCCGCTGAACCGCCTGCGTGCCGCCCGCGGCCTGCCGGAAATGCCGGTCGAATCGCTGCGCCCGTTTGCCTCCGCCGGCGCACGCGGGCTGATCGAGGCAGGGCTCGGCATCCTGCCCGAACATCCGGAGTTCAAGGTGCTGCGCGAGGCCTTCCTCGCGCACTATGCGGACGAGATCTGCGTCGACACGCGGCTGTTCCCGGGGATGGACGAACTGCTCGCCGGAATAGAGGCGCGGGGCCTGCGCTGGGGCATCGTCACCAACAAATCCACCAATCTCACGCGCCTGCTGGTCGCCGCCCTGGGGCTCGGGAGCCGCGCCGCCTGCGTGGTCTGCGGCGACACCACGCCGCACCTCAAGCCGAACCCCGCCTCCCTGCTCCACGCGGCGAAAGAACTCGCACTCGCACCCCGGGAATGCGTCTATCTCGGCGACGACCTGCGCGACGTGCAGGCCGCGCGCGCTGCCGGCATGCGATCGGTGGCGGTCGGGTGGGGCTACGGCAGTTCGCTGCGCGACTGGCAGGCGGATGCCATCATTGCCAGTCCTCAGGAATTGATCGCGCAGCTCTGAAGCGGTCTGTCAGGTTTTCAGGACCGCAAGGCCGTCCACGGCGACGACGCCGTCGGCGTCGACGATCAGCGGATTGATCTCGGCCTCGGCCACCGACCGGCCCGGAAGCAGGGCGAGGCGCGATAGCGCCGACACCGCCTGCGCGAGCGCCCGCAGGTCGCCGCGCGGCAGCCCGCGGTAGCCACGCACGATCGCGAGTCCCGTGACGCGCCCGATCATCTCCGCGGCTTCCTCCGCGCTCACGGGCGCCAGGCGCAGCACGAAATCCTTGTAGAGCTCCGCCAGCGTGCCGCCGGCGCCGAGCAGGATCGTGGGTCCCACCAGCGGATCGTCCCGGTATCCGACGATCGCCTCGGCCAGGCCGCGCTGCATGCGCTGCACCAGCACGCCTTCGATGCGCGCGCCGGGCCGGCGGGACCGGACCTGTTCCAGCAATTGCGCAACCCGCGCGCGAAACTCCGCGTCTCCATGGATGCCGAGGGCCACGCCGCCCGCCTCGGTCTTGTGCGCGATGTCCGGAGAAAGAATCTTCGCGGCCACCGGGTAAGGCAGGCCATGGGGAAAATCCGGCGCCACGGCAGCCACGGACTCGACGACCGGAATGCCAAGTTCCTTGAAGAGCGCTAGTGACTGCCGCTCGTCCAGCGTGCCGGCGCGCGGCAAACCGGGAGGCCAGACTGGAACCGCCAGCGCGGGAATCGCACGCGGCGCGCGCCAGTCAAAGTACGCGCGGAACGCATCGGCGCAGGCTTCCGGCGTGCGGAATCCCGCGATGCCCTTTTCCGCCAGCAGCGCGAGCGAACGATCGGCCTGCGGCGTCAGGAACGCGCCCAGCGGCTTCGCCGCGCGAGGCGCCTCCATGATCGGCCGGACCGCGTGCTCCGGGTGAAACATGGCAGACGAGCCGACTGTCGCGAGTACGCCGTCGCAGGCGGGCGAGTCGAGCAATGCGTCCAGCACCTGCGCATACTGCTTCGAGCTGCCCGCCATGGTGAGGTCCACGATCGGCGAATCCGTAAGCTTCACGCCGATGGCTTCCATTTTCGCGCGCAGCTCCGCATCCGGCGCGACCGGCTCGATGCCAAAAGTGCCCAGGCGGTCCACCACGCTCGCCGCGCCGCCGCCGGTGGTTGTCACCACCGCCATGCGCGGCGCGCGCCCTAGCGCTGCAGGCTTCCGTCCCGCGACCAGCGGCGCAATCTCGATCAGTGTCTCCAGCATGTCCACGCGCAGGATGCCGCAGTCGCGGAAAAAAGCGTCCATCGCCGCGTCCGTGCCCGCGAGCGCCCCGGTGTGCGAGCGCGCGAGCGCCTCGCCGAGCGAAGAGCGGCCGAGCTTGAACGCGACCACGGGCTTGCCGGCGGCATGCGCCTTGCGCGCAGCGGCGGCCAGGCGCCCGGCGTCGCGCACCGTCTCCAGGAACAGCAGGATCACCTGCGTCGCGGCATCTTCGGCGAGCAGGTCTACGACATCGCCCGCGCCGAGATCGCACTCGTTGCCAAGAGATACCATTTTCGCGAAGCCCAGGCCGCGCGCCGCGCCGCGCGACAGCACCGTGCCGAGCATGGTCCCGCTCTGCGACACCATGCTGGTGCCGCCCACGGGCAGCACGTCCATTTCCAGCACCGCGTTCACGGTCAGCGGCACGCGATCGGAGAGATTGACGACGCCCATGCTGTTCGGCCCCAGCACGCGCACGCCCAGCGCCGCCGCGCGGGCGGCGAGGCGCTGCTGGCGCGCCATGCCTCCCGGTCCCGCGTCGGCGAAGCCGTCGCTGAAGACGCTCATCACCGGGATGCCGCGCGCGCCGCAGTCCTCCAGCGCGCGCTCCACCGCATCGCCGGGCGCCATGACGAAGGCATGGCGGATGCCCCCCGGCGCCTCCGCCAGGCTCGGCCAGGCGCGCTCGCCCTGCACTTCCTGGCGGGCCGGATTGATCGGGATCACGCGGCCTGCGTAGCCGTGCTTTTTCAGGTAGCGCTGCGGCCGACCGGTGTTCTTGGCGGCGTCGGCCGACGCGCCGACCAGCGCGACCACTTTCGGCGCAAGCAGGTCTTCCGCGAGAGTCACGTCAGCAAATGAACGTTCGGCTCGGCTTCGAGCCGCCAGAGCTTGGCGAGCAGATTCTTCGCGGCCGCTTCCCCCAGCACCGGCACGGCGAGTTCCAGGTACTTGTCGTCCAGTTGCCGGTCGGAGAGCGGCGCGTCCGGGTCGCCGACCCGCGTCGGCTGAAGGAAGGTCTCGCTGCGCCCGCCGCGCGCGGCCAGCGTCACGCGCGCCGCGCGCTGGCGCGGGAACGCGGCATCCAGCTCGGGATCGATTGTCACCTCGATGCGCTGCATCAGCGCCCGCGTCGCGGGGTCTGCCATGCGCGCCGGCTCGAAAGCGGCGAGGCGCACGCTGCCGTGCGTGAGCGCCGTCGCCACCACGTACTTGAGCGAGAAGCGCGCTTCCGCGGGCGTCCGCGGCTTTTCGTAGCCCGATACTTCCTTGGCCGCGCGGTAGCTGCCGACGTGCACGCGCTCGATGTCGTTCGCGGCCAGCTTCATCTTCTGCTGCAGCGCGAGCGCACCGTCGATCGCGGCGAAAGTATGGCCGCAGCAGGCGTGGTTCTTGAAAGTCATGCGCTGGATGTGGAAGTCCTTGCCCAGCGTGGCGAGCGCTTTGTCCCAATCAGGGCCGTCGCCCATCGCGCGACCGAAGCCGGCTTCGCCTTCGATCACGTCCAGTCCGCCGATCACGCCCTCGCCGGCGCCCAGGGCAGCGGTGACGCCCGCCTCCGCGGCATGCCCCGCGTGCTGCGGCTTGGTCATGGAATCCATGCGGAAGGACTGCTGCAGCCCCGCGGCGAAGGTCGCCGCGGTCGCGAGCGCGTGTGCGAAGCGCGCAGCGTCGAGCTTCAGGATCTCCGCGCCCGCCGCCGCCGCGCCGAAACTGCCGATGGTGCCGGTGTTGTGCCAGTACTTGTAATGCGCGCGCCCCATCGCCGCGCCGATACGCGTCGAGATTTCATAGCCGGTGATCACCGAGCGCAGGAACGCTTCCCCGGAAGCATTGCGCGCCTGGCCGAGCGCGAGCGCCGCCGGGATCGTCGGCGCGCCGGGGTGGTAGATGCCGTCGCGGAAAATATCGTCGACCTCGACCGTGTGCGCCGCGGTGCCGTTGATGAACGCGGCCGCTCGCACCGTTGCCTTGCGCCCCATGGCGAGACGCGCGCCGCCAGTATCCAGCTCCTCAGCGAGCGCCTTTTCGTACAGCGTCGCCGGCGCAACCACCGCGCCGGGCAGCAGCGCTGCGTACCAGTCGATCACCGCGCGCTTGGCGTGATGCAGCACCTCCGGCGCGATGGGGTAACTCCGGTTCTGCACCGCCCAGACGGCGAATTTCTCGACGACGTACATGCCTCGAATCCTCCAGCCCGGCAATGTATCAGGGGCTTGCCTTGGCCCCCGCCCAACCCCATATGGGATAATGCGCGAGTATTGACGGCGGATTGGCCGCCGTGACAGTTCGAAACGGGGGCGACCTGGTTTCGACGCAGGTATTGAAGCAGCACAGGGCATGCCGAGGACCAGAGCCCTCGTAAATCCATCTGGAAATACTTTAAACGCCAACGACACGCGTTTCGCTCTCGCGGCCTAATACCCGCGAGACGCTGCACTGACCTGCTGGTGGGTCAGGCCTCGGAAGAGGTGCAGCGTCATTTTCACCAGCCTCTCCCCGGGTTGTGGCCGCTTCGGCCCGGGGATCCGTCGAAGCGGCTAGTCGCGGATCAGCCTGCCGGTTGGCGGGTCCAAGATGAAGCTCAAACAACCAGGCTAAGCATGTAGTCCTGACTGTGGATGACTTGCGGACGCGGGTTCGATTCCCGCCGCCTCCACCAAACACCCGTCCGAAGTCGTCCAATGGCGTCTTCCGATTCCCGTGAAATGTGAATTTCCCCTATTAAAAACCGTTCAGGGCTGTATCAGCCCGTCCATTGACAGCCTAGGGCGGCAGGGGGCAACATCGGGGGCAACTGGCTACTTGACCAGAGGAGTTGCCCCCAATGGCCCTCACCGATAAAGCGATCCGCGCAGCGAAACCTGCCCACAAATCCGTGCGCCTGTTCGACGGCGGCGGGCTCTACCTGGAAGTCGCACCGACTGGCGGCAAGTGGTGGCGCCTCAAGTACCGCTTCGCCGGCAAGGAGAAGCGGCTCTCCCTTGGCGTCTATCCCGCCGTGCCGTTGGCGGGGCGCAAGGACAGCGACAGCGGCCAATGGATCAAGGGCGCGCGAGACAGGCGCGACGACGCGAAGCAACTGCTGGTAAACGGGATTGACCCGAGCGAGCAGCGCAAGGCGCGCAGGGCCGTCGTCATCGAGCGTGCAGCAAACAGCTTCGAAGCCATCGCCCGCGAGTGGTTCGCTAACTTTTCCAAAAAGTGGGTCAAGAGCCATTCCGACAAGATCATCAAGCGGCTCGAACAGAACGTGTTTCCAAACCTCGGCGGGCGCCCGATAGCCGAGATCACGTCCAGGGAAATGCTCGGCGTCCTGCGCAAGATTGAGGATCGCAAGGCATACGAGACTGCGCACCGGACAATGCAGAACTGCAGCCAGGTCTTTCGCTACGCCGTCGCCACCGGTCGAGCGGAACGAGATCCGACCGTGGAACTGAAAGGCGCCCTCACCCCATCCAAGGAACGCCATCACCCCTCCATCACCGACGCCAAGGGCATCGGCGCCCTACTGCGCGCGATCGACGGCTATGACGGATCGCCGGTCACCAAATGCGCCCTGCGCCTTGCATCGCTGACCTTCGTTCGTCCTGGCGAGCTTCGACGCGCGGAGTGGGCCGAGCTAAACCTCGACAAGTCCGAGTGGAGGATTCCCGGTGCGCGAATGAAGATGCGTGAGCAGCACATCGTTCCGCTCTCCAAGCAGGCGGTCGCTGAGCTCAGAGAACTGCAGAAGCTCACCGGCCGCAACAACTACGTGTTCCCCGGCGCCCGTACCAACGGCCGCCCGATGAGCGAAAACACGGTCAACGCGGCGCTGCGACGCTTGGGCTACAGCAAGGACCAGATGACCGGCCACGGCTTCAGGAGCATGGCCTCGACGCACCTGAACGAACAAGGCTGGAACCGGGACGCGATCGAGCGCCAGCTTGCACATGCCGAGCGTGACGGAGTGCGCGCTGCCTACAACTTCGCCGAGCACCTGCCTGAGCGCCGGAAGATGATGCAGGCGTGGGCCGACTACCTGGACGGCCTCCGAGTGAGCGGCAGCATTACGTCGATCAGAGCGCAGGAGAAGGTGGCCGCCTAAGCGGGACCGGCAGGCGGACGCGTTCCGGACTTCGCTTCCCTCTGCAAGCGTTTGCGCTCTGCGCGCTCAAGCTCGCGCCGTTCCCTGCGCGAGAGCTTTGCGGCTAGAGGGGCCGCAGGCGTTGCCGGCGACACTGAAACAATGTGAGCATTGGGCGGCGGCGCCTTCATCTGCTCGTAGCGTTCAACCGCCCGTAGCTGGCGCTGGCTGCGCGCGAGATCGACACGCCCCTTGTTCTCAGCCGAAGGCAGCACCTCCAGCGGAGCGCCGTACTTCATCGCTGCCAGCCGGTTGCACCAGGCCGGGTACTGGAACTCAATCGCTTCCATCACCCAGGAGGCCTTCGAGCGTCCGGAGTGCTTCGCTAGCTCGCAAAGCACCTCGTCGAACCGCTCTGGCACGCTCAAATTGACCCGTACACCCTTCGCCACGCCGCTCCCCTCCGAACGAAAAATAGCCCGGGCCGCACTGAATGAAGTGTTACACCTTGCGCCACGGCTAAGTCCGCCAAGTCCTTGATCCCGAAAGAGGGGAGATGACTCTTTCCCCTCGTATTACTGGACGAGGGGAAGAGGCGCCCGCCGTGCCGTCCTCGCCGCAGCTGCGGGCGGCACCGGCGGGCGCTTCTTGGCCTCGATCTGCTAGACAGTCGATACATGTACATCCGTACAGTATACTGGAGGCCATGGTCTCCAGCCGCTTATGAGAACGTCCAGTCGGTCCGACATGACGCAGCCACGCGAAGCGAGCAACGTCGAATATTTCGGCCGCGCTTACTCCGTGACGCAAATCCCGCCGCCTTGGAGAGAGACACGCCGCGCACAGCAACAGGTTTCAGCTCGAAGGCGACCGCCGCTCGATGTGCGACTGCCCGAGACAGGCTTCCTTCGACTCCCCGAGGTGCTTGCACTCTTCCCGATCAGCCGCTCGCGATGGTGGGCGGGTATAACGGAGGGTAAGTACCCCGCCGCGATCAAACTCGGAGCGAATACGACCGCCTGGCGCGCTGAAGATATACGTCAGTTGATTCAGCAGTACGGCAGTACGCGTAGTACGTAGCAGGCTCCCGAGAACCCACCCGGGTATATTCTTGGTATCCATAGGCCCCCGTGTTACACGAACGGGGGCACATTGAGCGCCGCCAACATATGCCAGTAGAACAAACAGAAGATCACCGAGCGATATTTCTAGATTTAGTCGACTACTTGCTTCCCGAGCTAACAGCTTACGAAGCGGCGATGTACCTTGTCATGTTGCGAGACACCATTTTAGGTAACGGTGACAGATCGTTGCGGACCGGCAAACGCACCCTTTCTGCCAAATTCGCTAAGGGCGCTCGCGGGGAGCGGACGAACTACGCGCACATTACAAAGGTGCTGAAAGGCCTCGAAGATAAGGGTTGCTTGAAGATTGGCGACACTACGAGAGAAGGCACTTCTTACACTGTTGTGCCACCTCGCGAAGTTCCGATTGTGATTGAGCAGCTTGCGGTCCGTATTTCGGCTCCGACCGATAGTGATTATTTCTCTTCCCCCGAGAAGCGGCAGGAGATTTTCGAACGTGATAAATGGACCTGTCAGTATTGTGGCGAGAAGATCGCTCCCGACAACTCAACGCTAGATCACTTCGTTCCCAGGTCTAAGGGCGGCGACAACTCAAAGGAGAACCTCAAGGTTGCTTGCCTCATGTGCAATAGTGTGAAATCGGGCCGCTCATATGAAGAAGCCGCACCTCGCCTCATTGATAGTATCCGTGAGCGCAAAATGCGACTGAACGACACTGATTCCTGATGCTGTCGCCTGAATTTGGCGGATAGGCAACATCCCACGCCCGTGAAGCAGCGAATACTTGCGGAGATAAAGCGGACTGCCGTTGCGAACGGCGGCAAGCCGCTCGGACATCGAGCCTTTGAAAAGGAAACGGGGATCGGCTACTACGATTGGTACGGCAAGTACTGGAAGAGTTGGGGTGATGCCGTACGCGAAGCCGGAATGATCGCCAATGCGATGACTCTTCGGGTTGAGGACGAAGTGTTACTTCGCCGATTCGCGGAATTGACTTCGACCCTCGGGAGGATTCCGTCTACTGGTGACATGGTGCTGTATCGCCAAACTGACCCTACGTTTCCAACTGAGAAGACATACCGACGATTTCGATCCAAAGACCAGCTTGTCGCCCAAGCGCGCGACTTCTGCCTCGCACACTCCGAGTTGGCCGGCATCGCGGAAATACTTGCTGCGCACACACGCCGGAAGCCTCTCAAAGAACGAGAGGCGAACGGAGCGGAGCCCAAGACTGGGTTCGTCTACATGATCAAGCATGGCGCACGATCCGAGTACAAGATAGGACGGACAGCGAACCCCGTTCGCCGCGAGGGGGAAATGCGGTTGCAGCTCCCTGATCGAATAGAGCCAGTGCATTACATTGAGACTGACGATCCATCGGGCATTGAAGCTTACTGGCACTCGCGGTTCGCGTCTAAGCGCAAAGAGGGCGAGTGGTTCTCGCTCACGCCGGATGACGTGCGCGCCTTTAAGAAGTGGCGTCGTATTTCGTGAGCGATCTTGCCTAGCCTGCACTATGGTTTGACACATGCTCCACTTTTCCGATCTCCAGCGCCAGCCGTTGCACGTGCAGTTGCTGTCGTTCGCGGGCGCCTACCTGGACTCTGCGGAAACGCTGTGCCTGAATCTTTGCCGCAAGGCCAGAAGCTCGAACTATGCGCATGGCGCGGTCGTCATGTCTCTCACGTTTCACTCTCTAGAGCTATTCTTCAAAGCAGGCATAGTGAAGGTCCTCCCAAAGGAGCGGTTTGCTGGGAAAGCGGGCCACGACCTTGATGCACTTTCCAAGCGATTCTTCAAGCTCTACCCGAAAAAGGAGTTTCAATTTGAAGTGCCATTTCGGGATGAGCCCGCCGTAGTAGTTGGTGGCTTGTCGTCTGACGAACTCGCAACGCTTCGCTCGCACGCCAAGGACTACAAACGGAGGGTGCCGGAAGATCAACGCCACCGGTATCCGACTGATGGCTACGGAAAATCGTGGCAGGGCGCCTTCGGGTTTGAGCCTAACTCATTCGTCCCAGAGTTGATTGAATTGCAACGTGTCTACGCGCGCGTACGGCCACTTCTCTGTGCGAGCTAACAGGTTAGCGAACTGTGACGGCATCCGGACAGGGAAGCGACAAAGAGACCAAAACGTGGCGTTACATGAGCTTCTCGCGCTTTGTCTGGATGCTTCAGAAGAGGGAACTCTGGCTATCGCGGGCAGATTGTCTCGGCGACCCGTGGGAACTGAGTCTCGCCGGAGACCAACTGGAACACGTCATCGCCACCGCTCCCATATCCCCACTGGGCGAACCACCGCACGAACCCCCGCTGCAACGATCCGAGAGAATCATAAAAGCGTGGCGCCAGAAGACTTACGTGAGCTGCTGGAGCGCGCAGGCGCATGAATCACATGCGTTGTGGCGCATATACTGTCCCACTTCGGAAGGTGTGGCGATCCAGACAACGCTCGGCAAACTGAATTTCTCTCTTAGCGATTTGCCCGCGTATCGAGTTCAGTACCAGACGCCGGGAAGTAGTAAGAGGACACCGACCCTTGCTGACCTTGCAACAACGAAACGACCTATGTTCGCCTACGAGCAAGAGGTCCGTATCCTCCACATAGCTGTTGACGATGCCCCGGCGTTTCCAGTTGGCTTCGGTCTCCCGTGGGATTGCGAACAACACGTCGAAACAGTTTGTGTTCATCCAGAGGCGGACCAATCCTTTATGAATACTGTCGTTGCTACCGTCACGACCTATGCGCCTTCATTGAAGGACAAAGTTGTGTGGTCCGCAATGAACGCGCGACCACCGTTCTAGGGGGCGGCCACGCCATAGAATGCCCGCGCGATGAACCTCGAGCAGCTCAAGAAGAACGTTGGCCAGCGCGTGCGGCTTCGCCCGATCGCGCGGCGCTTCGACGAGAACGGGCGCGAGCTCGAGCAGATCGACGACGTCTGGACCATGCTCTCGCTAACAGACGGCATCGGCGTGACGCTCCAAAACCCACGCAGCGGACACCAGCCCGTGCTCGGCAAGGATCATATCTACAGCTATGCGTCCGACGGCGAGCGCGACGGCATCAAACATGGATTTCTGACGCTGCACGTACAGCTCTTCCTGCGTGCATTCCTAGCGGAAAAGGAACCTACGCCACGACCTGGAGAGCCGGCCCTCACCGTGCCGCTGTTGATGCGTGCGCCGCTCAACTCAGCATGGTCTCTAGAGGAACAAACGAGGTTCGCGGCTGCTCGTGAGACGTATGCACGTTCGCCGGAGGGAATACACGACGCCGACGAAGCATTCGAGCAGATCCTCGCCGAACTAACGGCCGCAGCCGATAAACTGCGCGGCGCCGATCCCGCAGTCGCAGTTCGGCGCCAACAGACCTACTTCACGATCGCAGCGCGCACCTACGGT
>Ga0209579_10001498_pt1 | contig 19187 bp, 19 predicted proteins | sample Coa_R1_2_FD_187152 | JGI IMG/M metagenome (GOLD analysis project Ga0209579, IMG submission 187152) | Surface soil microbial communities from Centralia Pennsylvania, which are recovering from an underground coalmine fire - Coalmine... | ecosystem: Environmental > Terrestrial > Soil >... | reverse complement strand
CTGGCGATCGATCCCGGATTGCTGTCGTCGGCAATCAGAAACTGCACCACCTCGCGCTCATCACTGCGCTTGTGGCTGGCGTCGAAGAGCGCGCGGCTACCGGTGATATCGATGAGCCGCTGCCAGCCCAGAGCGTAGCCCGCGGGCAGGTCGAGCAGCAGATTGGTGTTCACGCTCACGAGGCGCGCCGTGTTCTCGGCGCGCTGCAGGTAGCGTCCGAACCAGTAGAGGTTGTCGGCGAGGCGCGAGAGCATCAGCCGCCGTCCTCCACGTCGACCACCCAGGTGTCCTTGCTACCGCCGCCCTGCGAGCTGTTCACGACCAGGGAGCCCTTGACGAGCGCGACGCGCGTGAGCCCGCCGGTCGTCACGTATGGTTCATCACGCGACAAGATGAACGGGCGCAGATCGAGGTGGCGCGGCTCGAGGCCGTCATCGGTCAGCGTCGGCGCGGTCGAAAGCGTGATCACCGGCTGCGCCATGTAGTTGCGCGGGTCGGCCTCGATGAGCTTCCGGAACTTCTCGCGCTCCGCCTTCGTCGCGCGCGGCCCAATCAGCATGCCGTACCCGCCCGATTCGTTCGCCGGCTTCACGACGAGCTCGTCGAGATGGTCGAGGACGTGCCGGCGCTCCCTCTCCCGGTAGCACAGATAGCTCGGCACGTTCGGGAGGATGGGATCCTGGTCGAGGTAGTAGCGGATCATCTTCGGCACGAACGCGTAGACGACCTTGTCGTCCGCGACGCCCGCTCCCGGGGCGTTCGCGAGCGCGACGTTGCCGCGCTTCCACGCGCGCATGAGCCCAGCTACGCCGACGACCGAATCGGGCCGGAAGACCTCGGGGTCGAGGAAGAGGTCGTCGATGCGGCGGTAGATGACGTCGACCCGCTTCGGGCCGTAGATCGTGCGCATGTAGCAGCAGTCGTCGGTGTCGACGAAGAGGTCGGAGCCCTCGACGAGCTCGACGCCCATCTGCTGCGCCAGGTAGCAGTGCTCGAAGTACGCCGAGTTGTAGACGCCGGGCGTGAGCAGCACGACGACCGGGTCGTCGCCCGGACGCGGAGAGAGCGCAGCGAGTGTCTCGTAGAGCTGCGCCGGGTAGTCGTCGACGGGGAGGATGGTCGTCGTCTCGAAGAGCTCGGGGAAGACGCGCTTCGTGACCATCCGGTTCTCGATCATGTACGACACGCCGGACGGCACGCGCAGGTTGTCCTCGAGCACGTAGAGCGTGCCGTCGCGGTCGCGCACGAGGTCGGAGCCGCAGACGTGCGCCCACACGCCGCCGCGCGGCTTCACGCCCTGGCACTGCGGCCGGTAGTTCACCGAGTCGGCGAGCAGCGCCTTCGGGAAGATGCCCTCCTTCACGATGCGCTGCTCGCCGTAGAGGTCCTGGATGAAGCAGTTGAGCGCCGCGACGCGCTGCTTGAGGCCGGCTTCCGTGCGTTGCCACTCGACGCGCGAGATCACGCGCGGCAGCACGTCGAACGGCCACGCCCGGTCCACGTTCCGGCCGTCGGAGTAGACGGTGAACGTGATCCCCATCACCTTGATCGCGAGCTCGGACGCCAGCCGTCGTTCCGACAGCTCGGGGTCGGTGAGACCGCTCAGGTACGCGATCAGCTGCTGCGCTGCGAGCCGCGGCGTGCCGCTCGGCTCGACGAGCTCATCGAACGTCTCGGAGCGGTACTCTCTCCAGTCGAACGCCATCATCCTCTCCGGAGGTCGAGCGTGCAGGGGTGCTCGGCATCGATCCGCGGCGGCGTCGCCGCGTACGCGCCCGGCGAGTGGCCGAGCGGCTCGAAGCGCGAGAGCCGGCGCGACTCCGCCTCGCGCGCGTTCACGGGGAACGTCTCGTAGTTCCGGCCCGCCGGGTGCGCGACGTGGTACGTGCAGCCGCCGAGCGCGCGTCCGTTCCAGGTATCGTACAGGTCGAAGACGAGCGGCGTGTGGACGCCGATCGTCGGATGCAGGCAGGCGGCGGGCTGCCACGCGCGGTAGCGGACGCCCGCCACCTGGACGTCGCCGGTCCCGGTCGGCACGAGCGGCAGCGCGCGGCCGTTGCACGTGATCCAGTGACGTCCGGGCGTGAGGCCCGTCGCGGTGACCTGTAGCCGCTCGAGCGACGAGTCGACGTAGCGCGTGGTGCCGCCCGCGCCGGGCTCCTCGCCGAGCACGGGCCATGGCTCGAGCGCGTGTCGGAGCTCGATCTCCACGTCGCGGTAGCGGACCGAGCCGTGACGCGGGAAGCGGAACTCGTACTGCGCCCGGAACCATTCCGGACGGAACGCGAGGCCCGCGCCGGCGAGGCCGTCGAGGACCTCGGCGAAGTCGCGCCAGAGGAAGTGCGGGAGCAGGAAACGATCGCGGAGCGCGGAGCCCCAGCGGAGGAGCGGGCGACCGTACGGCTGGTCCCAGAACCAGGCGATGAGCGCCCGCACGAGAAGCTGCTGCACGACGCTCATGCGCGCGTGCGGCGGCATCTCGAACGCGCGCATCTCGACCAGCCCGAGACGGCCGCTCGCGGATTCCGGCGCGTAGAGCTTGTCGATGCAGAACTCGGCGCGGTGCGTGTTGCCGGCCACATCGACGAGGAGGTTTCGAAAGATGCGGTCGACCAGCCAGGGTGGGACGTCCGACCCGCGCGGCGGCAGGGTCGCGAGCGCGATCTCGAGCTCGGCGAGCTGCGAGTCGCGGCCCTCGTCGACGCGCGGATGCTGCGACGTCGGGCCGATGAAGAGGCCGGAGAACAGGTACGAGAGCGACGGGTGGTTCTGCCAGTAGCGGACCAGGCTCGCGAGCAGATCGGGACGGCGAAGGAACGGGCTGTCGAGCGGATGCGCGCCGCCGACGACGATCTGGTTGCCGCCGCCGGTGCCGACGGTGCGCCCGTCGATGAGGAACTTCTCGGTCGTGAGCCGTGCGGTGCGCGCCTCCTCGTAGAGCGCGAGCGTATTGTCGCGGATGTCGGCCCACGTGCGCGCTGGATGGATGTTCACCTCGATCACGCCGGGGTCGGGCGTGATCGACATGCGCTTGAGCCCCGCGTGCGGCGGCGGCGCGTACCCTTCGACGCGGACGGGGGCGTCGAGCTCGACCGCGACGTCCTCGATCGCGCCGAGCAGGTCCACCCAGTCCTCGGCGGTCTCGACCGGGGGCAGGAAGACGTTGACGAAGCCGTCGCGCGGCTCGACGGCGAGCGCGGTGTGGACGCGGCCCGCGTTCGACGTCGCCTCGGCCCGGGTATCGACGTACGCTTGGCGCCGTCCGGGCAGCGGTGGCTGGGGGCGCGTCGGGTCGACGGCGCCGACGTGCGGCGCCTCGGTGGGCGGCAACCACGGGAGCTGGTCGAGCGGCAGGCGGAGCCCGATGGGCGAGTCGCCCGGGACGAGGAAGAGCGCGCCGCCGCGGAACGTCCAGCGCTCGCTCGCCCACCGTCCCTGCCAGCGCTGCACCGGCAGCACGTGACCGCGCGGGGCGCCGAGCCCGCGCTCGAAGACCGCCGCGAGCCGTGCCCGCTCCTCGGGATCGCGGAGCCGGCTGTCGCGCGGGTCGACGTTCACCGGCAGCCGACGCTCCTTCAGCAGATAGTGGAACGGGTCCTCGTAGGCGGCGAGCGCACACGCCGGATCGACGTCCAGTCGGCGCGCGAGCCCGAGCACGAACCGCTCCGTCAGCTCGATCGTCGCCGACGCCGGGGTCGCGGGCGGCGGCAGACGCCAGAGCGGCCGCCCGTCGCCGCGCCAGTAGAGCGAGTAGATCCAGCGCGGCAGCGACTCGCCCGGGTACCATTTTCCCTGGCCGTAGGTGACGATCCCGGTCGGCGCGAAGCGCGCGCGCAGCCGCTCGATGAGCGTCGCGGCGAGGCGCTCTTTCGTCGGACCGACGGCGGCGACGTTCCACTCCGCGCCCTCCATGTCGTCAAGCGAGACGAAGGTCGGCTCGCCGCCCATCGTGAGGCGCACGTCGCCCGCGCGCAGGCGTGCGTCGATGGACTCGCCGAGTGCATCGATCGCGGCCCACTCGTCGTCGCCGAACGGACGGGTCGAGCGCGGCGCCTCGGCGAGCCGGCGAACGGAAATCGCGTGCGAGAACTCGACCTCGCACTCGTCGACGGTGCCGGTGATCGGCGCGGCGCTGCGTGGATCGGGCGTGGCGGCGAGCGGAAGGTGCCCCTCGGCCGCGAAGAGACCCGACGTCGGATCGAGACCGAGCCAGCCAGCGCCCGGGACGAACGCCTCGGCCCAGGCGTGGAGATCCGTGAAGTCGCTGTCCGGCCCGGACGGTCCGTCGAGCGACTTCACGTCGGGCGCGAGCTGGATCAGATACCCGGAGACGAAGCGGGCCGCGATGCCGAGGTGGCGGAGGCATTGGACGAGCAGCCAGCCGCTATCGCGGCACGATCCGGATCCCTTCGCGAGCGTCTCTTCCGGCGTCTGCACGCCGGGCTCGAGGCGGATCAGGTAACGGATGTCGTGCTGCAGCCGCTGGTTCAGCTCGACGAGGAAGTCGACCGTCCCGCGCGACGTACGGGGAATCGAATCGAGCAGCGCCCGCAGCCGCGCTCCGGGTGGCTCGTGGCGCAGGTACGGCTGGAGATCGCTCAGCAGGGCGGGCTCGTACGCGAACGGCCAGCGCCCGGCGGATTCCTCGACGAAGAAGTCGAACGCGTTGAAGGCGACCGGCTCCACGACCAGGTCGACCGTCACGACGAGCTCGCGGATCCAGTCCGGGAACACGACCCGCGCCTGCCAGTTCCCGAACGGGTCCTGCTGCCAGTTGAGGAAGTGCGGGTCCGGCTCGACCTTCAGCGAGTACGAGACGATCCGCGTGCGGGTGTGCGGCGCCGGTCGCAGCCGGACGATCTGCGGCGACACCGCGACGAGCCGGTCGTACCGGTACGATGTCCGATGATGGAGCGCGACCTGCATGCCGCCGCGCCGCCGCGCGACATCGCGCGAACAGCAAGCCACGTGCCCCACCGCACCCCGCGGTTCTCTCGGCCCGCCGGCCCGTTCCGCGCTCGTTTCTTCGGCACCCGACTACGCTTTCAGCAGCACCAAACGGAGCGAGAGCAGGTCCCCCGCCCCCCGCGCGCCGAAGCGGGGGCGGGGTGGACTGCCGCTCGTCGGTGGTGGCCGGGCAGAGGGAGGGGGTCGCGAGCGATTTCGCGGAGCGGGATGCGAAGCGCGCTCCTCACCGCGGCGTCCACGTCCCGCGAAGCGCATGAGCGAGCGGCCCCCTCCCTCTGCCCGGCCACCACCGCACCAGACCGTTCGTTGACAACCCAGCCCCGCCCCCCTAGAACGCCCAACTTGGCGGAGGATCGGCGAACGCCGGACCAGGGGGCGACCCGCCAGCGTGAGCTCGATGCGCAGGTCGAGGAGCTCACGCGGCAGATCGCGGACCTGGTGAACTCCGCCGGAGTCGAATCCAGACAACATCTACGCGAGTACGCGGTCGATCTACTCAAGGAGGAGACGGAGCGAGACGACGCTTCACCCGCCACGTCGAGCGAGACGAGATCGACGGCGAACTTCAGCCCGCTCGCGTTCGCCATCCTCACCGGACTCGTCGCTCTGCCGCTCGTCCTGCTCTTCGCCCCGCTCGGGCTCGGGCTTCTTGGGGTGGCGATCGTCATGGGCATATGGGGACTCATCGACACGTTCATCCGCCACTGACCCCGCCTCTTTCGTGAAAGTACCGCTAATGCATCGCCTGAGCGCTTTTCATTTGGCCCGGAACGGGCGTCGGTGCACGCTCGCGCCGGAAGGGTCCTGATCAGCATGGCGAAAGCCGAGGCGCAGAAGGAAGATCCGGCCGCGCTCGCGGCGCGCCGTCAGATCGAGCAGCAGCGCGAGCGCGAGAAGCGGGCGCGCGAGCGCGCGGCCCTCGGTGGCCTCTGGTCGCGCCGCGACGTCTTCGGTCGATTCGGGTGGGGCATCTTCGCCGCGTTCTCGGGCGTCTCGCTGCTCGCCGCGGTGCGGTCCGCGTTCCCGCGCGTGCTCTTCCAGCCGCCGTCGACGTTCAAAGCTGGCTTCGCGACCGACTACACGATCGGCGAGGTGAGCGAGAAGTTCAAGAAGGACCAGCGCGTCTGGATCATCCGCAACGACGTGGGCATCTACGCGCTGTTCGCGAAGTGCACGCACCTCGGGTGCACGCCGCGCTGGCTCACCGCCGAGAACAAGTTCAAGTGCCCCTGCCACGGCAGCGGCTTCTACAAGACCGGGATCAACTTCGAGGGACCGGCGCCGCGTCCGCTCGAGCGCCTCCGCATCACGAAGGCCGAGGACGGGCAGATCCTCATCGACAAGGCGGTCAAGTACCTCTACGAGAAGGGCCAGTGGGACAAGCCCGGCGCCTTCCTCAAGGTGTAGCGCATGTCCAAGTGGGAAGAGATCAAGCGGCAGATCACCGACTCCCAGGTCTGGTCGTCGATCTTCCGTCACGGCTACGACGACACGCCGCGGAACCGGATCCTCATGGTGTCCGGCAACGTGTGGCTCCATCTCCATCCGTCGAAGGTGCGCCGCCACGCGACGCGGCTTCGGTTCACGTGGTGCATGGGCGGCATCACGTTCCTGATGTTCCTGGTGACCGTCGTCACCGGCATCTACTTGATGTTCTACTACCGGCCGACGGCGGAGTACGCCTACGCCGACATGAAGTATCTCGAGTTCGACATGCCCTTCGGGATGCTCATGCGGAACATGCACCGCTGGGCGGCGCACGGCATGGTCATCGCGGTCTGGCTGCACATGTTCCGCGTGTTCCTCACCGGCTCGTACAAGCCGCCGCGCGAGTTCAACTGGATCGTCGGCGTGATCCTGCTCGTCCTGACGCTGCTGCTCTCGTTCACCGGCTACCTGCTGCCGTGGGACCAGCTCTCGATCTGGGCGGTCACCGTCGGCTCGAACATGGGGCGCGCGACGCCGATCCTCGGTCACGAGGGGCCGGGCCACGAGCTCATCCCGGGCCTCAACAACGTCTACGACGCGCGCGCGTTCCTCTTCGGCGGCGGCGAGATCGGCCCCCATACGCTGCTCCGCTTCTACATCCTGCACTGTATCTTCATCCCGCTCGTCGCGAGCCTGCTCATGGCGGTCCACTTCTGGCGCATCAGGCGGGACGGGTTTTCCGGGCCGGCGCTCTAGTCCCGCATGCCGAAGGAGCTCACCGGTAGCCTCGCCATGGTCGTACTGATCGTGCTGACGTTCGTCTTCCCGCGCGCGCGCGTGCTGACCATCCCGTTCTTCTTCACGTTCGTCATCATCCTCCTCTTCTGGTCGGCGAGGCGGTCCGCCGAGCGTCAGGACACGGAACAGGAGTGAGGACGCATGGCCACACCTGAGACGAAACCCGCGCTCCGGCCGGTCGCCGGCAAGCGCGTCGAGGTGCCGATCAAGAAGGCGTCGGGCCCCGGCGACGACAAGGTCCACACCTGGCCGCACCTCGTCCGCAACGAGTTCCTGATCTCGATTGCGATCATCCTCCTGCTGCTGGTGTGGTCGCTGCTCGTCGACGCGCCGCTCGAGGAGCCGGCCAACCCGACGCGCACGCCGAACCCGTCGAAGGCGCCGTGGTACTTCCTCGGCCTGCAGGAGATGCTGGTCTTCTTCGACCCGTGGCACGCCGGCGTCGTGCTGCCGACGTTCATCATCCTCGGGCTGATGGTGATCCCGTACATCGACATCAACCCGAAGGGGAACGGTTACTACTGCTGGAAGGACCGGAAGTGGGAGATCCTCACCTTCATCCTGGGATTCCACATCCTCTGGGTGTCGCTGATCATCATCGGCACGTTCGTCCGCGGCCCGGGCTGGAACTGGTTCTGGTTCTGGGAGAAGTGGGATCCTCACAAGGTCGAGGCGCTCACCAACGTCGACCTGCCGTTCCTGCTCGGCGTGCGCGACGAGACGATGGCGACGATCGTTGGTGCGATGGTCGTCATCGGGTACTTCGTCGTCGGCTACGTCGGCTTCTACGTGTTCTGTCGCTGGGTGAAGGGGGCGGAGTGGCCCGATTTCATCGAGCGCTGGGGGTGGCCGCGCTTCGGGCTCACCGGCTTCCTCTTCCTCAACATGATGGCGGTCGTCTTCAAGATGCTCGGGCGACATCTGCTGAACCTCAAGTACATCATGGTGCTGAAGACGCCGTACTTCAGCATCAACATCTGAGCGCCGTGCGCGTGGTCGGTGTTCTTCTTCGCCAAGGCGCTGCAGGCGGTCGGGTTCGGCAACGTGGGGCTGGGGCTGTACCTCGGGATCGTGCACGACGACATGTGGAAGGAGCTGTACCTCGCCGTCAGCGGGGCGGCGTTCTTCTGGCTCGGTCGTCTGCTGGAGCCGCGGTCGTGAGTACACACGCCCACCCTGGCGGTGTCGGACGGGAGCTCCAGTAGATGCCGCGGCAGACGTTGCCGGCTGACGACGAAAAGCGGTCTTATGGGGCGTTGTGGCTCCTGTGCTCTCTGCTGCTCCTCGTCGGGGCGCTGTGGGCGATCGCGGATGACAACGTCTTTCGCCGGCCGTGGAAGAAGTATCAGGCGGGGTTCAATCGGCTCGAGATTCACCACCTCGAGGATGCGATTGGGGCAGAGCAGGCGCGGCTCGACGCGGATCCGCAGTATCAGGCGGCGGAGAAGGCGCTCGTGGATGCGAAGAAGGATGTGACGTCGGGGGAGGCGGCGCGGAAGATCGCCGACCTGCAGCGGCAGCTGGTGCAGGCGCAGAAGGAGGATCAGAGCAAGGATCTGAACCTCCGCTTCGTGAAGAGCGAGCTCGAGGAGCTGCGCTTCAAGTACGACGACGCGCTCCACCACGGCGAGTCGACCGATGCGATCCAGAAGACGATCGACGAGCGCGAGAAGCTGCGCGTCGAGCGACAGAAGATCTACAGCGACTCGCAGGCGCACATCGAGGACATCGAGAACCAGATCAAGGCGGCGCAGGGTGCGGTCAAGAAGGGGGAGGACGAGCTCGCCAAGCTGACCACCACGCGGGACGATCTGCAGCAGAAGCTCGAGGGCGTGTCGCTCGGCTATTTCCCGGGGCCGAAGGCGTCGCCGCCGTTCTTTGGCTTCGAGTGGCAGCCGAAGATTCCGAAGATCCAGCAGGTGGTGCTCGAGGAGTTCGACCGCAATAACTTCGACAAGCCGATCGCGCGCGTCGACCGGTGCACGTCATGCCACGCCGGCATCAACAAGGTCGGCTTCGAGGACCAGCCAAACCCGTGGAAGACGCACCCCGACCGCGACGTCCTCCTCGGCAAGCATCCGCCGGAGAAGTTTGGCTGCACGCCCTGCCACAATGGACAGGGCCCGGCGGTCAACAGCCCGGCCACGGCGCATGGCAACTTCGTCGACGAGCACGGCCATCTCGAGAACGTCGACTTCATCGAGGCTCCGATGCTGCGCGGCGAGAAGATGCAGGCGAACTGCATCAAGTGCCACGCCGGCGTGCAGCACCTGCAGGGCGCGGAGGAGATCGCGCGCGGCGAGCATCTCTTCGAGGAGCTCGGTTGCCATGGCTGCCACCTGACCGAGGGCTACGAGGACCTCTCGAAGCTCAACGGCGTCTCCGCGACCGGGCCGTCGTTGCGCCGGATCGGCGCCAAGCTCGATCACGCCTTCATGGTGCGCTGGGTGAAGAACCCGCACGAGATCCGGCCGCGGACGCGGATGCCGAACTTCATGTTCGACGACGACCAGGCGGTACAGATCGTCGCCTTCGTCCTCTCCGCGACGAAGGGGCCGAGCGACGAATGGCGCGCGGACCATCCCGCGCCGGTGGTCGACGTCAACCGCGCGCCACGCGGCAAGGAGATCGTCGAGTCGATCGGCTGCCGCGCCTGCCACGCGCTCTCGCCCGACGAGGTTGCGGGCCAGCTCGGCGCCAACAAGGACATCGCGCCGAACCTGTCGGTCATCGGGGAGAAGACCGACGCGCGCTGGATCTATCACTGGGTGAAGAACCCGCGCGGCTACTCCGCGATCGCCCGCATGCCGAACCTCCGCCTCTCGGACGACGACGCGGCCGCGGTCGCGGCCTATCTCTCGACGTTCGGCTCGAAGAAGCCCGGCCCCGCCGACCTCGAGACCCGTCTCGTCGACCCGGCGAACGTTGCCGCCGGCGAGAAGCTCGTCCGCAAATACGGGTGCGCCGGCTGCCACGATATCCCCGGCATGGAAACCGAGTCGCGCATCGGCGTCGAGCTCTCGACCTTCGGCTCGAAGACGAAGGAGGAGCTCTTCTTCGGCGACCGGACCGATGTCCCGGAGACGTGGGACGACTGGACCTACAACAAGCTGAAGACGCCGCGCACCTACGCCACCAAGTGGATCGAGCAGGTCATGCCGCAGTTCGACCTCTCCGACGACGACATCAAGGCGCTGCGCGCGTTCCTCGCCAGCCGGACGGACGCGAAAGTGCCGGCGAAGTACGTCTACAAAGGCCCCGGGCAGGACCGCATCCTCGCCGGCCGGCGCCTCGTCGCGCGTTACAACTGCACCGGCTGCCACGTCATCGAGGGCAGCGGCGGCGACATCCGCCGGCTCTACGCGGACAACCTGACGCTCGCGCCGCCGATCCTCAATGGCGAGGGCGAGAAGGTGCAGGCGGACTGGCTCTTCAACTTCGTGAAGGCGCCGTATTCGATCCGCCCGTGGCTCTCCCTCCGCATGCCGACATTCGGGCTCGCGGACGACGAGGCGAACTCCATCGTCCAGTACTTCGACTCGCTCGACCGCGTGCAGGTCCCGTTCGTCCATCTCGAGAAGGCGGCCTTCAGCCCGCAGAACCTCGAGGCGGGGAAGCTGCTCACGTCGAAGGACTACTTCGACTGCTTCTCGTGTCATCAGCAGGGGGCGAAGAAGCCGCAGGGTCCGCCGGAAGGCTGGGCGCCCGACTTGGCGCTCGCTCATGCGCGCCTCAATCCGGACTGGATCATCAAGTGGCTGCACGACCCGCAGAAGGTCATGCCGGGCACGAAGATGCCGTCGTTCTTCCCGGGCGGGCCGCCCGACGTGCTCGGCGGTGACGACGAGGCCCAGATCCGCGCGCTGCGCGACTACGTCGTGTCGCTCGGCCTCCCCGAGTCCGCGCCGTCACCGCAGCAGGCGGCGGGCGTTACATCGGGCGGCGCGAGCCCGAGCCAGTAAACCCCTCACCCAAGGAGGAGGAGCCGATGAGAAGGAACCTGGTGCTGTCCACGCTCGCCGTCCTCGCGAGCGTGGGGCTCGCGAGCCGAGCCGGCGCGTACGAGGCAGTTGCCGTGACCGACGGCGGAACGCTGTCCGGGGCCGTGACGTACGAGGGCACGCCGCCGCCGCCGCAGAAGATCGAGGTCACGAAGGACCCGGAGGTCTGCGGCAAGGACAAGACGGCGCCGAACCTCCTCGTCGGCCAGGGCGGCGGGATCGCGAACGTCGTCGTCGTCGTCAATGCGACGAAGGGGAAGAAGCTCGAGGTGCCCGCGCAGAACCCGACCTTCGACCAGAAGACGTGCGAGTTCCATCCCCACGTGCTCGCCTTCCCGGCCGGCAGCACGATCGACGTGACGAACAGCGACGGCATCCTGCACAACATCCACACCACCAGCACCGTGAACCCGTCGCAGAATCAGGCGCAGCCGAAGTTCAAGCAGAAGATCCAGCTCAAGGTCGAGAAGCCCGAGTGGCCGATCAACGTGAAGTGCGACGTCCACGGCTGGATGAGCGGGTACTGGATCTCCGAGGAGCATCCGTACTTCGCGGTGACCGACGCGAACGGCGCCTTCAAGATCGCCGACCTGCCGCCCGGCGACTACCAGGTCGAGCTGTGGCAGGAGAAGCTCGGCAAGAAGACGATGCCCGCCAGCATCAAGGCGAAGGAAGAGACCAAGGTCGCGTGGACGATGAAGTAGGCGTCCGCGCCGTAACGCGCCGGCCGCCGGCGTGTTGCCGCCGCATGCGGACTCTCGCGGCGGTGTTCCTTGCAGCTTCTCTGGGCGGTATCGCACACGGCATGACGGCCGCCGACCCGCACGCACTGGCGCGGGCGGCGGCCGAGAAGCTCGCAGCGGCGCGAGCGGTCCGCCCGCAGGCACGCAGCACGGACTTCCAGGGCACGGACCTCTACTGCGTGACGCTGTCGGCGGGCGATCTGCGGCGCCTCGGCTATCGCGGCCACGCGTTCTTCTGCGAGAACAGCAGCACTGGCGAAGTGCTCGGCGCCGTCCTGGGGTCGCGCGGCGGCGTGCGCTGTCTCATCAGTGGAAGCCGGACCGACGCCGCGTGCTACTCGTTCGACATCTGCGGCTTCGCGGACGGCGTCTGCCTCCAGTAACGCCGTGGCGCCTCCGCGACGACATTCGGAGCGAACGGGCGGCTCGGTGGGCGCCCCGTGGTAGACGCTGGACGGATCGTTTGTCCGCGGCGTAGCGCTCACGGGCCATTCAGCGTCGGCCGCGATCGCGCGGTCAGGGGCCAGGAGGAACACGAGGCGGCTCTGCGCTGCGGAGCCACCGTCGACGAGATCCGAGATGCGCTCGTCCACGTCGCCGCGTACTGCGGGGCGCCGACCGCGCGACAGGCGTTCTTGGCGGCGCACGCCGGGCTCCGCGAAGCTGGGGCGCTCCCATAGAACGCATCCTTGCGCTCCTGCTGGTCGTGAGCGCGGGTCAGCTCTTCAGCCGCATCACTCCCATGTAGTCGCGCTTGCCGATCGGTACGCCTTTCATGCGCAGGATGTCGTACGCGGTCGTGGCGTGGAAGTAGAAATTCGGCAGCGAGAACGACAAGAGGAATCCCTCCGCCGTGAACGGCAGCTTGAAGTCGCGGAGCTGGAAGACGACGTCCTTGCCTTCGAGCGCGTTCACCTCGGCGGGCGTCACCTTCCGTAATGCTTCCTGCGCGTCGGCGACCAGCCGCTGTAGCCCGCGATAGTCGTACGCAGGCGCCTGCGGAGGCGGCTCGAAGAGGCCCTTCTTCACCCCCTCGATTGCCCCCTGCGAATGGTGCGCCACCGATTGCAGCTGGAAGCGGAACGGCAGCATGTCGGGAGCGAGGCGCGTCTCGACGATCTCGTCGAGGTCGACATGCTGAGCGCTGAAATGAGCGAGCCCCTTCTCGAGGACGCCGATGACGGCCCCCAACGTCTGCAGGTAGTTCGCGACGCTCAGGTCATAGAGTGCGATCGCCACGGCGGAACCTCCTTTCCGCCGAGGATTAGCCCTCCATGCCCATGCGCGACAAGGGCTCTCTGCTCGACGTCCAGGGCTTCGTCATCAACCATCTGGCCGGCGGAATCCCCGACGATGCGAGGACGCACGCACCGGCGTCTGCGCGCGCGCTTTCCATTCCGCCGCATCGACGGGATCCTTCCCCGCGAGAAACAGCTCGAGGTACGGGAAATCGTCGTAGCCCCAGAACAGCTCGTCACCGACCTCCATGGAGGGAACGCCGAACACTCCCCGGGAGATCGCCTCGTCCGTCTGTGCGCGCAGCCGCTGCTTGACGGCCGGCAGCTGCGCCTTCGCAACGAGGACGGTTCCCGGCAAGCCGATCTCGTTCGCGACCCGCTCGACGACGGCGGTCTCGCTGACGTGCAGGCCGCGGACCCATACCGCTTGAAAGAGGGCGTCGATGAGCGCGTCTCGCTCCTGTGGATTGGACAGGAGCAGGGTCGCCCGAAGGGCAAGGAGCGGGTTGAACGGCAGGAAGGCCGGCGCACCCAGCGGGACACCGAGAAGGACGGCTTTGCGAGCGAGGTTCTTGCCCATCCAGCGACCCTTGGCCGGGGATTCGCCGGGACCGATCTGGCCGTGGGCGTCGAGGAGGGCCGCGTAGAGAATCGGGACGGGATCGACAGTGAAGCCGTAGCGCTGGGCGAGGGTCGGAAGCTGTGTCCAGGCGATGTACGCGTTGGGGGACTCGTAGTCGAAGTAGAACCGGATCGTGTCTGGAGGCATCGAAGTCGCCTCAGCCGGGCGCGTGACCGTTCGCCCGCGGCGGCAGAGCCAGGCGCCGGAGCCGCCGTACGAGGAGGGCCAGGCGCACGAGGTCGGCCGGGCTCGCGCCCGTCGCGAGCGGACCGATGTTCCAGATGACGACGTGGCGGAGACCCGCATCGACGAGCGGCCGGATCTCGCCAACGACGTCGTTCACGGTGCCGGCAAACACGCCGTCGGCGATGAGCTCGCGGGTGACCTGTCGCCGTGCGCTCTCGATCTGCGCGGGCGTCACCTCCTCGGGGACGAAGTCGGGGAAGCCCTCGAAGTCGTCGCCGAGCGGGTGACGGAGCCCGTGGCGCGTCCAGAGCGGACCCGGGAGCAGCATCGCCAGCGCGCCGCCGGCTGGGATCGCGAGCAGCGCGTCGATCGCCGACTCCCGGCTGCGCCCGAGCGCGAGCTGGATCTGCAGCGCCGGCTCGAAGCTCCCCACCGGGCGCCCGGCTTCCGCCGCCGCCGCGTGGATGCGGCCGAGGCGCTCGCGGTAGTCGCTCGGATGCAGCTTCATCGTCGGGTACCAGCCGTCCGCGAAGCGGCCGGTGAGCCCGAGCATGCGCGGCGCGTGGGCCGCGACCCAGATGACGGGCGGCTTCCCGCCGTAGAGCGGCGTCGTGAAGAGCGCACGCCGCAGCCGCCAGATGCTGCCGTCGAAATCGACCGGCTCGCCGCGGCTCTCCCACAGGCGGCGGATGATCGCGAGCGCCTCCTCGAGGCGGCCGACGCGCTTCGCGAAGCGGATGCCGTACGGCTCCGTGTTCTCGCGCTCGCCGTTGCCGACGCCGAGAATCGCGCGACCGCGCGTCAGGTGGTCGAGCGTGACGAACGCCTGCGCCAGCGTCGCCGGGTGGCGACGGAACGGCTCCGTGACGCCCGTCCCGATCCGTACGCCGCGGTGGCGGGCGGCCATGGCGCCCATCATCACGAACGGATCGAAGAACGCGTCGGGGGAGGGGACCATCTTCGCCGCCGGCGTGAGGCCGGGCCCCCACACCGAGCGCGGGACGAACCCCAGGTAGTGGTCGGGAACGAACAGCGAATCGGCGCCGAAAAGCTTCGCGAGCCGGACGCTCGCCTGCTCGAGCCGCAGCGGCGCTGTGCAGTTGGACTCGATCCCGACCGAGAGTCTGCCGTTCATCGCGCCCTTCTAGCCGCGATCGTGCGGTCGGGGCCAGGGGACGCCGCCATCGCCACGAATTCAAGCCCGCGCGCGGGAATGCCGACAAATCCGCTGATGGACACTCGCACGCTGCGACGGCTGGCGGTGCTCGGATGGGTCCTGATGCATGCCGCGCGGGAAGGTGACTGGAAGCCACTCGACACCTTCGTCAGCGAGACGACCTGTGAACGCGTCCGGGTGGTCGACATCGCCACCGACACGCGGAACGCGATCGGGACCGCGCTCGCCGATCAGCCGGTGGACAACCCGATGCGGCAGGAGGCGGTCCGTCGTGTCGAGCCGCACGTGAGCCAGCGCTACCGCTGCCAGCCGCGGAACGACTGATCCGCAGGCGGACGTCGCGTTGACGTCGTTTCCTCCGCCGTTGTAGACGCCTGACCCTGGTCGGCTGGAAGCCGGCCCGGTCATGGATCTCGGACGCGTCGGCCTCTGGCATTTCCTCGACGTCTTTCCCGCCGCCACCGCCTGCACCGCCGCGCGTGAAATCGAGCAGCTCGGTTTCAAGGCGCTCTGGATCCCCGAGGCGCTCGGACGCGAGGTGTTCACGCACGCGGGGCTGCTGCTCGGCGCGACGGAGCGGCTGATCGTCGCGACCGGGATCGCGAACGTGTGGGCGCGCGACGCGATGGCGATGGCCGCGGCGCAGAAGACGCTCGCGGAGGCGTACCCCGGTCGCTTCCTGCTCGGCATGGGCGTGTCGCACGCGCCGCTCGTCGCCGGCATGCGCGGGCACGACTACAAGCGACCGCTCACCTATCTCCGCGGCTACCTCGACGCGATGGACTCCGCGCCGTACATGGCCGCGCCGCCGGCGGAGCCGCCGCCGCGGGTCCTCGCGTCGCTCCACCCGCGGAGCCTCGAGCTCGCTCGCGAGCGCGCGTGGGGGTCGCACCCGTACCTCGTGCCGCCGGAGCACACGGCGCGCGCGCGTCGAGTGCTCGGCGCCGGCAAGCTCCTCGCGCCGGAGCAGATGGTGTGTCTCGAGCGCGACGCATCCACCGCCCGCGCCATCGCCCGGCAGGCGCTGCAGGTGTATCTCGGGCTGCCGAACTACGTCCGCAACCTGCTCGCGCTCGGCTTCACCGCCGCCGACGTCGCGAACGGCGGCAGCGACCGCCTCGTCGACGCGATCGTCGCGTGGGGCGACATCGACACCATCGCGGCGCGCGTGAAGGCGCACCACGACGCCGGCGCCGACCACGTCTGCCTCCAGGTTCTGCGCGCCAGCCCGAACGAGCTTCCGCGCGCGGAGTGGCGCGACCTCGCGGCGACGGTGCTCCGTCGCTAGCCGGTGACGGGAGGGATGGCAGTCCGCACCGGCCGACTGCTACGGTCGAGCCGGAAGGGGGGGTCCATGAAAAAGCTCATCGCGATCACCGTTTGCCGGCGTATTCGCCGCCGGCGTCCCGGCGTTCGCCAAGACGATCAAGAAGAAGCAGGCGGCGGAGGAGCAGCGCATCGAGCGCGGCGTCGAGAAAGGTCAGATCACGCCGAAGGAGCAGCAGCGGCTCGAGGACCAGCAGAAGGTCATCGAGCAGGAGCGTGAGAACGCGGCGGCGGACGGCAAGATCACCAAGCGCGAGCGCCGCGACATCAAGCACGACCAGCGGCGGTTGAGCCAGGACATCAGGCACAAGCGGCACAACGCGCAGGGGAAGCGGCAGCAGTAGCCCGGCTCACCCGAGCATGATCATGCCGCCGTCCACGGCGATCGCCTGGCCGGTGATGAAGCGCGCGGCGTCGGTCGCGAGGAAGACCATGACGGGCGCGATGTCGCGATCGGGATCGCCGAGGCGGCCGCCGAGGGGGATGACGTACTGCATGGTCATGTCGTGGATCGCGCGCTGCTCCTCCGACATGCGCGCGCGGTGCGCGTCGTACATGGGCGTCCAGATCGCCGGCACGACGGCATTCACGGTGATGGCGTAGCGCGCCCACTCCTGCGCGACGGTCCGCGTCCAGGCCATGACGGCGGCCTTCGCCGCCGAGTAGTGCGCCGAGCCACGCTGGCCGCGGATCGCCGCGCCGGAGCCGAAGTTGATGATGCGACCGCCGCCGGCTTTCATGTGCCGGAACGCGGCCTGGTTCGTATAGAGCGTCCCGTTCACGTTCACCGCGAAGACGGATTCCCACTCGTCGTCGGGGATGTCCTCCGCCGGCGTTCCCCGCTCTATGCCCGCGACGTTGGCGAGCACGTCGAGGCCGCCCATCGCGCCTGCGGCGCGGTCGATGGCGGCGAAGACCTCGTCGCGCCGGGAGACGTCGCAGTGCGCGAAGGTCACGCGCTCACCCGCCTCGGCGGCGACGCGGCGGCCGGCCTCGTCGTTCACGTCGAGCGAGACGACCGATGCGCCCTCGCGCGCGTAGGCGCGTACCGTGGCGGCCGCGATGCCGCTCGCGCCGCCGGTGACGACGATGCGCCGGTCGCGAAGCAGCATGCGGACACGATAGACGCGGTGCCCGGGCGGTGGTCAAGACAGCGCATCGCGACGCCGGCAAACGGTGCCCGGGACTTGACACGCCATGAGTGGTTAGCTAACGCTTACCGTTAGCAATGGCTAACCGATCAGGCATCGAGATCCACGGCTTCGCGGCGTTGGCGGATCCCACGCGCCGCAGCGTGTTCGAGCGGCTCGCCAAGAAGTCGCTGTCCGTCGGCGATCTCGCCGCGGGGCTGCCGATCTCGCGGCCGGCCGTGTCACAGCACCTGAAGGTGCTGAAGGCTGCCGGCCTGGTCATCGACGAGGCCCACGGTACTCGCCGCGTCTACCGGATCGATCCGCGGGGAATCGAAGCCATGAAGAGCTATCTCGATCGCTTCTGGGATCGGGCGCTGGCGGCGTTCAAAGCCGCCGCAGAAAAGGAGACCGACGCATGATGAGCATCAGCAAGCAGCTGACCGTCGAGGCGCCGCAGGAGCGCGCGTTCCGCGTGTTCACGTCGAGCATGGCCGGGTGGTGGCCGAAGGAGCACCACATCGGCGCGGCGCCGCTGAAGGACTGCGTGATCGAGCCGAAGGTGAACGGTCGCTGGTACGAGCTCAGCGAGGACGGCACGACCTGCGAGTGGGGCAAGGTGCTGACATGGGACCCGCCGCGGCGCGTGGTGCTCGCCTGGCAGCTCGGGCCGGACTTCAAGTACGACCCGAGCCTCGTGACCGAGGTCGAGGTGACGTTCACGCTCCTCGGCCCCAAGCGCACGCGCGTCGACTTCGAGCATCGCAACCTCGAACGCTTCGGCGACGCGGCGGAGCGCCTGCGCGGTCTCATGGGAGACGGCTGGGGACAGATCCTCGACAGCTACGTGCGCGCCGCTGCCGAGCAGGCGGCGTGAAGGAGGTTCACATGAAGCTGCATCTGACCGCACCGTCGCCGCGCGCCATCAAGGTGCTGGCCGTGCTCCACCAGACGGGGCTCGAGGCGCAGGTCGTGTCCGTCGACCTGCTCGGCGGCGAGCAGCTGAGGCCGGCGTTCGCGGCCCTCAATCCGAATCGCAAGATGCCGGTCCTCGAGGACGACGGCTTCGTCCTGTGGGAGTCGAACGCGATCACGCAATATCTGGCGGCGAAGGCGGCCGACGAGGGCGTCACGCTCGGCCCGAAGACGCGTAAATTCGAATTTGCGTATACCGCCACGATCAAAGAGGCGCCGGCCGATGCGAAGACGGTGGACTTGTGGATCCCGGTTCCTCAGACCGATAGCTATCAGGAGATCGGCAAGGTTTCATTCAACAACGCTCAGCAACCGGCGGAGTTGGCGCCGGAGCCCATTCAGAACAATATGATGGCGCACTGGAAGTTACCGGCCGACAAGGCGAAGGGCTCGGAGAACTCGTCCAGCGAACCGCAGGACGAGGAGCTCGGCTACATGGCCCGCATCTCGCTCGACCGCACGCAGATGCAGATCGGCGACAAGATGGTCAACCTCACGCCTGGGATGGCGGTCACGGCCGAGATCAAGACTGGGTCGCGCACCATCATCAGCTACCTGATGTCGCCGTTGATGAAGTACAAGCAGGACGCCCTTC
>Ga0209579_10001497_pt1 | contig 19195 bp, 18 predicted proteins | sample Coa_R1_2_FD_187152 | JGI IMG/M metagenome (GOLD analysis project Ga0209579, IMG submission 187152) | Surface soil microbial communities from Centralia Pennsylvania, which are recovering from an underground coalmine fire - Coalmine... | ecosystem: Environmental > Terrestrial > Soil >... | reverse complement strand
AAGCCGAGCACCTCGCGGCAGAAGGCGACCGGGTCGCGCCGGTAGCGCTCGAGCTGGTCACGCGCCGACGTCGTCATCGGATCCCTCCTCAACTTGCTCGTTCTGGGCGGCTTCGATCGCGGCCTGCCGGTGCAGCTCCTGCACGTTCATCGGCTGCTGCCCGATCGCGACCCGGAAGGCGGCCTCGTCGCCGTTGACGATCTCGTGCCGCTCGCGGCGGCCGTAACGCTTCGGCAGCCGCCGCTCGAGCCGCCAGGCCGCCGCCCGCCAATCCGTCCGCGCCGCCTCGCCGATCAGGAGGATGTCGCGCGTCTCCCACTCCGCCAGCGCCTCCCGCACCTGCGCCGCGAAACAGGCGTAGAGCGGCTCCGCCTCCGGCCCACGGCCGCGGGCGAGCCAGCGGTAGAACGTCGACTCGTCGATACCGGCGAACGCGGCCGCCGTCTCGGGCGGCACGCCGGCGCGGATCGCGTCGACGATCTTCGCCTGCCGCTCCGGCGTCAGCTTCGTCGGCCGCCCACCCGCATGCCTGCCGAGCTCAGCGGCCATGGCTGAACGCCTCCCAGCGAGCCCGGATCACGTCGCGCCAGGCCGGCTCGAGCTCGAGCAGGAACGAGCGGCGACCCTCGAGCTCGGCGGCGATCATCGTGCTGCCCGTGCCCGCGAACGGGTCGATCACGTCGCCTGCGTGATTGGCGATCGGACGCCGCATCAGCTCGACCGGCTTCTGGGTGCTGTGGCCGCCGTTCACGTTCGCGTCGAGCGGCACCTCCCAGACCGTCGACTGGCCGCGGCCGCCGATCCAGCCGGCGTTCGCGCCCTGACGGACGGCGAACCAGGCCGGTTCGTGCTGCCAGGCGTAGTGGCCGCGGCCGATCGGGAAGTGCGGCTTGTACCAGATGATCTGGGCGCGCAGCGCGAACCCGGCCGCCTCGATCCCGGCCGCGACGACGCCGGCGTGCAGGTCGGCGTGCCAGCAGTACAAGACGTCGGACGGCACCAACGGCCACACCTGCCGCCAGTCGGCGCGGTCGTCGTTGCTGACCGGTGCGACGCGGCGGGCGGCGTAGGCGAGCTGGCCTTGCGCCGCCGCCCGCTGCCGCCAGCCCGGGTCATACGCGACCCCGAACGGCGGATCCGTCACGCAAATCGCCGGCCGCTCGCCGGCGAGCAGCTCCGCGACGGCAGCGGCGTCGGTCGCGTCGCCGCACACAAGCCTGTGCGGGCCGAGCGCGTACAGCCCGCCCGGCTGCGAGTCCGGCGCCCCCTGCGGCAACGGCGGCACCTGGTCCGGATCGCGATCGCGCACGAGCAGCCGCCGCAAGAGCGCCTCCGTCTCGGGCCGCTCGTAGCCGGTCAGATCGAGGTCGGCGCCGCGGGCCTCCAGCTCGGCGAGTAGCTCGGCGACCAGATCCTCGTCGTCCTCGCCGAACGACCGGTTGTCGAGGAACGCCCACGTGATCGCACGCACCTCGTCCAGCTCGACGAACACGACCGGCACCTGCGCCCAGCCGAGTTCCTGCACCGCGAGCAGGCGCATGTTGCCCGCGATCACCGTCCCGTCCAAGAGCACGATCAACGGCCTCGCCTCGAGCAACTCCGGCTCGGCCGCGACCGTCCGCTTCAGCTGCTCCACCCGCTCCCGACGAAAACGGCGCGGGTTGCGCGGGTTCGGGCGCAAGTCGTCGACACGCGCCCAGACGACACTCAGGTTCATGACTTCCTCCTTCTTCGAATAGGACAGGTGGATCGGCCGCGCTTATGTGCGGCGGGCGAGAGCACGCGACCGTGGCCAGCCGCTACAACGGCCGCCGGCGGTGAACCGCCGAACGACCGCCCGCTCGAAGCGGGCACGTGGGCGGGCACGCTGACGCCCACCTGCGCCACCGCGACCGGTGGGCGGGCTAGCAAGGAAAGAACGAGCAAGACGTCGCAGGCGATCGCGACGACCGGAGCCGGACGGGGCAGGCTCGCGTAAGACCGTGGAGCTTCTGGGCCGGGCTTACCTCGGCCTGGCGAACGCGCGCGCCGAACCCGCCGCGGCGCCCGACCGCGACGGCGACGCTGCGGATTGACCCTGCGAATCAGCTTCGGGGCCACCCGCAGCCCGGAAGGGCGAGAGCCGAAGACGCTGAACAACCGCTCGCGCGCTACGCGATCGCCGCTTTCGGTTGCGACTGCATCCGCTGCCACTTGGGCGGCGTCGATGCCCACCCCGGCGTTGGCGGCGGTCATCAAGGTCATGACGTAGGCGTGGGCGACCGCCGGGGATGAGATCGTCTTCCGCATCAGAGCCAAGCTAGCCGGCTGGCCGGACGAGATCGTCCCGGGCGCGATCTGAACCCGTGCGGCGGCTCTCTTTGTGGCCCTCAGCCAGGTTTTCCCGACGTGAGGCGCGGATCCAGCCCGTCGTCCACCGGCTGGCGATCAGATGGATCGCAGGACGATGCCGTGGCCACGGGTAGACCGGTTTCGAGTCAGACCATGACCCAGCCGCCGTTGATGTCGATCGTCGCGCCGGTGATGAACGCGGCTGCGTCGCTGGCCAGGAACTCCACCAGCTTCGCGACTTCATCGGGTTGGCCCCAGCGTCCGGCCGGGACGAGCTTCGGGATCTCGTCGGCGAGTTGGGGAAGCCGTCGTACCTGTGCCTGTGCCATCGGCGCGTCGATCGCTCCGGGGGCGATCGCGTTGACGGTGATGCCGTCGGCGGCGTAGAGACGGGCGAAGTACTTCGTGAACGCGATCAGGCCCGCCTTGGTGGCGGCGTAGGTTCCGGTTGCGGTGAAGCCGCCGGTGCGGGCGCTGACGCTGGAGATGTTGATCACGCGTCCGTGGTGTCGTTCCTGCATGCCGGTGACGCAGGCTCGGGTGAGCAGGAAGGGGGCGCGCAGGTTCACGGCCACCATCGTCTGGAAGTCGCTCTCGGTGATCTCGGCCGGCGCTTTCTCGATCAGGAGGGCGGCATTGTTGACGAGCACATCGATCGGCGGCACCCTCGTAGTCAGCTCGGCGGCGGCGTTCCAGTCGGAGAGGTCGCAGTAGATGGTGTCGGCGGGCGCGTCGGCGGCGACGTCGACGCCGATCACGGAGTAGCCGGCGGCGGCAAGGCGGTTCGCGATCGCCTGCCCGATGCCGCGAGCGCTGCCCGTGACGAGAGCTGTTCTCGTTTCCATCCGCCGCCTACCCTCCGAAGCCGGGCGGCCAGTTATTCGCCCAGGGGTGGCAGGCTTCGTAGGCGGCGGCCGTGGCGAAGATGAGGTCCTCGCGCTCTCTCGCTGCGACGAGCTGGAGTCCGATCGGCAGCCCGTCGGAGGAGAAGCCGCACGGGACGGTGGCGGCAGGCATGGTGGTGAAGTTGAAGGGGTAGGTGAACGGAAGCCGGTCGAGGATGTTGCTGACCGTCGTCCCGGCCGGGCCGTCCATGCGGTCCGGTTCGGCGCTCCAGGCGGTCAACGGCATCGTCGGCGTGATCAGCACGTCGATGCTCGCGAAGGTGTCGTTCACCGCGCGGTAAAAGTCGGTGCGGACGAAGGCGGCCTCGCGCAGGTCATGGGCGCTCCAGCCGTGACTGCGTTCGATCAGCGCCTCGAGCGACGGCTCAAGCGGCTGTGGGCCGTGTTCCGCGAGTAGCCGTTCGAGGCGCGCTCCGAGTCCGGTTTCGTAGACGATCTCGAACGCCCGCCGGATCTGCGGCCAGGCGAGGTTGACCTCGGTGACCGTTGCTCCCAGGTCAGCGAGTTGCGTGACTGCTTGCGTGACTGCGTGCCGCACGCTTTCGTCGACGAGCGCGTGCCCGAGATCGAGGCTGAAGCCGGCGCGCAGGCCACCAAGCCCGTCGGAACAGGCGCGAACGTAGTCGGCGCTGTTGAGGGCGGCCCAGGGGTCGCGGTCGTCGGGGCCGGCCATCACGGCGAGGGTGAGTGCGGCGTCTCGGACCGTGCGCGTGATCGGCCCGACGGTCGCGATCGCGTCCCAGGCGTCGAGCGAGGGCACGCGCGGGACGAGGCCAAAGGTGGGTTTGAGTCCGAACACGCCGCAGAGCGCGGCGGGGATTCGGATGGAGCCGCCGCCGTCGCCCCCTTGAGCGACCGGACCGAGGCCGGCGGCGACGGCTGCTGCCGCTCCGCCCGAGGAGCCGCCGGTTGTGCGCTCGATGTTCCAGGGGTTGCGTGCTGTCGGGCCGATCAGGTTGTCGGTCGTGTCCTTGTAACCGAGGTGGGGGGTGTTCGTCTTTCCGAGCAAGACCGCTCCGGCGGCACGGAGCCGTCGTGCGACGAGGCTGTCTTCGGCCGGGACGTGGTCGCGGAAGAAGATGGAGCCGTAGGTGGACTTGATCCCGGCGGTCGGTTCGACGTCTTTCAGGGAGTAGGGCACGCCGTCGAGTGGGCTAATCCGGTCGTCGGCGACGAGGCGCGCTTCGGCGGCGCGGGCGTCTGCGAGTGCCCGCTCGGCCGTGACCGTGATGTAGGCGCCGAGGGTTGGGTTGAACGCTTCGACGCGGGCGAGCACGGCGTCCGCGACCTCAATCGGGGACACTGCGCCGGCGCTGTAGAGCTCGGCGAGTTCGGCCGCGGAGAGGCTCCAGAGATCTGACGGCTGCGGCTCGGAACCAGCGACGGCAGTGCCGATCTCGTCAGTCGAGTCGGGGAGCCTCGACATCCTCGGTATCGATGCCGACGATCAGGCGCACGAGTTGCTCGGTCGAGATGTCCTCGGTCAGCTCGGCGACCTTGAGGCCGTGCCGCATGACGATGACGCGGTCTGCGTACTCCATCACGTGCGGGAGGATGTGGCTGATCAGCACGACCGCCAGTCCCTGGTCGGCGATGCTGCGCGCGAGCCGCAGTACCCGGGTCGATTCGCGGACGCCGAGTGCGGCGGTCGGCTCGTCCATGAAGATGGCGCGGGTTGCCCAGAAGGCGGCACGGCCGACGGCGACCGCTTGCCGTTGGCCGCCGGACATGCGCGCGATCGGGATGCCGGTCAGCTTCGGGATGTTGACGCCGAGGCTGCTCAGCCGTTCCGCGGCGAGTCGCCGCATCGCGCGCTGGTTCATGACCTTGAACATCGAGAAGGCGCCGCCGTGACAGATCTCGCGGTTGAGGAACAAGTTGGTGACCACGTCGCCGGTTGGCAGGAGGGCGAGATCTTGGAAGACCGTTTCAATCCCGAGGTCGCGCGCGTCGAGCGGACTGCGCAGAGTCACGCGGCGACCGAGTACCAGCGTTTCGCCGGCGTCAGGCTGGATCGCGCCGGCGAGGATCTTGATCAGCGTTGTCTTGCCGGCGCCGTTGTCGCCGACGATTGCGCAGATCTCGCCGGCGCGGATCTTGACGTCGACGCCGTCGAGCGCGGTGACGGTGCCGTAGGTCTTGCGGAGGTTGCGGCCTTCGATCACGACGTCGTGACCGACCATTGATTGGGTCACCGCAGCCATGTCGGGAGGTCCCTGACCGGGGGCGGGCCGAGCTTGTCGGGCCACCAGTGTTCGAGGAGAAGTCGGCCGATGCGGCCGTTCGCGATCGCGCCTTCGCTTTCGTCGCTCATGCTCGTGTCGGCAGAGCCGGTGTTGAAGACGGCGTAGGCGAAGCCGCCGCAGTCGTCCCAGCTGACGACGCCGGCGTCGCAGCGGGTTCCGGGATGGAAGCCGGTCTTGCAGGCGACCTGGACGCGCTGCACGCGGCCGAGCTCAGCGGCGATCGAGTCGTAGTCGAAGTAGCGCGGCACTTGGTCGACGAACTGTTGCCGGCTCATGATCGCGAGCAGCTCGCCGCAGATCGCGGGCGCCGCCAGCTGGCCTCTGGCGAGATTGGCCATCAGTGTCGCGACGTCGGCGGGGGTCGCTTCGGCGACGCTGCGGACTTGCGGCATCGGCTCGCCGGGCGCGAGCCGACGGGGCAGGGGGATGTTCGAGTGGAGCGTGACGCTCGGGTAGCCGAGTGCGCGCATGCGCGCGTTGATGGGTTCGATGCCGCCGACGAGGTCGATCAGCGTGTTCGTGGAGCTGTTGTCGCTGACGATGATCATCAGGACCGCGACGTCCCGGACCGTCATCCGTACCGAGTTCGACAGCTCCTTGAGCACGCCGGAGCCGTACGCGCGGTGGGCGAGCGGCTCGAGCTGGTCGTCGAGTGAGAAGCGGCCGTCTGCCGCCTGGAGGAGAACTTCGAGCAGCACGGGTACTTTGAGCACGCTCGCGATCGGGAACGATTGTTCGGCATCGAGCGCGACTTGCTCGCCGGTGTCGAGGTTGATCGCCGCGAGGCCGAGCTGGCCTGTGAAGGAGCTGCGGACGTCCTCGATCGAACTGAGCAGCGACGTTTGCGTCGTCAGCATCGCCGTCCGCGGTTCGAGCTCGCCTGGGGCCGCGTCGGCGCGGCCCCAGGCGAGCTTGATTGAAAGGTGGGGCTGAACGGGCTTCGGCTCACAGACCGGTGACGTTGTGGAACTTCTGCAGCACGCCGGTCTTGGCGAGGTAGGCGTTTCCGGGCGGCGGCGCGGAGGAGAGCGGCGGCAGGTGGTAGACGGTGCCGCTTGCGGTGTAGTACTGGCTGACGTTCTGCTTGGTCATCACCGATTGCAGGACGGTCGTCAGCGGCGGCAGGGTGACGCCGTCGGAGTAGGCCTTGACCATCGCCATCGCGAGTTCCGACCAGGTCGTGTTGAAGACCGACGGCTCGATCACCCACTGCTTGACGGTGCGCAGGTAGTGGACGCCGTCAGCGCCGCCGCCCTGCCCGGAGATGAGCGTGGTGTTGATTCGTCCTGCTTCGGTGATCGCGCGTAGCGCGCCCTCGGCGAGCGGGTCGGAGAAGACCATTACGATCAGATGCCGGTTCGACGGGATCGACGGGAGGACGTTCTTGACCGCGGTGTAGGCCGACTGCAGATCCGTGGCTGAGACCTGCACGCCGGTATTGCCGATCTTGGTCGTCGTGAGTGTGATCTTCGGTGCGGTCATTTTGGTGAAGCCGGGAAGCATGTTGGCGAGCGTCGCGTAGAAGTAGGTCACGCACTTGTTGAGCTCGGTTCCGGCTGCGGCGTCTTGGACGAGCAGGATCGTGGTGTTGGCGCCGGTGTCACCGGCGGCTTTCGCGAACGGCGCCATCGCCTGTGCTGCCGAGGTGCCGACTGCCTGGTTGATTTGGTTGAGCAGCGGGCAGCCGGGTGTCGCGACGTTGATCGAGATGCAGGGGATGTGTGAGTTGGCGAAGATCTTTCCGATTGCGTTGCCTACGCCGGCGACCGCGTTGGCTTCCATGATCAGGTCGGGTTTGTCTTGCACCATCAGTTGCGCGTTGCGGATCGCGGTTGGACCGTCGAGGTTGTTGTTGTAGTACTTCATCGTGTAGCCGGCGACTTTGGCGGCGTTCTTGAATCCGTTTCCGAAGTCCTTCAGGAACGCCGAGCCGTCGGAGAAGTTCGCGTAGTCGATCGTCTTGATCGGGTGGCTCGCTGCAGAAGCGCTGCCCGAGGAGGCGGTGCTTGCTCCGGTAAGGAACAGGCCCAGCGTGAGGCTCAGGCAGATCGCGATCAACGAACCCCGACAGGTGATGCGTGGGTGCTTCCGATGCATTTCGCTCCTCACCTTCCTTAGTGGTTGCCTCGAAAGAACGTTGCTGACGTCACGTGATCGGCTCGCCCGTGAGGATTCGTCGCAACTGGCTGAAGCCGACCGCGAGCAAGAGAACCGCTCCGGTGGCGATCTGCTGGTAGAACGACGCGACTTGCTTGATCGCGAGACCATTCGCGATCGTTGTCAGTACCAGCACGCCGATCAGGGTGCCGCCGATGCCGCCTTCACCGCCGGTGAGTGCGGCGCCGCCGATCACGGCGGCCGAGATCGTGTCGAGCGCGGTCGTTGTGCCCGCGGTTGCGGTGCCGGCCAGGAGTTGGGTCGCGACGACGATGCCCCCGACCGCCGCGAGGGCGCCGCAGAGCGTGTAAACGATTTGGCTGACGCGGTCGACGCGAATGCCGACCAGCCTGCTCGCTTCTCTGCTCCCACCGCGGGCGTACACGAGTCGGCCGTACGCCGTGTAGCGCAGCATCAGAAACGTGATCACGGCGAGAGCGAAGAAGACGTCCGTGTAGTAGGAGAAGTTGAGCGGACCTTTGTTGCCCAGGAAGCCGGTGCTGTTGAAGTTGAACGGCTCCGTGACGCCGTTCGAGATCGTGTACGCAAGCCCCGTCGTGATGCTGAGCGTCCCAAGCGTCGCGATCAGCGGGTTGATCCGGATCTTGGTCACGATCAAGCCGTTCACGATCCCGACGGTCGCCCCGATCGCGAGGCAGGCGAGAATGTCGAGCTCGACCGGGACGCCGGCGTTGCCGAGCATCGCGTAGGCGACGCCGGCGAGTGCGACGACACCGCTGACGGAGAGATCGAACCCGCCCGCGATCAAGACTAGGGTCTGTCCGAGTGCGACCACCCCGGTCACAACCGAGTTGTCGATGATGTTGCGGAAGTTCGAAACGGTGCCGAAGACCGGCACCGAGATCCAGAAGTAGGCGACGATCGCGAGATAGAAGGTTCCGACCCCGAGCACCTGGATGCCGGCGCGTCGGACCGCGTCCGAGCGCCGCAGGCGCGTCAAGAGGGGGGCCTCGGCCGGCGCGTTGATCGGATCGGGCCGCGCCTGGTCCTCGTGCGGCAACCCGGTCGACTCCGTCGCGGCCGGACTCACTGCCAAGAGAGTTCAGATAGCGGCACTTGCGGCCGACGACTATTCATACTGAGCAAGGGCGAGTATATTGTCGGCCGCATGCATGTCAACCTGGCACATGCAGGCGCAAACAGCTCGTGACCGTTTCGCCATCTGAACTCCCTAGCCGTGGTCGGATCCAGTCGGTCGCGCGCGCGCTCGCGCTGCTCGACTTCGTCAGTGAACACTCCGAGCCCGTTCGGGCGGCCGATGCCGCGGCGGCGCTCGAGATCAATCTCTCGACGGCTCACCACTTGTTGACGACGCTCGTCGAGTGCGGCTACCTGCGACGCGAAGGGCGTCGGTATCAGCTCTCGGCGGCGAAACTGGCCATGCTCGGTGCGAGGCTCCGTCGCGCCGTCGAAGCTACGCCGCACGCGTTGCAACTCATGCACCGGCTCGCCGATGAGACGGGCGAGACCGCGTTCGTCGCCTGCTGGGACGGCGCCGACGTCGTCATCGCCGCGGTGACCGAGGGGCGCCACGCTGTCCGAGTCGCGACGCTCAGCGTCGGCGCCGCCGGCGACGCACACGCACGCGCCTCAGGCAAAGCACTGCTCGCGCAGCGCTCGAGCGAAGACGTCGACCGCTATCTGAGCAGTCATATGCTGCGACCGCTGACACCGCGCACGATCACCGACCGCGACGTCTTCCGCGCCGAACTGACACTCGTGCGCGAACAGGGCTACGCCATCGACCAGGAGGAATACCTGACCGGCGTCTGGTGCATCGCCGCACCGCTGCTCGACGGCACGAAGCCGCCGACGACCGCGCTTTCGATCAGCATGCCGACCGAGCGCTACTTCCAGCGGCGCGACCGCTACGTCGACTTGATGGTCGAGCTGACACGGCTAGAACCACAACTCGAGCCGAGCGCGACGCCGTGAGCAGCGCGCTCGACCCAACCAGCATCTTCCATGTTGGCTTTTGCGTACGCGACATCGAGCAGAGCGTCAGCTTCTATCGCGACGGCATCGGACTCGTGCTCAGACACCGACAGCGCCAGGAAGCCCCCTACACCGGCACGCTCGTCGGTTACGAGAACGCGGTGCTCGAGGTGGCGCAGTTCCAACTCCCCGCGCAACCGCCGCCGCCCTCGGGGCATATCCTCGAGCTGATCCAGTACGTGAGTCCGAGTGGCGAGCCTGCCGACCGGCAGCGAAACCGCGTCGGCGCCGCACACCTGTCGTTCATTGTCGCCGACATCCAGGCGAGCCTTGTCCGCGCGGTCGCACACGGAGCGCAACCCTTGAGCGAGCCAGTGGCGTTCACGGCCGGGATCAACCGCGGCGGCTATGGCGTCTACTTCTACGACCCTGATGGTGTCAACCTCGAGTTCATCCAACCTCCGCCGATCTACGGGCAGCCAAGCGACGGAACGGACGCCTAGGTGGAGACCCGCCCCGTCGCGCTGATCACCGGCGGCCAAGGCGCGCTCGGAACCGCCATGCAAAAGACATTCACCGACCGCGGCTACCGCGTCGCAACGATCGACATCAAAAGCGTGGACTCCAGCGGCGACGACAGCTCGCTCTGTCATCTCCAAGCGGATGTCTGCTCGAGCGAGCAGCTACGGACCGCCGTCGCCGACGTGCAAGCCCGTTTTGGGCGCATCGACGTGCTCGTCAACAACGCCGGGATCACGAACCGCACCCCGACGCCCGAGCTCACCGAGGCCGACTGGCACCAGGTCATCGACACCCACCTGACCGCGTGCTTTCTCTGCTCACAAGCCGTCTACGCTGCACTCTGCGACTCCGACCGGGCCGCGATCGTGAACATCTCCTCCGTCGTCGCGCACCTCGGGATGCCGAAACGAGCCGCCTACAGCGCCGCGAAGGCCGGGATCGAGGGACTCACCCGCTGCCTTGCGACCGAGTGGGGCTCCGACGGGATCCGCGTCAACGCACTCGCCCCCGGCTACATACGCACACCGCACCACGAAGAGATGTTCCGACTCGGCGTCCTCTCGCAACAGCAGATCCAAGCCCGCACTCCGGCCGGCGACCTCGGCGCCCCCGAGGACATCGCCGCTGCGGCGGTCTTTCTCGCCTCGCCCGAGGCGGCCTACATCACCGGCCAAACCCTCCAGGTCGATGGCGGCATGTCGATTCAGGGCGGCATCGACTCGCCCAGGACCGAAGCGAGCCAATGAGCGCGCAGCGACGCTTCGCCGACCCGTGGCCCTCACGGCAACCAAACTGGCCGGCGGCCCCGTGGCTCATGGCCGGCACCGTGCTGACCGCCTGGTTCCAGCTTCCGCGCGAGCAAATCGAAGCCCTGATCAGCCGTAGCCTCGTCCCAGAAAGCGGGGAACTGGGCCCATCCCGGCTCCGCTTTTACGAGCTCGACTATTACCCCGACGGCCCCGACGCAGACGCACACACAGGCGGGCGCTTCCGCGAGGCCGTCGTCGCCTTCCCGGCCACCTTCAACGGCACCGTCGGCGAGATTTCGGCACACATGTGGAGCGACGACGACACCTACATGCACTGGGGACGAGACCTCTTCGGCTGGCCGATCCTCCGCGCCCCCGTCCAGCTCAGCGGGCCGATCTGGTCAGGAGAGATCGAGAGCGGGGCAACAGGCCACGCCTCGGTCGAGCTCGCCGAGGGCAGCAGAGCAGCGATCAGCGTCGACGGAATCGGCGCCCGCCTGCCAGCGCCGACGCCGGCCGCTTGGATCACGCCGAGACTGATCGCGTCGCCGCTCGACGAGCAGCGCGAACTGCTCGTCGTTCGGCCGAACCTGCTCGACCCCGGCCACCGGTTCGCGGTCACAGGCGACGTCGAGCTCGCCTTCCGCGAACCACATCCGCTCGCAAACCTCAGCCCGACTGCGACGCGGATCGAGATGAGCGTCGGCTTCACGCTCCGCGTCGGCGACCAGGTCGAACGCCTATGAGCACGCACCGACAGGTCATGACCGTCACCGGACCCGTTCCCGCGAGCGAACTCGGCATCACGCTTCCGCACGAGCACCTGCTGATCGACCTCACCCGCCAGATAATTATCGGCGGCCGCATCAACGACCTCGAGCTCCTCAAACAGGAGCTCGATGCATTCACGGCGATCGGCGGTCGAACCCTCGTCGACTGCACGACCGACCCAATCGGACGCGACCCCGTCAGTCTCAAACAGCTCTCTGAGGAGACCAGCGTCAACATCGTGATGGGATCCGGCCTCTACCGCGAGCCCTACATCAGCCGCGAATGGATCGACGAACACGACGCCGACGCACTCGCACTCCAGCTGATCGACGAAATCGAAAACGGCGTCAACGGCACCGGCATCAAACCCGGCGTGATCGGCGAGATCGGCTCAGAAAAGACGATCACGGCCCTCGAAGAACGCGTCCTGCGCGCGGCAGCACGGGCACAGAAGAAAACGGGCCTCTCGATCACCACCCACACCGCCAGATGGCCGAACGGGATCAAACAGCTCGCGATCCTCGAAGCCGAAGGCGTCGATCCGTGCCGCGTGATCATCGGCCACTGCGACACCGTTCCCAGCCCCGAATACCACACCGCGATCGCACGACGCGGCGCATACGTCCAATTCGACACGATCCGTGGCGACAACGAATACGACACTCACAGAAGGATCGAGTTCGTCCTCGCATTGGCGCGACAAGGCCACCTTGAACAGATCCTTCTCTCGCACGACGTTTGTCTCCGCAGCCACCTCCGCGCCTCCGGCGGCCCCGGTTACACCTATGTCCCAACCGGATTCGCCGACGAACTGCGGGCCCGCGGCGTTTCCGAGGACGACATCCAGCAGTTGCTCGTGGAGAACCCCCGCAACGCGCTCACCGGCGGCCCGTAAGAGGTCGGAGCAGCGACGTTTACGCCCAGCGCTGCGCGAAGGCTCCGCGGGCTCGGTGATATATAAGGGCGCGTGATCTCGGGAGCGTTTGCTGCGGCCGCAACCCCTTTGCGTGAGGGGGGGACTGAACTGGACGAAGCGGCGTTCGAGCCGCTGCTTCAGTTCTTGGTGGATCGCGGCTTGAGCGGGATCCTCGCGCTCGGAACCACCGGCGAGGGAATCGCCCTTTCTTTGGCCGAGCGCCAGAGAGTCGCAGAGCTTTACATCCGGCTCGCCCCTCGCGACTTCCACGTTCTCGTGCACTGCGGCGCCCAGACCACTGCCGAGACTGTGTCTTTGGCGGCCTTTGCGGCTGAGCAAGGCGCCGCTGGCATCGCTGTTATCGCACCGCCGTACTTCCCGCTTGATGAGCGTGCCTTGTTCGGCCACTTCTTGGAAGCAGCACGTGCGTGTGCGCCCACTCCCTTCTACGTGTACGAACTCGAGCGAGCGAGCGGATACGCGGTGGCCCCCAGCGTGATTCTTCGGCTTCGAGAGAGCGCACCGAACCTCGCCGGTCTGAAGGTATCGGACACGCCTTGGGAACGCTTCGCGCCCTATCTGATCGATGGACTCGACGTATTTGTGGGCGCCGAGGGACTGATCGATCGCGCGCTCGCAGCCGGCGCGGCGGGCGCCGTGTCCGCTCTTGCGACCGCGTTCCCTGAGGCGGTCGTCGAGGCGGTGAGAACAGGAGACGAGGCATCGACTCAGGCACTTGCTGAGCTTCGGGCGTCTGTCGAGGGCTTCCCGCGTCACTCGGCGTTGAAGTACGTCCTTGCGAAACGAGGTGTCCCGGTTCGCGACGATGTCCGTGCGCCGCTTCGACCTTTGACAGAGGACGAGCGCCGTGACGTGGATAGCCTGTTTCCGCGATGGGCCGAGCTTGCCGGGCTCGACTCGGAACTCGCTGCGCGCTGATGAACGAGACCGTCGTGACTGGCTCGCGGACGAGGAGCCTCGGTTCGGCCTAGCCCTTTGCTTGGACGTTGACGGCAGAACGTGAATCCCTTCGCCGTGACGGCGACCACGTTGCTTCTGTGAGGCGTGCTCGCGTGCGGACTGGGCGGATCCGCTGACCGAAGCCAAGACATTGGCGCCGCTCCCGGCGGAGGAGTGGTTCGACGAGCTGGCGGAGTTCTTGCGAATCCGTTCCATCTCAGCTGATCCGCTGCACGCGCCAGACGTGTTGCGGGCCGGGAACTGGATTCGCGATTTCGTCCGCGACGCAGGTGGCGAAGCCGAGGTCATCGACTGGGATGGCAGTCCGCTTGTGACCGCCGAGATACGCGCGTCAGGCGCGCCCGAGAGTGCACCGACGGTGCTCTGTTATGGGCACTTCGACGTGCAACCGCCAGACCCGCTTGGGTTGTGGGAGAGCCCCCCGTTTGAGCCCGAGGTGCGCGACGGCTATCTCTACGGACGCGGGGCCGTGGACGACAAGGGCCAGCTCTACATGCTGCTCGCCGCCGCGCGGGAGCTCGCCGACAGTGGGGAGTTGCCGGTCAATGTTCGGTTCTGTTGCGATGGCGAGGAGGAGATCGCCGGTCAGTCGATCAGCGAGTTCATCGCAGCCGACAGCCGTGGGGCTGACGCAGCAGTCATTTTCGATGCGGCGATGGTCGCGCCCGATCTACCCACATTCAAGATCGCGACGCGCGGCAACCTGTACTACCACCTGACGATTCGGACTGGTGAGCGCGACCTTCACTCCGGCCTCTATGGCGGCGCTGCTCTGAACGCGCTGCACGCACTGACGCAAACGCTCGCACAGCTCCTGGCCCGCGACGGGCGTCTCATCGAGTCCCTCCGGCGCGGGCTAGTGCCGCCCAGCGAGGGCGAACTTCGCGACTGGCGGCAGCTCCCGAGCGGGGCGCAGCAACTCACGGCACAGGGTGCGAAGCCGGCGGATTCTCAAGCCACCGACGACTTTTATCTGCGCACGCTTGCCGAGCCGACATTTGAGGTTCACGGGATCGACGGCGGCTCGCCGCAGCTCCAGAAAACAGTGATCCCGGTCCTGGCGGAGGCGAACATCTCGATGCGCCTTGCTCCTGGCCAGCAGGTGGAGGAGATTGGGACCGAAGTCGAGAGACTGCTACGTAACGCGACACCGATCGGGGCCGAGTTGATGATCGAACGGCTCGGCTCGCCGCCGCCTGGGTTCGTTGCGCCGGATTCGGCGGCCGTCAGGCTGGCTCAAGAGGCGTTCGAGCGGGTGCTGGGTCGTCGCCCTCTTCTCGTTCGGTTAGGGGGAACGATTCCGATCGTGCCTGCATTGGCAGATAAGGGGATTCCGGTAATCGTGACCGGCTTCGGACTGCCGGACTCGCGCATACATGCTCCGAACGAGCGTCTGCGCGCGGACTTTGTCGCGCTGGGCATCGCGGCAGCGCGCGAGCTCTACCGCAGCTTCGCTTCCCTGAAGGAATGAACGGTCCGTCAACTTCGCCCGAGCCGCTGTGTTAGCTTCGCGCGGTCGCAGCGTAGGAGAGGGTCTTGGCAGTCTTCGCTAGAAGAATTCCGTGGTGACGGACACGTCGGTCCCGCTTGACGATGCCCTCGCCGCGCCCTCGAGCGTCCGGCACCGCCCGCTTCACCATCGGCTGGCTCACGTCGCGAATCGTTTCGGGGTGCTCGTCGCTTGGGCCCTTTTCTTCGTTCTTTGGGGCGCGATCGAGCCCAGTTCCTTTCTGACCGTTGGCAACTTGCAAGCAATCTTCGGCACTGAAGTCGAGCTGGTTGTTCTTGCGTTGGCGGTGATGATTCCCCTCACCGTCGCAGAGTTCGACTTGTCAGTCGCCGGGGCGATGGGCCTGTCATACATTCTGATGAGCTATCTCTCGCTCACTCATCATTGGCCGTTTGCTGCGGCATTGATTGTCTCACTCTTGTCCGGACTTGCAGTTGGTGTCGTCAATTCGTTCTTCATTATCTTGATCGGTGTCGAGTCGATCATTGTCACGCTCGGAACCGGAACCGTCCTGGTCGGAATCGGCTATGCCCTCGTGCCGGGGCCGATTTCGGGGCTGTCGACGACCTTCACGAACGACATGGGCCACTTGATTTTCGGCCTGCCGGCCATGTTTTACGGTGCGTTGGTGTTGGCCGCAGTCATCTGGTACGTGTTCGACTTTACGCCGCTTGGCCGCTACATGTTCTTTGTCGGCGCGAACCGCAGCGTGTCGAAATTGGCCGGGATACGAGTCGACCGAATCCGTGCCGGCTCGCTCCTCGCATCAGGCGGCCTCAGCGCTCTCGCCGGCATCGTCCTCTCGGCTGAGACCGGTGGCGCGGATCCATCGACCTCGAGCAGTTACTTGCTACCAGTGTTCGCGGCAGTCTTCTTGGGCGCAACGACGATTTACCCCGGCCGCTTCAATCCGTGGGGCACGGTCATCGCGGTGTACTTCCTCACAACCGGCATCTCGGGGTTGGAGCTGTTGGGCTATAGCGGCTGGGTGGAGCAGGTGTTTTACGGCGGTGCACTTGTCTTGGCCGTCGCCCTGTCGCGTCTTGCAGGACGAACGGTCACGTCAGCGGGTCTCTGAGAAAGAGAGGGTGGAAGGAATGACAAAGAGAATCACCTCCGTGCTTCTGGTGAGCATGGTGGCGGTGGTGGCGGTGGTAGCGGGTGGTTCGGCGAGTGCGAGCGGTGCGTCGTCGCCGGCCGCGGCGGTGGCAGCCGCCCAGAAGTTGGTTGCACAGTACGCCAGTCCGATTTCGTGGACGAGTCCCGGTCCAGCCATCAACGTCTCGTCGCTGAAAGGCGAGAAGGTCGAGTACGTCCCGATTTCGCCGAACATCGGCGTGACGCCTCTTCAGTACGGCGGTTGGAAGGAGGCGATGGACGCTGCTGGGTTGCAAACGATTGAGGGCGATACGAACGGCACGCCCGATTCGTGGTCGAGAGCTGTCGATCAGGCAATTGCGCAAAACGTGAAACTGATCCAACTGCAGGGAGTCGACCCAGGGCAGATCCAGCCGGCGATCACGAATGCGCATAACCACGGCATCAAGATCGTCGAGGGATTTATTCATCCTCTCGGGCAACCCAAGTCGGTCGATATGGCTGCCGAGGTGACGTTCAACTCGTACAAGATCGGCCAGCTCACCGGCGATGCGGCGATCGCGAACAGCAACGGCACCGTCGATGCAGTCATTTACCACGAAGCTGATTACGTTCCGGTGTCTGATTCGATCGAGGCCGGGATTGAGTCCGAGTTCAAGCGTCTGTGTCCGAACACGTGCAAGTGGAAACTGGTCGATATCACGATTCCGGATTGGCCAACGAAACTTCCGCTCCTGACGCGGACGGCCATTGAGGACAAGAGCGTCAACACGATCATCCCGATCTTCGACGGCGAGGTGCCGTACGTCGTTCCGGCAATTAATCAAGCGGGAGCGAAGAACCGGGTGAAAGTCGTGAGCTTCAACGCAACTCCGGCAGCGCTTAACTTCCTCGTGAAGAAGGACGCGCTCGTGGCGGACCTCGGTGACCCGCTCGAGATGGAGGGCTTCCAGTTCGCCGATCAGGACTTCCGCGCTCTGCTCGGAAAGCCGGCAGCGAGCGAGACCTTGGAGAGCCCGCCAATCGAGATGTTCACGCCGTCGAACTTCACTGCCGCGATGCTCAAGAAGCCAGAGTTGTCGTGGTATGGACCTCTCGACTTCGCAGGGGACTACAAGAAACTTTGGGGTCTCGGCTGATCGAGCGTTCGCAAGAGTGCTCGCGTCTTTGGAGGAGGGGGCCCGCTTTGGGCCCCCTCACCCGTGAGTAGCCCGACCCCGACCGTTTCGATTCGCGGCTGGTCGAAGACGTTCGCGGCCCGCCCGGTCGTATCTGAGGTTGACCTTGACCTCTTTCCCGGCGCGATTCACGGGCTGATCGGTCAGAACGGCTCCGGCAAGTCAACGCTGATCAAGATTCTCGGCGCCTTTCACGAGCCGGACGAAGGGGCGCGGCTCTTCGTCCGGGGCGAGCAGGTGGAGCTGCCACTGAAGCCCGGCGAACCACGGAAACTCGGGATCGTCTTCGTCCACCAAGAGCTCGGCCTGATCGACAATGCATCGGTCGTCGAGAACGTCCGCGTCGGCTCGTATGAGGGTGGTGCCTTGAGCCGAATCTCGTGGCGCGCTGAGCGTCGTGAGGTCGCCGCGGCTCTCCAGAGGTACAACGTTCGCGCGCAGCCAAAGGCGCTGATTTCGTCGCTCGATCCGGTCGATCGAGCTCAGGTGGCGATCGTTCGCGCTTTGCAGGAACTGGGGGAGCGCAAGGACGGCGTGCTCGTCCTCGACGAGCCCACCCCGCATTTGCCGCGAGACGGCGTCGATCGACTTTTCAGAACGATTCGAGAGGTGTCAGCGAGCGGCGTCGCCGTGCTGTTCGTCACCCACCGCATGGATGAGGTGCGAGAGATCACCGATGTCGTGACCATCATCCGCGACGGACGACTGGTCGTAACTGCGCCCACTGCCAGCTTGAGCGACAGCGAAATCACGCGGCTTCTCCTCGGCTTCAATCTCGACCGCCTCTACCCGCCAGAGGCTGAGCCTGCTCGGCCCGAAGTGGCGGCCAGCTACGAGAACGTGAGCAGCGCCCGTGTTCACGGTTTAAGCGTGAACTTGCACCGAGGTGAGATTGTCGGCGTCACCGGACTACTCCAGCAGGGTTGGGACGAAGTTCCCTATCTCGCGTTCGGAGCCCGGCCGGCGACCGGTGGGAGACTCCGCATCGACGGCGACACCGTCGAGCTCGGCTCCTTGACTCCTGTCCGCGCGATGAGACTCGGTCTCGCACTCGTGCCCGCCGAGCGGCTCAGGGATGGCGCGGTCGGCGAGGCGACCGTGACAGAAAACCTCACCCTGACGACGTTGCGTTCCGACTTCGCGAAAGGTCGGCTCAATCACAGGCACGAAAAGGCGCGCTCCCGCCGCCTGCTCCATGAGCACGCGGTTGTGCCACCGGACCCAGCGAAGAAATTCGTGACGCTCAGCGGGGGGAACCAACAGAAAGTCGTGCTCGCCAAGTGGTTTGAGACGAAACCGCGCGTGATGCTCCTCCACGAGCCGACACAAGGTGTCGACATCGGCGCTCGCCGTCAACTCTATGGACGTCTTCGCAACGCCGCGGCCGAGGGTTGCGCGATTCTGATCGCAAGCGCAGAGTTCGAAGACCTCGCCCATCTTTGCGACCGCGTGATCGTCTTTCGAGACGGAAGGCCACACGCCGAACTCAGCGGTGAATCGCTGAACTATCAGCGGATTCTGCACGAGTGCTTTGGCGGCGACCCGAACGGCAATCGCCCTTCGCCCGAGCAACCCGAACGATGATCATCGACAGCAACGTCAGGCACGGTTGGACGTCCGACAGCGAGCTGAGACCATTCTTAAGCTCCGAAGCGTATGAGTTGTTCGCTGCTTCGGGCGGAAGCTCGCAACTGGCGCAGTGGCCTGGGTTCGGGATCCCGTCGAGTCGACGCTCGTCGGCGGATTATGCGGCGGTCGCGCACGACCTGCTTGAGCGACTCGACGGCTACCGGGCAATTTTGACCTACGACCGTTTTAACCTCGCTGCGCTGAGAGACGGAGAGTTGGCTGCCGAGGTGGCGCGAGCCATGAACG
>Ga0209579_10001495_pt1 | contig 19221 bp, 18 predicted proteins | sample Coa_R1_2_FD_187152 | JGI IMG/M metagenome (GOLD analysis project Ga0209579, IMG submission 187152) | Surface soil microbial communities from Centralia Pennsylvania, which are recovering from an underground coalmine fire - Coalmine... | ecosystem: Environmental > Terrestrial > Soil >... | reverse complement strand
TCGCGCTCTTAGCTTACAAACGTATTCAGGGACCGAAAGAACCGGGGTGGGTTGCAATAGATGACATTGCCCACCTTCCTAGTTGGCAAGGAAAGCCCAACCACCACATTGGAACGAACATCGGAAGATACTTGCAGTCGTTCGATCGACAAGGCATTGAGCTTGTTGACGCCCAAAATCGCTGGGCGGGCCCCTATCGGTTAAAGCTGGCGGCAGCGTCAATCTCGTTTGATCGCCCAATCGGTGAGGTGAAACGCATCCTCGCGGTCCGAACCAGGCGGGAATCCACTGACCTGGACACGTTCTATCGATTTGTCTTCCTACCACAAGGATCTTGAAACTTATTGAAAATTGGTGATTCTAAGTGCTTTGGAATGAATCGCAGCTGTCTGCGATTCGCGTGCCGCCTATTACGATCTTAGATCGGGCGAACTCCCCCACTTGCTTCGGGCGATCCGGTCCAGGAATCGCTGGTCCGTGCCATCTCCATTAGATGCAGATGCAAATTGCATCCAAAACGTCGCAGGCGTATCCTGCTCGTCAAAGGCAGAGAACAAGATGGACCATTCCGACGAGTCTGTAAGTGACGACGGGTTCGTTTCGTCTCTTCTAAGCGACGTAGACCGCCAGTGGCTTGACAAACATTTGGCGACTATACGCAGACTGATCATTCTAGAAGCCGTGCGAAACGCGAGGGACAGGGATTCAGACACTCCTGAAGGGCTGGATGTGGCCGAAGCTGCACGCAGGTTTGCGCCGGGAAAGAAATATCCTGTTGGCACCCTATGGGAGAGAACAAAGACTTCGCTGTCCGGAATAACGTTGGTCTCGGCGGTACTAGCAATCGTGTTTGGGATCTTAGGCATTCTGGTTGGCCGTGCTCATTTAACCGATGCCGGCACCACCTCGGCATACTTCGATATTGCAAAACTATTCGCGGGAGCGATAGTCGGATCAGCAGGCGCTGGTGCATTGCGTAGCGCCCGTCAGGATTGAGGCATGACAAGTTCAAGAGTCGCGAGTCTCGATCAGCTACTAATCGATTTCGAGCAGATAAGTAGTCAGAATCGTAGCGCAAGCGACCCAGAAGTCGATTTCCAGCGCGTGTTCCAAGCGCTAACGGGATGGAGAGATCGAGCGGCGAAAGCCGTCGAATCGGAGTTCTCCGAAAATGAGGCCAGGAAATTCCTGGCTGCTGCCGACTTTAATGTCGCAGGAGACCTCGGAACTCTCGCTGAAGAGGCTGGAAGATATCGAACTGCTCTGGAGAAGCTTTTCCTTAGAGCCGAAATGGACCGAAACAGACCTTTGCAAGAAGTTAGAACTTCAAATTCCACGCTTGGTTCCAACCAACATACGACGGTTCCGAATGAACTGCACAACCGCAGTGGGGAGAATGGAAAATCGAGTGAGAACGACTCCCATGCAAAGTTCAAAAAGTCCGAAAACGAGGGTGTCCCCAATGGGAACAAAGAAACTAGAGGCGACGATTTATTGTTGAGATTAGGAAAGATCGCAGGAATTGGGGGAATCTCCGTAGGAACGTTCTTGATCCTTCTTCGCAAACTTGTGTTCCCAACTTTGACCGTCAATCTGGCTGCTCTGTTTATGTTCCTCTGCTATGGCATTGCTGTGCTTGGCCTAATAATCTGGGGATACCAAGCGACGAAGAACCGAGTTCTGCCAGTCATTCTCCTTCTTGGCGCGCTAGTATTGGCCTTCTTTGGTTGGTCTTCGTTGAACCCAGGCCAACGGATCGGGCCTGCTTATAGGGTGCGCGTCGCGGTTTACAGCCCTGACGATAGTCCCGTCGACGACGCTCACGTTGAATCTAGCATTGGTGGAACAACGGGAAAGATCCCCGGTGGTGCCGAAATCGCACTGCCGTCGACCGCCAAGAAGGGGCAGGAAGTTACGGTCACCGCGGAGGTCGCCAAACTAGGCTGGGAGGGTGCTGCTAATCTTAGACTGACAGACGATTTCACGCCGCCCCTTAGAGTTTTGTTGAAAGGTGCTGCTATTCGCGGCACCATTTTCAATGAACGAGGCACATCGGTTTCGAACGCCCAAGTCAGCATTATCGGTTTTGGCGAGGAGGCAGTCTCTACTGGCGCGCACGGACAATTTGTTCTCCCATCGCATGCACACAAAGGCGACAAAGTCCACCTTCACGCGGAACTCGCCAATCTTGTTGCTGACAAGGAGGACTACGAAGTTGGCACCCGACCTGCTGAGTTAGTACTTAATGTTCGAGGAGGAGCGGAAGACAACGCGTCATCACTTTCGGGAACCCCAGCGAAGCTGCAGGTGCACCTCACGCACGACGCAGTGATCGATCGCGTGCTCATCAACCTCGCAACGTTAAAGCAAAGCAGGAGGCCTCCGACGGAAGCTCAATTGATGGAAACACTGACGCCGCTTTTTACCCGTCCTGCGTTCTATGGAATGCGCGAGGAGGATTGGCGCTATTTTCTGTATCCATTGTGCCGGACCAGGCTGCTATTGGAAGAGTACGTAAACCAATTCAAGTCCAAGCCTGAGGTTCGGAAGAACATTGCGCAGGCGATCGACAAGATGGTGGCTCTACAGAATGAAGTGGCACAACTGTATGGCCCAACGTTCAGTATCACGCAGCATATTGACCGCTACATAAACGACAAGGATGCTTTCATCGATAACCTGCCTCCGGTTCTTTACGATCCGAAGCCGGAGGATTTTGACCATCGCGACCAAGAGATTTGGGACGTGCGGAATCTGCTTCACGCGGCTGGGTTCCAGACGGAAAGGATAATCACTCCGTTATCTTCCAAAGTAGGAAACAATGCCGACCCCGTTGGCAAGCCGCGTGCAACAGAAGCGACTGTGGATGCTATACCGTCATCTACTGAAGGTAATCCGCCTAACTCGCATGCGGCTTATCAGTTGTCACATGTTCAAGAACCGGGACTGAGTGGCACACAAGACACATCCGCCCTTGTCAGAGCTCTGCGAGAAAACCGCGTATCAGATGCAGAGCTTCGAACCAAGTACATAAAATGCTTTGGAACCCAATTGGCAAGGCCAGAGGGGGCGGCACAGCGTCTAGCTGATGCGCTCGAGCATGGGAATTGCGGCAAGTAATGGATCGAATCAGAAGAGAAAATTGCAAAACTCCGAGTTCATCGGGTTGTGCGAGCCACTTTTCGTACAACTCCCATGACGCTGAACCCAACTCCAAGGTACTCACGATCGTGGGCAACATTAGTGTTCCAGCCATAAACGACCGTCATCACATTGTCAAACATCGATCCCATGGCACCAATTCCAAGCTGAATCGCTTCAGAGGGGGGCGTTACAAGCTTGTCTGCAACGTCCACATTATCCTTCCAACTGAGGAGGGATACGTTAAAGCCAAAGCCTGGCTCTAGGAACTGCACGAATGGATGCTTGCGGTGAAGATACGTCAGACCGAAATTCAGCCCTGGTGAAGGGCGGTAGTTTGCCGAATCAATTCCATTGGCAACCGCAGCCGGGCTCATTTCGAGTCGCTTTACAAATAGAACGCTGTCTGAGAATCCTGGGAGAAGCCCATATCGGTCTATGGTGAGGAATTCGTTCAGTACTTCCTGATTGCACACCGGGAAGAAGGGTTCTGTATCGCAATCGGTTCGGACCTCTACGCGAACGCTGTCGCCGATCCCTAATCCCTCTTTTCTGACTGGGATGGTCAGGTGTACCAGGCCCAATCCAGCATCTGTTTCGCTCAGAGAAGTCACCCGAAGAACTCCCGGGATAACTAGGGCCGTTTCTGGATCGACACCCTCAATCGAAATCAAATTGGCTCGTCTATCTTGGGTTAATTCCCCGATGCGTATCTCACGCCACTGGCCGTCCTTTGGACGAACCCAAGCGCGCACCACAAACTTCGCATTGATGTCGCCTTTGCACACGAACACCGCAATGTCGCGTTGGAAGTCTAGCCCTTCCGTATGCAATAGATCTTCATCCATCCTACCAGCGTTCCGTTGTTCCCAGAGGCGAACGCTCGGGCCGTCGGCGCTGCACGGTGACCTTAGAGATGTTACTCGCGGATAGGCGAGAATCGGTAAGCCACTGATGATGCATATAACAGTAGCTACAGCTATCTGATTTCGAACTGGCTGCATGCGCCACATTATAGCCAAGAGCAGAAAATACTCAACTCCAAAAACGTCTGATTATTTATAAAGTAATAAATGCATCCGGCCCAATCTGATGCCAGGTTCCACCTACTTATTGCCGAGTCGAAGCCTTGTTCGTGTCCATTTCTTTCTAAACAACCGTTCCCCAAAAACTGACCTCGCCCCCTATTTGCCAGCCGAAAAGAGCTCTTGTGCTCCGCAAAAAACCTGTCGAGCTGAATTCGGTGCGGCGGTGCGGCGTCCTTCCCGGGTTGTCTTACAAGTCGCCGTCAGCAAGAAATCGCCCGAAATCGTTCGTCTCGAACCAGTGATAGAGCCGGATCTGGTACAGATACGATGCGACCACTTCCTCGGCCATCTCATGCGTTTCGGTGCATAGGAACGGCACGCCCACGCCGGCGAGCACGGCGATCATGGATTGCACGATCCGGTTGGGATCAACCGCCGCAAACGAATACTTCGATTTGACCCTGACTGAGTGCCGCCGTCACCACTAGCAGTCGATGACGATATTTCGACGGACACGGAGACCAGGCGGAGTCCATCGCGACCACGGCGTAAGCCTCTTCCCGAAGACCTGCCGCGTGAGATCAACACGCACCTGCCTGAGCATGAGTGCAGTCCCGATTGTGGCGGCCGGCTGCGGCAGTTCGGCGAGGATGTCCGAATAGCTCGAATGCATTCCGGCAACATATAAGGTGATACGCCATGTGCGCCCCAAGTTCGTATGCGGCGATTGTGATCGCGTTGTCGAAGCGCCTGCTCCGGCACGGCCGATCCTTGCGGACGCTGACCTCTTGATTGATGGTCCTTGTGAATTCACCGGATTGGCGAGATTCTGAATTCGCATTCGCCTTGCGCAACCGGAACTGGGCCAATTCGGGACACCCGACAATCAGAAAAGCGGTTGGCCAAAGATCGGATGAGCCGAAGTGTCCCCGCCTCTTCCGACGCTGAAAATGACAATGAGCTAGCCCCGGTGCGATCGATTACTTCGCGAAGATAAGCGGCAAAGTATTCCAAGGAGAACGGCTGAATTGGAGGAGAGGCGGCCACTTGCCAAATCGCAATTCCATTCTCGGGAGCGGTGGTGGGCATCGCAAGCAGATATGCCTTTGGGCCTTCCTCCTCCTGCTCGAGAATGCGGCAATAGTCCGGATGGTATTGTGAAAAGAACCAGAGAAGGAATTCGGAAGGCACAGTGAAATTCGGAAATTTGGCGGCAAGGTTACGGATAAAATCGAAATCCGCGGGCGTAATCGGGCGAATGTTTGCCTTGAAAAGGGCTTCAATGCTCTTGGTCATAGAATCAGGATCTGTCAATGTAAGCGTTTGCTAATCAGTCATTTACAATCTAGGCCCATGCAATGAGAATGTCAATGTGAACGACGAATCCAAAATTTTCCAAGGAGCCCTTTCGTCGGCCTCTTCAGAATTGTGGCGGACGCAAATCTTGCGTCTATTCGTCACCTGAGAGGCCGACGAAGGGGCTCATCATGACACTGCAGCGAGCTGGCTTGTCTCGTTTTGCCAATATGCCAATCCGAGGGCGATTGCGTCAAACACGCTTTGGCGAGGATGCTCAGATTGCCATGGCTTGCGTTCGGGGGGAAGTTGCCAGACGAGCTCCGGAAATATCCGCGCGAGCGCTGCAGAGATCTCAGCCTTCGTTGTACAACCCAGATTGCCGAATGTAGTGTTCACAGCATCCTGCGCGAGTAATCGGATTAAAGCGTCCTTGCTATCAAAGTGTCTCCTAATCAACTCAGCGAATGGCTTGATCCCGGGATCAGCCTCCAAGGACTCCCATCGCTCTTTTTTCACCACAGCCATTGTTGGGTCCGCAAGTCGCAGGAAGCCTAGCAGTCTGGCTTTGGACTCATTGTCGTCCTTCCCGGGTAAGGCAAGAGTCCCAAAATCCAACAGCACTCTGGGACCTTCGAAGATTGCAAAGCCACACCGTCGATGGCGAAGATCGATAGCGATAACCCGTGGATCGTAGATGCGCAGTTGCATTATTTCTCGTTGATCTCAGAATCTCTACGCTCTGCCAGCCACTCGAGTTGGCGAGCGACTCCGGCGGCAGCTCGACCGCGCAATGCGCTCTTGCCGAGTTCTTCTTCTAACTCCGCAAGACGTTCCTCAACTGCGGCCTCCACTGCATGGTAAAGTCCTGGGAAGATCTCTGAGACGGGCCGCCGGAAAATTACTTGGTAGCCGAAGGCCGTCAACAGGTTAGGGGGACCGGCGGAGCGTTCATGTCGCGAGACTTGGCTCGAAGTGACTGTGCCGAGGAACTCGGCCAACTGCTTCTGGGTAATGCCGCTTCGTCTCCGGATGAATCGGAGGTAGGTGCTGACCGGTCTGGAATTCATTTTCTGGTAGGTTTGGTTTGTCGACGTTTGCCTTAAGTTTACCAGTCATAAATCCTTGCTCAAGATTGCAGGAATTGCATCCAGAGACTCCGTTTCTTAGGTCGCCATTCGATTCTTAACAATCCGACGATTCAATTAATTGCCCTGGGATAGCTCTCACGAAGTTGCATATGGCCTGACCTAGCTGTCCAAGGCCAGCCGTCACTATCGCGTAGGCAAAAATGTGTATTTCTTGTGTACGTCTCCTGAATATCCTTAGATCGTATTCGACCGACACCCTTGTCGGCGAAGTCGGCTAAGCGGACCGGATTGAACAAGGTCTTGCCCCATTTGGTTTGGTTGTTGGTTTACTTAAAGTATACGCGGTGCTATACAAGAAGCAAATCGCAACCTTAAGAGCGCTAATGTTCCTTACGGGGCGGGCGATGCATACGCCTTGGCCAGCGCGCTGCCATCGCTTTCACGAGGTTCGCTCGACTGGCAGCTAACCGTGCCGTGAGATCATAAACGACCGGGGTTACAAGCGTGAAGCTTGTAACCAAATTCGAGGCGGAATTGCGCTCACAGAAGTCTCCTATTGTGGCCGCCGGGAGGAACGCAAAACGCGCGCAGAATCTGGATTCGCTGAAGGGGAACAAGCGGGTGGCCACAACAACCGTCCCGATTGTTCGTGGGATCTTTTTAAATTGTGTCCTTCATCCTACGCTTCTCGATCCCGGCGAAAAGGCTGCATAGTTTGCGCTGAGCGATAGGCAACTAAGGCAGCCCCTCGACTGTCAGGCAGGTTCGGCTCAGCATGGTCGTAAAGGTCGAAAAGACTGTTGACGACTATGCGAAAACCCAAGCGCAAAACAAAGAAGATCCGGATTCGCGTGCAGTGGGAGACGGTGCCAGATCAGCGGGCCAATGAACTGCTGGCCCAGGCGATTCGGCTCATAATCAATGATCCTGGCCGTCCCCAAAGGACCGACGTGGAGGGAAAGCCTTTCCAGGCTGAAGAAATCAACCATCAGAAGATCGCAATAGCCATAGAGCGGCTTCGGCGCTGATCTATGGCTATTTGCGACTTTTCTTTATTCTAGGAAGTTGTAGAATGATCGCATAAGCTAATGGAAAAGAACCACTTAACGGAGCTATTTAAGACTCTGGATGAGGTGAAACACCAGAACGGGACTGAATATTGGTTTGCAAGAGATATAGCTCCAATTTTGGGTTATGCGGGAAGCTCTGGTTGGCAGAACTTCATAAAAACACCGATAAACAAGGCAAAAGAAACCCTCAAGACCGCTGGCGGTAACGTGGATAACCATTTTATTGACGTCAATAGAATGGTCGAAATAGGCTCGAAAACACAGCGCGAAATTGACGATATAAAGCTGAGTCGCTATGCCTGCTACCTCATTGCAATCAACGGTGACCCGAGGAAAGAGGAAATTGCCTTCGCGCAAGCCTATTTTGTCGTACGGACGCGCGAAATAGAAGTCCTCGAAAAGGCAATGCTTGAGATGGAGCGCCTCGATGCCCGGGCCAAGCTAAAGATAACTGAAAAGGAGTTCCAGGATATGGCTTGGAGCAGAGGAGTAAACGGCTCGGGCATTCAGCAGATAAGATCGATGGGCGATAGTGCTTTGTTCGGTGGCAAAAGCACCGAAGTAATGAAAAGCAAGCTCGGGATAACGGACGGCAAGACCCCTCTGGCTGATAAGCTCCCCACGGTTACATTAAAGGCGAAGGACTTGGCTACGGCGATGACCAATGAGAACGCCCGACAGAAAAATCTCCGTGGCAAGTACCCCATCCTGAAGGAGCATTTTCACAATAATAAGAACGTGCGCGAGGCACTCACCAAGACGGGCATCTACCCAGAAAAACTTCCACCTTCAGAAGATATAAAACAGATAGAGGCTCGTCATCGACAGCAGCGGAAAGACCTTGAGAGAACTCAACGGCGTGAACTGGACGCAGCTAAACGGGCGAAGAAGAAGGCTGCCTAGATCGCTAGGCCTTCATTCAAGCCGCTGCCTTAGCTGCACCGCGGTGCACTTTAACCTGCGGTTTGGGCAGGGGTGCCTGGATCTTCAAAATGGACGCCTTGTAACTGAGTTCGCGCAATCTCTCATAGGCGTTCTTAAGATTGAGGCGACTGAAGAATGGGAGGCTCAACTGTTTCCGTGACTTGCTTACAATGCCAAATACGACTTCATATTCATCGAGGCCGGGATCGCCTGTCACTGATCGGAACGATTCAGGCAGTTTCATATCTACGGCCTTCCGGAAACCCGGATCTCGTTTGAAGACCAACGCCGAGTTCACTGCTTGAGCAATCAAGTGGCTCAGCGGCGCGCTCGACCCCAGATACCTCTTCACGTGGATTATGTGCTTTGTCTTTCGATAGAGGTCGCAAAATTCAATCGTATTTCGCGCATCAGGATAGGGAATCGTCTTCTCGTCCATCAATGCGATCACGGTCGGATCTTCGCTTGAGACGCGCGTATTATATGCCGTCTCCGATGCATCGTCGTATTCCGGAAGAGTAAATGTGGTGTCGGGAATGGCAGCGAAGTCTCGATTCACCGTTTCAAGGAATTTTGTTCCAACTTTGTACCAATGGCCGTTGGTTAGCAGGTAGGTATCTGGACCTTGATCCACTTCGAAATACAGGCACCGGTAAACGGGCCATGAGTTTATTTCGTGATCGTCACCTTCCGCGACCGCACGAATGTGGCGGGTCTTTAGTTGGTCGATCGTGATCGAGCTGCGATCGTCAATGGTCGCCAGGAAATCATTCAGGTGAACATCGGCAACGGGATCCTCTGATTTTGCTTGACGATACTTGAACCCGTCTATTTCGCTCCAATTAATAAGTTCAGGGATCGTGAGCCACAGCTTCGTTTCGGTGCCATCTTGAGCGTATGCCCGGATCGATTTCATGAGGATACCGTCCAGCTCAGCTTTCGTTTCTTGGTCTTTGAGCTCAGAAATCTGATCGATCCATGGGAACTTCTCTTTATATTCGGGTGACTGCCATTGCGCAACGAGCAAATCTAATACCGGAGGGAGCTGCTCAAGCTCAATCGCAAGATGCAGGCGAATTGCGTCCCTCCCTGTCAGTCGTTTGCCAAGTTCTCCTATCTTTGATTTTCCGGTGACCGCGCGAATGAGGTCCTGTTCGAAGTCCAGACCGAATTCCCGAATGTTTGCCTCGCGGCTCGCCTGGATTTGACTGTGTTGACCGATTGTATCCAGGCTCATACGATCGACACTACGGAGCTTATTCTCATCAACCGAGTTCAACGTGACCTTGAGGCCAAAATCCTCCTCCCAACAGCTGGGATCAAGAAGCCCCCTACCGTACCCAAATGTTACCGCGAATACATGCCCGCCCCTCTCGATGATGAAGACCGCGGCAGAGTTGGAATTGAATACTGTATTGGGCAATTTCGCGGCTGCAGAAAAAAAGGAGACCCATGCCGGAGGATTTGCATGGGATGGACGGATATACAAGGTTCCGAGAGTGCCGATTGAGAATTGCAGCAGGTCGGGGACCAAGCGAACAGCCGTGTCCTTTCGGCCCGGCTTCAAAAGAAAAATAGTAAACGGCCTGGTCTTCTTTCTCATCAATCTAATGGCATTTGCTTTAATCGGCTCTGTGTGCCCTCATCCTAATACCAAGGCGCGCACTGTCAAGCTGCACAAGGCAGTCACGCCTTACTTAGGGAACACGGTCAATGCCGCTATATATGCAACATAGTAAACACGACTGCGATTGGTGTAGGGTGCCATTATTAGCGTATGTCTAATAAAGCTATCCTACAAAGCGCGACGAGGCCACCGGGCCGCCATTGCTTTCACGAGATTTGCTCGACTTGCAGCCAGGCGGGCCGTCAGATCTTTAACCACGGGCGTTACAAGCGTGAAGTTTGCGATCAACCTCGGCGCTGTATTGCGCTCACAGAGGTCTATCTCTGTGTTCTCAATGCCGCCGGTGTTCCGCATTGGCAGAACTCCAGAAATCCTTACTTGATCTCCCTCAAAGATGACGGTTCTAACAATCAATCGCAGAATATTGCGCTTCGTCTCAAATGTCAGATCGGACAGTTTCCGGTGAATCTCAGTGCAGAACTCCTCGACAGACCTAAACGGTGGGACGACTGGCTGCTGACTAAATTCACCCTGCTGCTTTTCGAGCATCCGTCTTCTGCCGGCGATCAATGCCATCTCGCGCGCGAGCTGTTCTGGAGTGAGAATACTTAGTCGATATGCTTCCATGATTCTCTCCTCTTCGTTGGCGAGGGCGTCTAATGCAGCCCGAATTTGCACGTCTCCGCCCCTCTCCGTGGAAACGGGTTCATTGGCGTGTTCGATAGCTTTGGCAAGAAGTTGGGGATCCCTTAGTGCACACTCGATTGGATTCCAGACAGAGGCGTCTAATGTTGCTTCAGAGACCAGCGGGACGCGCTTGCAACGTTTGATACATCGATATTGAAATCGACCATGTGATGGATTTCCGCATAAAGAGGCTTTACAACCGCCGCATCGTATCAGGCCCGACAAGAGGTACTCATGCTTGCAGTTTCGCTTCGAAAAGGCTCGATTTCGGTCCAGTTGTTTCTGAACGCGCTGCCACTTGTCGAGAGGAATGATTTTCAATGAGTCGGGCAGCGCCACAGAAATCCATTCGTCCTTAGGCCTAAGGCGTGAGCTTGTCTTTTTGCCTCTTGGTTCAGTGCCGGGGATTAGAGACCGCCGATAGGCGAGTCTGTGCTTGTTGTAGTTCCAGGTACCGACGTAGATCGTGCCCCTCAGTATGTGAATCACGCTAGAATTCTGCCACACAGGAGCACCCTTTCGAGGGCTCACGCCCTGACGTGAGAGCCGAAGCGCAACTTCATGCGCTGAGATCCCTTCGGCATCAACCCAATCGAACATCATGCGAACCACAATTGCTTCTTCGGGGTTTATTGCGAGCCTCCCGGGTGCACCTCCAGGAATACCCGGTGTATACCGATATCCGTAGGGTGCAAGAGAGCCCATGAATTGTTGCCGTGCCTCCACCTTATGTCGCCTGCCGCGCCGCGTGCGATCCAGTATCAGTTCCCGTTCGAATTCTGCGAAGCTTCCAAGAATGTTGACCAGCAGGTTGTGGGTCGGGCTGTTTTCGGAAGGAATCTTGCGAAAGATGACGCGCACGCCTGAGTGCTCAAGGTCTCGCTTGATGACGCCGAGATGGGTAACATCGCGGGCCAGGCGATCAACATCATTGATTAGGACCGCCTCGAATCGATTCTTGCGTGCATCATCTCGTAGTTGGTCCAGAGCAGGCCGCTCAAGAACTGCTCCGCTCCATGCTTCATCTTGATAGACAGACACAACCGGCCACTCTCTCTGATTCGCGAACTGGCGAAGTTCCGCAATTTGTGAATCTATATTGTGTCCTTGTTTCTGTTCCTCGCTCGACACTCTGACGTAGAGCGCTACACTTATCCTCTCCGGTACAACATTCATCCGTTTGGTTGTGATTGATTCGTGCTCTCGGCGGGAGCCTCTTCATTTAGGCGCAGTAATGGAGGTTTGTCAATTGGATAATCTCGCCTCGATTCCTGCGAGTCCCTCAGGATCAGAAGAACAACGCGGCGAAGCAAATCCGCTGCGTTTGGGTCGTCAACGTGTTCCCATACCACTTTGATATCCCGATCGCGATTCGGAGTGGCCATAGAGTTGTAGAGATATCCTAATCGCCTTACCTTTGCGGTGAAGGCGTGAGAACTTGCGCATCTGGCAAGCGACCCGGGGGCCCGGTGCTGAATGCTAATCCGACTTTCTTGCGGTCTATGCGCTTTGGTCAATGGCTCTTGACAAACTCTGCAAGTGTCCTAGAGTGAAGAAAACGCGCCAATGAATAAGCCGCTAGCAATATCCATTGATGAATGGAAGGAAATCATGCAGATTCCAGAGGTCCGAGAGTCTTGGGGTATCGAGAATGAGACGGTGGAGGATTTTGCGGACATGGTATACGGAGTAAAATTCCACTTCACGAGCGGCAGTCCTGGATATTGCGGAGAGTTGTATATATTGCAGGGAGATATCCTGACAGGAGATGCGCCGTTCATCCTCTTGAGGCGAAATGGCGCTCTGGAGTTGGCCTACTAACCGCATCATCGCACGTCGAATGAATAGGCAATTTCGGATCGTCTCAACTTTGCAGACAAATGGTTGGACTCTATCAAGATTCTCATTCCTGCGTGTACAATCATTGAATCACTGAATAACCTGGAGGTAAGGAATGGGTGTTTCAGAAATCCTGAATCAGATCGACCGAGAAATCGCGCAACTCGAGCGCGTGCGCACAGTGCTGACCGGCGCAAAGTCGCCGAAGCCCAAAGGGCCTCGGAGCACTTCACGGAAGCGGAAGCGCAATCTAACACCTGAGGGAAGAAAGAGAATTGCGGAAGCGGTGAAGCGTCGTTGGGCTGCACAGAAAAAGGCAGCTGCGTCAAAGTAGTGCCTCCGAATCGGCTGCACGAACTTAGGTGCTGACGTTCATTCTCCAAAAGCCTTTGAGTTGAGCAGGGCCGTTCGACGGGTTTGTCACTCACGAGCGGCACCGTAATCGTCCACAGAACAATCCTAAAATAATCAGCGGACGGCTTAGGAGTCGGCGCCCAACCGCCCAGCGATTCGGAGATTGCGTTGGGTGTGTATTTTACTGCAGTAAATATGAACGCGCGGACCGATCCGGCAGCGTTCGCCATCAGAACGTTGAGTACTTTTGTCAAATCATTCCTCTAAATCTGTTCCGTTCACCCGAAGATCTGGGTATATTGGTCTCTATCCGCAGCACCTGAGGAAATCGCATGGGTTTTGGATTCCGCAAAACCTTCAGTACAGGTCCGTTTCGCTTCACGGTTTCGCCCCGTGGCGTGAGTAGCTCCTTTGGAGTTCGCGGCGCTCGAATTACTTCCGGACCACGCGGCACTTTCGTGACCGTTTCATCGCATGGTGTCTACTACAGGCATCGGATCGATGCACCCCCCGGTGTTCGCCGCCCCGAGATTCCGAGTCAAGTTGTTGAGCAAGTTCCTCTGGATTCAGTCTTCCAAGTTCCCGTTTCCGAGTTGGTCGCATCAAGCCAGAATGATCTGGTCACCAAGCTCAACGAAAATATTTCCGCAACGAACCCTGCGATCATCCCAATGGTTGTGTCGGGTTTACTGCTCTTTGCGGTTCCAAGCTATCCGGTGACGGCATTGCTCGCTATGACGTTGGGACTAGCCCTTGCGATCGTCCTGTGGCGAAAATTTAGGGCAACTCATACTCAAGAGATTCATTACTCACTCGACCCCGAGGCCACGGCAAATTTTGAGCGAATTCAGAAAGCGTTGGCCTGTCTGGGCTCCTGCTCACGAGTCTGGGTACTAAATACGAGTGCACAGACTTCGGATTACAAGAGGAACGCGGGCGCGAGGACCCTGATCACTCGTAGATCGGCGTCGATCGGACAGCTCGCGACGAAGGGATTCAGATCGTCGGTGCCAATCTCATCGATTGAGGCCAACGGCACCTTTTTCCATTTCCTGCCTGAACAAATTCTCATTCTATCGGGCAAGCGTTACGGGGCGATCAGCTACGCCCAACTTATGATCTCTGTTCAGTCGACGCGATTCATTGAGGGAGAAGCCGTGCCCAGTGACAGTCGTCAGGTCGATTCGACTTGGCGATTCGTAAATAAGAATGGTGGCCCGGATAGGCGATTCAACAACAACCGGCAAATTCCCATTTTGCAATATGCAGAGATTACCCTCCGGACCGTCGCCGGTCTACAGGTGATCCTCCAAACATCAAATGTTGAGAAGGCACAAGCTTTTGCGGCTCAGTTTGCTTCGCCCGCAAACTCCGACAACGCGAACACCAAATCCTCAGAGACCACTGGCAATCAGGCGGCCCGCAATCACCTTTCGCTGTCACAGTGCTATGAAATGCTCGGCCTTACTCGTCCGACAACCTTGGAAAAGGCAGCGGCAGCTCACCGCGAAAGGGCGGCGCTTTATCATCCCGACAAGTACGACCATTTGGCACCTGATATGAAGGCGATTGCAGCCAAGCGGATGGCTGAAATCAACGCCGCCTACGAGCGAATCAAAGCAGACCTTGCTGATCGACGTTGATTGGCAGCACATCTTCATCTGACGCAAAATTTGCCACCTTTTCAATTCTCCTACAGACGTTAAATTACTACTACGCTCCGATCCCTAAAGGTCGAATTGGAGCGCATTCATCTCCACCTCCAAAATCCGCCATGATCGGGCCCCTCAGCTACATTGGCGGCAAACGTGCGCTCGCCAGGGACATCATTGCGATCTTCCCCAAACATACGACGTACGTTGAGGTCTTCGCCGGGGGAGCCCAAGTGTTCTTTCACAAAGAACCTTCGACGGTTGAGGTCCTGAACGATCTGGACGGCGAGATCGTGAATTTCTTCCGTGTCTGCCAGCAGCATTTCGAGGAATTGGTCCGTTATCTCCGCTTCATCGTCGTAAGCCGCAAATGGCATGAATTGCTGAAGAACACGGATCCCGCAACACTGACCGACGTACAGCGTGCGGCTCGCCATCTCTATCTCTTGAAGAACAGCTACGCGAGCTTGGTTCTGCGGCTCAGCTACAAGTGCCATGTCGTGCAGCCGCCCAGCTTCAACCCGGAGCGTATTCCAGAACTCATCGAAGAGACCCACAAACGCCTGGCGCGTGTACAGATTGAGTGTCTGCCGTACGAGAAGCTTCTGCCGCATTTTGATCGCCCACAGACGCTCTTCTACCTCGACCCGCCATATTACGGTCGCAAGCTCTACAGGTACAACCTTGAGCACGATGACTTTGTGAAGATGGCCGCGCGATTGAGTCTCCTCAAGGGCAACTTCGTTCTCTCCCTGAACGACACACCCGAGGTCCGCGAGATCTTCCGCAAGTTCAAAGCAAGGGGCGTCGAGTTGCCATACACCGCCCAGAAGATCGCTGGAAAGCGCTTCCAGGAAGTGATCATCACAAATTTCTGAAGCGGTCTTCACGACAGCGCCGCCACTCACCCTTCGAGCGCGAGACACTCCCGCTCACGCCTTGTCACCGATATTGTCACCGCATCCTTCAAGATCAACACGTAATGAGCAACTTCCTCGAACATCTCGTGAGTTCGGCCTGGAACGCCTTGCGCGAGCGCGGTGGCAATCGGCAACGGGAAACAGCCGGGCTTTCGCTTGGCAACGTGGTGAAGGACGAAGCGGTGACCCGCAGGGAGTATCTCCTTGGTCCCGCCCGGCGGGCAACTCATGTAGCGGTGCTCGGGCGAACGGGAAGTGGCAAAAGCCGCTTGATGTGGCGAATGGCGCAGGCCGACATTGCGGCTGGGCGCGGATTCATCTGGTTTGACCTCCACGGCGATGCGACTCCGTTTCTTCTGGGGACAATCGCCGAAAGAGAGCGCAAGCTCGAACGCCACCTGAGCGACCGTGTAGTGTTCATCGCCCCCGGAGACCGGGACTACTCAGTCGGCATCAACGCCTTCGGACAGGAATCGCCCGATTTCGTCCGCATTGCAGAGTTCGCCGCGATCCTAAAGCAGCGTTGGGGACTGGACCATTTCGGAGCGCGGACGGAGGAGCTTTTTCGCAACGCGTTCTATGTGCTCGCCGCGAATGGTATGACGCTCGTGGAACTCTCGCCTTTACTCACCCACAGTGGATTCCTTGCAGCGTGTCTCAAGAACGTCGGGAATGCAGAAGTCCGTCAGTACTTCGAATCGCGCTACGGAAAAGCCAGCGATGCGATGCGCGCCGTGATGCGCGAACCGATCTTGAACAAGGTTTCGGCCTTCACCGCGGACCCGCAGTTCCGGCACATCGTAGGCCAGCGGCAGTCGACCTTCTCGATTCGGGAAGCAATGGACCGGGGCTACTGGGTCATTGTCGATCTCGAGAAGGGCCGGCTTGGTGAACATGCGCTTACGCTCGCGAGCTTGCTCTTCACGCTCGTGAAGAATGCGCTGTTTACCCGCGAGCGCCGGTCGCTCTTCTCGATCTATGCAGACGAGATTCAGAACCACGTGGATTTCGAAAGCGGCATTGAGACGGTGTTGTCGGAAGCACGCAACTTCGGCATCTCGGTCGTTTCCGCGAACCAGTTCCTCGACCAGTATCCGGCTGCAATGCGCGCGGCAATCCTTTCGGTCGGAAACCACGTGTACTTTCAGCTGTCGTCTGCCGATGCCCTCACCGTCGCGCAGGCGCTCGATGGGGGCAACTCCCTTGCCGAACGGCTGAAGAATCTTCCCCCGCGCCACTTCGTCGTGAAATCCGGCGCGGAGCACTGGACGGAAGTGACGTCGCATCCGGTCACCGAACCCAAGGCAAGCTTCGCTGATCTTCTCACGCGAGTGCGCGCCGGGACGGCGCGTTCGCGAACGGAGGTTGAACGGGAGATTACCGAGCGGCATGCGGCAATCCGGGGAACAACCGACGAGGTGCTCCATGGCTGGGACTGAAAGCATTATCCTGCAGCCGCGCGACCGGCGGTTCCTTTCGGAACTCTCCCTGCTCTCCGTGATCGACCACGAACAAACGATGGTCGTTGCCGGGTTCGGATCGGTATCCCGCGCAAACAAGCGGCTTCGCAAGCTGACGGAGGCCGGCCTTCTCAGGCGGTTCTTCCTGGGATCAGGCGGAGGCCGCAAGGCGCTCTACTCGCTCTCAGTAAAGGGTGCACAGGTTGTGGGTGTGCCCGCGCACGGCATCCGACGTCCACAGGGAGCACTGCTCGCCGCCGATTTCTACGTTGAGCACCAGCTCGCCGTGAACTCGATCTACTGCGTGGTGAAGTACGGGCTGGCTCCTTTGCCGGGCGTCTCATTCCACCGGTGGCTCACGTTTCACGAGACGATTGCTCCGGAACTCAAGCTTAAACCTGACGGATATATTGAGTTCCTCACCCCCTCTGGATTCACTTCCCTGTTCCTCGAAGTGGACCTCGGCACCGAAGGCCTTGCCGTTTGGAAGGAGAAGACGAGGAAGTATCTCGAACTGGCCCTTTCTGGCACATTCCGCCGCAGCTTCAGTCATGACCGGTTTCGGACGCTCGTCGTCGCCAATTCCGAGCGCCGACTGAAGTCTCTTCGCAGAACTATCGGCGCTGTCACCGAACAAATCTTCCGCTTCGCGACACTGGAAAGCGCACGAGAACAATTCTTCGGGGCGGTCTGGAGGAGACCAAATGGCGGTCAATTTGAATCGCTCTTCGAGTTACAAGCATGAACTATTGCTACCAGTGCGGCCACATCACGCCCGGCGAACCCATGTTCTGCAATCACTGCGGGCGGAGCTACGACGTGAAACTGTGTCCGCGTCTACATCCCAATCCTCGATCCGCCGAGGTCTGCTCGAAATGCGGCAGCCGCGAACTCTCGACGCCGCAACCGAAGGTGCCCGCCATGTGGAAACTCCTCGCCATTCTGATCAGATTGGGACTCGGTCTTCTGCTCCTGTACATCACGCTTTCGTTTCTCATAGCTCTCGCCAGGACTACCCAAGGCAACAGAAAGGAGGCAAGCAAATTGAGTCTCTATAAGCGAGGCCGGATGTACTGGTCGGTAATCTGGATCGACGGCGTGCGCACCATGCGCTCGCTGGGGACTTCCAATCGCCGCCAGGCCGAAACCCTGGAACAACGGCTGCGCGATGAACTGGTCGCCAGGCGCTTCCGGCTTCCTCGCTTGGCCCCGGAAATGCCGTTCGCCGAGCTTTATGCGAGGTTTCTCGTCGAGGGTGAAGTGAAAGCCTACCACCGCGAACGTGCCAAGCAATTTCTGCCCTACTTCGCGGACACCCCCATCGGGCTAATCACGAAGAACGATATCGCGCGGTACCGTAGGCAGCGGCAGGTCGATCACCTCGGACGGCTGCAGACTGAAAATGCACAATCGCTCTCTGAGACGACGATCAATCGGGATGTCGAAGTCATTCGCCACCTGCTCTTTTGGGCGGCGGATGAAGGCTTTCTTTCTGCGAACCCCATTGCCCGTATCCGGATGGTCAGGGAACGCGGGAAGCGTCGGCCCGTGCTGCCTGTTGCCGATGAACGGAAGCTGCTCGGAGCCTGCTCAGAACATTTGAAGCGGATTGTTACTGCGGCGCTCGACACCGGCATGCGCCGTGGTGAGCTCCTCAACCAACGCTGGGAAGACGTTGACTTTGACCGCAAGGTCATCTCTGTTTCCCACTCGAAAACCGCCGAAGGCGAGCATCGGCTCGTCCCCATGACCGATCGTGTGCACCAGATGCTCCACGGAATGCGCAAACCCACGGGAGTGATCTTCACCTACGAAGGCCAGCCGATCCGGCGCATCAAGACCGGGTGGGCAGCAGCGCTTCGCCGCGCAGCACTTCCCCGCTATCGGTTTCACGACCTCCGCCACACGTTCAACTCGCGCCTTGCCGACCTCGGAGTCATAGCCGATGTCCGGAAGGAGCTCATGGGCCATAGCCGCGGCGGCGACGTGAATTCCATTTACACCCATCTCGAACTGCCCACCCTTCGCGAGGCGATTCGCCGCCTCGAGACGTGGCACGAAGAAAAGCTCAAAGCCCTGGAGGAAGCCCGACCGCTTCCCCCGATCGATAACCCTGCAACCGAACCCGGAAG
>Ga0209579_10001492_pt1 | contig 19263 bp, 11 predicted proteins | sample Coa_R1_2_FD_187152 | JGI IMG/M metagenome (GOLD analysis project Ga0209579, IMG submission 187152) | Surface soil microbial communities from Centralia Pennsylvania, which are recovering from an underground coalmine fire - Coalmine... | ecosystem: Environmental > Terrestrial > Soil >... | reverse complement strand
CTATGAAGTGGCGGTGGTCGGACCGGGCGATCGTATTGCCATCCGCCCCGTTAAAGTCGGCCAGCTCGACGGCACAAACTGGGTGGTCCAGGATGGACTGAAGCCCGGCGAACGGGTCGTCGTCGAAGGGCAGCAAAAGCTCCGGCCGGGCATGCAAGTCCAGCCCAAGCCGTTTCGAGCCAATTAAGATCCCACCAACTCAGAAAGGAGTTCACCAGCCTATGTCCGAATTCTTTATCCGGCGGCCTATTGTCGCCATGGTAATCGCGATTCTCACCGTTATAGTCGGAGTCATCATGACCGCGACCTTGCCGGTGGCGCAGTTTCCCAATATCGCCCCCCCCGAGATCCGGCTGCAAGCCACATATGTCGGCGCCGACGCCAAAGCCCTCGAACAGGCGGTCGCCACGCCCATCGAGCAGCAGATCAATGGCGTCGACAATCTCAGTTACATGTATTCGGTAAACGCCACGGGCAACTCGCAAACGGCCCTGTTCGCGGATTTTGACCTCAAAACCGACCCCAACATGGATCTGATCCTCACCCAGTCGCGCGAGCAACTCGCCTCGCCCCAGCTCCCGCCCGAGGTCAACAACTTCGGGATCACGATTCGCAAGTCCACCACCGCCCCGCTCATGCTGATCGCCTTGTACTCGCCGCACGGCACTCGTAACACGATCTTTCTAGCCAACTACGCCTATATCAACGTCAATGATCCGGTCGCGCGCTCCTATGGAGTCGGCCAGACTCAGGTCTTTGGGGCCGGCCAATATGCGATGCGGCTGTGGGTACAGCCCGATCAATTGGCGAAGCTGAACATCACGGTCCCGGACATCGTCAATGCCATCCAGGCGCAGAACACCGTGAACCCTGCCGGCAAGCTGGGCGGCGAGCCTGCAGCCGAGAATCAGCAATTCACTTATGCGGTGCTGGCGCAAGGCCGCCTGACGTCGCCCGAGGAATTCGGCAATATCATCCTGCGCGAGGCTCCCAACGGCGGCAACGTTCGGGTGAAAGATGTCGCCCGCGTTGAGCTGGGATCTCAAGACTACAGCATCATAAGCCGCTTGAACGGCAAGCCCAGCGCCATCGTGGCCGTTTACCAGTTGCCCGGATCCAATGCCGTTCAAACCGTGGAGGGCGTCCGCAAGCTGATGTCCGAGCTGAAACAGCGCTTCCCCGAAGATATCGACTACGCCATCTCGCTCGACCAAACGCTCCCCGTTACCGAAGGCTTGAAGGAGATCGTCCAAACCCTCGTGGTCGCCCTGATATTGGTCATCTTAGTGGTCTATCTCTTCCTGCAGGATTGGCGCGCGACCCTCATCCCCATGCTGGCCGTGCCTGTTTCGCTGATCGGCACGTTTGCCCTGTTCCCGATCTTCGGCTTCTCCATCAATACGCTCTCCATGTTGGGCCTGGTGCTGGCCATCGGCTTGGTGGTCGACGACGCCATCGTGGTAGTCGAGGGGGTGCAGCACCACATCGAAGAGGGCCTGGCGCCTAAGGATGCCGCGCGCAAGGCGATGCAGGAACTCTCCGGGCCGGTCGTGGGCATCGCTCTCGTCCTGGCGGCCGTATTCGTGCCCACCGCCTTCATCCCGGGCATCACGGGCAGGCTCTATCAGCAATTCGCGCTGACCATCGCCATCTCGGTGGTGCTCTCGGCATTCAATGCGCTCACCCTCAGCCCGGCGCTTGCCGCAATGCTACTCAGGCCGGTGCCTGCCGGTGGCGGGACCCGCCGCGGCCCTCTCGGCAAAATTTTCGGCGTCTTCAATCGGTATTGGGAGGACACCACACATGGCTTCGTCCGCTGGTCGGGCGCCGTCATTCGCAAGGGCGCCATGGTGCTGGCGCTCCTGGCGGTCTGTCTGGTTGCCGGAGTCTTCTTTGCCGAACGTCTGCCCTCCAGCTTCATGCCCGATGAAGATCAGGGCTATTTGTTCATCAGCATGCAGCTTCCCCTGGCTTCCTCCCTGGAACGCACCAGCGTGGCTGCCCGCGATGTAGAGAAGATACTTGCCGGCACCCCGGGCGTCAAGTACACCACCACCGTCGTCGGCTTCAACTTACTCAGTTTCGCCGAAACTTCTTACAACGGCTTCTTTTTCGTCACTTTCAAGCCCTGGGGCGATCGCAAAACTAGCCAGGAGCAGTATCAGGCCATCAAGAATCGCCTCAACCAGGAACTCAGTAAGCTGCCGGTGGGAACGGTTTTCAGCTTCTCGCCGCCCGCGATTCCCGGAGTCGGCACCTCCGGAGGATTTCAGTTCGTCCTCGAGGACCGCGCCGGTAAGGACGTACAGTTTCTGGCCGGCAACCTGGATAAGTTCCTCGCGGCCGCCCGGAAGCGCCCGGAAATCGGCAGCATCAGCTCCACCTTCCTGCCCAGCGTGCCGCAGCGGTTCATCCAGGTGGACCGGGACAAGGCGCTGAAGCAGGGAGTCGCCTTGAACGACGTCTACCGAACGATCCAGGCCTACATGGGCGGATTGTTCATAAACTACTTCAACGATTTCGGGCGCACCTGGCAGGTGTACGTGGAGGCCGAAGCCCCCTACCGGTCCAATGCCGCCAGCCTCGGGCAGTTCTACGTGCGCAACAGCCAGGGCCAGGCGCTGCCCCTTAACGCTCTGGCCAGATACGAAACCCGCTCCGGCCCCGAATTCACTCTGCGCTACAACGAGTACCGGGGCGCGCAAATCAACGGTAGCGCCGCTCCCGGCTACAGCTCAGACCAGGCCACGGCAGCCCTGGAAGAAGTCTTCAAACAAACCATGCCCCGCGAAATGGGCTTCGACTATATGGGCATGTCCTATCAGGAGCAGAAGGCGCGCCAGGGAGTTCCCTCCTGGGTCATCTTCGGCTTTTCTTTAATCTTCGTCTTTCTGGTTCTGGCGGCGCTGTATGAGAGCTGGTCTTTGCCCTTCAGCGTGTTGCTCAGCACTCCCGTGGCGGTCTTCGGCGCTATTGCCGCGCTCTGGCTGCGACGCGTGGTGTTGGCTGCGTTTCTGCCCGCGTACATGGTCCAGATCGAAAACGATGTTTACACCCAAATCGGTTTGGTGATGCTGATTGGCCTGGGCGCGAAGAATTCGATTCTGATCGTGGCCTTCGCCAAAGAGGAATACGAACGGGGCAAGCCCCTGGTGGATGCCGCGCTCGACGCAGCCCGGCTTCGTTTCCGCCCCCTCATGATGACCGCCCTCGCCTTCATCATCGGGTGCGTGCCGTTGTGGACCGCATCCGGCGCCGGATCTATCGCGCGCCAGGTCATCGGGACCACGGTGATTGGGGGGATGTTGGCCGAGACCTTCATCGGCCGGTTCTTCGTTCCCGCCATCTTCGTAGTGGTCGAAAAGCTATCCGGCGCAAAGCGCTCTGCTACCGGTATGGAGCCTTTGCCTTCACCGGCTCAAGGAGACTGATATGCGTATTTCCTACTATGTTGCTCTCGCCGGTGCTGCCGCGCTGTTGACCGGGTGTACCGTAGGCCCGAATTACAAACGGCCGCAAGTGGCAGTTCCGGAAAACTTCCGGGCGCCGGAGCCGCTGGCTCAACCGCAGGCCGATTCGCTCGCGGACCTCAAGTGGTTCGAGGTATTCCGCGACCCGCAGCTCCAGGACCTGGTCCGGGTCGCCCTGGTGCAGAACTACGACCTGCGTCAGGCTGTGGCGCGCGTAGACGAAGCTCGCGCGAGCCTGGGCATCACGCGCTCCGATCAGTTCCCGCAGGTGACTGCCTCCGGGGCCGTCCAGCTCACCCGCACGTCGCGGGATGGACAACTCCCGCTACCCCCGTCGTTCTTACCCAGCCAAAACCGCAATTGGGGCGAGGCGGGGCTCAACCTCTTGTCCTTCCAGCTGGACCTCTGGGGACAATTGCGCCGCGCGACCGAAGCCGCCCGCGCCAACCTGCTCAATGCCGACTGGAACCGTAAGACTGTAATCACCACTGTTGTCAGCCAGGTCGCGGCCGATTACTTCCAGTTGCTCGAATTGGACTCCGAGTTGGATATCTCCAAAAACACGCTGCAGACCCGCCAGGATTCCCTTCGATTGACGCTGCAGCGGCAAACCCACGGCATCGCCACCCTGCTCGATGTGCGCCAGGCCGAGCAACTCGTCGACACCACGGCCGAGAGCATTCCTCAGCTTCAGCAGCAGATCGAACAGACTGAGGACCAGGTCTCCCTGCTCCTCGGGCGAGATCCCGGCAACGTCGCTCGCGACCGCCCCTTCAACCCGCGGTCCGTCCCTCCGGACGTTCCCGCCGGCCTTCCTTCGGCGCTGCTCGAGCGCCGCCCGGATATCCGCGCGGCCGAGCAGGCCCTCATCGCCGCCAATGCCAACATCGGCGTCGCCAAGGCCGCCTTCTTTCCGCAGATCAGCTTGACGGGGAGCATCGGTGGCCAGAGCAGTAAGCTGGCCAGCCTGTTTTCCGGGCCTAACCGCGTCTGGAGCTTCATCCCGCAAATCACCCAGCCGATCTTCACCGCAGGCCGCCTCAAATCCAACCTGCGGCTGGCCAAGGCTCAACACGAGGAAGCGCAAGTCCTCTACGAGAAATCCATCCGTAACGCTTTCACGGAGGTCTCCGATTCGCTGATCGCGCACCAGCGCACGCGCGAAAGCCGGGTCGAGCAGGAAAAGCTGGTAACCACTCTGCAAGACCGCAAGCGTCTGGCCTACGACCGCTACCGGGGCGGAGTGGATACCCAGCTCAACGCGCTCGATGCGGACCGCGATCTCCTTTCGGCCGAGCTGACCCTGGCTCAGATCCGCTACGCCGAACTGGTGAGCGTGGTCCAACTCTACAAATCGCTGGGCGGCGGCTGGCAGTAACTGCCGCACTCCCCGTAGGTGCCGAAAGCCTGCCTCGCCTCTCGGCAGCACCGCTCTTGCGCGGCCGGTCCGATCCGGCGCCGAACGTCCTGCGCTGCGAAATGGCCGCGCGGGGGCGCGTGGTGGCCGACCGCAAAAGAAGGGTTAGCCCTTGTGGCCCAAGTCGCGGATTATGCGAAGGGGTTCCAGCGCGGCCAGTTCAGACTCTTCGGTCCCATCATGCGCTGGTAGTCCTCGATGCATTTCCCCCGGCCACAGCCAGCATGAGCTCGCCTGCTTATCGTGGAGGTGGGCGCGGGAGATGTAGATCGGGCGGCGCTGAGCCAGTGTCAGGACAGCGCTCAGCAGGGACTACTGGCTCGCGCGATGGGCGCCTTCGTGATTTGGCTGGCGGGTCATTACGAGCTCATGCCGGAGCGCCTACAGCAGCGGGTGCTGGAGTTGCGCAGCCAGAGCCAGCGGACTGCTGGACATGCCCGCACACTGGCAGCGGTGGCGGAACTGACAGGAAATCCTTGGTCGAGCGAGTTGAAGTCCAAAACGCGAGGTTCGAGACGTAACCAATCTGGGTACTCAGCTTGGACACCCGACGGCGATTCGCACGGGGCCTGCTGAAAACAAATATGCGTGCACGCTTCGATCATACTACCAACTGGGCCGCAAAAGTTCGAAATGTATCCAGACTGAGGAGCCAATCACTTACAAGCCATTCACGCCTGCTTCCTACGGCCCACTTTAGCAGACCCAAACGCGACTTTCTCCGACCACTGTCGGGATCGGCATACTAGTGGCAGCCTGCCTCAAAGCAAAGGTTCTTGCTGAAAAACGGCATGACATGATTCTGAAAGCGATCCGCCACGGCGCTGGTATGCGTGCCTGAATACACATCGAAACTGTTCGCAATGCCGTATAGATCGAGAGCATCATGCAGCTTACCGGCATCGGTGCGTAAGCGATCCTGGTCCCCGACGTCTAATGCGATGGCGCGGTATTGCCGGAGGTTGCCAATGTATTGATCGATAAAGGCGAGGGGCGCATTGGCCGCCCATTTGGCGAGCACCTCAGGGCGAACGGTCCCGTCCTTCACCGGCAGATCGAGAAAGAGCGGAGGATTCTTCGGGTTGGGAGACCACGCGGCCGCGCTGGCGAGTTGCGCGCGCGCGAAAAACGGCAGATTGGCAGAATCCGCCGGCGTCTTTGCGGCCTCGAGTGCTTTGTCCACATCCGGGTTTGCGGGGCCGGCGGTCCGCGCGGACAGGCAGCACGGGCTCATGATGTACAGGCTGCCGAACCCATCGGAATGCTTCATGCCGATACGGGTTGCGCCATATCCTCCCATCGAGTGCCCAACCAGGCCGCGGCTCAGGCGATCGGGAATCGTCCGGTAATGCGCGTCCATGTAGGCCACCACATCATGAGAGATGAACCTTTCGAAATCGCCAGTGGTGACGGAACTCGAGTACATGGACCCGTTGTGCAGCGTCTTCGAGTCCGGCAGAACGACGATCATCTCCTTGGCGCCCTCGGAGAAAGCGCCTTCGATCGTTTGCGGCACGTGGATTTCGTGGGTCCACTGCTCAGCGCCGATGGAGTAACCATGCAGCGCGTAGACAACAGGATATCGGCGGTGTTTGTCTTTCTGGTAGCCCGGGGGCAAGAAGACGATGACGTCACGGTCGACGGCGTCCCCCTCCAGGTTGCCCTCCAGGGCCGCACCGTGGACCTTGATGTGCTCGACCGTGACCGGTTTGGCGCCCGGGACCACCGGCGGAACCTGTGTTTGCACCTGGGCGGCCAGCCGCAACCCGACTGCCACAGCCATGGTGAGCGCCACCTGGCAAAATACTCGCATGGTCCTATTCATCATGGCTCCAGAGAGATGACCGTCATCGACTTTGGCTCGACCGTCAGTGTCAGCCTGCCGTCTTTCAAATTTACCGTAATAGGTTTCGGCACCACGGTGTTGGGCGCTGAGAATGTATTCACATTGTCGACGGCAGACGCAGTCAGCGTTTCTCCCTTCGCCGACTTCGCCCTCATGCCGGTGATCTCCGCATCCAAGTCGACCGATTTTTGGGGATCCAGGTTCGTTATTTCCAGCCAGAGCTTGCCGGACGCGTCCTTGGCGGCGAGAGCATCCACTAGCGGCAGACTGATGCTTCCTTGCGTGTAGGTGCCGGCGTCAAAGGCGACCGGAACAAACGTCGCATCCTGGAACGGGACATACATCTTGTACGCGTAATAGGTCGGAGTGAGAACCATCTTCTCCTTATCCGTCAGGATCATCGCTTGCAGTACATTGATCATCTGGGCGATGTTGGCCATGCGCACGCGGTCGGCATGCCGCGCGAAGATGTTCAGGTTCAGCGATGCCAGAATTGCATCCCTGAGGCTGTTCTGCTGGACGAGGAAGCTCGGGTTGGTGCCGCGCAGCGCCGTATGCCACGCACCCCATTCGTCCACCACCAGGGCGACCTTCTTCTGCGGGTCGTATTTGTCCATGATGGCCTCCTGCTTGCGCAGGAACTCATTCATGAACAGCGTGGATTTCAGCGTCTTGGCGTAATCCGCCGGGCCGAAGCTTGTCGATGGCGTCGAGGGCGGCCATCCATTCGCCACCGTATACCAATGCAGCGAAAGCCCGTCGACATTCCAGCTCCAGTCATGATGCTGCCAGGCCTTCATGATGGTCTCGGTCCACTCGGTTTCGGGAGTGCCCGGGCCGACGGCTATCTTGAGCATCTGGATATTGCCCTGGGAAGGATTCTCATTCCTGACGAAGTGGCTGTAGACCTTAAGCTGGCTCAGATAGTAGTCCGCGCTCATGTTGCCGCCGCAGCCCCAGCTCTCGTTTCCAATACCGAGGAAGGGGACGCTATAGGGATCCGGATGTCCGTTGGCGGCCCGTTCCCGGGCCAGGGACGTCGGTTTGGCGGCGGTCATGTACTCCAGCCATTCGGCCGCTTCCTGGGGGCTCCCGGATCCGACATTGATCGAGACGTATGCCTGGCTGCCGATCTGCTGGACGAAATCCATAAATTCTTCGGTTCCGAAGCTGTTTGTGTCGACCACACCTCCCCATGAGGAGTTGAGCGTTGCCGGCCTCTGCCCGGCGGGGCCCACTCCTTTGCGCCAATGGTACTCGTCGCCGAAGCAGCCGCCCGGCCAGCGGACATTGGGAACCTTCAGCGCCCGAAGCGCGGCAACCACGTCATTGCGGATCCCGCGCGTGTTCGGAATGGCAGAATCTGGGCCAACCCAAATGCCCTCGTAAAGGCCGTGTCCGAGATTCTCCGCGAACTGGCCGAAGAGGTTGCGGTCGATCTTCGCTCCGGCCTTGGATGCGTCGATGGATAAGTGTTCAATCTCCACAGCCACGAGTGGGCCGGTCGAAACCAGCAGCAGAAGAGGGACGCAATGGATAAGTCGCACACCGCCGTGCTTCATGATATCCACTGTAAAGAAGCGCTCAGGCTGGAGCAAGTCAAAAAGATCACTCTATTCAGATCGATTTCATCAATGGACTTTCGCTGGGTTCACGGCGACGGCTTAAATCACTTTCCGGTTCGCGGCTCATCCTCAGCAACTCCGCCAGGGCATTAGTCTCGAAGTTGCTGGCGCTCAAGTTCCTGCAGACGAGATTCGACCGGACCGTTCCGCTAGGTCTCAGATCGTGCTCGAAAAACAAGTGGTCGCGTGCACATTCCGGATGCCCGTACCCTCGGACTGTAAACCGGCGCGCTCAACCGGCACGCGGAGGAGATTCTCGCGTTTCGGCGACAACGAGCGTCACCCTCTTGACATCGAGCAGACTTCGTCGTTAAAGTCGGCGATGAAAGATGCCGGGGCAGACAACATGAGTACTGTAGGTCAATTCCACCTCGCTGATGGTGGGGTTGATCCCGATCGAGTGCCCAAGCGCATCCTTTACACAGGGGCGGCGATGCCGGCTATAGGTTTTGGCACCTTTGGCAGCGACCAAGCCTCGGCCGAGCAGGTGGCGAAAGCCGTGTGTGGCGCCGCGATGGCAGGGTATCGCCATTTTGACTGTGCGGCCGTGTACGGAAATGAGAACCGAATCGGCGGAGCGTTCGCCGATCTATTTGGCGCGGGGCTTCGCCGTAAAGATGTTTGGATCACCTCCAAACTTTGGAACGATAAGCACGGCGAAAACGAGGTCATTCCCGCATGCCGGAAATCGATCGCCGATCTTCGGGCTGGGTACCTCGACATGTACCTTGTGCACTGGCCTTTTCCGAACTTCCACCCGCCCGGGTGCACCGTGGATTCGCGCAGCCAGGACGCGAAACCATATATCCATGAGAATTTCATGAGGACTTGGCGGCAGATGGAACGGCTGGTCGACATGGGGCTCGCTAAGCACATCGGCACATCCAACATGACGGTGGCGAAGCTGAAACTGCTTCTGCGGGACGCCCGGATCAAGCCCGGCGTGAACGAAATGGAGTTGCACCCGCACTTCCAACAAACCGAACTGTTTGAATTCGTGCGAGACAACCGCATCGAGCCGATTGGTTATTGTCCTCTTGGCTCGCCTAACCGGCCGGAGCGCGACCGCACTTCCGAAGACAGCTCGCCGATGGACGATCCCGTCATTGTGCGTATCGCCAGGCAACACGGCGTCCATCCTGCCGCCGTGTGTCTGAAATGGGCTGGGCAAAGGGGCCAGACACCCATTCCTTTCTCGACGAGAAGCTGCAACTACGTCGCGAACCTCCAGTCGGTTGCGAACGAACCGCTGTCAGATGAGGAGATGCGCGAGATCGCCACGATAGACAGGAATTGCCGGCTCATCAAGGGTCAGGTATTTCTGTGGAAACCCGGACAGAGCTGGGAGGATCTTTGGGATCTTAGCGGGGAGGTCACGCCTCCCTAGGCAGCGAGGGAACACTATGAACGAGATGTTAGGCGCATATCTGCCAGGGAACAGTACAACCGAACTAAGGAAGGTCCCCGTTCCCGTGCCCGGCCACGGGGAAGTCCTACTGAAGATGAAGGCATCCACCATCTGCGGGTCCGACATCCGTTGCATTTACCACGAGTATCTGGGCAAGGGCCCAGAGGGATATCAAGGCGTGATCGCGGGGCATGAACCCGCGGGGCAGATCCTGGAGACTGGTCCGGGATGCAGACGATTTAAGGCCGGCGATCGGGTGATTGTGTACCACATCTCGGGCTGCGGCGTGTGTAATGACTGCAGGCGCGGCTATATGATCTCGTGCACCAGCGAGAAATACCGCCGAGCCTACGGCTGGCAACGCGACGGCGGTATGGCCGGTTATCTTCTGGCCGAGGAAAAAGACCTAATTCCGCTGCCGAACCAGCTATCTTACGCAGATGGGGCGCAGGTGGCGTGCGGCTTCGGAACGGTGTATGAGGGGTTGATGAAGATCGGCATCAGCGGCAGCGACTCTGTGCTGATCACCGGTCTCGGCCCCGTTGGGCTGGCTACCGCGGCGCTGTGCCGTAGCCTGGGAGCCGACAGAATTATAGGCGTTGATGTGATCGAAGAGAGGATGAAGCTTGCGTCCACCCTTGGCCTCTGCGATTTCGTCCTGAGAACAGGTCCTGAGAACGTTCTACAGGTTCGCGACCTGACGGGCGGCGCCGGAGTCGAACGCGCAGTCGATTGTTCGGCGAACCCAGGAGCGCGCGCGACGGCCATTCGGGCGACCCGGAAATGGGGGAAGATCGTGATGCTCGGCGAGGGCGGCACCGTGGAGTTCAATCCGTCGCCCGATATCATTCACGATCAGAAAACGATCTACGGCTCCTGGGTCACATCGACATGGCTCATGGAGGAACTGGTGGAACGGCTGGTGCGCTGGAAACTCCACCCCGCCGATCTCATCACCCACAGGTTCGCTCTCGAGGATGTAAGCGAGGCGTATTCCCTGATGGCCTCAGGAAAATGCGGCAAGGTAGCCGTATGTTTCGACGAAGAACTGGCCGTCGCGGGCACCCTCGCGCAAGCAGGAGCCAAATGATCGCGAGGCGCAAGCCGGCCACGCACCGCCGCGGCTGCGGATAGCTAACGCGCCAACGCGAGGCGCGCGGTCACCGCGCAAGGCGTAGGCCTCGGGATGATCGGCGGCACTGCAGCGTGCGTTGACGTCGCGGCGCAATACGCTCTGCGCCGGACTAGGCCGGCCGCCTCGGCCCGCCGATGGGCACCGCGTCGGATTTTTGAGCGCACAGGTGGCCGGTGGAAGCCCGCCGTGTGTTCGCGTGAAACTACAGCGTCACACGCTACCATCGAAAAGATGAGAGCCTTATTGAACCTGACAGCCGAGACCGCTGCGCGCTACCTGGAGAACCTGGAGGAGCGGAGTGTGGCACCTTCGCCGGAGGCGCTGGTGGGACTTACCGAGTTAGACGAGCCTTTACCCGAACTGCCGATGGCAGCCGAATCCGTGCTGGAGACGCTGGATCGCATCGGTTCGCCAGCAACGGTAGGTATGGCCGGCCGGCGCTACTTCGGGTTCGTGATCGGTGGCTCGCTTCCCGCGGCACTGGCAGCGAACTGGCTGGCCGGCGCCTGGGATCAGTGCCCAGGCCTGTTCGCGGCGTCGCCGATCGGGACCAAGTTGGAAGAGGTCTGCCTGGGCTGGCTGCTGGATGTGTTGAAACTTCCGGCCGGTTCCGGCGGGGCATACGTGACAGGCGCCACGGTGGCCAACTTCACTGCGCTGGCAGCGGCGCGGCACACGGTTTTAGCGCGCGCCGGATGGGACGTTGAAGCCGACGGCCTGTTCGGCGCGCCGCCGATCACCGTGGTGGTAGGGGACGAGGCGCATCCATCGCTGATCAAGGCGCTGGGGATGCTCGGGTTGGGGCGTTCGCGCGTGCTGCGGGTTCCGGTGGATAGTCAGGGCCGCATGCTCGCTACTGCATTACCGCCGCTGAAAGGGCCAGCGATCGTCTGCATGCAGGCTGGGAATGTGAACACCGGTGCGTTCGATCCGGCGGTGGAAATCTGCGAGCGGGCTCACCTCTCGGGAGCGTGGGCGCACGTCGACGGTGCGTTCGGCCTATGGGCAGCGGCGAGTCCACAGTATGTGCACCTGGTAGCAGGCGTCGCTGATGCCGATTCCTGGGCCACGGATGCTCACAAGTGGCTGAACGTGCCCTACGACAGCGGTCTGGCATTCGTTAGAGACGCGGCGGCACTGAAGAAGGCGATGTCGCTGACGGCCGCGTATCTGCCGCAGGGCAGACATCGCGAACCATCTCAGTACACGCCGGAGCTTTCTCGGCGGGCGCGCGGTGTAGAGATCTGGGCTGCTCTGAAGTCGCTCGGACGCACCGGCTTGGCGGACCTGATCGAGCGAAACTGCCGCTTTGCTCGCCGTTTTGCCGCAGCCCTGCAGCAAGGCGGCTGCGAGATTCTGAATGAAATGGGACTCAACCAGGTTTTGGTTTCCTTCGGCGACGCCGCCCGCACTCTACAGGTGATCGAACGGGTACAGTGCGATGGCACCTGTTGGTGCGGCCCGACAGACTGGCAGGGTCGCACGGCGATGCGCATCAGTGTATCGTCGTGGGCAACGCGGGATGAGGACGTAGAACGAAGCGTGACCGCGATTTTGAGAGCGGCGGCAGTCTAGCTGGAGGTCCGCGATCCGCCACGGCCGCGCCTGCGGATTCGTGACGCGCCACGGCGCGGCCGCTGGGCAACGTTTACGTGCCGGTGACTGGGGAGCAGAAAGTGTTTCGCCTCTATCCGCCTTAATTCCAATCTCCGCATGCGGCGGTGGCAGGCATCGAAAAGTTGTGCCGACATCCAACCCTGGATCACGGTCTTCTCAGGAATTGTCGATACGCGCCGCCGTTGAATGTGCTCCACGGCTCAAAGCCCCGCTCCGTATACAGCTTGTAGGCGAAGTCTATGTTGGCTTTGCAGTCCAGCAGGTCTCGAAGATTGACCCCTGCGCGTTTCAAATGCACGGTGTTGATCTGAAAGTAGCCCCAATCGAGCGTGCCGTCGGAGTTGTAGTGATAGATCTCGCAGGCGCCGCGCGGGTTTTCGGCACGTTGAACCGCCAATGCGATGCGGCAGGCTGACCCGAATTTGTTGCAAGCGTACTGCTGGAACGCCGTCAATCTCCGGCCAGATTGATCGTCTTGGGCCGCGCCTGCTTCCTCCCTGGAAGTCCTCGGGGCAATCACCAGCGGCCATTGGAATCGGATGCGCAACGGTGATTGCAGCGTGAATGTATACTGAGTCTGAAGAACGACGGCGCCCACAGCAATTCCAGCAGCCGAGAGGAGAAGCAATCCAAACAGCCTTGCTGGAATTCGTGGTGACTTCAATCGCCTGCGTCGCGCCCGCTTCGGTACCGAGGAGTTCAGAGGCACGGGTTGGCACCTGTGGGTCGGCGGTAAGCTGGGACGTGCTGTGCCGGTCGTTGAATTGGTCGCAAGGGAGAAGGACGTCGCTGAAGCATTCTCCGAACAGCGTACTACAGCGACTTGGCAACGCATGGTGATAACCTTGGTCTGCTGAGATTCGCATCTCGGGCGGAGCGGATGGATCGAGGCCGCTGGCGGGTCCCACGATTGACGCGGCGGGAAACATCTACGGGACAACCGCCCTGGGAGGCGCCTATGATTCGGGCGTCGCATATAAGGGGTTCCGTAGAAAGGGCGGGCCGCATCAGACTTTTCGCGCCCGGTCTTGGCCCTGACCTTTGAAGCCGGCCGGCCGCCCGTCCGCCATAATGGCCTGCTGGGTACGCGCCGTTGGCGTAATCTCCGGAACAAATTCGATCCCAGGACAGCAGCTGCCAGATTCGGGATGATAACAGCCCTTCCAACCACCACCAGTCAGGATCGGAACTGGGTATGTCTCCCGCTGCTCCTGGCAGATGGTCGCTAGCCTTGATCGGAAATGCCTCGGCGCACAGTATCGGGAGCTGAAGGCGAAGAATGACGCCCTTGTGAAAGGCAAGATCGCCTGGAAACACGTCGCAACAGCACTTCTCGGAACCGGTGGCCAGCAATCCCGAGGGAAATCGTCCTGGAGCGCCAAACCCAGATGTCGGGCAGGGTGCCCCGGGGAAGCGCCACGGTGGCCGGGTGCCCCAAAGCAGAAGGTGAAGGGCGGACCGGAGCCTCAGCTCCAGCTCCATCATGTTCCCATCTTCGTCCGCGATCAGGATCGAAGCCTACGATTCTACTTGGACCAACTTGGACTTCGCCTGGTCATCGATTATCACTATGGTGAACGTGGCCGCTTCGTCCTTGTTGCGCCGCCGGATGGCACCGCGCTGCTTGCGCTGATCGCTCCCAAACCCGATTCCGCGGAATATAGGCTGATTGGTGGTTCTTGGCAGGCAGTGTTTGTTACTGAGAATGTCACTTCTAAATTCCAGACCTGGCGTGAGCGCGATGTGCGCTTTCATCATCCTCCGCCAACAGGGACTTGGGGCGGAATCTTCACCAGTCTGATCGTCGGCAAGTGCAGAGGAGATTACAAGCCCGTTTTTGCCCGCCGGCGGCATCACCCATCTTGTTGCGACTCCGCACGCCGAGGATAGACGCCGATATTGACGAACAACACCGTCTTCTGTGAATGGCCGTGGGGGCGTCACCTCCACCTGGCGCGTTCGGATTCCTGCCGATTGCGCCGTGACTCAGGACTTGACGGCCTTCTGATCGGCTACACTGAACTGAATCAAGCGAAATGCCGCTCTCAACAGGCGCAAAACTCGGCCCGTACGAAATCCTCGTGCCCATCGGCGCCGGTGGGATGGGCGAGGTGTACAAGGCGCATGATCCCCGCCTGAAGCGCGATGTTGCGATCAAAGTCTCTTCTGCTCAGTTCAGCGAGCGCTTCGAGCGCGAGGCGCGCGCGATTGCCGCGCTTAACCACCCGTATATCTGCACGCTCCATGACATTGGTCCGAACTTCCTGGTCATGGAGTTCATTGAAGGCACTCCGCTCGCCGGACCTTTGCCGCTCGATGTGGCGCTGCGCCATGCTGTGCAGATCGCCGATGCGCTCGAGGCAGCGCACGCCAAGGGCATCACGCACCGCGATCTGAAGCCCGCCAATATCCTTGTGACAGCGGCCGGCATCAAGCTGCTCGATTTCGGTCTCGCGCTACTGAGCAGCGACAGCCAGCCGCCGGCAGCGGAGACAACAGCTACCATCGGCATGACCATGGCCGGCACCGTCCTGGGCACTGCCGCCTACATGTCTCCGGAGCAGGCCGAGGGCAAGGCCGTGGATGGGCGCTCCGATGTTTTCTCGTTCGGCCTGGTGCTCTACGAAATGTTGAGCGGGCGTCTCGCCTTCACACGTGATTCGGCCATCGCCATCATGGCGGCCATTGTCCGGGACGAACCCGAACCGCTTCAGACCACGCCGGCAGTGCAATACATTGTCACCCGCTGCCTGCGCAAATCGCCAGCCGACCGATTCCAGTCCATGACCCAGGTGAAGGACGCTCTGCTGGCCGCCACGAGCGGCGTGCTCCCTGCGCTCCCGGCGCAGCAGCAGTCCTCGATCGCGGTGTTGCCGTTCGCCAACATGAGCGCGGACAAAGACAATGAATACTTCAGCGACGGCCTGGCCGAAGAGATCATCAACATCCTGGCGCAAGTTCCTGGGCTGAAAGTGATTGCGCGCACCTCAACATTCGCCTTCCGTGGGAAAGAGCTGGACATCCGAAAGATTGCTGAGGTACTCGGTGTGCACACCATACTGGAAGGCAGCGTGCGCCGAGCGGGCAGCAGGATCCGGGTCAGCTCGCAGTTAATCAGCGCCGACGACGGATCGCATCTGTGGTCACAACGGTACGACCGGGAAATGGCGGATGTGTTCGCCATCCAGGACGAAATCGCCGGAGCGATCGCCGCCGCTTTGCAACCGAAGCTTGCCCTGCAGCCTCAGCTCCACCGGCAGTACACGCCCAATCTCGGCGCATACGATGCGCTCTTGCGCGCTCGCTACCACCTCAACAAGGTGACGCCCGAATCGATGGCGCAGGCCCGGGAGTGTCTGCAAGAGGCTATCGCCCTCGATCCCGGATACGCGCTGCCCCACAACGCCCTCGGCGCCTACTTCTCCAATGCGGCGATCTATCACATGCTGCCGGCGGACGAAAGTATGCCGCTTGCGGGGATCGCGATCAAAGCGGCGTTGGAGATCGATCCGTCTCTGCCCGAGGCGCTGGCCAGCCTGGGATTCATCGCAGCGGTGTACGACTACGACTGGAAGGAGGCAGAGCGACTGTTCAGGCAGGCTTTAGCGCGTGAGGCGGTTTCACCTGACGTACGTCTCTCCGCGGGCATGTATCTGTTTCAGGCCGGCCGGACGCGTGAAGCCATCGAACACCTGGAGCGGGCGGTGCAGGATGATCCGCTAAATCTGACCTGCCGGACAGTCCTGGCGTTCTGCCTCATGGTGGACAGAGAGGCGGACGCAGAAAGGGAACTGCGCCGAGTTCTCGATCTCGACCCGAGCTACTATCTTGCACATCATTTCTGGGACATGCTCCATTTTCAGCGCGGAAATCTACCGGAGGCGCTTGCATCGGCCGAGAGAGCCTTTTCTCTTGCGCCGTGGGTTGGCTGGGTCCGCGGATTTCTCGCGGGGCTGCTCAAACTCACTGGCGACGCGGTCCGGGCGGAGAGTGTGCTGCGAGAAATGGGAAACGGCACCGCGTATGGCGCTCCATTCGGATTGTTTTGCTACCACTTTCTCTGTTCGGAAATTGAACAAGCCGCGGATTGGGTCGAGAAAGCAATCGCGCAACGCGATCCGGTGCTGCTGTTTCCCTTGCGCCTGCCGCTCATGAAGGATCTTCGTCAAAGCTCACGCTGGCCCGCGCTGGCGAAAATGATGAATCTCCCACGGACTGTTTCGTAGTCGGTTGGGAATGGGACTCCCTGGGGCACACCAGCTGGATGTGGCGGCAGACGGCAAGACACTCGCCGTCACACGGCTAACGATAATGTTTCATATCAAGCGGTCGCGATATCTCAGAAGCTACCTGACGCCGCGAGGGCTAAATTCACCTTGTTGATGTTGAGGGCCGCCCCTCCTACTCCCACCGCAGGGCTACCACCGGATCGACCTTCATCGCCCGGCGCGCCGGCATGTAGCTGGCCAGCATTGCCACCACCGTCCAAGCCAGCGTCGCCGCGGAAAAAGACACCGGATCGAGCGGGCTCATCCCGTATAGCAATCCTCCCAGCAGCCGCGTCGCTGCCGCGCTGAGCAGCAAGCCAATCCCAATTCCCACCGCTGTCAGCCTCAGCCCGCGTCCGAGTACCATCCAAAGCAAGTCGGCGCGCTGCGCACCGATTGCCATACGGATGCCGAGTTCGCGCGTCTGTTGAGCTACCGCGTAAGCGACCACGCCATACAGCCCGACAGCCGCCAACACCATCGCCAGCCCGCCGAACACCGCCAGCAGGGCCGCCTGCCAGCGCACCTGAAACAGCGATCCCGATGCGCACGCCTCCAGCGTTTCGATCTCATATACGCGCAAATTGGGATCGAGCGCCGTCAGGGTCGCGCGAAGCGCTGCTGTGAATTTCTCGGGGCGCCCGGCCGTGTGCACGATCAGGGTCATGGATCCGGCCCAGTCCTGCGCCAGTGACCGGTAGACGAACGGCTGCGGCAATTCGTCCAGCGACGCGTACTTGGCGTCGCGCGCCACGCCGACCACCTGCGCCACGGTACGCGACTCCTTCACATCGCAGCCCAGCCACACCGATTGGCCGATCGGATCCTTCCCCGGCCAGTAGCGCCGCGCAAACGTTTCATTGACCATCACTACCTCCGGCGCGCCCTGCCGGTCGAGCGCCGCAAACGGGCGGCCGCGCACAATGGGAATCCCGAGTGTGTCGAAATACCCGGCCGCCACGATGTCCGACCCCGCGCGCCGTGGACGCGTGCTCGCATCCGGCGCCGCGCACCTTGCAGCGGTGATGCTGAGCGGAGTGTTCTGGCTGATGGTGGCGCTCTGCACATCCCGCATTGCCCGCACCGACCCCAGCACGCGGTCCAGGTACAGGCGGCCGGTGTCGGCCGTATATTCGGGTTCGGAAACGGAGAGGCGCGCCTCCAGCCGGCCCGCCATCGCGAAGCCCGGATCGACTTCCAACGCGTGCCCCAGCGCACGCACCAGCAGCGTCGCCGCGATCAGCAGCACTAGGGAGAGCCCCACCTGAGCGACCACGTACACGTCGCGCTGGCGCATCCGCCGCGAGACGCCGGCGTTCGAACGCACGGCATCCATTGCAGGAGCCAGCGTGAACAGCACCGCGCTCGCCAAGCCCGCCGCAGCAGCATATGCCACCACCCGCCAGTCGGGATCGAGCCGCAACGCCAGCATCCCGCCGTGCGGAAATCCTGGCAGACTGCGCGCCATTAGCCGCCCGCTCCAATATCCCACGGCCAGCCCCAGCACCACGCCGCCCGCCCCCAGCACCATGCCTTCCGCCAGTGTCTGCCGCGCCAGCCGCCACGGTCCCGCGCCCAGCGCGCGCCGCACCGCCATCTCGTGCCGCCGCACCGCCGACCGCGAAAGGATCAGGTTCGCTACGTTCACGCAGGCAATCAACAGCACGACCGCGGTGACCGAAAGCAGCAGCGCGGCCATGGGCGCTGCCACCCGGCGCACATCCGGCCGCGACGCGCCAGTCGCCAATGCTACGGTGACCGCCCCCGCAGGCGCGTTGTCGCGCGGAAAATCGTGCCGGATCAGCGCGTCCAGCGCACGCATCCCGGCCTCCACGTCGCGGGTTCTCCGGCCATCCGCCAGCCGCCCGATCATCTGCACCAAAGGCCGCTCCCATTCGCCCGGATTGGCCAACAGATCGCGCACGTCCGGCTGCGAGGCGAGCGGCATCCAGATCTCCACCATATGCGGTGGCGACATGCCCACGAAGCCCGGCGACGCGACGCCGATGATACGATACCGCTGGGTCCCGATTCGCACGCGCTGGCCGATCACGTCCGGGCTACGGCCGAACAGCCGCCCCCACGCGCCGTCGCCGATCACGGCCACCGGATCGCTACCCAACCGGTCGTCCTCCGGCCTGAACCAGCGCCCGATCTGCGCGGGCATCTCCATTACGTCCGCAAAGTTCGACGTCACCGCGTCCGCCCCAACGATGTGGCTCATGCCGCCGCTGTCAATCGCGACGCGCATATCGTTGTACGCTACCAGCCCGGAAAAGAGGCTGCCGGCGGGCGCGGATGCGCGTTGCCGGAATTCTAAATAATCGCGGTACGAGCAGGCCATACCGTCGCTCTCTCGCCCGACTGTCGCCAGCCGCCCCGAGTGGGGCAGCGGCAGCGGCTGCCAGAACAGCTCGTTCACCATACTGAAGACGGTGCTGTTGACGCCGATTCCCAAAGCTAGGCAGACCATCGCC
>Ga0209579_10001491_pt1 | contig 19283 bp, 14 predicted proteins | sample Coa_R1_2_FD_187152 | JGI IMG/M metagenome (GOLD analysis project Ga0209579, IMG submission 187152) | Surface soil microbial communities from Centralia Pennsylvania, which are recovering from an underground coalmine fire - Coalmine... | ecosystem: Environmental > Terrestrial > Soil >... | reverse complement strand
TCTATCGAAGATGTTAGACGTCACGCGCCTGCGTTAGACACTTCGCCTCGCGCCCGGTACCCGGTCCTCGGCGGATTCGTTCAATGGCGTGCCGGGGTGGCCCGGCACGATGCGGTCGCCTGGGGCTATGCTCGCGGCGCCGACCACCGCGGGGTTGACCTCATCCAGAACTGCGAAGTGGTTGGGTTCCGGCGTGAGCGCGATGGCACCATCGCCGCGGTCGAGACAACGCGCGGTACCATTTCGGCACGCAAGATTGCACTGACTTCCGCCGGCCACTCGGGGGTTCTGGCGGGGTTGGCCGGTTTCCGCCTGCCGATCGTCAGCTACGCTTTGCAAGCGATGGTCTCCGAGCCGATCAAGCCGTGCCTCGACGTGGTGATCCTGTCGCCGGCGACCGGGCTCTACGTCAGTCAGTCCGACAAGGGGGAGCTGGTTATGGGCGGTGGCCTCGATCTCTATGCATCGTACGCGCAACGCGGCGGTCCTGCCGTCACACGTGCGGTGCTCGGCGCGCTTGCCGAGCAGTTTCCGGCCTTTGGCAGGCTAAGACTCATGCGACAATGGGCGGGCATCGTCGATGTCGTGCGGGATTCGAGCCCGATCATCGGTGCCTCCCCGGTCCCGAACCTGTATCTCAACTGCGGCTGGGGCACCGGGGGTTTCAAAGCGATCCCAGCCGGTGGTTGGCTGCTCGCCCATCACATCGCTACTGGAAGTCCCCATCCGATTGCCAAACCCTTTGGGCTGGACAGGTTCACCTCGGGTGCCCTGATCGACGAGGCGGGCGCGTCGGGGATCACACACTGATCATGCTCTTGATCTCTTGTCCGTTCTGCGGCCCCCGCGCCGAGGTGGAATTCCGGTGTGGCGGAGAACTCAACGCCATCGCCGTACCTGAGACTACGACCGACGTGGCGTGGGCTGAGCACCTGTTCTTTCACCGCAATCCCAAAGGCATTACCCGTGAGCGCTGGGTCCATGCGGCTGGCTGTCGGCAATGGTTTGGTGTTGCCAGGGACACCGCCACGCACGAGATTCACGCCGTTTGGCGCCTCGATGAAGAGGCTCCGGAGTTCGGCTTATGAGCGCGCAGCCAAATCGGTTGCGAACCGGCGGACGGATCGACCGGACGCGAACACTCCCTTTCAGTTTCGACGGGAAGCCGATGGAAGGCCACCCTGGCGACACGCTCGCTTCCGCGCTCCTGGCGAATGGTGTCCGGCTGGTTGGGCGCAGCTTCAAGTACCATAGGCCGCGCGGAGTGCTTGGCATCGGCTCCGAGGAGCCCAACGCCCTGATTCAGCTCGAGATCGGCCAATGGACCGAGCCGAATCTCAAAGCAACCCAGATCGAGCTCTATGACGGGCTCATCGCAATGAGTCAGAATCGCTGGCCCAGCCTAGCTTGGGACGTGGGCGCACTGGCCGACCTCGCCGCGGCCCTTCTTCCGGCGGGCTTCTACTACAAGACCTTCATGTGGCCAAATTGGCGCTGGTATGATGGAGCGATCCGCCGTGTTGCCGGGCTCGGGCACGCTCCCACGGAGCCTGACCCGGCCCGCTACGACTTGCGCTTCGGGCACGCCGACGTGCTCGTAGTCGGGGGCGGCCCGGCTGGGCTCGCAGCAGCAGAGGCTGCTCTCGCGCAAGGTCGGAGCGTCATTCTGGCTGATGAGCGATCGGAGTTTGGCGGCACGTTGCTCGATGGAGCGGAGGGGGAGGAGCAGAGGCGCCTGACGCTAATCGAGGCGCTCGGGCTGAGCCAGCCGCGTGGCGAGTTAACATCGCTGCGTCGGACGACTGCCGTGGCGTACTACGATCATAACATGGTAGCGCTGGTCGAACGGTTGGCCGATTGCGTCGGTCCCTCCGGAGCAGCGAGCCTGCTCCGCCAGCGCCTTTGGTTGGTCAGGGCTCGCGCCGTTGTCCTCGCCACGGGTGCCATCGAACGGCCGGTTCTGTTCCCGGACAATGATCGACCAGGCATCATGCTCGCGAGTGCCGTACGCGGGTACCGTCATCGGTTCGGCGTCCTGGCAGGCCAGGCGGCGCTTGTGGTCACAAACAATGACTGTGCCTATGAAACTGCCGTCACGTTGGTCGAGGCCGGAGCGAGCGCAGTGGTGGTCGACTCGCGCCCGGCCGTGTCGGAACCCCTCGCGCGGCTTGCGTACGAGCGTGGTATCGAGCTGCTCGTCGGCCACCGGGTCGTCGGCACGAGCGGCGCCAAGCAGCTACACAAGGTGAGCGTCGCGCAGACCGGCACCGGAAGAAGCCGCGGATTAGTCTGCGATGTACTCGCCATGTCCGGCGGCTGGACGCCGGCGGTCCACCTTTTCTCTCAATCTGGTGGGCGGCTACGGTTCGATCGGTCGATCGGTGCCTTCGTCCCCGATATTGGATCGCAGCCCATCTATCCGGCTGGCAGCCTGAACGGCATTTTCGACACGGACAGCTGTGTCCGTGACGGTCGCGAAGCCGGTGAAGCCGCATCCGAGCCATCGCGTGCCCGGCCGGGTGCCCGAACGAGCCGGACGGAAGTCGGCACCGGAGCGGTGGAACCGTTGGCAGTGGTTCGGCAGGCAGAAGGCCGGATTTGGGTCGATTTCCAGAACGATGTCACCGTCTCGGACATTGAGCTCGCCGCGCGCGAGAACCTCGTATCAGTAGAACATGTAAAGAGATATACAACACTAGGCATGGCAGTTGATCAGGGAAAGACTGCCAATACCGATGGCCCGACCGTCCTGGCCGAAGCTACGAATCGGTCAGTGGCCGAAGTCGGCACCACCCGCTTCCGGCCGCCCTACGTCCCAGTCACCATCGGCCTATTCCGCGGCGGTAGCGTCGGCGACAGATTTCGACCACGGCGGCTACTGCCGGCCCATGACCAGCATTTGGCTCACGGCGGGAAACTCGTGGAATATGGCGGTTGGGAACGGCCCGCCTACTACTCCCGTGCGCGCGAAACCGCGCAACAGTCAATTCGGAGAGAAGCACTTTGCGTACGCAATGCAGTAGGACTGTTCGACGCCTCGCCGCTCGGTAAGATCGTCGTCTCCGGTCCCGAAGCCAAAACGCTGGTTGGTCGGATCTATGCCAACTCTATGCACAGCCTCGCGCCGGGGTGCGGACGCTACGGTCTGATGCTGAACGAGGAGGGCATCATAATCGACGATGGCGTGGCGCTGAGGCTCGACCGATCACGATACCTTATTGGGACGACAAGCGCTGGAGCCGGCCGGATCGCGGACTGGCTTGAAGAATGGCACCAATGCGAATGGCACGACCTGCGTGTGGCGATCGCAGTCGAAACCACCGCTTGGACCACTGTGACGGTGACTGGGCCCAAGGCGCGAGAAGTGATCACCAGCCTTGGGACCGACATCGATTTGCGACCTGAAACTCTCCCTCATCTGGGCGTTCGCGAGGGACTCGTCGCCGGCGTACAGGGGCGGATTGCCCGTGTCAGCTTCACGGGAGAGGTCTCCTTTGAGATAAGCGTCGCGTGGGATCTGGGCGCGGCCTTGTGGGGTAGGCTGCTCGACGTCGGCGCGTCCTTCGGGATCGCGCCGGTCGGCGTCGAAGCGTGGATGCTGCTGCGAACCGAGAAGGGCTTTCTCCACGTCGGAGCCGATACCGATGGCACGACTACGCCGGACGATGTCGGTTGGGGCCGGGCAGTAGAGCGGCGATCGGACGAATTCATCGGGCGCCGCTCCTTGTCCCGACCGGAAAACCGTCGACCGGATCGGTTGCAATTCGTAGGCATCGAGCCAGCCGATGGTCCGGGACCCCTGGTCGTCGGCAGCCACATACTCGCACCCGGACCAGGCAAGCCGAAGAGCGAGGGGTTCGTTACCTCGGCCTGCGATAGCCCGATTCTTGGCCGCTGGATCGGACTCGCCTTGGTCCGTAGTGGTCGTCAACGGTTCGGGGAAGTACTGGAGACTCAAGACCTCGGCCGGCGCGGACGGGTCAGGCTGGTCGAGCCAGGCTGGTACGACCGTGCCGGGGAGCGGCTGAATGACTGAACTCTCGGCTTCTTCGGCATTCGGCAACACTGAGCACGGCCCGATAGGCGACCCATCTTTGGTGTCCATCGAGTTGGTGCCGAAGCGTCCAGCCCTCTCTCTTCGGATTGATCGGATCACTGCGGAGGTTGCCGAGTTGGCCGCCGCCATATCCGGCGTGCCGCTTCCATTGTCCGCAAACACATCGACTGGCGATAGTCGGCGCTGGCTTTGGCTTGGGCCCGCCGAATGGCTGCTGCTCGACGACCACGGCCTCGACGGCATCAGCCATCGCCTTTCGACTGCTCTCGAAGGCGCCCCGGCTGTGGTCTCTCAGCTAGACTCCTCGTTCGCTCCGATCATCCTCAGGGGGCCCGCCGCCCGCGACGTGCTTGCAAAAGGGTGCCCTCTCGATTTGCATCCTCGAAGATTCACAGTCGGAACCTGTGTGCGCACCCTTGTTGAGCAGGTGCGCGTCATCCTTCTGCTCCGACGGGACGATCCGATCTATGAGCTTTATGCCGACGTTAGCGTCGCTCGTCACTTCGCCGCATGGCTGTTCGACGCGGCCGGGGAGCATCTAATACCACCGAATTTGCATCGAGATCGAAGCCGGTGAGGATCTTTGTGTAGAGCGGTAGAAATTGGCGCCGCGTCTCGCGGGACTCTCGCACGGCCAGCGTGTAGTAACCGACTTGATGATAATAGGTCACCCGGGCGCGTATCATAGCCTCGGTCGCGCTATACCCGAGATCCAGGAAAATCTCCTCCAGGATTCGCATCCGTTCGGCGTCAATCCTCGCTAGCGCGGCCGCCACGGAAGGTGTCCCGCCGGCCCAGTCACGGATTGCTCGGTCAAATGCCGGCTCGAAATCACGTTCGTAGAGCCATAGTCCTTGAAGTTTCATGAATCGGTCGAATGCTGGCTCCGACCTAGCGGCCGCGATAGCCCGGAACGGTGCGGTATTCTGCTCTCGCCACAATTCGAGGAGCGCAGTAAGTAATTCGGCGCGACTCTTAAAATGCCAATAGAAGCTGCCGCGGGTAATTCCGAGGTAACGAGCAATCTTATCTACTTTAACCGCGTGAATTCCACCTTTGACCAGCGCCAGTTTTGCGGCCGATATCCAGTCGGCTCGCCCAAGTCTCGTGGCATTCGAGCCGTGATTATCGGATTTTGGAACCTTTACGACGACGGATTTCGCCAACGCCATTTCCTCTTTTCATTAGCGCGTTCTTGTTTCAGGGCTCTAGCATTCTGGTGTGCCGCGCAGCAGGCGGCAAGATCCTCTCCTAACAAATCGCAAAGTCAACGAATTGTAGGCGCCGGTGTCCGGGTGTGAATCGGCGGTATCGACGACCGCGGATCAGCGTGGAGCTCGGTGGTCGAAATCTCGCCGAATCAAAGCACCCCATCCCGCCGTAGATTCGAACCAGCATCAGCCGCCCCCGCAGCGCCCGAATTGGACCGCGTCACCCCACGTCAACAGGTGCCAGGACATCTCGCGCGCCCCGCCAATCCGGAAGCGCGCAGCCGGGTGTTCTCAAGCTCAAGCTCCTTCAGCCGGTGGACCTGGTCGGTCTTCATCCCGCCGTATTCCGCCCGCCAGTGAAAGTACGTTCGTCTCCGTCACGCCGATCGTCTTCACCGCCTCGGCGATCGAGTGGCCATGTGCCGTCAGAACGTCAACCTGCCGCAGCTTCGCGACGATCTCCTGTGGCTTGTGCCGCTTCCTGGGCATGATTCCATCCTCCAAATCCGGCCCAAGGACCTACATTACGGATGGACCACTTCGCCGGGGGCAGACCAGGGCCAAATTCGGAGCTTGCGCCGATTGACAGCGACAACCATGACGGCACTATCACTCAGGCGCACTACTCATGGAGGTTAAACATGACCATGTGCCAACGGCACGCGCTATTTCTTGCGCTTTCTATTGTTTTTGGGTTGACGACAGGAGGAAGAGTGTTTGGGCAAACACTTCTCTACGGAATCGATGGGAAAGTGCCTGAAGTCCAAATAGGAACCGACAGATACTCTCTAAATGTTCGACACCTAGTCACAGTGGCTCCAAGCGGAGGCATTGATGTGCGCACAATCCATCTGACCGTGGCCCAGTCATCCGGACAAGCTCAGGCATTTGATTTTTCCGCCTCAGAAGCCCAAGCGTTTTCGACGGCAATCGACACGGCACTCGCGCTTAAAGCGGATAACGGCAAGACCACCATAATAAATGGTCAGACGGCAGTTATGAGTTTTGAATCAGCGTCGATCCCAACTCAAGTGCATGGTTTCAGCATGAATGATAATCCAGACGGCTCGTGGTTTCTCGGATTTAAACAGCCCGGTTTTCCTGATTTCTCTCGGAGGTATCAAGCGGCGAGCATGCAGCAATTCGCGAACTATCTCCATCTGGGGGTGTCATTTGCGAATGCGCTGCCTTGAATGATTATTGATTGTACCAGACCGTGCTCTGAGCGCCTGCGTTTCCGATAACGGTCGTATCTCCGAGCGTATGAGAGTAGCAGCCCTTTGCAATGACCGTGGGGCCGGGCTGCAAATGATAGGTCGAAGGGCCCTGAAGGAGCGTGAAGCCGATGGCATAGCTTCCAGATGCGGGATCATGCCAGCCACCATGGTCGACGGAAATATGCCCGTCCTTCGTGCAGAAGGATGATGGTTGGGTTCCCGCGTTTGTTATCGTTGCCACGCTTGACTGATTGTACGCCAGCCCCGGGGAAGTCCAGCCAATGGAAATCACGGCTATGGCGCCGATCAATCCGGGCCTTTGCAGGGAGACGGTCATGGCGGATCGCACACCCTTCATCGCTCTTCTCCTAGCCGGTGGCCAGAGTGGCTCTTCGACCGAACAATCTAAGCATAGAGTAGCATTTAGTGGCAATATCAGTAACTACGGATTGATCGCCGGCACGGTCTCGGCCCAAGCCATCCCCTCAGTGTGAAAGGTGTGTTTCATACTGGGAGCGAGAACGTAAGCAATCCCAACGACTTGACCACAGGTAGTTTAATCTAGTTGTCGACCGTAGTTGGCAAGCCGCAAAAGCCACTGAGACGCCCTATACGATCCGGCGAATCTCAATGGCTGTTTCTACCGCCTAGCGGACCTTAGGGGAAAACATAGCTTTCATACTGATTTCCCATGGATGGCGGCGACCCGCAGCGCCCGAATTGGACAGCGTCAGATCTGAACCAGCCGATACCGTGGCGTTGCGCTTCAAGATGGGTGGAATGGTGCACGGGTCCCAGCGCGATTGGCAATTGGTGACGGGTCCGCGATCGACATATCCTCCGTGGGCGACAGGCCGAACGCCGGCATTGCGAGATCCGGCTGTGGGCTGGGCGCAGGACGGCCGAGCTGCCCCCGCGACAGAGACGGCGAAGGAGTGTCTACGCGCCGACACGTCAGCGCGCTTACGATCGATGGTCTTGCGGCCCAGCCGAGCGCGTCCCCAGCAACAAATTCAATCAACGCCAGGCTGCTTTCGGATCTTCTCTTCAGAGTGTAGCGGCGTGCGGGACTGCCCCAGGGGCGCTTGAATGAACGGTGGCCACAGCGCTACGTGGGTGACGTGCGGGGTGTGACGATCGAGACTGATCTCAATGGGCAGACCGCGCGGATTGCCGGCGGGACAGGAGTGCCGCTCATCCAAATGACGGCCGCGCTTGAGGCCGATTACCATGGCCGGGGCGGCAAGGGCTGACGCGCAGCAAGGAAGCGTGAGTGCCCTCAGCCCGCCCGCGCCAGCAAATTCGGCACGGTCGAGCTAAACCAAGCCCCGACGCGAGCCGTCCGCGCGCCCTGGTCATTCAAAGTCGCGGCGAAGTCATCGGCCTCGGCGCGTTGCGTCTCGGCACCCTTGGCGCCTGCCGCAGCGAGGTCGACCGGGTTGCCGAGCTTGATGCCCTGCGCGTTCTTCGCCGGTAGGGCGACGCGGGTCGCTACACCACCGCCTGAACATAAGACATGACCAAATAGAGAACAGCCTCTTCGGAATCCGGATTGCGGTAGATGTGCGGCATGCTCGCCTCGAACCGAATGGCATCCCCTGTGCGGAGCGAGTACCAGCGGACGCCGTCGAACAGATCGAGTGCACCCTGCGCCACGACGATATTCTCGACAGTTCCACATTTGTGCCCCGGCGCCCATTCCTCTTGGTTTCCAGCGACGTGCAGCTCATAGAACTCAACGCGCCTTTCGTTGAATGGGAAGAGTGCGCGAGACGTGAACCGGCCGTTATTCGCGATTAGAATTTTGGCTGTTTGACGCCGGAGAACAGCGGTGCTGAAGAGCGGGTCGGGGGACAGCACGGTCGCAAACGGCACACCGAGCGCGGATGCGATCTTCCAGATCAGGCTAACCGTCGAGTTGCTCTTGCCCAGCTCGATAAGCGCCAGCATGCCGCGGCTGATACCTGTGAGCCTCGACAAGCCGTAGAGCGAGTAACCCCGCCGGATCCGGAGCCGGCGCACATTGCCGCCGATGAGCCCCATCAATTCGGTGGAAGTGTCCTCCGGGCGGGCACGCGCTGATGCGGCGGACATCTCGGCAGACAATGCCGAGGGGCACGACAGGTCCGCGGATCCCAGCAACTTAGGCGCGGCCGGCACGGCACCGGCCCCGCAACCCCACGGGAGGAAGGATCACAGCTCTCGGCGAATGTCGCGTTCCGCGGAAGGAGGGCACACCTAGCACCCGCCGCTCGGTCGGGCGTGCGTGCGTCCGATTGACTGAGCAGGCACTAAGATGATCCTTGGCCACGGGAACCGATGCTATATTGTCGGAACGTATCTTATACCGGAGATCCGCCAAGGGGCCAGCGTTTCCGCCCGGCGCCCCCAGAAGCTTGTTTTTCCTCCAAAATGCTTCAGCTGTGCCGAGAGTGAGAGGTTGGCCGGGCGCGGCATCATACAACTAAAGATTGTTTATCGTCCTGGTACTTGCAGAGGGAAACGCCTCGGCGGCGCAGTTCCCTTGGAACGTCATCGACGAACTCTTGGAGCACTCCCGAGACAGCGGGAATATCCCGTTAGCCTCGACGCAGGCTTCGGTTTGCGAGCCATTCCTCCACCGCGTCCGCAGCCATGACAACCGTAACGCTTGGCCCACGAAGTTGATCGCGCCGGCGATCGACAGCAGTGACGCTTCCGAGCGCGACCGCACCAAGCCCGGTCGGCCACCAACTTTGATCGGGATCGCCTCCGGCGCCCTCAAAGCCGGCCTTTCTCTTGACGAATAGGCTATCTTAGCAGACAAATAGGCCAACATGATAGCGGAGTTCCCAATGCGTTCAACATCGGTCGCGCCATCGGCTTATCGGGCAGCATGAGCGCAATTCCGCGGTTCGTTCTGATCGACCGTGTGCCGCCGGTGTCGGACTTCGGAAGGTTGAGGTTCTCCCATCTGGTGTGGCGCGGATTGCTGCCGCTAGGTGAGGTGTTGCCGATCACGGTCGGCGCACCACCGCCGCGGCGATGGCGGTCGACTCTGCGACGGCTGGGCGCTCGATACGTACCCGCCCGCACTGAAGGGCTATCAGGTCGGCTCGAGATTGGGTCGATTGAGCGGCGGGCTCGGTGGATCGGCCACCTCGCTGCGGCGGGCACGCGACCGCCGGATGCCATCATCTTCGCCGACCCGGAGCTATTTGAACTCTACGCCACCCGCGATTTCGGCCAAGCGCGCCGCGTCTTGCTCGTCGACCATTGGCCCGATGGGGCCGAGGCGCCCGATGAGTTCCTCCGCGTCGCGGCGGCCGCAGATGAGATCTGGGTCATCGACGGCGCGGCCGCCGACCGGCTGAGACGGCGAGGCCGACGGAAGATGGGCGTCAAAGGGGCAGTGCCGGCGGACAAGATCGTGATCATCGCACCGGCGGTTGACGTGTCGCCGCCGAGCTCCTGTCCGGCGTCCGGCCTCATCGTGCTGCCGGTTGAATCGGGCGAGGACGCGGCTCCGCTGGCCGCCGCGGCCGCCGAGACGATCCGCCATCTCGAAGCCGCCGGCCACTTCCCTGTCTTGAAGCAAGTAGGCGCCGGGAGCGTCGATGATGGATTCGTGCTGGGGCCCGTGCTCGACGAACTCGAGCGCGGCGCGGCGATCCTGGTGCCGGGCGACGCGTGCCGGTTCAGACCGTTGCTTCTCGCCGCGCTGGCATCGGGCCGACCCGTGATCGGCACCCCGGCCGCATTCGACGGCATCGCCGTCAAGCCCGGCAAGGACGTGCTGATCGGCGCGGACAGCAGCAGCCTCGCGGCCGCGGTCCAGTCTGTGCTGGCCGACCGAACGCTCGCCGACCGGCTCGGATCGAGCGCTCGACGGGCCATATCGACCCGCCATGCCATCGAGGATGCGATCGCGGCAGTCGCGCGCGCAGTCGCGAGGCTTGGCGTCGAGGCGCCCGCGGAAAGCATGGTCGGCCTCAATCTGCGACCTGAGACGCGAGATCTGGAGATCTTTTTCAATCGTCAGTCTCGGCTCCTTTCATTCGGCGGCTTCGTACGCGCCGGCGTTCCGAATCAGGCGCTGTCGGCGTCGTTCAGGGCCGCCGGCACTCCCGACCTGCCAAATGCCTGGGTGACGATCGGGGCCCAAGACGACGATTGGGCCTATTTCTCGGCCGATGCCGTCCTGCCGCCCGAGGTCGCGCCGGGCCAGCTCGAAATGCAGATGGAGGCCTTTGGCCTGCCGTTCTTGAGCCTGCCGGTCGAGACCGAGCCATCACCGGAGGTTGCCGGCTTCATCGCGCTGGAGTTGGAAGGAAGCGGTCTGGCTGTGGACATCTGGTCGCTCGACCCGGATGTCAAAATCCAGGTGGGTACGAGGGTGGCGAGGCTGGAGGCGGTTGGGCCGGCCGAGCGCATCGGGGCGACTGACGCGCCTGAAGCGGACGAGCCCCACAGCGAGCGGCCGGAGGGATCTGCCGGCGCGGTCCCGCTCGTCGGTGCTGCGGCCGAAGCCGTCGGTGAGCTGCCGGCGTCGGCTGGACCGCACGACGCAAAGCGCGCCGTCCGCTGGCGCGGTATCGGGCGGTGGCCGTTGGATCGCAAGTCGGTCAAGGCAATCTCTTCGTTCGGGCGCGGCCAGAACTTCTCGGCCATCGAGAAATGGCTCGGGCCGGATACGCCGAGCTCCGCGCAGCTGTCGCGCTGGAAGGATCGCCATGCTGGGAAGACGGCCTGGCTGATCGGGAACGGTCCCAGCGTGCGGACGGAAGATCTCGACAGGCTGGGGTCGGCCATCACCTTCAGCTTCAACCGCTTCTACCTGTCGCATGAGATGACCAGCTTGCGACCGACCTACACGGTCAGCGGCGACAAGCAGATGATCGAGGATTTCGGCCAGGAGATCATCGACCGGTCGGGCGGTACGGTATTCCTCGCCCATGATCAGGTGCCGGATGTCGTCGGAGATTACATCTGGCTCCGCCAGCTGAGCGTGTCGCCCCCGCTGTTTTCGCTCAACCCCGACCGGGTCGTCGCGCCAGGCGGGTCGTCGCTCTTCGTCGCGCTCCAAGTTGCCTACTACATGGGGATCCGACGGTTCTACTTCTACGGAGCGGACTTCCGGTTCGTCTTCAAGGCGCACAAGTCCTCGCGAGACGCGTATCGCGCGGCGAGCGGCGACGGCAATCACTTCATCAAGAACTACCGGGATGGACGCCCATGGTGCCCACCATCGTTCCGTCAGATCGCCTCCGCGTTCTTCGCGGCGCGGGCCCTCGTCGAATCGGAAAACGGCTTCATTCGCAATGCCACGCGGGGTGGTGCCCTTGAGGTCTTCCCCCGGTGCGACTTCGAGGACGCGCTGTCCGATAGCTGATCCGTTCCGACCCTGCCAATCCAGAGGCCCGAACCGATGCTGGTGAGACCCCTTAGAGTTGCGGTCCTGGCGACGAACAATGCCCGAGACTACTCAGGCGGCCGCTATCACGGGCTGATGGCGGCCTATGCCCTCGCAGCGGCCGGCGCCGACGTGCGCTTCATCACAAATCGGCGGCCTGTATTCCTTGAAGACCTCGAGGGGCTGGCCCCGGGCGCGGTCACCGCCGAGACCACGAACGATTGGAATGCCGAACTGGCGGGAGGGAGCCTCGATTATGTCGTCGTCGTGCCGACAGGGATCTTCCATCCGGAATTCTACGAAGCCGCGCTGAGCCTGGCCGCCGACAGCGGTGCCAGGATTGTCCTCATCAATTTCGAGTCCGGCAACTGGTTCAACGAGATGGCGCCGGAACCGCGAGATCCGGCCCTGTGGGACTACTGGCGTCGTCTGGTGGCTGAGGGCGGGTTGGTCCTGTCGAGTGCGCGCACCTCCGACATCCGGGCGCGGCAGTTCTATGCGTCGCAAGGGGCGCAGCTGCGTTTCGAGGTCTGGTCGCCGGCGATCAACTCGGTCGCGGCTCGCCAGCATGACGATGCCCCGTTCCATGATGGTGTCGTCGCCTTTGTCCGTTCGACGGACGGGCACAAAGGCGCCCTCGATCTCTTGCAGCTCGACCCGGCGATCCTCGAAGGACGTACGCTTCATATTGTTGCCGGCAACGACCACGACCCGGGATTCATCCGCGAACTGCGAGACCGTTTTGTCGGCGGGGGCGGCGGCGTCGAATTTCATGTCCGCCCCCACGACGATGACAAGTTCCGCCTACTGTCGGGTGCCAAGGCGCTGGTCTTCCCATCACGGTTCGAAGGCTTCGGGTACCCCCCGGTCGAAGCAGCTTTCGCCGGCGCCGAGATTGCCGCATACGACCTTCCGGTGCTGCGGGAGACCGTCGGGTCGATTGCCCATTTCGCACCGAGAGGCGACGTTGAGGCGCTGGGACGGGCCCTGGTCGAGGCCCTGGCGGCGCCGCCACGACGGGCGCTGGTGCGTGCGGCGGTCGAAACGCGGGTCGATTTCGCGATCGCCTCGAGCCGCCTATGCGACATACTGTGGCGCAATCTCGAGGCGGTGCGGCCCCGCGCACCGCGCGGTTTCCGAATCCTTTGGGGGCCGCCGCGCGATACCATGCCGCGGCGGCAGGACGATTTCGATCCGCTGCCCACCGATCTGCCGATGCCGGAAGAGGCGCTGGAGTGCCGCTGGTCCCGTGCAGGCGAGGTCCTATTGTCGTTGCGCCTGCGGACGCGGAGGCCGATCGCGGTGATCACCGCGGGCGCGGCAACGCAAACGACGCTTGCGCCGGTCGTGCTGGCCGAGCCGGAAGCGGGGGGCCGATTCGTGTCGCGAGTCGTTGCCGCGCTGGCCAAATCCATGATCGGGCAGGCGGCAACATTCGAGATCGGCTTCGACGACGGCAGCGAAGGGACCGTGATGTTCACGGTCCAATCGGCCGCTCCGATGCCGGAAACCGAGGCCCCCACAGTCGCCTTGATCGGGCTGGACGAGCGCGCCGATACGCTGGAGCTTACCATCCGGGTGGAGTCCGCGCACGCTGTCAGCCGCGCAGTGGCGATCTTCGACGGCAGCAGCGTGGTCGTCGCCGATGTGAAAGACGCTCTGGCGGTCTTCGTTTTGCCAGCCGGCGAACCCGTCGAGCAGGGCATGACGGTGTATTTGCTGCGGGATTTCGACCTCGTCGACGTGCTGGATGGCTATCCGCCGTCCGCCGGCTTCCGGCGCGCGAGCCTCCGGGGTCCGGGAGAGGTCCAGCCGCGGCCGCGTAAGGTTGCAGTCGCTGGAACCAACGACCAGTATTGGACGAACGGGGTCGCACGTTTCTACCAGGAACCCTATCTCGGCGCGATGAGCCTGCAGCATCCCGCTGGTCCGGTCACGGAGGGCACGGTCGTGCGGCTGGCGTCCGGCCGGCTGCGCCGCGTCGCCGCCGTCCGGGAGAAGAAGCACGCGGTCGACATCTATTTTCACCAGACGGTGAGCCCGGTCCTGGACGGCTATCCCCATAGCGTGGAGGTCCTGCCGCTGGGGGATGACGGCCGAAAGGTCCGGGTCATCCCCCGCAGCGACGAGATGTGGTGGAATGGCGTCTTCGTGTTCGGGAAGACCCGCGCCCGTCGCGGAGTCCTGCTTGACGTGACGGTGGATGCGGTGTCCCCCGGGGCCGTCATCCGGTTTGCGGGTGACGTTTCGCGAAGCATTGTTGCGGTTCAGCCCGATCCCGAAGGCACGATCGCTTGGCTCGACGGATCCATCAACGCGCTCGACGACGGCAGCGTCAAGACGGTCAGCCTCGCCACAGCCATGCCCAAGGCAGGCCATGCCACGATCATCGCCATGACCGGATCGCGCCGCATCGGGATCGGCGTGAGCCCAGGCGCCGAGATCGTCCGCGGCTCGGTGCTAAGATGGCCGAACGGCGAACGGCGCCGCGTCGTGGCCGTGGCAAAGGCGAATAGCGCGACCAACGTCGAACTCGACGCCGCTCCGCCCCCCTTTGACCCGTACAACAATGAAGTCGGGTTCGATGCGCTCGTCGACCGGGTCGATGGTGGTGCGTCGACATTGCTTCATGGCACGCCACACGAAGTCTCCGGCTTGCTGCCGAGGTTGATCGAAGCGGCGCAAGCCGAAGGCGCGGATCTGCCCGTCTCGGCCCAGCCGCAAGACGACGAACGGCCACGCATCCTGTTCTGCACCCTCGTCCCGATGACTCCGGTCGATCAGGGCAACCGTATCGTCACGTTCCGGTTGGTCGCCCATCTGGTGGAACTCGGCTTCGATGTCGATGTCATTCTCCAGGGCGACGAATTGCCGGGCGAATTCATCGACCATTTCGGCGACCGCGTTCGTGTAGTGAGCGCTCCCTTCCCCGACTGGACGAAGGCGGAGTCGGCTGAAACGCGGAGATCAATCCTGCGCATGCTCGAGGAGCAGAAGGTCCTGCTGCCGATCGACCGTGCAGTCCTCGACCAGCTCAAGGACGCCGCGGCCCGCTATCACCCGTTTTTCGTCGTCAGCGACGCGGTCGTGAAGCTCGCTCTTGGCCTCTATCGTCGCCACGACTATGCGGCGATCGTATGCAACTATGCACATATGGTTCGAGTGGCCAAGGAGCTTGAGACCGTCCGGCCGCTACCCCCTACGGTCATCGTCACGCATGACGCCCTGTCGCGACTGCCGCTCAGCTTCGACGGGAAACCGCTCGATACGCAATACCGATACTGTTCGCCGGAGATGGAGCGCGACACGCTCAACGCCGTCGAGAATGCCGTTGTTCTGGCGATCTCGGAAAACGAGCGGCAATATTATCAGTCGATCGGGGTCACCAACCCGGTTCTGCTGTGCGAGTATGACGGGTTCCCCGAGTTCAGAAGCGATCCCGTTCCCGATACGGCCTACGCCAGCAAGCGGTTGATCTTCCACGCCAGCGCCAATCCGATGAACGTGGCGGCAATGAACTGGTTCGTCGAGAATTGCTGGCGGGTGATCCGCGCGCGCGTGCCCGATGCGAGGCTTGTCGTTTGCGGCAAAATCTCTCGGGTCTGGAACAGCAGACTGCCCGGCATCGAGCACCACGGCGTCGTGTCCAGGGCAATGTTACTGGAACTGCTGCACGGAGCATCGGTCGCGATCAACCCGACCGTCGCCGGGACCGGGTTGAAGATCAAGACGGTGGAAGCGGCGTGCCTGGGATTGCCGAGCGTCTGCCTGCCCCATGCGGTCGACGGCCTCGAAGCGGTCGCCGATCGCTTCGCGATCGTCGCGGCCGACGGTCCGGAATTCACCGCAGGCTGCATCAGCCTGCTGACAGACGAGAGACGCTGGCTCGATCTTCATCGCAGTGCACTGGCGCTGGCGGTGGAGCGCTTCGATTCCGAACCGGTCTATCGCGAACTTGACCAAGCCATGGGGTGGCGCGCCGGGTGCGAGGCGCGTCGGCTGGCGGCGCGGCGCCCGCGGCAGTCGGGCGTCGAGAATCAGACTTATCCATTATCGACGGAACTGGTGCTCGCCCGTGGTCCGGCTGAACCAGCAGCGCTGGCTGCGCTCGGCATGCATTTGGCGACGATCGGGCAGCTCGCGGCTGCCCGGCCGCTGCTCGAGCAGGCAGTTGTCGCCCTCGCCGGCGGCAAAGCCGCGAGCCTGCATGCCGGGCGGATCGCGCTGGAGTTCGGCGACGGCTGGGCGGCCGCTTGTCATGGTGCGGCGGCTGTCGCGGCTGATCCGGTCGAGCCGGCGGGCTACCGCCTGATCGCCCAGGGCTTGCTGCTTTGCGGCCAAGACGCGGCGGCCGTCGACGCCGCGATCCGTGCCGTCCATGCCAGTCCGGGAGACAGTGAGAGCCTGGACCTGTGTGCGACGCTCGCGCGCGTGCAACAAATCCCTGCGCTGAAGCGGTTCGTCGCTTGGCAACCGAAGCCGTTCAAGCTCGAAGTCGGCGAAGTGCGCCCCTTCATCGCGGCATCCGGAGCGGTGGGGCTCGGCTGGGCGCATCCGGAGAACTGGGGCTGCTGGACGAGCGCTCGGCAGGCCCGCCTGCTGCTCAGATCCGCCGGGGATGGCGGCCATCCGTTGGTGCTCAAACTGCAACTCCACGCGGCCGAGGGCGGAGACGGGCAGGACCAGCTCGTCGACGTCTTCGTCAATGGCGCGGCCCTTGGAGTCCTGCATGTTCCCCGGACCGAGGAGGGCCGCGAATTCGGCCTGCCGCTGCCAGCCGACTCCTTCCGCGGCGACGGTCTCCTGACGCTCGATTTCTGGATCCACCACCCTGCGGTCAAGCGGCAGGACGGACAGATCGTCGACACTCGCCTGCTCGGCATAGCCCTTTCGACGGTCGGTCTTGCTCGAATCTCCAACGGGGCGGCGGTCACGGCGCATCGTGGCCCTCATACGAGCCGGCAGGGCGACAGAATGGTGCAATGAGACGGCGCGACTTCCTCGGCCATATGGGCGCGGGCGCGATGGTCATGCCGACGCGCGCCGCCGTCGCCGTCACGAACGTAGGATCGCCTCCGCCGTTTCGGCTGCTCTATTCGAACGACCTGACCAATGTCTTCAATTGCGCCAGCCCGTTCCATGAGCTCGGGGAAACCTATCGACCGTCGATGCTGGAGGCATCCGTGGATGAAGCCTCGGCTGCGGACGCCCAACTGCTGCAGCCCGGAGTCGGCTGGACGGCGTGGTGGCAGAGCAAGGTCGATCCCCCGAGCGCCCACGCCGAATGGTTCCATGCCCAGACCGGGCTCGAGCCGCCGGACTGGCTCAAATATCTCGTCGCGGGCGGGGATTTCGTCTCGACCTTCGTGGCGCGCTGCCGCCGCAGGGGCGTGGCGCCGTTCGTCTCGCTCCGGATGAACGATCACCATCACCTGCTGCAGAAGCCGGGCTGGGACCTCGCCCTGGTTTCGCGCTTCTATGCGGAGCATCCGGGATACAGAGTCGGGGCCGGCCAGCCGACAGGCCGGCCGTCAGATGGTCGGACGGCGGCGCTGGACTGGTCGTTCCCGATCGTGCGCGAGCAGAAGATGCGCCTGATCCGCGAACTTGCCGAGACCTACGATATCGACGGGCTGGAACTCGATTTCATGCGCTACCCAAGCTACTTCGACGTGGCGAGGACCGGCTCGGACGAGCGGGTCGCGATCATGACCGGCTTCGTCAGATCGGTGCGCGACCTTCTCGACCGCACTGCCAAGCCTGCGGGGCATCGCTATCTTTCGGTTCGCATCCCCTCATTTCTCGGCGCCTATGACATGCTTGGACTCGATCCTGCGGCATTGTTCGCCGTAGGCGCCGACATCTTCAATATCTCGTCCAACTTCTATACGGAGCAGCAGACCGATCTCGGCCGGATTCGCGACCGCATCCCTCACGCCTCGCTGTACCTCGAGATGTGCCAGACGACGATGCTCGGACCGAAGCTTGAGAACGGCGAGTCGAAGGCGTTGCGCACGACGGACGAGCAGTATTACACGGGCGCTCACTTGGCCTATCGCCGCGGCGCAGCCGGCATCAGTCTGTTCAATTTTGCCTATTACCGCCGTTTCGGCCATGACGGCCCGGAGCTGGGCCCGTTCAACGAGCCGCCGTTCCACGTCCTGCCACACTTGAAGGATCCGACGTGGCTGAGCCGGCAGGCGCAGTGGTACGTGCTCGCACCGTCCTATGCGCCGATGGGGGCCAAGCAGGCGCTGCCTGAACCCATGCCGCCCGCCGCCGCGGACGGATTTCGGCTGGACATGGCGCTTCCGGACCGCAAGCTGACGAGCGGCCTGGTTCGGCTCCGCGCCACCGAGGCGGCTGGCGACGGTTGGGCCGTCGACGTCAACGGCGCGGCGGCGGCGCCGTCCCGGGCCGTGCTCAAGCCGCTCGCTCATCCTTATGACGCATTCCTCGGCACAGCGGAGGAATATGCCTGCTTCACCTTCCCACCCGACCGGTTGCACGATGGCGTCAACGAATTCCGGGTCCGGCACGCCGATGGTGCGGAACGTACGATCGAGTATCTGGATGTCGTGCTGACATGAGGTCGAAACCGTGGCGGTGCGGGATCGCCGAGCTCACTTTGCGATCCTCGCGGATCGACCTCCACGTCCCGACGAGACGGCGAAATCGATGAACCGCGTAGTATTGCTGGCCACCGCGCGGACGGGGTCTAACTTGCTGGTCGATACGTTGAACAAGCATCCGGCCTTGTATTTCCATGGCGAGCTGTTTCACCGGGCACGGGTCAACGGCTTCCGGGCGTATAAGGCCGTCGAAGCTCTTGGGGTTGACCCGACCGAACTCCGCGATCGTGACCACCTGCGGTTCCTCGACCTCGTCTTCGAGTATTCTGTCGGCGTCGGCAGGGTTGCCGCAGGGTTCAAGCTGTTCCTCAACCATTCGAACGTCGTGCTCAAGCATGTCATCGAGAATGACGCTTATCGCCTGATCGTGCTCGAGCGACAGAATTTTCTCGCGTCCTATTCTTCGATGCTGATCGGGCAAGCGACCGGCATCTGGCACTCTCGCGATGGCGAGGTCGAAACCACACCACCCATCACGTTCGACCCGGCGGCCTTTGAAAACTACCGTCGCTCCATCGAATCCTCTTACGCCACGTTGCGGCAACGCGTGGTCGGCCGACCCAATGTATTCGACATCGAGTACCGGCAGCTCAGCAATCCGCCCGTTGTTTCGCGACTGGTCGAATTCCTGGGGGCCGAAGGCGGGGCGTCGCTCTCGCCCGAGCTTCGCAAGCAGAACTCCAGCGATATCGTCGGACGGTTCGACAATCCCGCCGAAGTCCTGGCCTATCTCGAGCGCGAGGGCCTGCTGTCGTGGAAGGAAGAGTGACACAT
>Ga0209579_10001488_pt1 | contig 19301 bp, 23 predicted proteins | sample Coa_R1_2_FD_187152 | JGI IMG/M metagenome (GOLD analysis project Ga0209579, IMG submission 187152) | Surface soil microbial communities from Centralia Pennsylvania, which are recovering from an underground coalmine fire - Coalmine... | ecosystem: Environmental > Terrestrial > Soil >... | reverse complement strand
CACACATCTGCAGCGGTGGAAATGACGGCGATAAAGCCGCCTTGGAAAACGCTTCGCGTTTACCACATTTCCCCCGCACTGCGACTGCTGGCAGGAATCTGACTTACGCTCCGGCCCCAAGCCCCTTGCTGGAGACCATCACTTGAGTTACATTAACCGCAATCGTGCCCGCCAAACGGGCACTAACCGAACCACGCAGGCCGGAAATTCCAACCTCGCGCGGCAGAGTTTTCCGGGGCGGGTCATGAATCGAGAAACTCCAGCTGTAAATGGCTGAGAAAAACGGGGCAGGTCACACAGTGGAGGAAAGTCATGAATACGAATTGCACTGTGTTGGAGACAGCGGAAGAAGCCGTCCACCCGGTTTATCTACCTTTCACCACTTCGCAGCTGAGGCAACACTTCGCGCCCGTAGCTCGGCGCTCGAGTGAGGAATTGGAGCGCCACATTCAGTACTTCACTGAGAGTGCAAGCCGATACACCGAATTCCGCAACCAGTACCCGAGTAGACATGGTAGGGCTCTCAAGCTTCTGAAGTTCCCCTGTCAGACGGAAAAGGATGAGCGATTCTGGGCGGCTTCTTGTTGGCTTACTATCTTTTACGATCCCAACCGAGTCGAGATTCTGAGCACTCTCATGAAAGACAGCTTTGGAGAACAGTGCCAGATTCCTGGAATTAAGGACTGGCAAGAATGTTTTTGTGGCGAGTTGCATTTGTACTTTGAAGCTCAGCTCCCGTCACCGCGGAGCTATAAGGAATGGCTTTCGAAAAACATGAAGCAGCGGAATCTCATACCGTATGTGATTGAAGCTGCATCACGTCAAGACGATGATTACGAGGGTCCGACACATGTAGATGCGATACTGCTGAACGCCGACAACGGGTTCGCGATATTGATCGAAGCGAAGGTTGCCTCTGACATATCGTGCGGCGTGAGCTTTGACCTAATGAGGAATCAATTGGCTCGTACGGTTGATGTTTCACTCGAATCGAATCCAAAGCTGCCTTACCCTCTGTCGAGCCGCCGAGCCGATCGGACATTGATACTGCTCCAGACCCCCGAAATGTTCAGAAATGGACCGCATTCTCGGCTGTATGGTTGGCTTATGAATGCCTACCGGTTGGACTCCGCCGCTCTTCATCGCGATTTACCTCATCGGCAGAGTTCTGGCATTCGGGAGGCGTCTAAGCGATTGGGATGGTTGACCTGGGAGGATTGTTGTAGGGTGCTGCCATCCTCATGCAAGTGGTTGAGTTCGAAGATCTGAAACTAGGCGAGATTTGTGCTGATCGCGGAGATTCACGGAAAGCGCTTCCCGGAGGCAGAGAGCCAGGAGGATTGGCTTACGTCCGCAGTGTTTGGGCATCTTCGACACGTTGCCCCTGGAGCTTTCTGGGCTGATCTACTTGATCGAGCTCGTACCGTAGGGACAGGAGTTTCCCTCGATTCCCGAATTCGCGCAGACGGCATTCGTCTCAATCAGTATTCAAAATTGGATATTCATTTTTGGAAGTATTGGGAGAAGTACGGCGAACCCGATCTTATTCTGTGCTTTTCGGGCGGCGCCCAATCGCCCTTGCTAATTGTCGTTGAAGTGAAACTCGACTCGGGGAAGAGCGGCACTGGCGAAGACGATCAGTTGAAGCGTTACCTTCAACTGCTCGATGACCCGTATGCTCTTCGCTCCCAATTTCCAGAAAGTAACCACCGTTACCTGATTTACCTGACCAGAACATTTTCCAAATTGGAACTCGAGGACAGCATCCGAGTCTCTTTGAGCGCTGGGATCAGCGACGCTCGAGACAGGATGTTCGGGCTCCAATGGCAGGATGTTCTAGAAAGCTCCTCTGCCAAATCCGCTGGCGAGCCGCTGCTAGATGAGGTGGCGCAGTTTCTGAAGATCAGGGGATTCGAGGCGTTCCAAGGCTTTCGATTGCCGCCCGCGGACCTGAAGCATACATCGGGTACTTTTTACGGGACTAGCTATTTCGTACGGTCGCCGGCTGAGCTCGATGTTCTGAGATTGAACGGAGGCAAGTTCTATGGGAACTGAAACCGGCAAACAGGTGGGCTTAGCGATTCAGGCTGTGTTGGGCATGCAAGCAGATTGCATCCGGCTCTTCCGCGATCTGGATAAAGCTTTGAACGAACTTCGGCCGATTTCAGGGAACACCGTGACTGCTGGGAATAGCGCCTCTATCAATGCAACGCAGCTTTACCTCCCGAAACTATTGTTTCGGCGCTACGCACGACCTGGGGCCGACCACATGGTTCTCGGTGTAAGCGTCTGGATGCACAATTATCCGGAGCGCTCATTCGACGAGCCGATTTTCATTGTAGGCAATGTGCAATATACTCCGGAAGCGCCGGACAGCAACGAAGATTCTTGGCGTCCGTGGGATCCTTTGGCGGCATTTTGGGACTGGAGTGCTGAGAGAACCTTTGGTCAGGGTTTGAATGTCGCACCGAAAAGAAGCTCAATAGAGAAAATCGTCGTAGCGGCGGAGCCCTTGTATTCGATTGATTGTCTCGAAGCCGCACTCAGAGTGATTGATACCGTGGGGCGTCCATAGAAACTTCATCACGGTTATTGCCTTGTAGTCGAAAAATGTAGCTTGCGAAGCCCCCAAAGTACGATGGCCCCACAGCGTTCAACAAAGGTGTCGCAATCTATTCAATAAAATGGGTTAAAAACAAACAATTGCAACAGATTTCAAAAGGCGATCAAACGGGTTCGGGACCAGGTTCTCTACCCTAAGCTCCTCCTTTAGAATCAGCGAGTTGCAGCAGCGAGTTTGTGAAATCTGGGGTTCTGTGGGGATCTTTAAGACTCAATTTCGACTACAGTTAGAGATTTCTCGACCTCGCCCAGCACAGAACTTCCTCGGGGTCTGATGATCATCATGATTCCCCTGTACCAGTTCGCCACGATCAAATGCACGACGCCACTTGAACACCTGGTTCGCGTTCACACCATGGGCCTGCGCTACTTGGGCTACGCTGGCGCCAGGCCTCTGCGTCAACTGCACAATCTGAAGCTTCTCTGAAATCGATCGAAAGCGGCGAACACGACGATCCGTACTCAACCCTACTGTGTCAGACATGAGCCGATCTTCGGCTCTCCACAACCACTCTCGCTAGTAGGTACTCGGCGTACGCTTACGTCTTTCCCGAGCTAGCCCCCGCTCGAGGATGAGTCCGGGACTATCCCCAAAAGCAGTTCTGCGCTTCGGCCGATGTAGAGCCTCAAAAGGCTACTTGCGTTGAAGAACACCGAACGCCACGTCAAAAGGCGGGTCTACGCGGTAAACGATTGAAGGATATGCGGCGTCCATAAGATATCGCTGGCCACAGATTATAAATTCTCGATCCGAGCCCAGCAACGTGCGCCCCTCTACGGTCGGATGCAAAATCACGGTTCCGCTCGCGATAGACATCAGCGGAGCCCCCATATCAATAGGATATGCGAATCTGATGAATGAAAGAGCCTTAGCCAGTTGCATGCCGGAAAGATGGAAAGTGTAACCGTGAGCATGAACGACTTCAAGTGTCTCGATGTGGTTAGCGCCAAGTTCCACCACGTGTTGGCCGTTGAGAAGCCTTAAACGTGCGCTAGGCGGATCCGACCACGGGGGGTAATTCGGCGTGGGTGGGACCTCGATCGGCTGCGGAAGCGGCTGTCCGGGAATGACCACCTGCATCACGGAGCCTGGCTCGTACATCGTTACTTGGCCAGTGCAGGCGACCATACCAGTCGGCGCCCTAGCGACGACACCGGTCAGTTTCGAAATTGAATCGAGAAGTCGCAGCCCCCAACTGCTTGCCCCGGTTTCGCAAGCAAAGAGAGTCACCATGGTCGCCTGACCGCGTAACCCAGCGATATCATCCTTCCAATGGTTCCAGAAAACATACTCGGCGATAAGCTGATCGTCAGTCGGATGGACACCTCCTCCACAAGCGATTGCACCCACCTGCCCATGCCCAGCGATGATGCACTCGACGTGCTTCCCCCTCGAACAATTGACTAAATTCATGATTGCCTCGTGCGGAGTCGAGTTCGCCGCAGAGCCGGAAAAGTAGATTCGGTCACCTTCCAAAGCCCCTTTATCATCGTAGCCAGGCGCGTGAGGCGCCCGATCTATCGTCACACACCTGGGGATGCTGAGGGCATTCACGATCGGAGTGGCCATAAGATCCAAAATCAAGACACTTTCTTGATTGTGATCCTATTCGGCTGACCTGACCCGCTTGCATCGCAAGCTAGGGCGGCCCAGTAGGGTTGGTTGGTGTTGGATGGTTGCCACCCCGGGGGCATTACAAATTGGGTGCTATTTGCAACATATGCAACATATGCAACATCTAGTATCGAACCCACTGGAAGGTTATCGTATCGGACCAAGTCCATTGTGTTGCAAAGTATCTGGGCGGGCGTGCCGCATTTCGTGGGGTCGAAATGAAGTTGCTCAATCAACCATCCCGGAGGGACCGCGCTGGGGTAACACAATCCGTATAGATGAAGGGGGTGTATGGGCTTACTAATCTCGGCACTTTCGCGTCGCATTGCGGCGCTTTCCTTGATTTCTTCTTGCACAACGTATTGCAGAAGTAGCGTAAAGAGCTGGTCAGGAATTTCGCGGTACGTCGCTCGGTAAATATCCATTACGGGCGGGTTGTGCCTCTGCCCAGAGACCAGGAAGAAGGATGCGGCCGGGAGTGAGAGTGCTGATTTGCTCAAATAGAGTGATTGTGCCTTAAGGATCGACTCCTTATTGTTTTCCCACTGCCACTGGATGTTGGCCGCGCAAGCGGTCAGGTTGGGAGTGGTATTGCTTGAAGACATCACCAAGGTCCAAAACCGGACCGGGTCCGCATCTGACGCCCTTCGGTACGCATCAGCGACCGGCGCGTTGTGTTGTTGACCAGAAACGACCCATGACAAGCCAGTATCCCTTGTGAACGCTTGTATTAATACGGCTGGAAAAGGCGGGGACAGGAAAAATGGGGCCTCTTGATGCGTCAGCCCAACTTCCTCTGCGGCCATACAGAACGCCCCAAGATAGGCTGAAGCTCGATTGTTCTCCCACTGCCAAGCGAGGTTTGTTCGCATGTCTCCATCGTCCTGCCAATTTGCCATTCTGTTATTCCTCCTTTGACAAACCCAAGCGAGGCACACCAGCCCCGAAATGACTTCATGCTTATCCAAAAGGGGGGCCGGGAGTTTCGAGAAGGGAAATCGATTCTGCGGGTACATTTAGCACGTGCGAGGTCTAGCTAGCAAGCTATCATTCGAATAATTCGTTGGTCATGCACTCTTAACGAGGGAGGGGAGATTTCCCCGGGGATCATCCCCGATCATTATCGTCCCTGACCATGCCTTGACTTCTTCCGCAGGGAATCTCGTGTGTGGTCGAATCTGTAGCTGCGAATGCATCCAAGACCAACAAAGATCAACAGTGATTGCCGTGCCATCGGTAAGTCATTCCATCAAAATCACTTAGGATCGCGCGATTTCAACAGACTTCAATAAACGGCGAGAACTGGTTCGGGACCAGGGGGTCGGAGGTTCAAATCCTCTCTCCCCGACCATTAGTTAATCCCATTAGGCTGAAACGTTAAGCCGCAACATCTACGGGCCGCAAAACACCCTCAGAATTGGGACCATTGGGACCATCCGCAAAAAGCAGGGCGGATTCGGACGCGATTTTTTGCCGGTATGCATCGTCGAAATGGGTGTATCGTTCCGTGACCCGATACGAACTATGCCCGACCCATTCCTCTTGCAATTTCTGTGGCACTCCGTTTGCGGCGAGAACAGAAACCCGACCGTGACGAAATGCATGTGGTCCGGCTTTCGAAATCCTCAATTCCTTGAGAGTTCCGTACAGATTGCGATTCACATTTCGTCGGCCAAGCGGTGTCCCATTCCGCGTGCAGAAAAGTCGCCCGCTTGTCCGTTTGCCGATGTGAACTCTCAACATTTCCGCCAGTAGCGGATCAATGCTCGCGATCCGATACCCGCGCCTTGTTTTCGGAGTGATTTCCCGGCCTTTCCAATCTGACCGGCGAATGATCACGCTTCCGGATTTCAGGTCCACATCTTCGACATGAAGCCCGATCGCCTCACTGACGCGCATACCCGTCCCAGCCAATGTTGCCCATAGGACTTTCCATTGTCCCTTCGCAGCATTGACAACTTGCCGCATCTCATCACAGGTTAAGTATCGTTGTTCTTTGATCGGAACCTCCGGAAAGCGAAGCTCCCAGCCACTGCAATGCTTCTTTCCAAGCACCTGTGTGAGAAGTCCCACGATGTTGCGAACGGATTTCGGGCTGAGTAGCCTTTTCACTTGCTCCCCGTCCTTACAGTTCCGTGTGTAGAGTGTTCGGGCCAGAATCGCAATGAATTCTTGCACACGATCCTCTGTAATCGCAGTCATCGATAGAGCGCCAAAGTGAGGGAGCAAATACCTGTCAATCTGATCCCCCATGTTCTCTTGGCACGATGGTTTGAAAAGCGATAGTTTGTTTTCTCTCCACCATTCAGCCACGGATGCAAACGTTCTTGCATTTTTTTCAACTCGAACAAGGTGGTCATCTGCGTTCAATCCCATTTGTTCAAGCATTGTGCGAAGTTTCCGCTTCGCTTCGGTTTTGGTCATTTCCTTTACGGGACCCAATGGCACCGAAGCCCTACGCCTCTCGTTCTGACCGGCAACGTCAGCGTAATAGCGACCGTGCCACATTTGTCCCTTGCGGACAACTGTGCCACTCTGACCGGATCGAAAAGACATGCTTTTCCGTTTCCGATTCGGTGTCGGTTCTTCGAGTTTAGCACCCGATGCGGTTGCACTCGGACAGCTTTGATTTTTTGGGGAAAGCTCAAAATTTTCTAGAGACGAACAACTTGCATTTTCACGCACTAACTACCTATGAATAAGTTCCGATCCGGGTGTCACGGGGCTTTTGCGAGACGCAGCCAAATCGTGCTCTGCCTCCGCATTTTCCAACTCTAGCACGGGTTTTTAGCGAACGTTCCGGGCGCCCAAATCTGTGCCTTTGAATTTCCACGAAGGCCAACTTTGTCGCTTCTATTCTTGCTGTTGTGATCGCCATGACTTGTTCGATTCGCACGGGCATTTGCGTTTTCCCCGCAGTGTGATTGGACATGTCGCAGGCTGCTTTGATCTCGTGATATATCGTGAGCTATGACTGTCACGAATGCTCGTAACTCTAGTGCAATCAGCAACATTTAGGAATCAAGTCAATTTCGAAACACTTAGAAGAGAGATATCTTGATCACTCCGGTTAGCGGGACGCGCTTGACCTGCCGCGTGGTTAGACTCACCCGGAGCAAATGTCCACAAAGGGGCAGATGACACCAAACTCTGGAAGCCAGAACCATTCGTTCCATTCGAACCGGATGGCTGCCTGAGGAGATTGGACGAACGCTTCTCGGGTCTTTCAGAGAATTCGCATGCGGAAGATGGTGTGGAGGGGCTTTAGAGTTCAGAGACCCCTCAAGAGATCGGACATCTTCGAATTCAGACCTCTGGCGATCACCTGCAAAGTAATTACTCCAAGGTCCCTCTTGCCCTGTTCGATGTCCGAGAGGTGTGTGCGGCCCATGTCTAGATTGACGGCCATGTCAACCTGAGTCCACCCCCTGAGTCTGCGGAGCTTCCGAATCCGCTGACCGAGTTCGACAAGCGTTCGATTCCTCTGGCTGGACACCCTTTTATGGTGTCGGTAATATCAGACATCCGCGTCTGACATGTCAGACATTCACAGGGGGCTTCTAAAATGCGTTGTGGGTCGTGTGACGAAAACATCGCAGATGCTTCCTTTAGTTATTGTCCGCGCTGCGGAGTAAAGATCAACGCTCAGCCTGAACCCACGGAAGCTCAGAACCAAGCCAGGGCCCCGCAGGCTCAACCCCTAGCGAAGATTCTTGCTGGCACATGGGTGCTTGGAGCGTTTTCAGCGATAAGTTTTCTAGTTTCGGTTGTCCATGGGTTGATTCCAATCTATCTGATGGAATCGGCAGCATGGGCCGGTGTTGCGTGGTTTTGGCAGAAGAAGACGCATTCTGAAACGGCAAACATAATAGTGATTGTCGCGGGAATAGTGGTCGGCATAGGTGAAGTCGCTCACATAGTACGCCACTGGAACGACAATGAGGTGCGCCCCTCCACGTCAATCACTCTCCCGGTGACTCCATCGGACACTGTTGCAACTGTCACGCAGTCTGTCCCACCCCCGATTGCCTTGGAATCCGCAAGTAAGTCATCAAGCCCAGTTCAAAGCCGAATCAGCAACAGTGCGAATCCCGGTTCCGTGCCATCTGGACGAAATAGCAAGCACTCCATCACCTCGGTTGCTGATGGTGGAAGCGGCGAGAATGAAAGCAGGAATTCCTCTGGCTGGTCTTGCACTCAAGAGCTCAGCGCAGGTGAATCGCGTCCTGTAGTCGCACTTGGCCCCAGTGAACTTGGACAGATGAAGACATCAATGAAGAATGTATCGGGGCAGAGGGGCTTCCTTTTTGCGATACACAATGGAACGATTTTCTGCATTACGTCCACAGAAGTATCCTTCAGATACCGAGATGAGGAATCTGGTGAAGAAAGAAGCCACAAAGAAACTTTTCAGTTCTCCGGAGATGAGCTAGCCCCTGAAAAGGATACAGACCGAGCGGCATGCGAGTTTCGCCCGGAGTCTGAATTCCACGGTGGTCCTTTGGATGATATGTGTCGAACAGGGGTGTTGGAACAATGGGAACTTATCTCAGCATACGGAGTTCCAGCACACAAAGTCCGCTAAAGGCTAATCCACAGAGACACTTGAAGAAGAAGAGATTTGTTTCTGACAATCATAACCGTCATTTGTTCCTAAGAGGGTTTTCGAGATGCTGAAAGAACTGTTGGAGGCAGCGTTGCCTGGGAGGTGGACCGTGATTAAGCGGCGTGTAAGAACGAACGTTTATCCACCACACAAGCCGGGCTATGAACTGCATCCCCCGCAGGGCTACCGATTCCGCGAAGGAGCGGAAGAACCGGGTCGATACTGGGGACCGCACTCCCTTCACTTACCAGACATTGAGACGGTCAAGCAATTGGCCGCAAATATCGGCTTGGCAGTCGAGCGGTGTCCTCTGGATTGCGAATGTCGGAAACCCATCGCGTCGATTGACGGGCCGTGTTGTCTCTGAGCGTTCCGAAAAATGGAGAGAGTCATCATCAATCACAATCTGAGTTTTGCTAGGAAGTCCAATGCCTTCCGCCGACCAGGTTCACTTTGCCGCTACTAAGGCATTTGAATCGATCTTCGCTTACGCTCCTATCTCGTCACTGGCCTATCGTCTGCGCCGATAGGAACTATGGCGAGTAACTTACGGAATTTGATTCTCCCTCGCTGCGCTGGCGAGTGAAGCGTTCCGGAGCTTCGCTCGACAGAAAGGGAAAGTCGTTTCAATGGTTCGCGGTTCATAGTTCCATGAGCCCGAAATCTGAGGGCGAATGGCGTGGAGACCAAGCGGCCTTAGCCGCGACTTCGATATTGGAATGGAAGTGGGTGGCTGCTGTACCCCGGACAAAAGGGGTACAACAACTAGTTACTCACCTATGGGGTATGCATTAGAACCTGCATAAACGTTGGAGTTTGCAAAGGGTGGGTTGTGATCGTGAGGTGGACTGTGTACACCAAACAAATAGCGTACAGGGTACACCCGATTTTCACCTTCCCATAGTCAGTCTCAAAGAACTACGGGAGGGGCGTCCTCTGCGGCGTCGGGTTCAGCCCCGGGCAAAAACACGGCGTTGACATAATAATTCACGCCCTTCTGTACAAGTCTGTTAATTTCGCTTCTGGCTGCCCACTGGCGAAATTTCTTGAAGGTGTTTTCGCCATAAACCCAACTCGCCCCTAGCGTCTCATATTTTACTGCCTGACCCGGTTTGAAGTGTCTTATTGTTATCTCCCAAAGTTCCCGATAAGCGTCTGTTTCGCCGGGAAGCCGCTCCGCTCCGTTGGCTGCGCCCACTGTTCCCGGTTCTGGGACTCTTTGAAAAATATCGCCATCGGCCCAATCAAAATAAAACTTCTCTGCCTTGTTTTTTCGCAACAACACGTCAAAGACGCGGACGGAAGCATCGTCGGCCCGATTATGCTTGTTGATGATCACAACCGTATCCGACATACGCCCCGTGATCGTACTACCGTAGAGGTTGTCCCGCCCTACATACACATCTTGGCCCTTGACCTTCGGGCTTCCGAGAGTTCCGATAATGGCGACACCCTGTTTCTTGGCGACACTCTGTAATTGGCGCAACGCTAGTTCTGTTTTGTCGGGGTCTATCATTTTGGATGGGACCCACAGGTCCAGTCCCTCAACTGCAACGACGCGGACTTCCGGATGCAACCGTGAGTACTTGTCGATCACGTCTGCTGCCGGGGTGTTCTTTTCTGCCTCGGTTAGCTCCAGAAAATGCGCAGAGAACTCCGCGAATTCTGGGGGGAACTTGCTCTCGAAGTCTTTGTACTCTGCACTCAAACCAAACTGCTGCATCCACGTCTCACCTGCATCCTCAAGACTTCTGTCGCGGAGCAGCACGAGATACTCGCATTGCGTTGTTTTGTGGCCCAGAAAGTTTCTGCCGTTGCGAACGTCATCAAGTAGTTGATATATCCAGTAGCTTTTCCCAGAGCCGCTCAAACCGGCTAGCATGGAGATTTTGCCGAAGCCGAACCATCCCTTGCCCGGTCCGACTTTCAACCCATGAACAACAGCACCCGTAGCGCGTTCCGGTGCTGGTGTGACTAAACTGCGCTGGCACCGTCCGCATATCTGCTCTGCTAGAGGATGACCTTCCGGCGTTGTAACGGATGTGCTAGTCATTCCGGATCGACCTCGCCATACGTCTGCGACTGGTTTTCATTCTCATACCACCGGAACAATCGGTCTGTCTCTCGCCCTTCCGGGCTTTTTAAAATGTCATCGTCGGTGGACTCGCCGATGGTTTGTTTCGGTTTGAGAAACTGTATTTGATTGATGCGGAAGTCAACGCGGAAGCCTGGCTTTGGAGGATGAGCCGTCATTGCCCCTCCTCGGTCGTAGCTTTGGAGATTGGGGCTACAGGTTCATTTGTCTCAGTCTGCGTATTCACTGAACCGGCGAGGCCGTTTGCGAGACCCTCAAATTCGATAGGTGTGAGCATATATATATATTTCCTTCCATAAGTTGGTTATCAATAACTTTGTTTTAGTCAGTTTCAGACGTGCGAGTCTGAAGGTAGTTCCGCAGCCCCTAACGACCAGGACCTCCCGCCTCCGGGCTCGGGAAATTTCCGGAATCCGGAATCCCAAGGCAAGCCCGTTGAGCATTGAGAATCAGAAAGTCCGATTCTTCGATATAGGGCTTTGTCGGATTTGCTCGGGGTTGCTTTCAGGTTGGAAAGTCTAACATGGCCGAGTTATGACCTGCTTATATCTTATAAGTCCGATGATAGCACGGATCGGGCTTGTGTGAGGCCGCAGCAACTCCCCGAGGTTATCGATTGCGACGAGGAGCATCACTTGAACGCATTATCGCGCAAGGCTGCGTCCGGTCAGGTAGGACGGGGGGCCGACGGTTGGGTGTTGGGGGCTTCCACGGTGCCTGGGCCATTCGAAAACGGGACCCGCTAGATTTCACCGATTTCGCAGCCCCTAACGACCAGGACCTTCCGCCTCCGGGCTCGGGAAATTTCCGGAATCCGGAATCCCAAGGCAAGCTCCGTCCAGGCAGGTAACCGCAGGCAGGGGTATCGAATCGACGCTCCGAAAAAAAATTTTACAGTGACGTTATAGGAGGGACGTAATACGTAAGAGAGGCATCATTTAAGATCATCTTGGGGATAAGTGATTGATCGTAAATATGTTAAATGAGGAGACCGGCCTCGCAAAAGCCCCGGTGAGCCCATTCAACTCCCGAGTCGGCGCGCAATTTGACGACGGGAGGTCCCTGTGTTACGTTTCTAACAACGTCCGTTGTTTGTTATGTCCCATTAAGAGGAGCGAAAGTAAATGGCCACAAGTGGTTTTGTTAGCTATCTCAGGGTCTCAACTCAGAGGCAGGGTAGGAGCGGTCTTGGTCTGGAAGCTCAGAGAGAAGCCGTCAACGGCTACCTCAATGGCGAGAACCGGAAGCTCATACAGGAATTTGTGGAAATCGAATCAGGTAAGAACATCGATCGACCCGCGCTTGCCAAGGCTCTCGCATTGTGCCGAATTCACCGAGCTACGTTGCTTGTTGCGAAGCTTGACCGGCTTGCGCGCAACGTCGCATTTATTTCGACCCTGATGGAGTCTGGAGCGAAATTCGTTGCTGTCGATCTTCCGCAGGCAAACGAACTCACAGTTCACATCATGGCGGCAATGGCTGAATATGAAGCAAAAGCCATATCTGCTCGTACAAAGGCCGCTCTCGCGGCTGCAAAGGCCCGTGGAACGCGACTTGGAGGACTTCGATGGAATTTGTCGGCAGTATCCAGCAAAGGCCGCGAAGCGGCTCTGAAGGTCCGCAAACAAGCGTCAAGACGGTACGCTCAAGATGTGCTCCCGGTCATCAAGGAAAAGCAGTGGCGCGGTGCCGCTTCGTTGCGCCAGATCGCGGAGGCATTGAATGCGGACGGCACCCCGGCCCCGCGAGGAGGAGCGTGGTCCGCTGTTCAAGTACAGCGAATTTTGAAACGAACATAATTCACGTTTCATGGGGCACTGCCATGCCGCAGCATTTCGATTGCGGCTTGCGGTTATACTTCGTGGCAGCATGGCAAAAGACAAGCCAGTCTACGAATACGAGCCGTGGGGTCAGTATCTTCTGAGGCTTTTCAAAAACATTGGTTTGTATGCTGCCCTCTGTGTAGTCGTTGGAATCTTCGCCGTCATATACGAGCAGCTTGACGTGAACGGACACATTCCGCACGACCGAACACTGGACCTCTACATGAGCAACGATTGGCTGGCGGGTGAGAATCGCATTTGTTGGCTGACGCTACAGTATGACCGAAATGGTGAGCCCACGGGTCAATTGGACAGTCTCCAATGTCCGGTTCCCCAAGAGAAGATTGAACCGCACAATGTCACGGTGACATTTAAGGGTGATCTTGAAACGAAGGACTTTGACGGCAACAAACATACGATAGCTGATCAATGGAAATGCACGCGAAACAGTGACGGGTTCACCTGTGTACCGATGACTTATCCCATCAAGAACTGACGGTTTCTTTTGATGGGTCTCAGGGACTAAACTACTTCCGTATACGCTTCGAATAAGTGAAGACGATAGCGGAGTACCTGACTATCACGGACGGCAAATCACCGGAGCAAGTCCGGAGATGGTACTCCCGTTTGCCCGACGAAGAGAAGCTTCAGTTGGAAATCGCATTCGCCTACATCGCTGATGAACATCAGCCCCACCCATTCTTTCACTCGCATCGGTTGCCCAGCCTTGATTATTACGACCGTAGCGGCGGCGGTGGGCTCCTTTGTCGCTGGTCACGCGATGAGGTCCACCACGTTGCCGGAAAGAACGAGTGAAATGCTCCGGTTCTTTCAGGCTGACCCGATCGCTGTATGGGGGTCTCGTCGTTGCGCAGTTTCAGAAGCAGACTCAACATTTGGACGGCTTTATGAACTTGGGACTAATTGGGACTAACCAATGGTGCCATTAAGAGCGGATGATGGCCTGTAACCGACATCGAATCAGTAAATTTCCGCTCTTGACCCCAGCGTTCGGGACCAGGGATTGATCACGCACATTCTGATCTGCGCCACTCCATGACAGTTTCTAGCCAGGTACCGAGTCGCCGACGATACGTTCGAAATCGCTGCGCCCTGCTCTTAAACCCACGTGTGCAATATTGGCCAAAGCGGTTGTCCTCTTTGTGGTGGAATGTACGGTACATGAATCGAGATTTAGCACTAAAAATCGTGTTGGCACTGGTGGGAATCCTCTTTGGGGTCTTGGCTTACCCCTTGGCGATCTTTATGCGACGAGACCCTGCGACGTCGATGATGTTTAGCCTTTATGTCACGCTCGGGGTATTCCTGCTTCTGGCAATCCGCAACCCGTCGGCGAGTCGCAGCCTGATCGCCTTCACTGCATGGTCCAGTTTCGCTCACGCCGCAATTATGGGCACTCAGGCATGCCGCAACATGGTCGCACGTGGAGAACTGATAGGTGTGGCCGTTCTAGTGGCCATCGGCGTTGCGTTGATCGCGCTCGCGCCAGCGAAGCAGTCTCCCCGGCCTGCCTCGTGAGGTAGTGTTCATCAACCATATCGACGGGGCGTCGCGGTTTCCAAAAGCGGTCCGCTTGCTTGTCGGCTGACTGTCGCTCCTGACCGCCAAGTGGGACCTTTTCCGGATTTTCGCTTCAGAGCGACAGTCGCCGACCATACAGCCGGAACTACTGAGCGACCGTTTCTGTGAGCGATCGCACCCAAGTCCCTGGGGGCACCGTGGCCTCAAGACTTCCCAGCGTGGTCGCCATATTCCCAGTTGTAGGGCTCACCGATGTCGCCGAGTATAACTCGCACCAACTCGGCGAAGCCCGCTTCCGAACGAACATCGTTCGAAAGGATCAACACGCAGCGCTGACTGGCCTCGATGCAGATCAGAGTATTGGCAGTCTGTCCATCGTGGCCGCCCTTAAAGAAGCCGTGGCCCTGCGGACCGTCAAATACAATGGCACCCAGCCCCGAAGCCAGGTCCTTGGGCGTTCACTCAGAGGCAATCACTTCCTTCTGTTCTTCATTTTCGAGGTCGCCGAGCCGGATAAACGCAAGAGAGACATCCACGCTTGGGGCCTGCCTGCAACACGTCCTCGACAAGTGCAAGCATCGCGTCCTAGTCGAATTCTTCATTTCGCAGATAAGCATCTCCCAGGGGTAAATCTCCCGTCGGCCCTCGGCCGCAGCAGAGTCAGCGTCGATGCCCTCGTACGGGTGGTTGCGCGCATCGAGAGGATCACGGGTGCGGGCCGCACGGAGCGGGTGCACTTGCAACACGATCCGCTCCAGTCCGGGGCTTGTTGAAACATTCGCGAGAGTCGACGAGCTGGATTACTCTGGCCTTCGTGGAGAAGCTTCCCGTGGAGCTGGATGCTTGCTCTGCAGTTGTTGCTGTTGCTGTGTATGCTTCTGTTCCAGCTTCTGTGTCTGTTGCTGGTGGCGCTGTTCCGTCTGCTGTTGTACCTGTGGCTTCGCGGTTTGCTTCGCAGCCTGCTGATCCTCTTTCTCCTGCTGCTGTTGAAGCTTCTGGTGTTCCTTGTTCTGCTGGTCCACCAGTTTCTGTTGCTGCTTCTGGTATTTCTGGTCAGCCTTGGCGTTTCCTGAACTGGGAGCGTTTTCGACCTGGTGCGGTTGCAAATCGCGCGCGTGGGTAGGATTGTTATTTCGAGGCGCCGATGCGTTCCCTCCAGCGGGTCTTTCAGCATTAGGCGTCTCGACCGGACGGCTGCCTCCCGCAACTGGCGCACTGCCGCGGGCGGGAGCCGGGCGATAAGGAGCACCCTCCGCCTTTGCTGGTACAGCGCCTCCGCCACTGAATTCACCGGGACGACTGGTTGCAGCCACCGGCGGTTTGCCCTGGTTGGCTTCCGCCCGCATTTGCGGATTGGAACGCGCCGCCTGTACATGCTGGGTCTGTGCAGCCACCGGCGGAATGTGCCGCTGCTGCTCCGCCGCCTGATCGCGGGCCGTGGGTCGCGCCGAGATTCCGCCTTCGCCCCCGTTGAAGCTCACTCGATTCTCGGTGACATTGTTGACGACCGTCTTGTCGATGTACACATTGTGGATACTTCTCTCATCGACGTGCATAACAGCGGTGTTGTAGAAGAAATGGCCGCCGTCCCAACGACCGCCATAGAAGCCATCGCCAAAATAGCCAAAACCGTAGTTGATGCCGCCGTAGAATCCGACCTCGGTGCCCCAATAGCCTTCATGGAAGAGAAAACCTCCGCCCTCCCATCCCCACCATCCAGGTGTCCAGAGATATCCGGGTTCGGGGGCTTCCACCCAAGTTCCAGGAACCCAGTAATAGCCGTCGTCCGGATCGTAGGCCCAGTAACCGGGTGTCCACAGATACCCGTCTCCTGGGCAAATTGGCTGGTCGTATACCGGCAATGCTGGCGGACCGAAGGAGACTGTCACAGAAAGCTGAGCGGAAACTGGTTCAATGAGCGCAAGCGCGAATAGCGCTAGCAGCATCGTGCGGAAAGCGCGTTTCATGCCGATCGTACCTCGATTTTTTCAGGATCAAAAACAAACCGATATGAATTTGAAGACGAGGGAAGCGATGCGGAGTGTATGAAAGTGTCAGAACGCCTGAGCAGCCGGTTACTAAGATGCGGAGGGAGAGGATAGGGTTGCGGCTGTGCAACACTCGGTGCGGATGCTACAACCGGGACCCTGCCACTATTCGTCATTGAACGCGGCATTCCGGGTGCTGGATCCCTGACGGAAGAACAACTCCCGCAGGTTTCCCTCCAATCGCTTGAGACCCTGAAGAACAGGGGACCCCATATCCAGGGGTTGCATAGCTACGTTCCGGAGGACAAGGTGTATTTGCGTTTTATCTTGCCCCGACGAGGAAATCTCTTTGGAGTATTTCCACGAGATCAAGGAACAAGAACCTCCAACTCTTGGAGGTGAAGACCACTATCGAACCCTCGCACGAAGAAGGCGAGCTTGGAAGGTACTATGCGACCGCTTTCACGAACGGCGGCGCCGTGAGTGAGGAGCATCTCGGGGAAGTTGCAGTGAAGCTTTGGCGTTCCACGAGAACTTGAAAGAGCTGCGAGCGCAGTATCAGAAAAAGGCAGGCGAAGCGAGCGTTGATGATCTTCAGCTCATCGAGCTCGATGACTCGCAAGAGGTCCCGGAAGATCTACCGTTCTAGAAGATCAAGGGGCTCCTCTCCCATAAGCACGGCGCAAAAGAGAGGTGGGTAGAAGTACCTATGGAGCGGCCCTCCCCGTTCTAAGCGTTCTCTCTGGTTCCGGTTCCTTTGTCTCCGGCGGGATCATCTTTCGGATCGGTATATGGCGTGTCAGCGACATCGATCGTTCCCAAGGAGTCGTTCGTAAGCTCTCTCCTAACCTCAGCATCGGTAAGCATGGGCCGCCTCGTGTGTTCATTCATTCGATGTGTTCCTTTGGAATCGATTGGACGGCGAACAGACACGACTACGCTGGTCAAAACAGACCACACAGAAGAAAATCGAGAAAATACTCGAAAAAAAAAGCGGCGGCTTTCACCGCCGCCCCGTGGAGGTGGATCATGCAGGTTTAGCGGGTCCCGGTTTTCTCGGTTCCTTGATTCTTCTGATTCTTCTCGTCGCTATGAACGTCTTTCTTCTGCTGGCTAGGCTCTTGGCCCTGCTTCTGGCCCTGGTTGCCCTGTCCGGGCTGAGAGTGCGATCCGGAGCCCGGCTGTTGATTCTGAACATCTTTTGTGTCTTGCGCCATGGTGTACCTACTCCTTACGTCACTAGGATGCGCACCGATCGAACCGAGCATCCCTAATGGCCAACAAATATATGTCCACGCAAAATGATCCAGGACACATCGCTGTGACCGCCTGCCAACGGCCCGTGCTGCATCAACTTCGGAACGCGGGGGGGTGCGATGACGAACGCGCGGAGATCGCGGCAGCGCTCAATGCGCCGATCAACACGATCACGCCGCAGACGCTTGACTGTTGGAATCCGGCCGGCGCTGGTGCAAGATAACCGGGAATAAATACCACGAAGGCATGGGCCGCGAAGTATCCAGTGTTGCCGCCGGCGAGAGAAGAGACAAAGGTAGAAGCAAATCCAGCACAACTTCTGTGAGCGATCTCAAATGCCCCCGACTGGTGTGCGCGACGAACGAAGAGCTTCTTGAGCGTATCGGGGCTAATTCGCCTCAACGCGGCTTAAATATACTCGATACGTAGCAATCCGTACGAAGCCGGGGTTTTCTTCCCGCTCAACAGCGTCCACTTTCCACGTCAGTCCCCGTCGAGAAAGAATATCGCCCTCTGCGAACTTGAGATGACCCTGCAAATCGAAGTCCACCTCATCCGACTGATCACCACCATATTTGTAAACAATATGCTTCACGCTTCACCTGTTCATTTCTCTCGATTGTACGCTACCACTTCCTCAGTTCACCGGCGCTTTCACGAGGAGTACCCTATCTCCGCGTGAGTCTCCTCCCGGGAGCAATCGGCATCGACTTCGCAAATGAGGTGGATTCCATCTTTGCGGGCCGGTTCAAGAATGCCGACCACTTCATCATCGACATGCGTGGAAACCCGGGCGGCGGCATCGCCGGGCTCACCCTGATGAGCTACCTCACTCCCGACGGTGGCCGATTGGATACAGCAAAAGCCGCGACATGGCCCTGAGCAAGGCTTCCTTTCGAATCATTACCGGTCTTCGACAGAGTTCCACGATCAAAGCTTGCACTCCCTGGAATGGCGCTGAAGTTTCTTCTAAGCCCGGAGCGTCGGCGTACCGCTGAGGAGCATGCTCGGCAGTGCGGAGCGAGTGAGGGCATGTGTGCCACCTGGTTCATCAGCCACGTGGCACGCAACGCTACCAGCCCACACAGCGGAACGACGAAGACGCACTGACCCGGGCCATCATCACGCTGGCTGACCGCTATGGCCGGTACGGCTATCGACGCATCACGATCGAACTACAAAAGGCTGGCCGGAACGTAGCGAAGGATCGCACGGAGAGGATCTGGCGCCGCGAAGAGCTGAAGGTTCCCAAAAGCGGAAGCCACGCGGGCGGCTGTGGCTCAACGACGGCTCGTGCGTGCGGCTACGCCCAGAGCACCAGAATCACGTCTGGTCCTACGACTTCGTCAGCAAGTTTACACACGATGGAAGGACGTGCGCATGCTCAACCTCATCGACGAACACACGCGGGAGTGCCTGGCGATTCACGTGCGACGCAGGATCAACAGCAGCAATCTGATCGATGTTCTGGCCGACGCGATGATCGAACATGGCATCCCGGAGTACGTCCGCTCAGACAACGGCCCAGAGTTCGTGGCCAAGCAACTCAACATGTCTGATGTCCTATTCGATACAGGCATATACTCTTTGAAGCCCGGAGCCCGCGAGAAGCTTGCCAAAGTTGCCGGCATCCTGCTTGCCTACCCTGGAATCAACGTCCAGGTTGACGGCTACACGGACAACGTAGGGAGTGACGACATGAATCAGACGCTCTCAGAACATCGCGCTCGATCGGTCCGTGATTACCTCGTAG
>Ga0209579_10001487_pt1 | contig 19309 bp, 18 predicted proteins | sample Coa_R1_2_FD_187152 | JGI IMG/M metagenome (GOLD analysis project Ga0209579, IMG submission 187152) | Surface soil microbial communities from Centralia Pennsylvania, which are recovering from an underground coalmine fire - Coalmine... | ecosystem: Environmental > Terrestrial > Soil >... | reverse complement strand
CGCGTGGGGATCCAGCGGTTTGAGATTGGGCGATGCGCGCGCGTGGAGTCGTTGCCTGTATCAGATATTTTTTGTGTGGATGATGCCGCCGCTGCTGGTGCTGAGCCTTTATCCCGCGCTGACCAGCCAGCCGTTTCACGCGTACCATTGGCCGAAGGCGTGGTGGTTGTACGGTTCAATCGCGCAGGAATTGCTTTTCACGGGATTTATTTATGGCCGCCTGGTGTCGGTGTTCGGAACTCCTCCCCGCGGGATTGTCGGCGCATTCAGCGCGCCGGTGCTGGTGACGGCATTTTTGTATGCGCTGTCGCATTGGCCAAACTTGCAGACCAACGAACACGGCATGACAGCGTCGTACGTAGCGTTTCAATTGCTGTACTCGTTCCTCGGCTTTGCCTGGATGCTTAACATTCGCCGCTGGACGGGCAGTGTCTGGCCGGGCGTGTTGAATCATGTGCTGGTGAATTTTCTGGCGACAATCATTTAGAATGGTTACGTGCCGGCGGTTTCGCGGACGAGCGTTGCGTCGCGCGCGGCACATTTGGCGCGCCAGCCTGCGAGCGTTTCAACGAAGATGGCCAGCGCGCCGAGGCCCAATTGAACGAAGGGCAGTTCGTTGAGACCTGACTGTTGCAAAATCAGCAGTGTCAGTGGTTGGAAGACACAGGCGAAGAGCATTAACGGAAAGAGCGCAATGTAGAGCGTGCGCGCGCCACAAACTGGAACGTGATTGGCGTTGGCGCGATTGTAAGCGGCGAGCACGCAGAGCGGATAAATCAGCGCGCCCAGGACCATGGCCAAGATCACAGCGGCGCCTTTTTCGCGGTTGAAATCCGTGCCGAAAATCAGGATTGGATAGGAGGCGATTCCGAGAACCATGCACAGGAGTTCTCCCAGCGACACGCGGGGAAAGAGCGGCGCATTGGCTTGGCGATGCGTCGATGGCTGAGGATGCTTCATTTGATTGTACTGCTGGAAAAAGGCCGCCACCATCAGCGCCAAGACGAGCACGATGCCGAAGACGCCGCCGAAGACTTGAAGCAGAATGCCCGCGAGCAGGTTCTGTTCGCGTTCGCGCTCAATGCGCGCCTTTTGCGGGATGGCCAGCGGCGAGAGCAGAAACTTGAGCAGCGCGACGATCCAGCCGGTGCCCATGGCAATCACGCACACGATGCCCCCTACAACCGAAACCAGGCTGCCGCCGCTGTTCATGACCACCGCGCCTTCCGAGATTTAGCGGGCCTGGACGTGACGAATGCGATTAGCGCCAGAATCAAGCCGGCGGCGTCGATGCCCAGCGTTTGCAGACCCACGCGCGCGGCGGTTTCGCTGCCAAAACAGCCGCAGGTGATGTTGAGCTTGCGCGCGATGGCGGACGTGACCGCGCCGGCGAAAACGATGAATAGCAGCAGCGACAACAGCGCGGCGGCGCGCGTCCAGATTCCAAGGATCAGCAGCAAGCCGACGATAATTTCGTTCCACGGAAGTACGATGGCCGTCGCACGCACCAGGAACAGCGGCAGCAGTTTGTAATGCTCGATGTCTTCAACGAATTTCGCCGGATCGCGAGCCTTGATGTAACCTGCGTAACACAAGACGCCGCCTAGAATAATTCGTGGAAGAACGGATGCGAAACGCGCCGCCGTGGAAGTCTTTGCTGCCATTAGCGGTTCACCCCCTCTTCAATCGGAGCGTGAGCATCGAAATATGCCTGATAGCCGCCCTGCAGCACGCGGACGTTTTTGTAGCCGAGTTTGCTCAACGCCTCGGCCGCCTGATCGGACTTCTCGCATAGTTCGCTGTCACACAGCGTGACGATCATCGCGCCGCTTTTTTCGGCGGCTTGCAGCGTGCCAATGACGTCCTGTTGTCCTTGCAGGATCGTTTCAATCGGCGCGTGCAGCGAACCGGGAATGTGGCCGATGGCGAATTCGGCTTCGCCGCGCACGTCGACGACAAGAATCAAATCATTGCGTTTGGTTGCTGCGATCAAATCCGCGATTGAGATGCGCGGGATGCGCGGCGCGTCTGCCGCGCCAGCCGGCTTTCCGGACGCATCGCCCGCGAAAATGGAAACGGGATGCGCTGAAAGTGCGTTGACCGTAAAACCCAGCGCGGACGATAGCGCCAGCACGGCGGCCGCGCGAGCCAATTCAGAGCGAAAAGCAGTGTTTTGCGAACGTTTGGCCACGGTTCAATTCAAACGGCGGTTCTGCTATAAATCGCGACTATGGTTTTGTAGCCGCCGGAGCGTCCGGCGAACTATTAACGCGGAACGGTATGTCGAAATCCTGCTCCTCAACATTTGTCTTCACTCGAAAATGGCCAAACGGCGCGCGCTTCGGATACGGCCCCTTGAACTTGATCGAAAGCCGGCACGAACTTTCGCTCAGCCGGTCCACGACAAAATCGAGCGGCAGGTTGTTGGGCGCCGGGTTGGAATCGACAATATCGAGCACCTTCAGTTCGCCGGGTGTGGTTCGCGTCAACACCGCGGTGTAAGTGTCCACGATGCGCGCGGAATTCATTTGCGCGACAAGAATCATCGGTTCGCAGGTCAAATCCGGCTTGACTTGCGCAGACATGTACAGCGGCATCGTGCCGGCGCGCTGGCGGTCGGTGACAACGGCCGCGGTGTCATTCAGCATCCCGCCTTTTTCAGCGACGAGCGTGGCTTTGACGTTGTACACGCTGCCGTCGCCGCCCGGCGGGCGCTCCCATTTGAAGGTGAAGTCATGTTTCGAGGCGGCAACCGTCTTGAGTTCGAACGGCTTGCCGTCCTCGCTGCGCACGGTGAATTCCAGCACCTTGGGTTCGTGTTTGTTGGCGTGACCGAAATTCAGCGGATTTGGATCGACGAGGATTTCCTCCTTCACACTGATGTAAACTTTGTTCGTGTAGTACGGGTCGCCGGCCTCGTTGGAGCGGAAATAAGTGCTCAGCTCGTGCGTTTTTTTGCCCGCAAGGGCCTTGATGCGGTAGTTGAGCGTCGTCGATTTCCCAGGAGGAATTTCGAGTGAAGTCGCATCGACCGTCATGCAGCCGCACGATCCGGAAAGGCCGCGAATCGTAATTGTCTTGTCGGTCGGATTGGTGAGCTGCTGCGTTGCGGTGCGGCTTTCGTTCACGGGAACGACACCAAAGTCAATCTCGTCGGGATTGAATTTCAATGCGCCCGCGCCATGCTTTGGAATCTCGGATTCAGGCGTGGATGTCTGCGCCTGCGCGGTGAAATCCCGAGGCGTTGCCGGCGCTGCCGGCGGAACGCGGTTGCGCCCCCATATAAAATAGGAGGTGCAGAGTCCCAGAACGATTGCGATTGAAATCCAGCGTGCGCCAACAGTCATTGTGCCAATATGCCTCCGTGCAGAACGTCCTCTATAGTTTCAAGGTTTGCATTCGAGAAATCAAGACTTTCCCGCTAAAACTTTGTGCGGGAGTGAATTTCGGCTTGGATGCTCAAACATGCGCGCACTCATTCAACGCGTTTCGTCTGCAAATGTCACAGTAGATGGAATCGTCACCGGTGCGATTGACCGCGGGCTGCTGGTGTTGGCCGCGATCCATCGCGACGACGCGGTTGAAGACGGCGATTGGATAATTCGAAAATTGCTGAGCGTGCGGCTCTTCGAGGATGAGGCCGGCAAGATGGGCCGTTCCGTGCAGGACATTGGCGGCGGATTGCTGGTCGTCTCGCAATTCACACTCTACGGCGATTTGAGCAAAGGCACGCGCCCCGATTTTGGCGCGAGCATGCCCGGCGCTCAAGCGAAAGTGTTCTTCGAAGATTGGATGAAACGCCTGCGCGCATCCACGCAACTGCATGTGGCGGAAGGACGATTTGCGGCGAGCATGCAAGTGCAGCTTGTTAACGATGGGCCTGTGACGCTGATGATCGACTCGCGGACAAAGTGCAGAGTGCTGAGTCCTGAGTGCTGAGTTAACGGCGAAATGCTTCGCGTTCATTCTGAATTCAATGCTTCGAGCAGCGGTGCGCGCAGCGCGCTCCATGCGGCGATAAGCATTGCTGATAAGCCGGCGCCGAGAATTCCGAGCAGCATCCAATGCATCGAACGCCACTTGAATAAATCGCTGAAGGAATTGAGCGTGGGCGCAATCGCACAGAGCGCAGCGAAGGCGCCGGCGATTAATCCGACGAGCAAAAGCCAAGTGTGTTCGGCGAGAATCATTACGCCCAAATCGCGGCGCGAAAAACCGATGGCGCGCAGCATCGCCAGTTCGGCGCGCCTGTCGAGCATGTTGCGCAGCACGACGATGCCGAGACCCAGCGTGCCCAAGAGGAGGCCAAGGCCGCCGAGCGCTTGAAAAGTCGCGAGGTAGGTGTTTTGAACGGCATTGAATTCAGCAAGCCGCGACACCGCGGTCTGCGCTTCGAATCCGGAATCCTGCAGCGCGTCGGCGAGCGTTTTCGCGACGGCGGCGGATTCGGGTTCGGGCGCGTCGATCAGGAAATAGCGGTAGCCGCTTTCGGACGGATAGAGGGACAAAAATTGGTCTTCGGCGATCAGGATGTTGCCTTGCAGAATGCTGTTTTCAAGCGCGCCAACGAGTTTGAGGCGATGCGGTTTTCCACGCTCGTCGTCAATGGTCAGTTCGTCGCCGAGACTCAAGTGCAGCGCCCATTGCATCGACTGCGCGTCGCAAATCGCGGGGATTGGTTCGTTCATGTCCTGATCCGGATATAACCGCCAATGCAATACGTGCCACGGATTTTCATTGGGCTGTAATGGCGATTGTGATTTCAATACGTTGGCAAATGTAAATCCGCCGCGTTCGACCAGCGGCTCGGGCACGCCCAGAATCCGCGGACGCTGCGGGCGATTGAGATTGAGGCAACTGGCTTCGTCGCCGGACTTCACCCGCAGCGGATAAATCGTGACGTGTTCGAGTCCCTTGTCCGGAACGCCGGCTTTGTCGCGGCCTTGTTTTGTGTTGAGATCGTCAAAGATGGGAATAGTCGAACGGCCAAAGAGTGCGAAGCCGCCGGTGCCGGATGTCTTGAGATTCGCGCCGGCGGCGGCGTCGAGTTCGTTGACTCCGACGGCGCTGACCAGAAACGCGCCCGAGGCAAGAAGCGCAACCGTCGCCAAACTGCGTCCCGGCCTTCTCCGCGCCGCGCGCAGACCCAGCGCAATCAGCGACGGCGCAGCCGTTGGTTGTGGTGCAGGCGGCGCGCCTGCATTTCCAAGGCGTTCGTTTAGCACCCAACGCACCATCGCCAATGCGAAGATCAGCAGGGCCGCGCCGGAGCCGAAGAACATGCCGGCGGCTTCTTCGCCGCTGCTTTTGAAGCCGAAGGCGATCAGAAAAAATGCGCTGAACAATCCGAGCGCGCCCGCGATCTTCCAGGCGGTCAATTTCTTCGGCGCCGAAGGAATTTCACCGCCGCGCGCGGCGAGCAGCTCACGCGCTGGGCGCGCGGCCTGTTTGCGCACGGCAAAATAAATGGCGATCGCCGCGGCGAAAATCGCGCTCAGAGCACCGATCACGATCGAAAGCGGTTCGGCGTGAAAATCCAGCGCCGCGCCGCCGACCGCGCCCTGCCAGCGCTTGGTCAATGCGAGGATCAGCCATCGCGCGTACAGAAATCCGCCGATCACGCCGAGCGGCGCGCCCAGCGCGGCGGCGGCGAGGCCTTCACTCCAGAGCAGGAAGCGAACGCTGCGCACGGAGAATCCGAGCGCCAGCAGCACGCCGGTTTCTCTCGCGCGCGCTTCGACGCCGAATTGAAAAATCAGCGCCATCAACAGCAGCGCTGCCGCGATTAAAAAGAAACTCAGCCCCAGAAAAAGACCGCCGAAGTCCATGGACTGCGCCGCGCCATTCAGGGCTTGCTCTTTGACAGGCAAAAGCGGCATGCCCAGCTTATCGGGGCGCGCGACCGAGAGAATGCGCTGCGTGAGGCCGTCCATCTTTTCCGACGGAAAACGCAGGGCCGTGTACGTGCCGAAGCGATTCTTCCACAATTCGGTTCCACGCTTGAGCGTGATGAACGCCTTCGGCGTGCCGCGGTATTTTTTCCAATAGTCCTCGTCTTTCTGGCGAATCTTTTTCATATCGATCGGCACGCCGGCTTTCCAATCATGCGTCGAATCGACATCCGAAATTCCGGGAAAATCGGGCATCAATTGTTTGTCCGCGCGAAGGCCATCGATGGGGACAACGGATTTGACTTTAAACGATGCTTTCTTCGTATCGAGTTTTCGAAGCAGTCCGACGGTGTAGAATTCAAGCTCGACAGAATCGCCGGCTTTAGCACCGAGGTCGCCGGCGGTCCATTGCGTGAGAATGATTTCGTCGTCTTTCAAATCCGCGTCGACTAGCGGTGCAACGCCGGCGGTGACCATTGAATATGGCGTCTCCTTGCCGTTGGCGCGAATGGCGTTGACGAAATAGGTCGTGACACCGCTCGCGCCTTTGTCTTTGAGCAGTTCGTCGCTGAGCGCATCGTCAAGGAAGACGCGCGGAGTGGAAAGTTCGGCGAAATTGTGCTCCTTGTCTTCGCGCAATTTGAGTTCGGCATCGTCGAGCGACCAGCATGTCTTGAGCAGTCCAGCGGCCTTCTTCACCAAATCCGTTCGATCGGGCAATTCGATATTCTCAGTGAACAAGAGGATGTTTGCGCGCCCCTTCTGTTCAACGCTCTCCTGCAAGTCTTCGATTCGAACATAGATGTTCGCGGGCGTAGTCTGATTGCCATTGAGCGAGAAGCGGCCAAGCCCCCGCGATGGGATAACGGCGCTAACTTTGACGCGCAGAAAGGCTGCCTGATCCTCACGGCCGCCAAGCGGCGCGTCGTGCGGTAGAATTCCGGGCTTGTAAAGGCGTATGCGGATCGTATCGCCTGCTTGCGCTTGAAGTAGTTGCGCGAGCTTTTCATTGATCACCGCTTCGCCGCGTGCAAGCTGGCCGCATTTCTGATTGAATTCCTTGACGTACGGCGACAAATCCCAAAGCCAAAAGGAACTCACGACACCGCAGACTTGAACGTCGTTTGCGCGCAATTGATTCTTGTCGGTTGCGCAGACACCCGGAATGAGCAGCATCGATTCATAGCGAAAAAAGCCCGCGTTCGATTGGTCAATCAGGCCCCCAAGACGCGCCGCCAAATCCTGCTTGAAAAAACGATCCTGGCCGAGAAGCGCCACATCTGTCGCACCCAGCCGCTCGACGGCCATCGTGTGCAGCGTGTAGCGGACGGAATCGCCCACGATCAGCGCGCCGACGAGCACCGCGCAGCCGGCCGCGGCGGCGAGCAGAGCGCCGAGATTCGCGCGCCAGTGAAAGCGCGCACTCTTGAGAATGAGCGCTGAGCGCGTCACGGCGAAGTCCTCGGAGCGCCGGCTTCCAGCCGGCCAGAACTTTCCGGCTGTAAAGGAACGAGGGCGCCATCGCGGAGTTCCAGAATGGCGTCCATTTTCTGCGCTAGTTCCATCGAATGCGTCACGGCGATCAGCGCAGCGCGTTCTTCGCGCACAATCTCGGCGAGCAGCGCACCGATGGATTCCGCGGAGGCGCGGTCGAGGCTGCCGGTCGGTTCGTCGGCCAGCAAAAGGCGCGGCGCATTGATCAGCGCGCGTACGACTGCCGCGCGCTGGCACTCGCCGCCGGAGAGCTGGCCCGGTCGCGCGTGAATGCGATGCGTCAAACCGACGCGCTCAATCAAGCGCGTTGCGCGCGCGCCGCACCCCTCACCCCGGCCCTCTCCCCCAAGGGGAGAGGGAGAACTACGCGCGTCGCTGCTTTTCGACTTCGCCACAATCGTCGGCAACAATACGTTTTCGAGAACGCTGCATTGCGGCAGGAGGTGATGCGCTTGAAAAATAAATCCGATGGTTCTGTTGCGAAAGGGCGCCAGTTCTTTTTCGCTCAGCGCAAACGGATTTTGGCCGAAGATGTCCACGCTGCCGGAGTCGGCGGTGTCGAGCGTGCCGAGAATGTTGAGCAGCGTGCTCTTTCCCGAACCTGACGGGCCCATGATCGCGAGCGATTTTCCAGCGTCCACTCGCAGGCTCGCGCCTTTCAAAACCTCGCGCGCATTTTCGGAAGCACCGTAGCGCTTGCGGATGTCCGTGGCGATGACTGATTCCATCGGGTGCGGTTGTCCTTGGGTGCCGCCGCTACGCGGCTTTGGAGGATTCGCGAACTGAATTCCGTGGCCTTGCGCGCAAGCGCGCTACGACCACGGCTATTAAAAGCGTGCCGCCGCTACGCGGCTGAAAACATCTTATCCGTGTCAATGGAAGCAAGTTAATGAAAATCTCACGCCGTCACAAATCGAGCGGACCGGCCACGTCATCGGCGTCGAGCCGGTAGACGCTCATGACTTCGCCGTTTTCAATCTGTTCGCCGATTTCGATGCTGCCGAAGACCGTGACCGGCTGATCCATTACGACGTGTGCGGCCTTTCCAGGCGTCATTATGACGCTGATCCATTCGTTCATGCGCGGCTGCGGCCCCCATTTACAACAAATGGATTGGTCTCGACAGAGCAAGAAACGGGTGGTCCTTCCATTTTTCAAATCCGTTGGAAGCATGAAGCCTTGAATCGCGACGCGCTTGCCGTTGAACGCTTTGATTGGCGCGGGAAATGGGTCGGGGCGCGTGGAGTTTGCGTTCGGCTCAGGGAGTTCGTAATAGAAACTCGCCAACGTCGTAAAGCTCAGCGGTGCGAAATCGCCGGCCTCCGTAACCATTGGCTGTGATGGCGCGGCGGGTTGAACGCGCGTTTGCGCAGAACCGCTTGAGATCAGCGGCTCGCCGTCGTTCACTACAATTGGCGCTGGACGCTCGCGGCGAGTTGAATGTGCAATCCAGTAACTCACCGCGCCGCCGATGGCGATGCAGGCGATCGCGCCGAGTGCGAGCTTGAAGTCGCCGCGCTGCGATTGTTTTTGGCGGTCCGTCATTTGCGCGTCCCTCTAAAATTGAGTGCGCGATTCGGCGGCAGGAGTGCCGCCGCTCCTGTTTACAGATCGAGCGGACCGGCGACGTCTTCGGAATCGACGCGGTAGATGCTCAAGACTTCGCCTTTGTCCATGTCTTCGCCGACGGCGATGTTGCCGAAGACGGTGACGGGCTGGTCTTGAATGACGCGCGCGGCTTTGCCCGGCTTCATCGTGACGCTGACCCATTCGTTCATGCGCGGCATGCGGCCGAAGCAGCAGAGCGATTGGTCTTTGACGAGCAGAAAGCGCGTGGTCTTGCCGTTCTTCAAATCGGTCGGGACCATGAAGCCCTGGATCGCGACTTTCTTTCCGTTCAACGATTTGATCGGCTGTGGGATCTGGTCTTTCGGCGCCGTCTTGGTCACCGGGTCGTCGGCTGACGGCAGTTCGTAATAGTAGCTCGACAGCGTCGAAAACGTTACGGGCAGAAAATCGCCGTCGCCGGATTTGGCTTCGACCGGCACGACTGGAGCGGACTGCGACTGCGCCGCGGCAGCGGGCGCTGCATTTTTGCCGGGATCGATCGGTGCGCCTTCGTTGACGACCACCGATTGCTGCGGCTTGTTGGTTTGGGTGAGCCAGTACGTTACGCTCGCGCCCAGCGCGATGAAGACCACCGCGCCAACGGCGATTAGGATGTCGCTGCCTTTATTCGGGTTGCTCATTTGGATTTTCCTTTCGTTCCTGGTTTTTGAATTCTCAAATCTATTTCTTTTCAGCCGGCTCTTCATTTCCCTTCGGGAAATTGAATTTCACGTTTTTGAAATCCTTGCCTTTGACGTTGACAATCGCGAGCGTGCCGTCGAAGACTGGAAGGTTTTTGAGCTTGTCGCTCTGCGCGGCAAATTCGGACGTGTCGCCGACTTTTTCGCCGCTGAGCGCGCTCTCCTGCGCCGCCAGCGTGACGCTGAACGCTTCCGACGGACCTGTGCCGGGCTTTTCCGCTTTCATCACGTTGATCACAATTTCTTTCTGCGAGATGCGAACTGCTTTTTCGGCTTCACCATCCAAGACATACCCCGTGATTTTTCCGCTGGCTTGATCGATCACCAATTCGAGATGCGCGAACTCTTCGCCAAATTCGACGAGCGTGCCCTTGTGGGGCGGGTGATGTTCGTGGGCGCGCGCGCTTCCAAAAATCGCCGCGAAAACAAACATCACCGCGATTGCTGCTGCATGCTTTCTCATTGCACTTCTCCTTAAAGAGGACGGTTGTGAACCGTCAAACTTTGAAATCTTCCCCGAACCAACCAAACTCTGGCCGCTTATTGACGTGCGCGGCTCTGGAAATCTGGCCGCTTGCTTGCGTGCGCGGCTCGCTACGATGCGGGCACCAAATTTGACGCCACATCCGTTCCGTACGCTTTCAGTGCCGGCGCAATTCCCGACAGCGCGCCGAGCACAGTCATGCCGAGCGGCGCGGCCCAGAGCACGGGATGCAGTTGAAACACATCGAGGACCACGCCGGTATTTTTGCGGATGACGTATGCGGCGCCGCTCAAAATCGCAGCGTGGATAAAATATCCGGCCAAGCTGCCCAGAAACGCGATGGTGCCGGCTTCGGCGACGATGGCGCCGAAGACGGTCCCGCGCCGAGCGCCGAGCGCGCGGAGGATCGCGAATTCGCGGCGGCGTTCGTTCATGGTGTTGTAGATGCTCGCAAGAATCGATCCGGCGGAGACGAGCACGACAAGGTACGCGACGAGTTCGAGGACTTTGTCGATCCAGCCTATTTTGTCGAAGAGATCGGACATGATTGCGGCGATGGGCCAGGCGAGCGTCGCGTCTTTACCGCGGTTGTTGATCAGGTCTTTGAAGTACATGCCATCGGTGGCGGGGTTGTTGAATTTGAGCATGACGGCGCTGACTTCCTTGTATTCGTCGGGGATTTCCTCGCCGGCCTTGGCTTCCGTTTCGCCAACTTTTGGCGTAAGGATGTCGTCCTTTTTGGCATCCGCCGTCGCTTTCTCAAAACGCAGCGAATGTCCTTTCATGCGGTAAATGCCTTCGATTGGAATCCAGACGGCGCGGTCGTTGGGTGTGTTGGTCGGCTCGAGCACGCCGACGATTGTGTAGACTTCCTCATGCTGGTTTTTGGGATCGAAGTACAAGCCGTGAAAAGGTTGGAAAGTGCTGTTGAGGCCCAGGCCGAGTTTTTGCGCGACGTAGCTTCCGATGACGGCTTCGCGCTTTTTCTCGTCGAAGACTCGCCCAGGCGGCGGAATTACAAATTTTTTGCCTGAGGGGAAAACTGTTTCGGTGAAGAGCTCTTTCGTGGTGCCGACAATGCGGAAGCCGCGCAAGTTGTCGCCGACGGCATAGGGAATTGCGAGCTTGACGCGCGGATTCTTCTTGATCTCCTGATAAAATTTCCACGGGATGTTGCCTGGCGATGTTTCGAGATGAAAGACCGCGTTCAAGACGAGCTGCAATTGGCTGCCGCGCGCGCCCAGAACCGCATCGAAACCGACTTCGCCGCCGGTGAAGGCGTCGTGCGTTTGCTGACCGAGACAAAAGACTGACATCACCAGGCCGGTCGCGAGGGCGACGGAGAGGATGGTGATCAGCGTCGAGACGGCGTGTTGGCGCAGGCTGCGGGAGACTATGAGGGCTATGCCGGACATGGAGGCTCCATTCAATTCAAAATTCAAAATTCAAAGTGCAAAATTAAAAAGTGCCGGCTTTCAGGCCCATTCTGGGAACGGTTGTTGAGTCAAATTTGAATTTTGAAGTATTCATTTTGAATTCGTTTGGTTGATCTCGCTCAAATTCTTCACGTCTTCAAACGCACTCAGTACTTCGTGATCGTGGCTGACCAGCAGCAGCGCGGCGCCGTTTTCGGTGCAGGCTTCGCGGATCAGTTTGAGCGCTTCGCGCGCGTTTTTGCGGTCGAGGTTTCCGGTTGGTTCGTCGGCGAGAACGAGTTTCGGGTTGTTCGCTAATGCGCGCGCGACGGCGACGCGCTGCTGCTGGCCGACGGACAACTGGCGCGGGCGGTAGTGCAAGCGGTCGCTCAATCCCACGCGCTCGAGCAGTTTTTGCGCATGAGCGTAATCGGCGCCCGGCCCGAACATCATGCCTAGCGCGACGTTTTCGAGCGCTGTGTAGCCTTGAAGGAGATTGAACGTTTGGAAGACGTAACCAATGGTCTGCGCGCGCAAACGGTCGCGGCCGGTTTCGGGGAGCGCAGTCATCTCGCTGCCGTCGAGCACGATGCTTCCTTCGTCGGCTTGCAGGATGCCGGCGATTAGATTGAGGAAGGTCGTTTTGCCGGAACCGCTGTGGCCTTCGAGCGCGACTTGCGCTCCCTTGTTCAATTCAAACTTCTGCACGTTGACGACGGTGTTGCGTTCGCCGTCGGGCGCGACGTAGGATTTTTTAAGATTTTCGATTTCGAGCAGCATGATGCGCCCTCAAATGGAACAACGAATCGCACGAATTGGCACGAATGGGATTGCGCGCGATGACGCGGCAAACCACAGTGATTCATTGATGAAAGTTATACGGATTGATTTAACGACGGTTGCGGATTGCACGCGCAACAGCAAGGAGCGCGTATGCTCCTTGGTACTTGACTCACGCGGGTGGGCCGCGCTGTGGGGGTTGGGAGAAGATAGGCACGCATAGAAGAACGCTGGCCAACGGTGGAGCGACGTCTTGCGGCGACTCCATCAATAGAGTCGCGGCCGGCAGCGCTAGCGGCGTGTCCTGCACTGTCATTCCAAGCAGGCACACGGCGCATTGGGCGTGCTGGCTTGAGGATGCGATTTGCGGGGTTTTGCTTTTTTGATTGGCGGTGCAGGCGGCGAATTGGCAGCACACGGCGCAGGTTGCATTCGAGCCTGAAAATGAAAACGATTGCGAGGTGGAATGCCACGACGCGCCGATCCACACGCCCAAGGCGAGCGCTGTGAGGAAAGTCGCGGGGAGGTTCAGCTTCCTGCGCATGGTTGCAATCGTATACACCGGATGTTGGACCGCAAGAGTCTTCTTGCGTTAAAGTATCGACAGATCTCTGCCAATGCGGTAGCAACTGCCCCTCACCCCGGAGGCGCAAACAGCCGCGCCTCTCGGCCCTCTCCCGAGGGGAGAGGGGGTCGTTACAATGACGCCTCACTTCAGCCCATGCTTCAGTTTGAATTGCGGCCAGTCCTGTTTCAATTGAATGAATGCGTTGACGTCCTTGCAAAGAAGGAACGGATTCGAGACTTTTTCCAGCGCCAGCGTGGATGACGGCCGCGCGCCGTAATCGTGGCCGGGCCAGACGGTCGCATTCTCGGGAAATTCGCGTAGCACACGCTGAAGACTCTGCCATTCGGTGCGTGCGTCGTCGTCGCTGCTGGTGCCGCCGACTTTGCCGACAAAAAGCAAATCGCCGGTGATGAAGAGTTCATGCGATTTCTCGAAGATGACGAGGTGGTCGTCGCAATGGCCGGGCGTGTGGATGAAGCGAAGCGTCAGCGAGCCGACTGCGAATTCCTCGCCGTCCTTCAATTCAATATCGGGCATGGCGGGCGAATCGGGATGCGCGGCGATGGGCGCTTTAGATAACTCTTGCGCTTTTGCGTTGCCATTAATGTGGTCGCTGTGGCCGTGCGTATTGATGATGTGGGTGATGTGGAGCTGCTGATCGACAGCGCGCTGGACAACATCGGCGGGCGAGTAAGCGGGGTCGATGAGGACGGCTTTTTTGGCGTCGCGGTCACCAAGGAGGTAGCCGAAATTGCGGTCGCCGCCGATGCGGATTTGTTCGAAGATGAGCTTCATTTGCCGACCCATGCCCGCGCGCTAATTCTGAATCTTCTTCAAGGCCTGCTCCACCAGCTCTTGAGGCGCCGCGCCGCGCTGCACCAGCGACAGGAGTTGTTCGCGGGCTTGCGCCGCAGTCAACACTCCTTTCTTGTAAAGCTCCAAGAATGCATCAACCATTCCTTTGGCCGTGCCTTCGACCACACCTTCATCGTGCAAAACTTGGCCCAGTGTCATGATTTCCTCCCCGTATGGGCTTTTACAAATGTACTTATCAAACAACTCCGCCTTCTCGCTCTTTTCAACCGCGGCATAGTAGCCGATGAAACCCGCGTACTTTTCCCGTCGCGCGCGGTCTGGTTCCAACGCCGCCAAACCTTCGAAGGCCCGCGTGATGACCAGGAAGCGATCGGCGGGCTCGTGCGCCATCAATGGCAGGCACAACCGTTCCACGATGTTGCCGCTGTCCAAGTGCTCCACCGCCCTCATTGTACCCAGGACGCAACTGAGGCAATTGAAATCCAGATAGTTCTCGTCATCACTTCCGAGAGTCAGGCGGGGTCGATCAGCACGGCTTTATTCGCGGCGCGGTCGCCGAGCAGATAGCGGAAGTTGCGGTCGCCGCCGATCCGGATTTGTTCGGAAGATGCGTTCATAAATTACTTCTATCCGAGGCTTGTGAAGTAACCGCGATAAAGCATGAAACCGCACGCTGTAACACCGACAGCCATTCCGAGAAATCTCAAATAAATGCTTACACATCGAGTTTTGAGTGAAAAAATCGACAACGCAATGAGCAGGGGTGCTGCGAGGTATTGGAGCATTCCGAAGCTTTCCACGATATCGATCACTCGATTTCGTGCCTGTTCTTGATCTGTTCTTGGATTGGCGCATCGGCGCATCGTTACGGGGCCTTGCAATTCGTCATTATCGCGATATTCGCGATTGGGAAACGGATATCCACCGCGCGCGTTTTGAATTTCAATCGAGATTGTTACTGCCGCAACGTAAAAGCTCAGTGCTGCGAGAAGTACGGATCGCGTCTTCGGGCGATGCATGACAATCTCCTCCGGTGCTGTTGGTTCAGCACGCAGGACTCAGCACTCAGCACTTTTTCTACACCGCCGTTTGCGCCACAAACCGCTCGTACAGATTCGCGTAATGCCCCTTCGCCGCGACCAATTCCGCGTGCGTGCCTTTCTCGATGATTTTACCGTGTTCCAGCACCACGATGCAATCGGCCTTTACGATCGTGGACAAGCGATGCGCGACGATGATTGTGGTGCGGCCTTTCACCAGTTTTTCGAGCGCGGATTGCACTTTCATTTCGGTGACTGTGTCGATCGACGACGTGGCTTCGTCGAGCAGGAAGATGCTGGGGTTGGCGACGAGGATGCGCGTGAAACAGATCAATTGGCGGATGCCCAGCGAGACCGACGAGCCGCGTTCGCCGACGAGCGTGTTGTAGCCGTCGGGGAGCGACATGAAGGTGCCGTGCAGGCCCAGCGAATCGGCGGCGGCGTAAACTTCTTCGTCGGTACATTCCGGGCGCGAGTAGCGGATGTTGTCGAGGAGCGTGCCGGTGAAAAGATAATTGGATTGCAGCACGAGGCCCATCTGTTTGTGCAGGCTTTGCACGGTGGCTTCGCGAATGTCCTGGCCATCGACGAGGATTTGGCCTTGTTGAAATTCGTAGAAGCGCGCGAGCAATGAGACGGTGCTCGATTTTCCGGAGCCGGTCGCGCCGACGAGCGCGTACGTTTTTCCGGCGGGGATTTCGAGGCAGAGGTCGTGAAGCACAGGGCGTTCGGGATTGTAGCCGAAGGTGACGCGATCGAATTTCACGTGGCCGGTGATGTGCGGCAGCGGCTTCGCGCCGGCGCGGTCCTGCAATTCGGGAACGAGATCGAGCAGGCCAAAGATGCGTTCGCAGGAGGCCATTGCGGACATAAGCGTGTTGTAAAAATTGCCCATGTTGATCGTGGGCCGCATATAAAAATCCCAATAGAAAAAGACTTTGATCACCTGGCCGGCGCTGAGCGTGCCACTCATGGCCAGCGCGCCGCCATAGGCAAGGATGATCACCTGGCCGGCAAATTTGATGAATTCGAGGAAGGGCTGGTAGATGCCTGAAATGTTCGCGGCTTTGACGTTGTTGCGCGTGTTCTGTTCCTGCAGTTCGTTGAATTCGGCGAGGTTGTCGTCCTGGCGATTGAAGGCGGAGACGACGCGGGCACCGACGACGTTTTCGGCGAGATTCGCGGAGACGCGCGAATAGCCGGCGCGTGCGATCTGGTGCTGCGCGCCGACTTTCTTTCGATAGATGTGATTGCAATACGCCATCACCGGCGCCAGCCACGCGACGGCGAGAAAGAGACGCCAATCCGTGTATAGAATCATCGCGGCCGCGCCGAGCATCATCAGCAAACTGAATGCGACGGTGTTGATGCCGGTGATGACCGGTTCGCGCAGCGCGTCCATGTCGCTCGTCCCGCGCGTGATGATGCGGCCGAGTTTAGTGCGGTCGTAGAACGACATGGGCAGGCGTTGGAGCTGCGCAAAAATGGCGCGGCGGATGTCGTTGATCACGTTCTCGCCGCACTTGCGCGTCGCGCCGATTTGGATCGCGTCGAAGATCAGCGAGCCGACCATTATGCTGCCCCACATGATCCCCAAATGGACGATGCGCCGCGGACTGTGATTGGGCAATGCTTCGTCGGTGATCAATTGCAAAAATATGGGGCTGACCAGTTCAAGCGAAATGGCTAGAACGCCGCTCACCGCACCGAGGATGTAGAGGCTGCGGTAGGGCTTAAGCCAGCCCAGCAGGCGCACGATCATGCGCGCGGAGATGGGGCTGTATTCGTTTTCGTCGTCCTGATATTTGCTCATAGGACAAAATGGGACCAATGGGACCAATGGGCCGAAGCCATAAAGACAAATTTCGTCATTCGATCACCCTTCCGCTGCGCGTGCGCGGGCCGTGGATGCGGTCCATGTGCGATTCGGGATGGCGCGCGCCTTCTTCGGAGAATTGCGAGCGCGCGACCGAACGGTAGTAACCGTCCACGTGCAACAGTTCGTCGTGTTTGCCGCGCTGCGTGATTTTGCCGTCTTCGATCACGAGGATATAGTCGGCGCGCTTGGCCGACGAAATGCGGCTGGTGATCAGAAAGACCGTGCGGCCTTGCATGATGATTTCGAGGCCCGCGCGGATTTGCGCTTCGGTTTCGGGATCGACGGCGGAGAGCGAATCGTCGAGGACCAGGATGCGCGGGTTGTGCAAAATCGCGCGCGCAATGGCGAGGCGCTGGCGCTGGCCGCCGGAGAGCGTGGCGCCGTATTCGCCGATGAGCTGGTCGTATTTTCCCGGAAGCTTGTCGATGAATTCATCGGCTTGCGCAATATGCGCGGCTTCTTTGATGCGGCTGAGCGGCGCGTCCTTGTCGCTGTACGCGATGTTGCGCGCGACGGTGTCGCTGAAGAGATACGTCTCCTGAAAAACGTAGCCGATCGCTTCGCGCACGCTTTGCAGCGTGACTTCGCGGATGTCCTGGCCGTCGATTTCGATGCCGCCCAATTCGGGATCGTAAAAGCGCGCGAGCAGCGCGGCCATGGTGGTTTTGCCGGAACCGGTGGGGCCGACGAGCGCGATGATGGCGCCGGCGTGCGCGGTGAAATTAATGTCTTCGAGCACCTGCTTGCCCGGTTCGTAGCCGAAATAAACGTGCGAGAATTTCACGGCTCCGCCGCCCGGGCGCAGCGGGAGCGCGGCTGGAAGCTGCGGCGTGGCGTCGGGGTGGTCGAGGATTTCGAAGAAGCGCCCGCTGCTGACGACGGCTTTTTGATAGGCGTCGCTGATGGCGTTGATTTGCTGCAAACGCGAAAGGATTTTGTTCATTGCCACGCCGAAGAAGACGAGATCGCCGAGATTCAATTTGCCGCCTTGCACGAGGATCGCGCCGGCGCTGAAAAGCAGGATGTTGGTGGCGGTGGCGATGCCGCGGATCGTCGGCGTCATGAATTGCTGCAAGCGTGCGCCATCGAGCAGACGCGACAACAGCGTGTGACAACGCTCGCCGAATTTTCGATTCTCCAGGTCCTCCGTCGCAAAGGCGCGGACCACGTGAACGCCGGCGATGTTTTCCGTGAGTGTCTGGACCATTCCGTCCGCGGCGGCCATTTGCTTTTCATAGATGGGGCGCGATTTGATCGCAAAGAAGCGGATCGCCACGAACCAGACCGGCAGCGAGCACGCTGCGTACGCGGCGAGCATGGGCGAGCGATACAACAGCACGCCGAAATAGCCGCTGACGGTCAGCACGATGTCGAGCGAATATTGCACGCCGACGATGACGAAGTGGCGCACATTTTGAAGATCGTTGAGCGCGCGGTTGATGAGTTGTCCGGTGGAATGCTGATCGTAAAAGGAAAAGCCGACGCGCTGCAAGCGGTCGTAGACGGCTTCGCGCATGAAGAAGACCATGCGCATGCTTTGCCAGGTGCTGCAATACGTCTTGGCCCAGACGAAGACTCCGAAGACTGCGCGCGCGACGGCCAGCCAAATCAGCGCTCTGAAAAGCTGATGGCCGGGTGTGCCCGGCGTGGTCAGCCATGACCAGACGCTTTCAGGCGGAACGGCCTCGCGATCGAACGCCAAGCGCTGAACAATATCGACAGCCGGTTTTAGCAGATAATCGGCGAGGACTTCGAAGCCGTTGCACGCGAAGAAGACGGAGAGCGTGACCACGACCTCGAATTTCACCGGCGCCATGAAACCGAACATGCGCTTGATGAGGAGCCATTGCGCAAGGAATCCAGCGTTTTTCTTTTTGGAGGACGGAATGCTCACGCGCGCATTTTAAGATTTTGGGCGCGGAATTCAAATGAGCGGACAAAGCGCACCCAAATAGGGCCTATGGGGCCTATAGGGCCTATAGGGCCAATAGGCCGAAGGCAGCGCGCTATTTGGCCAAGCCAGCGATGGCAGAAGTGAAAGATCTGGTCGAGGCGCAAGTGCAAGGGGGCAGGCGTGCGACGCCGATTTAAAAGAGCTTTTCTGCCATCTTCGCGAGCGCGGCGAGATTTTTTTCGGCGCAGATTTTTTCGACTTGAGCTTTGTTCGCGCCGAGATTGATCAGCGCGGTTTCGGCGCTGGACCAGAGGCGCTTTTGTTTTGCGGGGTTTGTTTCGAGATACAAATCGGAGACGATTTCGCTCAATTTTTGCGTGTTGATGTCGTCCTTGTGTTCGTAGTAACGCTTGATGATGCCTTTTTGGTAGCCGGTGTGGAATTGGCCTTTTGCCATGAGAACTGACCTTTCGCGATTTAAGTGAAAACGTCTCCCCTCACCCCGCGGGCGCAAACGGCCGCGCCCGTCGGCCCTCTCCCGGGGGGAGAGGGCAACAGCTCATTCCTTCGTGATCGTCTCGTCCAAATTCAAGAGAACACGCGCGACGATGGTGTAAGCGGCGGCCTCCTTCGCGTCGAGCTCTTTAGGAATGCTCTCCGATTTCGCGCCTTTGCCGGCGGCGATTTCGAGCGCGTTGAGTTTGCCGTCTTTGAGGCGTTCGCGCTGTTTGTTGAGCAG
>Ga0209579_10001485_pt1 | contig 19324 bp, 28 predicted proteins | sample Coa_R1_2_FD_187152 | JGI IMG/M metagenome (GOLD analysis project Ga0209579, IMG submission 187152) | Surface soil microbial communities from Centralia Pennsylvania, which are recovering from an underground coalmine fire - Coalmine... | ecosystem: Environmental > Terrestrial > Soil >... | reverse complement strand
ATAGTCAACGTCAATTCGGATCACAATCGGCAGGCACTTTTCGCTTTTGGATTTGTCAAAGAACTCGTGTTCCAGGAAGGCATCCAGCCATCCTGCCTGCGCCGCGGTTCGCGGAAAGCCGTCGAGGATGAAACCGCGCTCGCAATCGGCCTCGCGCAAACGTTGCGCCACCATGTCGTACAACAACTCGTCAGGCACGAGCTCGCCACGTGCCATAATGTCTTTCGCCATCAATCCGAGCCCGGTTTGATCCTTTACATGCTGGCGAAGCAGATCACCGGTAGAGATTTGCGGTATCCGGCACTTCTCTGCAATGATTTTGGCCTGGGTGCCTTTACCTGCGCCCGGCGGGCCCAGCAAAACTATTGGCCCAATGCTGCCCGAGATTTGCTCGGCCATGCGAGACGGCCTCGTTTCTCCCCACCCGATGCTCGGCATCAAGCCGAGTACATCAAATGCCAGCGTGCTCGCCCGGGTCAAAGACCCGGTCCCACACAAGCTCAAGCCCAAGTCCGGCGGCCACGAATGCGGCCACTTCGCGGCGTGAAACCGTCGTAGTGACGCATGATCAGCTGCGCTTCAATCTGCGTAACAGTATCCATCGCTACGCCCACCACGATCAGCAGGGAAGTGCCGCCGAAATAAAACGTCACGCCCAGACCGTTGGTCACCCAAGTGGGCAGCCGCTCAAAGAATGCTCCTACCGGTCCCCAGAGATGGTTCAAATGAATTCCGGCGATCATCCACTCGGGAATAAATGAAATAATGATCAGATATAACCCACCGACCAAGGTAATACGCGTAAGAATTTCGTTGATGTGATCCGCAGTGCGCTTGCCGGGCCGGATCCCTGGAATGAATCCGCCATACTTACGCATATTGTCTGCAACCTCATTCGGGTTGAAGACAATGGAAACGTAGAAGTAGGCAAAGAAAATAATGCCCACCGCATACAGCAAGGTATAAAGCGGCTCGCCCCAACCCAAGGCATGAATCAGATCGCCAAAATATCGGTTGTTGCGAAAGCCCTGGAACAGCATCTGCGGCATGGTCAGAATGGAGGAGGCAAAAATGACCGGCATGACGCCGCCCGCATTCACCCGGAGCGGCAGGTGCGTCGATTGACCACCCATTACTTTGCGTCCAACCACTCTCTTGGCGTACTGAACGGGAATGCGTCTCTCACTCCGTTCCACATACACAATGAAACCGACGATGAGGATCATCAGTCCAACGAGAAGAATCATGGCCGGAGCGGTGAAAGCTCCCCAGGCGTCGGTGCGGGCTTTGTCGATGAGATCTGCCACACCTCGCGGCAAGCCAACCACAATGCCAGCGAAGATCAACAGTGACATGCCATTGCCAACGCCGCGTTCGGTGATTTGCTCGCCCAGCCACATAATGAAGCAACTGCCGGTGGTGAGCGTGAGCATGGTCATCAGTAAAAAACCGATTCCCGGAGTGACCACGAAATCGCCGGCTTTTTCCAGACTGATGGCGATACCGAGGGATTGGACGGCACTGAGGATGATGGTCAAATAGCGCGTCCATTGGGTGATCTTTTTGCGCCCCAGTTCCCCCTCTTTTTGCAACTTTGCGAGCGGCTCATACACGACGGTGAGCAACTGCAAAATGATGGAGGCGGTGATGTAGGGCATGATGCCCAGAGCGAAGATAGTCAGTCGACGAAGCTGGCCACCGGAAAAGAGATCGACAAAACCTAAAAAGGTGCCGCGGTTTTGCTCAAAGAATTGCTGCAACCGGTCCGCATTGACGCCGGGAGTTGGAATGTGTCCGCCCAGGCGATAGACAGCAAGTAAACCGAGCGTAAACAAAATACGGCGGCGCAGGTCCGGGATACGGAATATGTTTGCAAACTTCTCAAGCATTACTGCAGAACCTCGAATTTCCCGCCAGCCTTGGTGATTTTTTCCTGAGCTGACTTGGAGAACTTATGAGCATGGACGGTGAGAGCTTTGGAAAGCTCACCGTCCCCCAGAATCTTGACTCGATGTTTGCTGCGAATCAGGCCGGCCTCGTGCAATACCTCGGGAGTGATCGTGGTCTGGTCCAGGCCAGCAAGCTTTTCCAAGTTTACGACGGCGTATTCCTGCCGGAAGATATTGGTGAATCCGCGCTTGGGAATTCGGCGATGCAGCGGCATCTGGCCGCCTTCAAAGCCGCGGATCATGCGCGAACCGCTGCGCGAACGCTGGCCCTTATGACCTCGGGTGGAGGTTTTACCCATGCCTGAGCCCATACCGCGGCCCACGCGCTTGCGCTTTTCCGACGCTTTTTTCGGTGCTCGAATATTCGATAGGTTCATAAAATGCTCTACGCTTTCAGCCATCAGTTTTCAGCCCGGAATCTCTGCGAGCCGCGAACTAAGATCTCTACTGCAGAATTTCTACGAGATGAGGAACCTTGGCCACCATCCCGCGAATCGCGGCTGTGTCCGGACGTTCGATTACCTGATTCAACCGTGTGAAGCCTAGACCTTTCACTACCTTTTTCTGTTTGGTCGGCGCACAAATCGAGGAACGCACCCACTTCAACTGGATGGTTCCTGCGCCGGGATTCGATTTCTTTGCAGTCATTCCAAAATCCTCACTGGTGTCGCCAAGCCGCGCTTAAAGTTCCTCTTCGGACTTTCCGCGCAATACCGCTACATCCTGCTTACTTTTGAGCTTCTTCAAAGCATCAAACGTAGCTTTAATTACATTGTGTGGGTTGGTTGTTCCAATCGATTTGGTCAATACGTTCTGAATCCCCGCCGAAGTCATTACGGCACGAACCGCTCCACCGGCGATGACACCCGTGCCTTCGGCCGCAGGCTTAAGCAGGACCATCCCGGAGCCATACCGTCCGAGCACCGAGTGCGGAATGCTGGTTTGTGTCAAATTGACTCTTACCAGGTTCTTCTTCGCTGACTCGATTCCTTTGCGAATGGCTTGGGGAACCTCTTTCGCCTTTCCGGATCCATAACCGACGATGGCAGCGCTCGGATCGCCGACAACCACAAGCGCGGCGAAGGAAAGATTCTTACCACCCTTAACAACCTTCGTCACGCGATTAATCGCGACCACCTGATCTTTCAGTTGGTACGCTCCCGCATCGAGTTTCTTCGCTACTGTTGGCATTCTGATCTCGTCCCAATCTGTGATTTGTAATCGGGTAATTTGTAATTTCGGTGGGACTGAATTGCCAAACTACAAATTACCCGAATACCAATTCCTTAAAACTGCAAACCTGCTTCCCGCGCAGAGTCGGCCAAAGCCTTGACGCGACCGTGATAAATGTATCCTCCACGGTCGAATACGACTTTGGTGATTCCCTTGGCCTTCGCGCGTTCCGCGACGGCTTTCCCTACTGCTTTCGCTGCGGCGACATTTCCGCCGGTGCGCTTCGCGCCCTTGCTGCCCTCTGCGGAGTTCGCGGACACGAGCGTTGTGCCGTGGAAATCATCAATCACTTGCACATAAATGTGATTCAACGAGCGATATACGTTCAACCGTGGCCGCTCCGCCGTGCCCAGAACCTTTTTCCGGATGCGCTCATGTACAAAGCGGCGGTTCGTGTCTTTTGCAACCTTCGTTAACATTGCCTTTAGTCCTTCTGAGATCCTTCGCTACGCCCGCCATGATCCCAGCGGGCTCAGTTCTCAGCCTGCCCTGAGCAGCTGCGCGTTGACGCAGCGCCGAATGGGCCCGCTAAGCGCGATCACTTCGCTCCCGTCTTGCCAACCTTCTTCTTCAGGCGCTCGCCAACGTAGCGAACTCCCTTGTTTTTGTACGGATCCGGTGGACGCAAGCCGCGCATTTCGGCGGCGACCTGTCCAACCTTCTGCCGGTCAATACCCGTGACCGTGATGCGCGTTTGCTTAGGATCCACAGCTACATCAATGCCAGTCGGCAGCGGATATTCAATCGGGTGCGAATAGCCGAGGCTGAACACGACCGTGCCTTTGCCTTTCATCTCCGCGCGATATCCGATCCCGACGATCTCCAGTTCCCGGGTCCAGCCCTTGGTTACACCTTCGACCGCATTGTTTACGAGCGCTCGTGCCAGCCCGTGCAGAGCGGCCTGCGAATCGTCCTGCCGGATTGCCACCAGGTGCCCATCCTGCTGTTCCATGCTGATCCCGCTCGGTAAACGGGTTTCTAACTTACCCTTGGGACCCTGCACAGCCACGGTGTTGCCTTCGAGCTTTACAGTGACGCCCTTGGGAACTGCAATCGGCTTTTTTCCAATTCGTGACATAAAATTCTGCTCTTGGCTACTAGTTCCTACCTATAAACTACCAGCTACCACACTTCGCAGAGGAGTTCGCCTCCGAGACCTTCCTTGCGCGCCTGTCGCCCGGTCATGACGCCCCGCGGCGTCGTCAAGATGTTGATGCCAAGACCGCCGAGCACACGCGGAATCTCGCTGCGGCGAACGTACACGCGGCAGCCGGGCCTGGATACTCTAGCGACGTTGGAAATCGCGGCTTCGTTGTTGCTGTACTTCAAGTAAATTCGCAGGAGTTTGTGTCCTTCTTCCTCCACCGGCTTGAAGTTTGCGATGTATCCTTCTTCTTTCAGGATGCGGGCAATTTCCGCCTTCAACTTGGAAGTGGGCACATCTACTTTTTGGTGCCGCGCGGTAATCGCATTGCGAATGCGCGCGAGCATGTCTGCGACCGGATCGGTCAACCTCATCGTTTTGCTTCTCCTTGTCACCCGTTAGCTCCGGCATTACCGGAGAACCTGCCGTGACTCTTCTTTGGCACGGCTAAGGCCATGCCTTACCAAGAGGATTTCGAAACTCCGGGAATTTCTCCCCGCAATGCCAGCCCGCGAAAACACAAGCGGCAGATTCCGAACTTGCGAATGTATGCCCGAGGGCGTCCGCAAATTTTGCAGCGGTTATGCCTGCGTGTAGAAAATTTTGGTTTCTTCACGTTTGCCGGTTTTACCTTACTCTCGGCTGCATCCTTGACTCGTTTTGCTGTGGTTGCCACTAATTAAGCTCCTAACTCTTTTCAGCTCTCAGTCAAATCCTTCTTACTTCTTCATTCTGACTTTTGCACTATGCTCGAAATGGCATTCCCAGATGGCGCAGCAGGGACCTCGCTTGATCATCGCTCCCGGCGGTGGTCACGATCGTGACGTTCATGCCTTTCAGCTTGTCGACCCGTGCGTAATCGATCTCCGGAAAAATCAACTGATCATGGAGACCGAGTGTGTAATTGCCGCGACCATCAAATGACTTGGTCGAAACACCGCGGAAGTCGCGGACACGGGGCAATACGATATTGACGAGCCGGTCAAAAAACTCATACATACGATCGCCGCGCAAGGTGACCATGGCACCAATCGGCTGCCCGGCACGTACTTTAAATGCCGCAATCGACTTCTTGGCGCGAGTGACCACCGGCTTCTGGCCCGTGATTTGCGTCAGTTCGCTCACCGCCGGATCCAGCACCTTGGCATTCTGGGTAGCCTCGCCCACGCCCATATTGACCACGATCTTGTGAAGATGCGGTACGGCCATCGGATTCTGAAGCTCAAACTCCTTCATCAGCGTCGGGGCAATTTCCTTGCGAAACCGTTGCTTCAGCCTGGGAGTTTCCTTCGCGCTATGCCGTGCCGCTTCGGGAGCCCGCTGCTCTTCCTGCGGTGCGCCTTTTTTGTCTTTTTTGTCCTTTGCCATTGCTCTTCCTAACTACTTCCTGCGAGATCCTTCGCCTTGCTCAAGGTGACGTCCGCTGGGCTCAGACGCCCAGCGAAACGGCGTCACTTATCCAGTGTTGTCCCGCACTTCTTGCACACACGCACCTTGCGATCGCCGCGAACTTCGTGACCAATACGCACCGGCCCGCAAGCCGAACACACAAGTTGAACGTTAGAAATGGAGATGCGACTTTCTTGCTCCGCAATTCCACCCTTGACGTTTTGCTGCGGATTGGGGCGGACATGCTTTTTTACGATCATGACATGTTCGACCAGAACCTTGGCGTCGTCGGGAAATACCCGCAAGACCCGGCCTTCTTTGCCTTTGTCGCGACCGCTAATGACCTTTACCGTGTCATTGCGCCGAATATCGACGCGTCTGTGTGCTGTTGATGCAACTCTCATTTCAAATTCCTTCTACCATGCGGGAGTTCGCTCCCCAAGACTGCCGAGAGCCGGTATCTCCAACAATTGCTATAAGACCTCGGGTGCCAGCGAGACGATCTTCAAGAACTTCTTCTCGCGCAGTTCGCGGGCCACCGGCCCAAACACGCGAGTTCCGACCGGCTCACCGGCGTCGTTAATCAAAACCGCTGCGTTCTGATCGAAGCGGATATAGGTGCCGTCGCGCCGACGATGTTCCTTGCGGGTGCGCACGATCACCGCTTTCACCACTTTTCCCTTTTGCACCTGACCATCCGGGGAAGCTTCCTTCACGCTGGCAGTAACTACGTCTCCGAGTCCAGCATTCAAGCCGGTAGCTCCACCCAGCGGCAGAATCATCTGCAGCCTGCGGGCGCCGGAGTTATCGGCTACCTCCAGCATGCTTCTCATCATCACGGCCATAAATTTCAATCTCCTGATGCCAAACCAGCGAAGGCTATGACGCCTCAGCAACCGGCGTTTCCGGCGCGAGGGCAGCTTTGCGGATGACTTCCTTCAAGCGCCACCGCTTCAATTTGGACAGCGGACGTGTTTCCTCGAGCCGCACGAAATCGCCAACGTGCGCCTCGTTTTTCTCATCGTGCGCGTAAAATTTTTTGGCTTGCGACACCACGCGTCCGTAGAATCCATGGGCTTTCTGCCGGACGACTTGCACAACGATGGTCTTGTGCATGCGGCTCGAGACCACCATGCCGAGTACTTCTTTGCGTCTGCCCGCTGCCTTAGCCTGGGTATTGGTCGTTTCCGGCATTATTTCGTCTCCGCTTTTCCTGCCAGTTCGCGTTCCCGTACGATGGTTTTTACACGCGCAATATCTTTGCGCAGCCCGCGAATCTTTTTCAGGCTCTCCGTCTGTCCCATATTCAGCTGAAACTTCAGCTTGAAGAGCTGATCATTCAGATCCCGTTCCTGGTGTTTCAGTTCTTCGTCAGTTAAATTTCGAACTTTCTCGGATTTCATAAAAAATCAGTTCCCAAGTTTCCAGTTCTCAGTGAGTGATAACGTCGCGCTTCACGAAGGTGGTGCGGAGCGGCAATTTGTGCGAGGCCAATCGCATCGCCTCGGACGCATCCTGCAATGTCACACCTTCCATTTCAAACAAAATCTTTCCCGGACGAACTACGGCGACCCAGTGATCCGGCGCACCTTTGCCTTTTCCCATACGGGTTTCAGCAGGTTTCTTAGTAACCGGCTTGTCGGGAAAGAGGCGAATCTGGATCTTGCCGCCTCGCTTGATGAAGCGTGTCATAGCGACACGAGCCGCTTCGATCTGGCGATCGGTGATCCAACCCGGCTCGAGGACCTTCAAGCCGTAATCGCCAAACGCGAGCTCGCTGCCGCGCCACGCCTTTCCCGCCATGCGACCGCGCTGCTGCTTGCGGTACTTCACTTTTTTCGGCATCAACATAAGAAAGTCTCAATGCAGAACGTTCTGCCTTCCTACTTCCAGCTACTGCCTTTTCTAAAACGCTCCCACTTGCGGCTGCACCTGCTGGCCTTCGCGCTTTTTCTGCGGCAGGATTTCACCGCGGTAGATCCAGCACTTCACGCCAATTACTCCATAAGTGGTCTTTGCCTCGGAGAAGCCATACTCGATATCGGCCCGCAGAGTATGCAGCGGCAGTCGACCTTGCAAATACCATTCCGACCGCGCGATTTCATTTCCGTTCAGCCGCCCGCTGACCCGAACTTTGATTCCCTTACACCCGAAACGCAGGGCAGAATCTACTGCCTTCCGCATCGCTCGCCGGAATCCCACGCGCTTTTCCAGCTGCAGCGCGATCGACTCGGAGACAAGTTGCGCATCCAGTTCCGGCTTATGCACTTCCTGAATGTCGATGTATACCTCGCGGTTCGTCCGCTTCTGTAGTTCGCCCTTCAGCTTGTCGATTTCCGCACCTTTGCGTCCAATGATGATGCCCGGACGCGCGGTTTTGATAATAATGCGCAGTTTGTTGCCGGGCCGTTCCACTTCGATCGAGCTAACGCCCGCCGACTTAAGCTTGTCCTTGAGTTCGTTCTTCAGCTTTACGTCCTCGAGCAGCAACTTGTCATAGTCCCGCTCAACAAACCACCGCGATTTCCATGGCTTGGTGTATCCGAGGCGAAATCCGTAGGGATGAACTTTTTGTCCCATCTTGTCTCCTGTTACTTTGCTACTGCTTTCTTTTTTCCCGCGGCCTTCTTTTTAACTGGGGCTTTCTTTGCTGAAGCCTTAGTGTTTGCTGGCGGCGCCGCCACAGTATTCGCCAAGCCGGCGCCGTTCTTGCCCCGTTCCGCTAATTCGATCTCGATATGCGCGATCCGACGAACGTAGCGATAGGCGCGACCCATCGGAGCCGGACGGATTCGTTTCATCCGCGGGCCGTCGTTCGCAACTGCACGCTTCACGTACAGATTGTCGACGTCGACATCGATGCCTTTTTCGGTGCTCAGGTAATTGGCATTCTCCACCGCCGAACGAACCAGTTTCTCGATCGTCGGTGCCACACGTTTCTTAGTAAAAATCAGCGTGTTCAGTGCCTCTTCTACGCGCTTGCCCTTGATGAGATTCAGGACCAGCCGGGCTTTCTGCGGTGAAACGCGCATGAATCGTGCTTGAGCTCGAAATTCCATAATTTAATCCTTAGCCCTTGGGCGCCGCCGGGGCTGCTGGAGCTGCGGGTGCTGCCGTTCCGCCAGCAGCCGGCACCGGAGCTCCTGGACCACCCGGCACTCCCGCTGGTCTGACAGCCGCTTCCGTTGCTGCCTTCATCGAGTGAGCCTTGAACTGGCGAGTGAAGCTGAATTCTCCCAGTTTGTGCCCCACCATGTTCTCGGTGATGTAGACAGGGATAAATTTCTTGCCGTTATGCACGGCAATCGTGTGTCCCACGAATTCCGGAATGATGGTGGAGCGCCGCGACCAGGTGCGCAGCACTTTTTTCTCATTGCGCGAGTTCATGGCGTCAATCCGCCCTTGCAGATAGACGTCCACGAACGGTCCTTTTTTTGTTGAACGTGCCATAAATCAGCTCTCGGCTCCTACTACTTGCTTCTCCTAGTTACGATAAATGCATCGGTCCGCTTATTGTTGCGGGTCTTATAGCCGCGCGTGGGCTGTCCCCAAGGGGTCACAGGATGCCGTCCGCCTGAAGTCTTGCCCTCGCCACCACCGTGTGGATGGTCCACCGGATTCATGGAAACGCCGCGGTTATGGGGACGCTTTCCCAGCCAGCGAGTGCGCCCGGCCTTGCCAATCGTCACGTTTTCGTGCTCGACATTACCAACCTGTCCAATAGTCGCCAGGCAATCCTGCGCGACCTTTCTGGTCTCACCGGAAGGCAGCTTTACCAGGGCATAATCACCTTCTTTGGCAACCAGCTGCGCCGCACCCCCGGCGGACCGCACCATTTGCGCACCCTTGCCGGGTTTCAATTCAATGTTGTGGATGGTTGTGCCTGGCGGAATATTGCGCAGCGGAAGCGCGTTACCGGCCAAAATGTCAGCCTCGGGACCGCTAACAACTTTTTGGCCCACCTTCACTCCGTCGGGCTGCAGAATGTAGCGTTTCTCGCCATCCGCATACGCCAGCAACGCAATCCGCGCGGAACGATTCGGGTCGTACTCGATGGAAATCACGGTTGCCGGAATTCCGCTCTTGTCGCGTTTGAAGTCGATCAGGCGCAGCTTCCGCTTGTGCCCTCCGCCACGAAACCAACTGGTAATGTCACCCCCGTTACGCCGTCCGCCGGTGCGCTGCTTGGGTTCCGTTAACGGCTTGTACGGTTTCGTGGTGCTGATGTCTTCGCTGACCAGCGTTGTCCGGTAGCGCAACGTCTGGGTTGTCGGTCTGTATGTTTTAATTGGCATGATGCTCTCAGCTGTCAGCTCTCTTTACTAGCTACTAGCCCCTAGCTACTTGCTACAGGTTCTGCGCGTATTCCGGCATCTTTTCGCCGGATTTTAAGCGCACGTACGCTTTTTTCCAATCGGGACGGTAACCAGCGAATTTTCCCCGCCGCCGTTCCTTGCCCGGGTAATTGGCTGTGCGCACCGACTCGACTTTCACTTTGAAAATGGTCTGCACCGCTTCTTTGATTTCAGTCTTGGTCGCCTTCGGCGCCACCTGAAACACGAGGGTGTTCTGGTTTTCCTTGATGGCCAAACCTTTTTCTGTGATCACCGGCCGGCGCAAAGTCTGGTATGCGGATTTCATCAGGCCACCTCCGCCGCTTTCTCATGCTTGACGCGCCGACGCGGATTGCGAGCAGCCTTTTTGGGCTCAGCTTCCGAACTTTTCGAAGCGCGTTTTCCTTTGGGCAACGAGTTCTTCAACGAAAGCTGCAGCTTTTCCAGTGCCGGCTGAGTGATGACCGTCCGGTCATAGCGCAGCAAGTGATAGGGATGAACCTCGTTGCTGGCAATCAATTCGACTCCATCGAGATTGCGCGAACTCAGCACGAGATTACGATTGCCATGCTTGGGCACTTCCACCAGCAATGCACTCCCGTCCACCTTCAGCTTGTCCAGCGCTTCGCGGAATGCCTTGGTTTTGACATCTTTCACGTCAAACGCATTCACCACTACCAGCTTGCCGTCCGCAAACTTTGCCGCCAGGGCCGATCGCAGAGCTCCGAGCAGCTTTTTGCGCGGAAATACATAATCATAGGAACGCGGTTGTGGTCCGTGGACGGTGCCACCATGACGCCACAGCGGCGAACGAATCGAGCCGATACGGGCGCGCCCCGTACCTTTTTGCCGCCAAAGTTTCTTGCCCGAGCCCGATACCTCCCAACGCGCCTTGGTGGCATGGGTACCCGCGCGCTGCGAAGCGCGGTAATGTTTCACCGCTTCCCAGAGCAGGTCCTCATTCACCGCGCTGAAGATTTCCTCGGCGAGTTCGAGCGTGCCGACTTTGGCCCCACTCAGATTTTGAATATCAATCGTTGCCATTGCTTTTCCTAGCTACTAGCCTCTCACTACTCGCTACGACTTACGCCTTCTTGGCTGCGCGTTTTGCCGCCTTCAATGGGTCAACTGTAGCCGCACCGGCAAATCCACGACGTTCTCGCGGCGGCTTCTTGGCCTTCATGATTACGAGATAGCCGCCATTCGGTCCAGGAACACTACCTTCGACCACGAGCAGATTGTCTTCTTTATCGACACCCAGCACTCGCAAGTTACGAACCGTGACACGATCGTGCCCCATGTGACCGGACATTCGCATGCCCTTGAACACGCGGGAGGGAAACGCCGAAGACCCGATGGACCCGGTAATCTGAAACATGGATCCATGGGATTTGGGTCCACCGCCAAAGTGGTGGCGCTTCACAACACCTTGGAATCCACGGCCTTTGCTGACACCAACGATGTCGACAAATTTTTCGCCATCGAAGATATCGACCAGAACGCGACTGCCAGCCTTGATACCGTCCCCGTCACCCTGAGCTTTTTCTTCCACTTCGATCGGAACTTCGCGTACGAACTTTACTGGCGGAAGACTATGTTTCGCCAGGTGACCCTTCATCGGCTGAGTTAAGCGCGATTCCTTCACAAATTCCACGAGTCCGATCTGCGCGGCAACGTAGCCGTCCTTGGTCTGGGTTTTGTGTTGCGTAATCACACAAGGACCGGCCTGAAGGACGGTCGCGGGATGCACATCGCCCTTGTCATCGAAGAGCTGCGTCATACCGACTTTTTTTCCCAAAATTCCTGCGACTTTCGCCATTGCCTACTCCACTGTGGACAGCTGCGGAGCTTCGCTCCGCCCGGACGGGTCAGAGACCCGTCCCTCCGCAAACTATTTGTGTTCCTTGCCGAATGCCTTAATCTCGACATCCACTCCGGCGGGCAGATCGAGTTTCATCAGCGCGTCGACTGTCTGCGGTGTCGGCTCAAGAATGTCGAGCAGACGCTTGTGAGTGCGAATTTCAAACTGTTCGCGCGACTTCTTGTCTACGTGCGGGGAGCGCAACACGCAGTATTTGTTCTTCATTGTAGGCAAGGGAATGGGTCCAGCAATCTGCGCGCCCGTTCTCCTCGCCGTGTCGACAATTTCTCCGGTTGACTGATCGAGAATGCGATAGTCATAAGCTTTCAACCGGATGCGAATTTTCTCGTGTGCACTCACCAGTCACTCTCCAAGTCTTCCGGCTATCCGGAAGGAAAGATCTTGCGGCAGGATGCCAGCCGCTTATTCAGATTCCAGAATTAAGAAGTCAGAATGCTGAATTCCTTTCCTTCTAACTTCTTCATTCTTCCCTCTAACTTCTTGCTTCGTTCTACTGCACGATCTCACTGATCGTGCCTGCACCTACCGTGTGGCCACCTTCACGAATGGCGAAGCGCAACCCTTTTTCCATCGCCACCGGCGTGATCAGCTCAATCACCAGACTCACATTGTCGCCCGGCATCACCATCTCCGTGCCCGCCGGCAACTCTGCCACTCCGGTCACGTCCGTCGTTCGCAGGTAGAACTGCGGACGATATCCCTTGAAGAACGGCGTATGCCGCCCGCCTTCTTCCTTGGTCAGAATGTAAACTTCCGCCTTGAACTTGGTGTGCGGCGTGATCGAGCCTCCTTTGGCCAGCACCATGCCGCGCTCCACATCCTCTTTGCCAATGCCGCGCAGCAGCAACCCGGCGTTGTCGCCCGCCATGCCTTCATCCAGTTGCTTCTTGAACATCTCCACGCCGGTCACAACCGTCTTTCTGGTCTCCCGGAAGCCCACAATCTCTACTTCCTCGCCGACTTTTACCTTGCCACGCTCGATTCGTCCCGTCACCACCGTGCCGCGGCCGGAGATCGAAAAGATGTCTTCAATCGGCATCAGGAACGGCTTGTCCAGTTCACGCTGCGGCAGCGGCACGTACTCATCCACCGCCGACATCAGCTCGTCAATCTGCTTCTCCCACTTGGCTTCGCCATTCAGCGCGCCCAGCGCCGATAGACGTACCACCGGAACTTTGTCCCCAGGGAACTGATACGTCTTCAACAACTCTCGAACTTCCAGTTCCACCAGATCGAGCAACTCGGGATCATCGACCGCATCGCATTTGTTGAGCGCCACGACGATGTAAGGCACGCCGACCTGACGGGCGAGCAGCACGTGCTCGCGGGTCTGCGGCATGGGGCCGTCGGTGGCCGCGACTACCAGGATGGCACCATCCATCTGCGCCGCGCCGGTGATCATGTTCTTGATGTAATCGGCGTGGCCGGGGCAGTCGACGTGCGCGTAGTGCCGCTTATCGGTTTCGTACTCGACGTGCGCGGTAGCGATAGTGATACCACGGGCTTTTTCTTCCGGCGCATTATCAATCGAATCGAATGACCGGAACACAATCTTGGGATTGTGCTTCTGCAAAACCTTGGTGATGGCCGCGGTGAGTGTGGTCTTGCCATGATCGATGTGACCAATCGTGCCTACGTTCACGTGCGGCTTATTACGTTCGAATTTCTCTTTCGCCATAAGATTGCCGTGCCTCGTCAGTAATACTGGTAAATCCTGTGAAACTTCGTTCGCAGCTTCGGATCTACTTCTTCCACTCGAAACAAATAGAACTCGCGAACTTGCGATTTATCTGAGACCGTTAGCGTTTCGTAAAGCTGCTGAGCCTTTTTGCCAGACCGGCTCAGTTCGTCATCCGCCGCCTCCAAAACTCTTTTGGCCAGTACCGCATCCCAATCGCGGATTCGCAAGCCCTTCCTGCTGACCTGACCGAGAAGCCGCTCCACTTTGCCGGCGGTGAAAGCGCGTTCGATTGCGCGCCTCAGTTCATCGAATTCGATTTCTTTCTCAACCTTGATTGTTGCTTGTTCGAAATTCACCGTTGCTGCCCTGCGTCAAATCTGGAGCGGGAGACGGGAATCGAACCCGCGACCAACAGCTTGGAAGGCTGTGACTCTACCACTGAGTTACTCCCGCTCAAGCTCCACTTTCTTAATCAGCCCTGAGGTCCTTCGCTCCGCTCAGGATCTCGCCGCCCTCTTGCTTCTGCCGAAGCATTCAGCCGTCAGCCTAAACGTGGAGCCGATGACCAGGATTGAACTGGTGACCTCTCCCTTACCAAGGGAGTGCTCTACCAACTGAGCTACATCGGCTTGACTTCAGCTCCCTCGACTTCGCTACGCTCCGCTCGGGATTTCGCCAGCGGGCTCCCGCTTCGCTCACGCCCGCTAAACGGCTCAAGCTACATCGGCTCATTGCTTGACTCACTGCCCTTGTCGGGGTGCATGAAATCTTTGCGGCGCACCCATGTCTTAACTGCAAACATCGCCAGAATGGCCAGTGTCACAATGCGAATTCGGGGATCACTCAGCGTCGTCCACGACAGCACGCCTAAGGCGATGTACGCGAGCATTCCCAGCAATAAACGGTTCACTTCAAACCTGGTGCACAGGGGAGGATTCGAACCTCCGTACCTCGCAAGGAGGAACAGATTTACAGTCTGTCGGCTTTAACCACTCACCCACCTGTGCGAAAAATCCGGTTTCTCCAATTTCCGGTTCACACGGCTTTCCGGTTAATACGCCGGGAGTTGCGCATGCGGAGATAGTGCAGCGGATCGATAAAAGGCCGAACGCACGAAATCGCTTTCGTACGCATACACCAGGAAAAAGTTCCTAATGGAGTGCCGTTGGAAAACTCTACACTGCAGCGCCGCGCCAATCTCTCGGATCCGGAATGAGTTCGCAAACCTGGAGCTGGCGAAGGGATTTGAACCCCTGACCCTCTGATTACAAATCAGATGCTCTACCAACTGAGCTACGCCAGCGATGGGGACACATGCTCTTGCGGGCATGTTTCACCCTTGGATCCCTGCTCATGTCCGGGACAATTATAGAAGGTACCATAACGGCATCTCACGTGCAACGCAAAGGCGCACAAGACCTTCTCGCCGTTTGACTGGTTCCCGGTGCTATCATTTTTCGGTCTTAAGATGGGCATGGGAAAGCGAGTCCCAGCCTCCTTTATTTCTTACTCTCAATGCGATTACGACGCGGCTTCCCTATCATCATAGCTGTCTTGCTGGTCGCGGCTGCAGTCGCGGTGGTGGTTGTTCTCAGAAAGCATGCACCGCCGGAACCGGCTCGGCTGCTGCCCGGAGCTGACGGGTTCGCATATTTCAATCTGGCGTGGATGCGCCGCGCCAACCTGTTGGGGGAATTGCCGCCAGTTCCGCACGATGCGGATTACGAGCAGTTCATCCAAGCGACAGGATTTCAATTTGAGCGCGATCTGGATGAGGCAGCTTTTGCCGTTCATTATGCAAGTTCGGGACAGCAGCCCAGGTTCTCTGAAATATTTGTCGGGAAAATACAAACGGAACGGCTCCGTGCGTATCTGTCCAAGCTGGCCAATTCAACCGAGAATTATCGTTCGGTCGAGGTCTACAACATTCCCGTTGAAGCGCGCACGCTGCGGGTAGCGATTCTCGGGCTTGATACCGTAGCTGCCTCCAATGTGGACGATCCAACGGTAATTCAAGGAATCATCAACCGGTCTCGAAAGCTAGCCTCGCCGTTTGCTGGTCCTGCGCTGCTTCGTCAGTATTACAAGCACGTGCCACTGACCAGCGAGGCATGGGGAATTCTCCGGATCCAGCCGCAGGCAGGTTTGCACGTGGAGAGTTGGGGGTTCATGTTTCAAACACCGGCCGTGATGGTGGCTTCGGTGCGTTATTTGCGTTCGCTGAATCTCAAAGCGGTGGCTTTCACCGACAGCGAAGAAGATGCAAAGCAACTCACCGAGCGGTTTGCGACATTCTTCGATCTGTTTCACGCGGCGGAGGTCTCGACCGGTGTTCAAGGTACCGATCCGGATGTCAAAGCACTATTTGACAGCTTGAAAATTGAGCAGCAGAAGAGCCGGGCGATAATCACGGCGACCATGCCGGTGGGCTTTCTTCGCAAGGCACTCGCCGAGGCTCCGGTGGCGGCAAGCCCCGCGACTACACCCCGGCAGGAGCCCGAGGCGGTGCCGGAATCGAATGCTGCAAAAGCGCGGCACAAGTAGGAACATCACCGCACGCTGTAACTTTTTATTGCCATTAGCGTCGAATCAGCTACACGCGGCAGGATTAGCAGTTCTCAGTTGTCAGTGTTCAGTTCTCAGTGGTAGAAGCACTTAGCAGGTAGAATAACCATAATGCACAGTCTTCCTCTTCCGATTGCGGCTTTTTTCGCGGGACTGGTTTCGTTTCTCTCGCCCTGCGTCTTGCCGCTGGTTCCGGGATACGTCTCACTCATCTCGGGCGCTGGCGTGGAAGAACTCAAGTCGCAAGAGTCGCAGCTATTGCGCAAGATGATGGTGAATTCCATCAGCTTTATTGTTGGATTCAGTGTCGTATTTATCACGCTGGGTGCGATTTCGACGGAAGTGGGACAGTTGCTGGCGCGCTACAAGTCCACACTGGCCCAGGTCGCCGGCGTCGTTATTATTCTTTTTGGTTCGCACTTGACGGGGATTTTCCGTATCAATGCGCTATACGCCGATAAGCGGTTGCACGATGTGAAGGGCGGAAGCAGCCCGAGCGGCGCGTTTCTGATCGGATTTGCGTTTGCTTTCGGCTGGACGCCATGCGTGGGGCCGATTCTCGCGGTGATTCTGGGATTCGCGGCGGCGCAGGATTCGGTGTTTAAGGGCATACTTCTGCTTTCCGTGTACTCGCTAGGCCTGGCGGTTCCGTTCTTGATCACCGCGTTCGCGTTGGAACGTTTTTTGAAGTTCTACGGCCGATTCCGATCGTTTATGCACGCGGTTGAAGTCGGCAGCGGCGCCTTGCTGATTGCGCTCGGGTTCTTGTTGGTTTTCGGGCGATTTACCCTGATATCGAATTACTTGTCATTCTTAAATCGGTTTGCGTTGTGAAGGAGCTTTCTTGAAACGTGATCCATTCATCATCCTGTTTATCGCGGGAGTGATCGCGTTCATGCTGGTGATCGGGTTGAAAATGTCGAAGCACCCGCGGCAACCGGCATCGACTCAGATAAAGGGAGATGTCGCGCCGGATTTCGCGTTGCAGTCGCCTGAAGGCAAGACGGTGCATCTGTCGGATTATCGCGGTAAGGCGGTGCTGCTGAATTTTTGGGCGACTTGGTGTGCGCCGTGCAAGATCGAAATGCCGTGGTTCGTGGAATTGCAAAAGCAGTACGGCCCGGAGGGACTGCAGATTGTGGGAGTCGCGATGGATGATGCGAGTCCGAAAGAGATCGCGACATTTGCCAAGGATATGGGCGTGAATTATCCCGTGCTGATCGGCAAAGAGGTTGTGGGCGATGCTTACGGCGGGGTGCAATTTTTGCCAGAGAGTTTTTATATCGACCGCAACGGCAAAGTTTTGGACAAGGCGTTTGGACTGAAAGGCCGGGGCGAGATCCAAGACAATATAAAGAAGATAGTCGCTTCGACGGCAGTAGCGCAGAAATGAGGGCTCAAGTCTGAGAGTTGCGGCCAATTTCGCGTTGTGGTTAAGCCTCACGGCATCCTTGCTGGGGCAGGAGTCATTTGGGAAGAAGGCGCCGTCAGTGACGCTGTCTCCCGTGCCACTCACCACGGTGACTCGTGGGAAAGCGAATACGGTCGATCTGCAGTTTCACGTGGCGCCGGGATTCCATATCAATTCCAACAAGCCTACGGCCGAATATCTGATTCCCACGGCACTCAAGCTGGATGTTCCCACCGATATCTCGGTCGGAACCGTCTATCCCGCGGGCGAAGAGATGAGCTTCGCATTTGCCCCGAATGAAAAGCTCAGCGTCTATAGTGGGGATTTCACGCTGCAGGTAAGCGTGCGACCTCTATCCGGCGTACTTGCCCAGAAATATGAAGTTCACGGTAACCTTCGATATCAGGCTTGCGACAATGCGGCCTGTTACCCGCCCAAGAGTCTGCCGATAAAATTCGAAGTGAAGGTCGTCAAAGGAACGCCTCCGAAGGTCCACAAGAACCCTCCGCAAAGCCCGCGAGGGTAAACCTCGCAATCCCCACGAAAACAGTCGGTCAGCAGTCTGCGCGTGGAGGGGGGTGAGCTATATACTGTGCGAGCCTAAAACTGAACGATGAAGCTGAATGCATATTTGGCGAAGAGCACCGTGGTGGCTGCTTTGGGCGGCTTGCTATTTGGATTCGACACCGCCGTTATCTCCGGCGCCACCGGTGCACTCACGCAGACCTACCACCTGGCGCCGAAACTCTTGGGGATTACCGTATCCAGCGCGATTTGGGGCACGGTGCTCGGAGCGATGCTTGCAGGATTTCCAGGGGAGCGATACGGACGACGTGACAGTTTACGAGGGTTGGCGGTTTTGTATTTCATCTCGGGGCTGGGTTGCGCGGCAGCGTGGAACTGGTATGCATTGGTCGCATTTCGCTTCATTGGCGGACTCGGCATTGGAGGCTCCTCGGTTTTGGGACCGATGTACATCGCGGAGTTAGCGCCAGCGAAGTGGCGAGGCCGCCTCGTAGGCCTGTTTCAGTTCAATGTTGTGTTCGGCATCCTGCTGGCCTATTTCTCCAATTACGTAATCGGACTGCAACAATTTGGCGCGGCAGAATGGCGGTGGGACTTAGGCGTGACGGCAATTCCGGCGGCGTTGTTTTTTGTCATGCTGTTTACCATTCCGCGCAGTCCGCGCTGGTTGGCGAAAAAAGAGCGTATCGGCGAGGCCAAGTCTGTGCTGCAGCTCACTGGGGATGAAAACTTTGCAGAGGATCTGCAGCAGATCATCGAATCGATCGCGATCGAGCAAAAGCAAGCAGGAGAACGGCTGTTTTCCCGCAGATATCTTTTTCCCATTTTTCTGGCGGTCAGCATTGGGATGTTCAATCAGCTTTCCGGCATCAACGCGATTCTGTATTACCTCAATGACATTTTTAGCCATGCGGGATTCAGCCGGGTCTCGGGCAATATTCAAGCGGTTGTGGTGGGGGCGACGAATCTGATTTTTACGGTGCTGGCCATGTCGATCATCGATCGCGTGGGCCGAAAAACGCTGCTGCTCATTGGCTCGGTGGGAACAGCTGGATGTTTAGCCGGAGTCGCAACGATCTTTTTTATTCACCAGCACCAGGATCGCTTGTTGTGGCTGCTGGTGGGATACATCGCCTTTTTTGGATTTTCACAAGGCGCAGTCATTTGGGTGTACATCGCGGAGGTATTCCCAAACAACGTGCGTGCAAAGG
>Ga0209579_10001483_pt1 | contig 19325 bp, 15 predicted proteins | sample Coa_R1_2_FD_187152 | JGI IMG/M metagenome (GOLD analysis project Ga0209579, IMG submission 187152) | Surface soil microbial communities from Centralia Pennsylvania, which are recovering from an underground coalmine fire - Coalmine... | ecosystem: Environmental > Terrestrial > Soil >... | reverse complement strand
TTGTTTAGCTGCACTTCCTTTATTCTATGTCGGATTTAAAAAAATCCAATCGACATAGATTTCTAAGAAAGTATCTAAGGAATCATATACTGAAACAACCTAAAGGAAAGACGCCGCCGTCAAAAATCGATAAAATTTTTGCATGACAGGCGATATTTTATTGATTTTTTTTGCACCAGAAGTAATATCAAGTAAAAATTGACATAAAAAATGTAGTGAAGATTTGAATGCATCGAAATTTTTTATACTGCCGAAGGAAACCCCTGGAATCCTCTCGTAAAACTTTTGCTGCGATTCAACAAAAAAAACAGGTGCAAAAAAAGAATTTTTGATTTTTCTATTTTTAAAAAATAAGAAATTTTTTACTCTTCGAGTGAGTGTTAAGGATTCCTTGGAAGGCGGGTGTGCCGGGGTATCGACAAATAACTCGATGACAAAAGAGGCACCCTTTTTACAGAGTATCCTTAAAAAAATCTTTCTGGGAGGAAAGTATGGTACGAAAACATTTAGCTAGCGGTCTCTTGGGCCTAGTGGCGCTCTGCCCCTTTGTTGCTCAAGCGGATCAACCGGCAATGAAAAGTCAAAACATGAACCAAAAGAAAATGGCACCGCAGTTTGACATGGGCGATCCAATGGAACCCGGAATGCCAGGTCACCCAGGCTACGTGCCAGCAGCATACAACTATCCAGCTGGTATCAGAGCGCCTAATCAAGATTGGGATGTCTACGTAACAGGTACTTTCATATGGTGGAAGGCTCACCAGGACAATATGTTCACTGGCGTTGCTACTAACCAATCGACAGGAACTGCTGTATCTACAGCTTTCAGTACGGGTGCCCCTGATTTGAATAACTCTGTTCTCTTCAGCAGAAAGCCTAATTACAAGCCTGGCTTTAAAGTCGGCCTAGGATGGAATACAGGCAGCTGGGACAACTGGACAGTATATGGAGAATATACTTGGTTCCACCCAGGCGATGGAAAAGATGACGATGATGACAACGAGTGCGGCGAATGCGGTTGCGCAGCGCAGGTTCTTCTCGTTCCAACATGTAATTGTCCTGATGGATTATATGCTTCCGATCTAGAGTCTAAATGGAAACTAGATATGGATATCGCTGATGTAAGCGTTGGACGTCCTGCTTATCAAGGAAAGCGCCTCGTCCTTAATCCATTCTTTGGATTGAGAGCGATGTGGATCCGTCAAAAATGGGATGTAGAATATGATGCAGTCAGTGGAACAAACGTTGCACTCGGCGAGTATGAGACAGAAGCGCATTCTAAAGCATGGTCATTAGGACCTCGTATTGGAGTAGATACAAGCTGGCTGCTCGGTTGCGGATTCCGCATGATTGGAAACGCGTCTGCGAGCTTGCTCTACACACGCTACACTCATGTGTCGTATGAATCCAATATTCCAAACGGAGGTGGTAGTGGAGTAGCCCCGCTTTCGGATGACGTATCCTGGAAGTTCTTCAAAAACTACGGTACAGTACGTCCTAACTTCGAGCTGGATGCCGGTTTCGGATGGGGATGGTATATCGGAGATATGTACCACTTAGATTTGGCAGCAACATATGATTTCCATGCATTCTGGGCTCAGAACATGGTTGCAGATATTGCTAACTGGGCAGTGCATTGGGTAGATGCTGCTCCAGGCAATCTCTATTTACATGGTTTGACAATCAAAGCACGCTTTGATTTCTAATCCATCTTTGGTTCGCCAAGAGGAGAAGGAGTGTGACTCTTTCTCCTCTTTTTTTTGCCCTGAGACGTTTCTCTGAATGAGAATGGTTGGATTTTTGATGGATTTTTCTGTTGAACATATTTCTTTTTCGCACGACATAGTTAAGTTAACTAGGCGAAGAAAAAGAAATATGTTCAACAGAAAAAGACGCGAAAAGCGGACTGTTATAATTCAGAGAACGTCTCAAAATTCATTTAAATGATTTGTAGAGTATGGCCGGCCATCAACCCTATATTGCAGCTAAAGACACAAAAACCTCAGAGTTCACATTCAAAGCGATCATTCTGGGTGTTATTCTCGGTGTCATTTTCGCTGTGGCCAATGCCTACTTGGGCCTAAAAGTAGGTCTAACAGTGTCCGCCTCCATTCCCGCAGCCATGATCTCCATGTTGATTTTGCGGACATTTTTTAAAAAAGCTTCCATTCTCGAGAACAACATCGTACAGACCATTGCTTCCGTAGGAGAAGGACTCGCAGGAGGGGTGATTTTCACTGTGCCTGCATTATTCCTCTTAGGAGCACAACTGGCGCCAGGAGAAATTTTCCTGCTTTCATTTTTAGGCGGAGTTTTAGGGGTTCTTTTTATGATACCCATGCGCCGCTATCTCATTGTACAAGAACATGGCAAACTCCCTTTCCCAGAAGGAACAGCTTGTGCAGAGATCTTGAAAGCAGGTGAAACATCGCGTCATCGAGCGCTCATGGCTCTCTATGGCATTGGCATCGGCGCTATCCATAAAATCTGCTCCAGCGCCCTCTTCCTATTTAAAGAAACTCCCAGTTGGATCCTTTCCCTATTTCAAAATGCCGTATTTTCGATGGATTGCACGCCGTCTGTTCTAGGAGTGGGCTTTATCATTGGCCCGCGTATTTCTACATTGATGTTTGCAGGGGGGGCGCTCGGTTGGTGGGTGATCATCCCCCTGATCAAACTCTTTGCAGCGGGAGACGCGATTATTTATCCTGCGACCAAGATCATCAGTTCCATGTCTTCAGAAGAAATCTGGTCCAATTATGTGCGTTATATCGGTGTGGGTACAATCGCAGTCGGTGGAATACTCAGTTTGTATAAGATTTTTCCTCTCATCGTAAAAACCTTGCAATTGGGATTTGATGAGCTCTTTCAAGGCGCGACAAAGCGGTCTCTTTTGCGCACAGAGCACGATATTTCCCTTAAATGGCTGATCCTCGGATCCATTGCCATCATTGCAATATTATGGTTATTTCCCGGCTTGCCGATGAATTTTCTCACTATTGTGATATTAGCCATCCTCAGTTTTTTCTTTGTCTGCGTCACATCGCTGACAGTAGGTATTTGTGGGAGCACTTCAAATCCGGTTTCCGGTATGACGATTATCACACTGCTCTTCACGTGTCTTATCTTCGTGCTTTTGGGATGGACGCAGCGCGTTTATCTCATTGCAGCACTCACGATGAGCGTGGTTGCCAATGTAGCGATTTGTCTGGGCTCCACTACCTCGCAGGATCTCAAAACGGGATATCTCTTAGGCGCCACGCCAAAAAAACAACAGATTGGAGAAATTATCGGTTTAATTCTTCCAGCGCTTGCCATCGGCGTAACTCTGCAGCTCCTCGATAGCGTCTACACATTGGGCTCATCGCTCATGCCAGCTCCTCAAGCGACGATGATGGCCTTAATCGCCAAAGGAGTCCTTGAAGGAAACATCCCTACAACTCTTGTCGTAGTCGGAGCCGTTATCGGTATTCTCATTGAGCTATTAAAGCTTCCTATCCTGCCCTTCGCGATTGGACTGTATCTGCCTTTGCCTTTAAGCACTTCTGTGATGATCGGCGGACTTGTTGCAGCTTATGTGAAAAAGAAAAATGCCAAAGGCGCATTGGATAACGGGGTCATCACCGCCTCCGGCCTTGTCGCAGGCGATGCCGCAACGGGTGTCATTCTAGCATTTCTCGCCGCCTTGGGATGGGTATCGGTTTCAGCGGCTCCCTTGTCTTCTCAATGGGTAAGTCTTGGCGTATATGCCCTACTCGCCCTCTTTCTAGCCTGGTTCTCCCTTAAGCCACCCTTTAAAATTAAGGGTTAGGAGACATTTTCAAAATCGACAAAACCTGAATTTGAAAGACGCCTCTTAGTAAAAGATTTTTTTACATTTGAGGGATAGGTAAGCGCATGATAAAATCTATGCATGGTTTACGCTATTAAAAAAAAACATGCCAGTTTTACCTTGCTCGAGGTCATGATTGCATTGGCCTTGCTGGGAGTGCTTCTATCCTTTCTCTTTTCTTTTTTCCGACATACTTTAACGACGAAAAATGAAACACTCGCTCTCAAGGAAAAAGTTTTAAGCATGGAGCTCTTTCAGCTCCGCATGAGCAATCTCTTCGATAGATTCTCCCCGAAAGACAGCTGCTTTTTAGCCAACATTCCTCATGCGGAAGCGATGGGGTCTGCATTAATCCTCTATTGCGATCACGGGATCGATCGAGATCCCTCTTTTTCTGGACCGATTCATTCCATGCTGTTTAAAACCCGCGATCAGCGCCTCTGTCTATGCACATGGTCGCGCACGCATATTCCAAAAGTAGATACGCTGCTAAAAGGGGTTAAGGAACTCTCTTTTGAATTTTTTTCTGGAAAGCAATGGCAGACACTATGGCCCAAAGATAAAAAAGAGGAGGCATTCCCACGCATGATTAAAATTTCCGTTCTCTTGCAAGGGGACGACGAGAAAAGACAGGATTTTATTTTTTCCTTACCCCCCAGCGTGGAGATTAAACGACCCACATGAATATTCTCCCTATCGTGTTTGCTTTCATGATCATCTTTTCCTTTTTAAGTTTAGGCTTTATTCAAGACCACGCTCATGCAATTTTATCGGAAAAAAGCTTTAAAAGTTTTTATGACACCTCGCGCATCGCATCCAATGCTGTGGCCCAAAAACTCTATAAAAGAATCAAAAACCCGCCCCCTCTTTCCAACCCTTCCGAAAAGCCTGCAGCATCGACAAAACCTGTGACAACGCGCAAAAAATATCAATCCCCTAGAGAAATCTTCCCCCCTTTGGACAATTCTAAACTCAATCTGATGCCCCTGTTCGAATTGCAAACAGAGCCCAAAAACCATCCTCTCTATGAAATCTGCGCTTCTTTGCTGCACGTGCTTTATGAAGAATCTCTGTTCAGACAGACCAAACAAGAGGGCCTGGAATACGATCTCCTCAACGCGATGCTCAAAACCTACCGCACGAAAGGCACTATCAAGACACTTTCCGATCTCTACCCCGATGCACCGCATTTAAAGCCTTTTTTTTATAAAATGCTCAAAGGAACCAATCGATATAACGTCGCATCCAAAAGCGGCATTGCACCGATGGAGGATTTCTTTATCCTCGACAAGACGCCGGCCATGCATTTTGCCTGCGCTTCCCGTTATTTGCTTGAAGCACTTTTTGGAGAAAAAATCGCGCTAAAAATCTTAGCTGAGGAAAAGAAAAAATACGAGACGACGGGGAAAAAAACCTCTTTGACAAAAGAGGACCTCACCACACTTCTCGCCAATGACCCTTTGCGGGCCTCTCTGGTCTTGGAATTGGGCCAGCATATCGATTTTTCTCTCAAAAACCCCAAACGCGTCCAGCTGAGTCAGAAAGACAAAGCGAGCGGTCTTACGGTTAAAAAACAAATTTAGCGATATTAAAAAATGGAAATGCGACGCACAGGCAGTGTGACGGTAAATGAGGTGCCTTGACGTAGAACGGATGAGGCGGAGATGCCTCCATGGTGTTTTTCAATAATCGTTTTCACGATGGAAAGCCCCAGCCCAGCTCCTCCCAAGCGGCGCGAATGCGCTTTATTCACTGTATAGAAACGCTCGAAGATATGCTCGATATCCTCAGCAGGAATACCAATTCCCCTATCTGCGATGATGATCTGGGCTTCATCGCCTATCTGATCAATTTTAATAGTGATTTGAGCAGGAGGGGTGGAGTATTTTGCAGCATTGTCCATCAAATTGATAATTGCGAGTTCTAAAATATCGGGATCCGCGTCGACAATGATGGATTCTTTATTCTTTTCAATGCGGATTTGTGCATCTTCGTAAATCGATAACACGACCTGTTTAGAGTTTTCCATTAATAGACCCAGATCACATTCCTGAAACCGCGACTCAGGAATATTTTCAAGATCAGCAAGCGTAAGCAAATTTTTCACCAGGTTGTCCATCCTCTGGCAATTGCGTACGATTTTCTCAGTGATATCCGAGACCATTTCTCTGGGAAGTTCAGGCATATCGTGCAGAGTTTCTGCAAATCCTCTGATAATCGTAATGGGCGTGCGCAGCTCATGAGAAGCATTCGCGACAAAGTCTTTTCCCATCTCGAGCACTTTATAATGGCTCGACTTATCTTGCAGGACAAGAATCGCTCCATTTTGCTGTAACTTGGGAGCCGCGATGAGATCTATATAGATCTTTTTGCCTTCCGCTATAAAAATTGAATCGGTAAGAATCGTCATTTTACTCTGACAGGTCTCTAAAAGCTGACGGCTTTTTTCTAAAAGCGGGGAGGGTGTGAGGCCTTCGAGTTCAATAAAAGATTTACCTGCGAGTTGTTTTCTAGGAAAGCCAATCATGCGACTTCCAATATAATTCACATAGCGGATGCGCATATCCTTATCCACAGCGAGAACCCCTTCGCCCAAAGATTCTAGGATCGCCTCCTTTTCATTGCGCTCTTCCATAAAATGTTTGCCTTGCGTCCGTATGCGATCCAACAACACAAAGATTAGCCAAATGCATCCAACGAAAGCCAAGAGATTTAAAGAAACGAATACAAAAAAAACTTCTTTTTTTGCTAAGAAATACATACCGAAGATAAAAGCGCAATAAACGAGTAAATATCCAGCGACAATTCTCTGCCTAAAATCCAACAGCCTTTTCATGTTTTGATCTCAATTGCTCGATATAAAATGACAGGAGCGGCAAATCCTTTCAAGGGAATAGGCGCCATTTCTTCACAGCGAATCGCTGCTTCTACACCGTCTTCTTGAAGCGTCTGCTTGGAGATGAGGATTTCCATTCCTTTTGCTTGAGAACAGATACGCGCTGCTAAATTGACATTACTGCCGATCACAGTGTAGTTCAGCCGATTTTCTGCACCCATATTGCCGACGAGCATCTCGCCTGTATGGATTCCGATTCCCATTTCAACGGAATTAAGCCCTTGGCTTTTTCTTTCCAGATTCCACTGTTTCAATACATCAATCATCTCAAAGGCGCTTTTCACAGCGCAGAGCGCGCTATCTTCTTTTGATACAGGGGCGCCAAAGAGGGCCATCGCTTCATCGCCGACATATTTATCGATCACCCCTCCCTGATCATCTACGCATGCGGAAATTTTAGTCATACACGTATTCAGCAGGTCTATCACTTCGGCAGGATGCATCGCTTCCGTCATTGCCGTAAAATTGCGGATATCGGCAAATAAGACAGTGACTTTCTTTTCTTCCCCGCCCAAATGTATTTGACCGGATAGAATCTCTTTCGCGATATCTTGAGAAACCACTTTGTTCAAGATTCCCTTTACTTTCTCTTTTTCTTTCAGCCCTTGCACCATCTCGTCAAAAGAATGACATAGGGTCGCAATCTCGTCTTTTCTCTTTGTTGAGGGAAGAGATATGTGCACTTGATCTAAGTTTCCTTCTTTGACATCTTGTGCTGAAGAAGCGAGCTGAATAATTGGTGCTGTAATGCTTTTTGCAAAATAATGTACAAAAATGATCGATAACCCTAGTATGACAAGGCCGCATATTTGCATATTGAAAAAAATGGAATTGGCTACTTTTTGACTGCCTTCTTCCAAATTATGCAATAAAGCAAATTCGATTTCTGTCGGATTGAATAAGAAAAAGTGCAGATCCAAATGCGGAAATGGGATGAGATGCATAAAGAAATACTCTTTACCTTCCCATGTCGTCACCCCCACTTTTTTATCCAACAGATCAGATACCAATACATTAGGCCCAGTAGCAATGGAAATTTTTTCCTCTTCGGCAGAAAAAGCACTGGCTACCTTTCCACCTGTCACTAAAAATACCGTCTGATGCAAGGTCAACACAAGCTCTTGCAAAATCGTATCGGCATCGCATCCCACCGTCAAATACCCCACTCGGCTCTTCTCCGCTGTATTGACATGAAATTGTGCTGTGTTTCCCAAATAGACATGGGAGAGCATTTCAGGATGAATAATAGCGCAGGCCATAGCGATATTAGATTGTTGGCCTGATGGTGCATTCTGCTGAAAATAGGCGGCATCATCGAATAACTTTGATGAGAAAAACAAATTTTTCGTCCAAATTGCCGGTCCAGTGCTTAATGCCACTTTAAATGCTGAGACAGCAACTGGATTAGGTATCAATTTAAACATTCCGCTATGCATTAAAGATTGCAGCATCCATAGGATGTTGATTTCTCCATTTCGCATGGACAGATCATTCATTTTTTCCCGCAAGAATTTTTCATTGGGCATGCTGGCAATCATGTTCACATTAGGAAAAGGATTCACGAGCATTTCTTCCCAGGCGCCCTCTTCTGATAGCTTTTTCTCGATCTCGCCCGCATCGATCTGTGGAGGTATCAACGTGTGCTCTTTTAATCCCTTCTGCGCTCTCTGCATAGCATCTAAAAAAGGAGCGAGCGAGATACGATGCCCTTGTATCCAAGGAGGATTTAAAGAATATTCCTCTTTATTAAACGTAAAAGTCCCCGCTTGCACAAGGCTTTGCGGAGGAAATACCAAATATGTCTCAGGGATAACCGGTGTGAGCTCTTCCACCTCTTCGCCATCCAAATGTTCCTTCGGATATTCCTGATCAATGGCAAAAAGACGCACGCCAATTAAACTCTGATCCAGCGCATCCGGATAAAAGACCCAAGAGAGGTCCTGATCAATCGGAATGCGAAAGGCATGCTTAAAAGGCGGCGATTCGGGAACAATAACGCCTGTGGGAACACCTTCGTTAGTGTTTTGAATAAAATCGATCCAACGATTGCCCGCGAGCAAATCGGCACATGCCATTGCCGTGCCATCCCCCGCATTTTCCAATGTAGGTGCAAAGCGAATCAATTGAGGCGTAGAGTAAGAAATCGTATTGAGCAGCACATCGATTTTAGCCTGGTCCTCCATCACTTGATAGGACACAAATTCCTGGAGGTTCCTCCGCACGACCTCTTTGGAGGCCACAATCTTTTCGCACAACGCCTGCTTGGCCTTTTTTAATTCCCTCTTAGTGACAATAGATTCAAAAAAAGCTCCGGCCACCGCTGTCAGCAAAAATAAAGCGCTCACCCAAAGAAAAAGGCGGTACCGCAAGCTCATAGATAAGCTCCCCTATTGTTTGCATCTTACATTTTTTTTCCCCTAAGTTGCCACCTTGAACCTATCCTGGTAAAAAATTTCAATGATTTTTGGGTGTTGAAAGCATGATATCTCGCGGCTTAAACGAATCGGAATACCGGAAAAGACGGTGCTCATCGGAACTCGGATTCGGACACAAAAATAGACTTATGTAACGCACCTGTATATTTTCAAAAAAATATTGCTTTATAATCTTGTAATTAATAAAATATTTACTGACTACTCGGTTTTTTGTTGAAGATAATGAAAACCGCTTAGTCATTTGAAAATTTTCAACTCAATAGGAGGAAACGTCATTTTTCTGATAACTAGTCATTATCAGTTTTTGACGCATTCATTATGAAAAAATATTGTTCTCTTTTATTAACATTATGTTTTCTATTTTGCATTGCAAAAACAACATTCGCATGCGAGTGTTCACCGACAACGTTTGTCCCTTGTCAAAAAACCTATATTACACCAACGCAAGTCATTTTCTCAGAAAATGAAATTTTTGTTCAAATCGATGATATGGCATTTCGAACAAGTACCATATATTCCGATTCTCAAGGACTCTATTTTCAAGACGCTGAAAGAGAATGCGGATTTCTTCAATCACCATGCCCGCGTTTTGGATGCCCAGGGTGCAATTTCCCTTGGGACTCACGCTGTCATGTGTGTGATAAAAAATTAAAATGAAAAAATGAGTGCATGCAAAAAAATCTGATTTTTATATACATCTTAAATTAAGATGATGTTATTTAAAATTATCTTCTTTTTGAGTATGCGCTCTTTAAAAAAAAGGATTAGTTACCTTGCTCTATGTGTCACAGGAGCCATTGTCCCTTATTACTCTTTCCATCCATCTTCAGAACAAGCACCTCATATAAAACTATTAAATTCTATTGCTCCAGAGGAAAGATTTTACCTAGATTTTTATTTTCGCCATTTAATGTTGCAAGATCCCTTAAGTTACGTCCTATTTGGCGACAAACCCATGGGGTTTTCAGCATTTTCGAATCCTTCCTCTTTTTCAATCAATCAAGTACTGTCAGATAATTTTAACAAAAGCCTCTTATTGAAGAAGGGCTTTGAACTGCATAAAAAATACCTGCACTTGTTTTCCTCGAAAAACTTCTTATTTATATTTAAAGAAACGGACGATTACATTGAAATTGCCTTGGTGAATAGAAAGAACTTCTTGAAAGTAACAAAAACTGCAGCAAAGGATTTTCAAGCTGTTTTAGGTAATGAATTTTCCGGAGAAAAAATTCTCGAGGAGTTCATTAAGGAAAAGGAGATTTTAGAAAAGCCGTTAGGAGAGAATCATGCTCTGCTTGGTCTCTTGTTAGGGTATGGAAAAAATAATTCTTTTGCTTTCCAAAGGAAGATAGAAATCTTAAAGGAAATGAAATCATTACATCTTCACAAGATAATCGACAGTAAAGCCCCCCGCAATGGATTTAATGCGTTAAATGCAGAACTTGCTTCTCTAGATAAAAAGCTGCTGCCGTTCTACGAAAAGGATCTACAATTTTCTTTAATCCCTTTGCCTTCGTTCATGGCAGATCGACAGGATAGGGAAACGCGAACTCTAACAAAAAAATACATCCAACAACGGAAAAATATTACGAAGACCTATCTGCATGGCAATTTTTTAGAAATCACGTTCCAAAAATTGGCTTCGAGTTAAAAAATATATGGAGAAAAACCACTGGTTCTTGACCTGATCCTTAACCGAAATGGAGCGAAGTCGGGATCAGGTTACACAAATGCGTTAGTGAGTAGAGGAGCTGATTACGCGACTCATCTACTCACTAACGCATTTGTGTATAATCTTGTCGGTTCCATGTAAGTAAGGAATTTCTAAAAAACCTCGCGAGGATAAAAATTCTCGTATCCTGTCTCGGTGATGAGAATCGTGTCCTCGTAGCGTACGCCGCCCTTGCCGGGGACATATAAACCGGGCTCTACTGTAAAGACCATGCCAGGCTCAATCAGAACGTCTTTGTCCTCGCCATCCCATTTGATGCGGGGAAACTCGTGGGTCTCTAGACCGATGCCATGCCCCAAACTATGCACAAAAAGATGTTCTACCTGATGTGCAGCCATCACATCTCTGGCGGCGCGGTCGAGCATGCCGATAGGGATGCCAGGCCGGCATGCTGTTAAGGCAGCGTCGTGTGCGGCCTTATTGATTTGATAGTATTTTTCCAGATCGGGATCGGGCGTCTGAAAGAAAAGGACACGTGTCATATCGGAATGATACTGATCCACGATGACTCCGATGTCGATGAGAACAATATCGCCTGCTTTGAGAGGAACGTCTTTTGAGCGGTAATGCGGCATGGCGCTATTGGGACCAAATGCGATAATGGGCTCAAATGCTAGACCTTCCCCTCCCTGCTCCAAACAAAAAATCTCAAAACGCTTAGAGAGTTCTTTTTCCGTGATTCCCCCCTTTAGCTGTGCGCGGATATGCTGAAATCCTTGCCAAAGAAGCTGGGCGCTCTTCTTCATTTTGTGTATTTCCTGGTCGTCTTTTATCACTCTGAGCGTTTTAAAGAAGGAAGACTTGGAAACGAAATCTATATCTTTCACTGTCTGTTTCCATCTGAGAAAGGCCTCATAGGAAGTATGCTGACCATCGAACCACACGGATTTGCATTTGTGAGCGTGAAGAAAAGTAAGCACCGCTTCTTTTTCATCCAGACAAACTTTCATCGGCGCTTTTTCTTGCGCAATTTGCAGATATCTTCCATCGACAAAGAGGAGGGTTTCTTTTGCGTGGACACACAGTTTGCCCGCTGACAGTGGAAGGCCTGTCAAGTACAAGAGATCGAGAGGATTTTGTATGAGGCATGTCTCGCAGCCCTGTGCGTGCATTTTGTTCCCTAATTCTTGAAGTCTTTTTTTAAGCATGGAAGTAGTCATCGATCTGATCTTTTTTTAAATGGTAAAAAATGGGTTTTCCTTGAGGACAATGCAAGGGATCGTCCGCTTGGATAAGTGCGTGGAATACTTTCAAGGCCTCGGTCAATGAAAAAGTCCGCGAGCGCGAGCGGGAAACGCGGCAGATCGTCTCCGCGCATTTTCGGATTTTTTTTTCTAAAGGAGAATGGATGTCAAAATCGTCTGTCAGAGAAGAAAGAAGCGCTTCTAGAATATCCCTTACCTCCCTTTCTTCCACAGCGGAAGGAATGGTTTCGACCATAAACACTGTCGGCCCAATCGAACGCAATTCAAATCCCAGAGTTTTTAGTTCGTTTAAACAGGTAAGTAATTTTTCCGCTTCTGCTTTAGAGCAAGAGAAAGTGAGGGGAAGAAGCAAGCCTTGGCCCTTTGGACTCTCTGGACCCTCTGGATGTACTTGCTCCCTCATCAAACGCTCGAAGAGAATGCGTGCTTGAGCTGCAAGCAGATCGATCCAAAAAACGCCGTCGCGATTTGCTTGATTCGATATAAGTTGGGGGAGACTTTGCGCTTCAACAATGAGGTAATGCTCGAAGACTCCCACAGCTTTTGTCTGATCGACAAAAGAAAATTGCTCCTGTTTTTCACAAGAAGAAGACATACTGCATTCTGTCAGCACCAAGCTGACGGAAGGATCATGCTTTATTTGCAGTGCCTCCTTGTCAAAATTCCTATTCTCAGATTCTTGCAGTGTAAAAGAGGGAATCTGTATTTCAAAGCCAGGCGGCTCTTCGGACCGCTGTAAAGCTCTATTGACCGCTGTGCGCATCGCCACTTTCAATCCCTCTTCTTCGCGCAGGCGGATATCTTTTTTTTGAGGATGCACATTCACATCGATAAGAGTGGGGTCTATTTTCGCATGGATCACATAAATGGGATGGCGAGAAGTATCGACCCGCGTACCATATCCATCGCGAATAGCATAAGCCAGGGGAAAACAGCTCACAGGGCGGGCATTTACGAAAAGATATTGACCCGAACGATTATAACGCGTCAGGCACGGATCGCCGATGAGTCCGTGCATTTCATAACCATTTTCTTCGCAATACAGAGAGTGCATATGGCTATCGAAATGGCTGCCGAGCAGTTCCGCACTTCTATTTTGTAAAAGAGATATGAGAGATGTTTCCTTTGCCGCTGAGCGCAGATTGAAAAGGGTTTTTCTCTGTTGAATAAGTTCTACTCCGACGTGAGGATGCGCCAGTGCGAGTAAAGTGGTGACTCGTGTGATTTCTGCACTGCTTGCAGTGGCTGTCTTTTGAAATTTTTTTCGCGCAGGCACATTGTAAAATAAGGAGCGCACCTCGATGGTCGTTCCCCTGGGCCGAGCCGAGGGCTGAGTGGAAATCACGTCGCCTCCTTTTACCTCTATTTCCACTCCTCTGCCATCTTGATCCGCTGTATTGAGGGTCAACTGGGAAATGGCAGCAATGGAAGCGAGCGCTTCTCCGCGGAATCCCATAGTGTACAGATGGATGAGGTCATCAGAAGATCTGATCTTTGAGGTCGCATGGCGCTTTAAACATAAAAAGGCGTCTTCATCGGACATGCCCGAACCATCGTCGCTGATGCGGATCGACTGAAACCCTCCCCCTAAAATTTCGACAATAATGCGGGTAGCCCCTGCATCGACCGCATTTTCAAAAAGCTCCTTCACAACAGAGGCAGGATTTTCTATGACCTCTCCGGCAGCGATCTGATCGATCGTCTGTTCGGAAAGAATATGAATGTGTCTAGCCAATTTCTACCTTTTGAGTTTTGCAACTACCTCTTTTCCTGAAACTAATCTAATGTTATCTTAGAGAACAAAAAAAAACCATGCCAGGCCGTCTTTTTGCCATTTCTGTAGTGAAAAAGCTCGTTGAAGCGGGCCATATCGCCTATTTTGCTGGGGGATGGGTGCGTGATTTCTTAATGAAACACCCATCCGACGACATCGATATTGCCACGAGCGCTAGCGTGGAGGAAGTACAAGCCCTTTTTCCTAAAACAATTCCTGTCGGCATTTCTTTTGGCATCGTGATCGTCGTGGAAGGAGGTCATCATTTTGAAGTAGCTACATTTCGCAAAGAAGCGGGCTATTTTGACGGAAGGCGGCCAACCCAAGTGCTGCGAGCCACACCGGAAGAAGACGCGCGAAGGCGGGATTTCACGATCAATGGGATGTTTTGGGATCCTCTAAAAGAAAAACTGTTCGATTATGTCGGTGGCGAGCGCGATCTTAAAAAAGGCATTGTGCGAGCGATCGGCAATCCTCATGAACGTTTTTTTGAAGACCGTTTAAGGATGATGCGCGCTGTTCGCTATTCCACGCGATTTGATTTTCCCATCGAGGCGGAAACCCAGCAGGCTATTCTCGACCACGCCGATGCGCTTTTGCCCGCTGTCGCAATGGAACGCATCTGGCAAGAATTTAAAAAAATGTCCCAATTTGCGCATTTTGATAAGGGCCTGATCGCTCTGCATGAGCTGCATTTGCTCCAAACAATTTTTCCCACTCTTAAAGAAATTTCCACTGAAGAAATTCGAAACAGGGTTGCTCGCTTAGACTTTTTTCCTAAAAATGCTCCTACCATCTCCGAACTTTTAGATCTTTTCCCAAATGAATCGCTGGAACAACTCCTAGAGCTATGCGAGTATTTAAAACTGTCCAAACAAGAAAAAGATTTAGCCAGTTTTTTGCATCATGCCAAGCAATTGCTTCAGATGCCAGATGCATGGCTTCAAAAATTAGAAAAAATCGAATGGGCGCATTTCTACGCCAACACTATTGCGGATCTCGCCTTGCACATCCATGCAGCGCATTTGAACGATGAAAAAAAAGAACAGTTCTTAAATGAACATCTCCTGCGCAGACGCCAGCTGGAACAAGCCGTCACTCGCATCACTACTGGACGGCCTCTTGTCAATGCAGACGCTTTAATGCAAGAAGGCATTTTGCCGGGAAAGAACATGGGGCTTCTACTCAAAGAAGCTGAGAGAATTTCTGTAAATGCATCCATCGAGGATCCAAAAATCATCATTCAGATGCTAAAAAAAACCTCGCTATGGCAAACTAGTGAAAAATAATTTTTAGCTCTAATGTCAAAAAAAATTTTTATACTATTTCCCGCCTTGTTCCTTTTTTTCTTTTCCCTTTTTGTAGGAATCGATCGTTTTGTCCATCGCAAATCACTCAAGTTTTCTTTATCGAAGATCGCTGCAGCACATGAACCTTCCGATTCCTGGGATATCCCGCCACTTCATCCTGAAGAAATGCAAGAACTCGATCAATTGTTCAACCGCAGCTTTACTTTTTTTGGAAAAAGCAATCATGCTTATCTCTTCCTCTCTGAAGATCACAAGTATGTGCTTAAATTTTTGAAACGACAAACCTTGTATCCCAAAAGCTGGCTCTCCTACATACCGCTTTCTTTTAACCGCTATTACCAAGAACATCGTCAAAAACAAGAGGAACAAAAAAAGATATTCAACGCTTATAAAACAGCCTTTATGGAATTCAAAGACGAGACAGGACTTATCTACATGCACATTAACCCGACTCATACTCTGAATAAAAAAATCTCTATTTTTGATAAAAATGGCAAAGTTTATGTCGTGGAATTAGATAAAGCGAGCTTCTATGTCCAAAAAAGAGCACAACTTATTTATCCGCGCATTGCAGAACTGATGCGCAGAGGAGATATGGATCGTGCGAAAAAAATCATTTCCTCAGTCTTTTCCCTCATCGATCATTTAGGGAAAAATGGCGTATGCGACCACGATCTCAGCTTATACAAAAATTTCGGAATCATCGACGACAAGGCAGTCCAACTCGCCATCAGCAAGCTGCAAATTGATCATTCTTATGCCCTCAGTGCCTCTTATAAACGGGACATCCCCATCATTACCGAGCCTTTCAGAAAATGGATCAATAAAAATTATCCAGCGCTGCTCGGACATTTCGACGAAAAATTAAACGAGATTAGCAAGAGCTCCAAATAGTGTCCGTGCTCGATTAAAGGCAAGAAAATGCATCAAAAATCAAATCATTCAAATTTGAAGACGTCCTCTAGTCCGCCATTTTGATATATTTATCAATGACGGCTTGTGCTTCTTCTTGCAAGATGATGGCAAGATCAGGATAGAATTGTTCCGCCCATTGAGACATCTTTTCCGTTGCCTTCAAGATCTCTGCTTGAAAATGATGAGGATATTTGAGCGACTTATCGACAAAAAAATGGCCGCAATCTACAAAAATAGCGCGCCCATTCGAAAAACCAACATTATTGCGAAACTCAGTATCTTGATCGCCGTATCCCCTTTGACAACGCACAGCGATGATCTCTAAGAAACTGCGCACCGCCCGATGGACCGCCTCTTCTTTCCCTTTATCCCTCAGCTTAAGTAAATATTCGCATATTTTTTCCGCCTTTCGTTGAACGATAAATTCTTTCGAATCCAGATCGACAAGAACTTTTTTCCCTTCATAATCTATAACGGTAATTTTCTTTTTCAACTCTCTTGTTTTATTCAAATGCAGGCAAATCATTCCACTTTCTTCATGCAAATACTCATAAGCATCTTTAAAACTTTTAAAAAAAGTTTCAAAAAAGTCCTGCCTTTTTTCTACATTATCCAATCGATATTTTTCAAAAAGGGAAAAGGGGAAATCTCTAAGCCAATTTTTAGGCAGGATTTTATGCATTTTAAAAAATTTAATAACATATTTGTCATCTTGGCTGGCAAAAGAATAGCAATGACTGCCCGATCCCAGATAATAAAATGTTTGAGATAGAATCTCATTCATCAGATGCTCTTTTTCTTCATAAGAAAGAGCCTGCGTTTCCCACAGTTCATTATGGTGTAGTTTCGAGGAAATTTTTTTTATGGTGAATCCTCTCTTATAGGAACAGCAATACAATCCGAGTCCCATAAGGGCAAGGGGGAAAAGGATTAATAGCACGAGAAGCACTAAATAGGATTTTTTTCTTGTCATATTAAATATTTTTTATTCTTAAATAGGCGAGAAGCAGTTATACAGGATAAGTTCAATTGGGTACAATTGTTTTCATGGAAGAAATACAAAGCCTACAGAATCCAATTATTAAGCATCTCGTTAAATTAAGAGAGCAAAAGGAATACAGGTTGCAATGCAATTCTGTCCTTTTATCCGGCATCAAGCTCATTCAAGAGCTTGCGCCTCTACATCGCTATAAGACAGTGCTGATCGAAAAAGGTTTTACCCCTTCATTTCCGATAGATGCAGAACGCTTCCTCATCGTCAATGAGCCCATTATGAAAAAAGTCTCAGGGCTAGTTCAACCCGAACCTTTGGCTGCAGAGATCGATCTGCCCAAAGAGCAGGACCTAAGTAGAAAGCACTATTTGCTCATTCTCGATGGAATTTCCGATCCTGGAAATATGGGAACACTTCTGCGCACAGCCTTGGCTTTGGGATGGCAAGGCGTCCTGATCACGCCTGGAAGCACTGATCCTTTTAACGAAAAAGCATTGCGCTCTGCAAAAGGAGCCACATTTAAAATCCCTCTTAAAACAGTTTCACAAAAAGAGCTTGAAAAATTTCTCGCATCTTCTTCATACACCCTTTTGGCCGCCGATAGCCAGGGAACTCCCATGAACCAGATCGCCATCAAAACGCCCATCGCATTAGCATTGGGCAATGAAGCAAATGGATTAAGCGTTTCCTTAAAAAGATGCGCTAAAGCGATCGCCATTCCCATAGAAAAAGAGATGGAATCGCTCAACGTCGCATGCGCTGGAGCCATTCTCATGCAATTTTTGGTATACCCAAACAACTTGAAGAATCGGGAATTTGACAAGGAGGCTCCTCATAATCCTTGTCAAGAGCAAGCGACCATTGTGCGTGCACAAGGCGCGAGCGAAGACAAGAATTATGAGGAAAAGCCGACGCAGTCAAAAACCGATTCTTCAAGTTGTTTGGGTATAAAAAGATGAGCGAGGAAAAATATTTACATTTTGAAGAGGAATATTATTCCAAAGATCGCAAAAGCGCGCGAAAAGAGCGTAAGCTCGCCTCTCATAAAGATCGCTCTAAATTCAAAAAATCCGATCAGGACCAACTCAAAAAACAAAAAGAAGAGATAGCATCCGACACCTCACTATTATGTGGAAGGGTTTTAGCCATCACTGCTGATGGGATCATCGTCGATAACGACGGGACCCTGTTCACCTGCACTCTCAAAGGCTCTTTAAAAAAAACACATAACCGACTTAAAAATATTCTCGCGGTAGGCGATATCGTCTGGTTCGAAGACAATGAAAATGGCCAGGGTAGTATCGCTAAAATTGCGGACCGCACCTCTGTATTGTCTCGAGCAGATAATTTATCGCGGACCAAAGAACAGCTCATCGCCGTCAATATCGATCAGGTCATCATTACTTGCTCTGTCGTGGCCCCTTTATTAAAACCCTCTCTTGTGGACCGCTACATTATCGCTGCCAGAAAAGGGAATATGGAACCGATCATCGTCATCAATAAAGTCGATTTATTGCGCATTCCTCCTTCTGAGGATGCATCGGAAACCTTAGAAAAAGAGAAACAGCTCTTTGAGGAATTTGTTAACATTTATCGGAATTTAGCCCTCACCGTCATCCCGATCAGCGCGCATACTGGCGAAGGTATCGAGGATTTAAAAAAAGTCATGAAAGGAAAAACCTCCGTCTTTTCCGGACAATCAGGCGTGGGAAAATCTCGCCTGATCACTAGTGTCACAGGGTGCGATCTTCCTACAGGAGATATCGTCAAGAAAACTTTAAAAGGCTCTCATACCACTTCTGCCACACATCTCATTCCATTGTGCAAGGACAGCTTTTGCATCGATACCCCCGGCATCAAAAGTTTCGGCCTTTGGGATTTGAAAAGCGAGGAGATTAAAGATTATTTTTGTGAAATCGCAAACGAAAGTGTGCATTGTAAATTTCCCGATTGCGAGCACATCAACGAACCGCAATGCGCGGTGAAAAATGCAGTGGAGGAAGGCAAAATTTCTGACTTGCGCTTTGCTTCCTATTGCGCTTTAATGGCTTGTTTTGAAGAAGCACACGGCCGCAGATAATCTCGGCTTTGTACATTTTTGCGCCCCGAATCCAGGATAGAGAGCTCTTCAGGCGTAATTTTAATTCGCAGGATCGGCTTGAATACGCCTTCCTGCGAATTAAAATTACGCATCAAGAGCTCTCTGCCTGGGGGCGGGGCGCAAAAATGTAC
>Ga0209579_10001479_pt1 | contig 19344 bp, 15 predicted proteins | sample Coa_R1_2_FD_187152 | JGI IMG/M metagenome (GOLD analysis project Ga0209579, IMG submission 187152) | Surface soil microbial communities from Centralia Pennsylvania, which are recovering from an underground coalmine fire - Coalmine... | ecosystem: Environmental > Terrestrial > Soil >... | reverse complement strand
ACATTGGCGCGGTGGCGCAACTCTGGCCGCAGCTTCGTTGCCCGATCTATGCGACCGCCTTCACGGCGCGTCTGATCGAAAACAAGCTCATGGAGGCTGGTCTGGGGGATCGCGTGCGCGTCAACGTCGTGCCCCTCGAAGGGAAACTCTCGATCGGCCCGTTCGCTATCGATTTCATTTCCATCACCCATTCCATTCCCGAACCCAACGCGCTCGCCATTCGCACCCCGTTCGGCGTGGTTGTACATACCGGCGACTGGAAACTCGATCCCGATCCTCTGGTGGGATCCGTCACCAATTCGGCGGCGCTCCACGCCATCGGCGAAGAGGGCGCGCTTGCGTTGGTGTGCGACTCCACCAATGCGCTGGTGTCGGGCGCATCCGGTTCGGAATCGGGCGTACGGCAAAGCCTGATCGACCTGATCGGCACGCTTTCCGGCCGGGTTGCCGTCACCGCGTTCGCCTCGAATGTGGCGCGGCTCGAATCAGTCGGGGAAGCGGCGCGCAAGCACGGCCGCGAACTCGCCCTTGTCGGACGTTCCATGGAACGTATTGTCGAAGCGGCGCGCGCGAGCGGCTATCTCGCAAATTTCCCGGCGACCATCGCACCGGAACAGGCGGCGCAACTGCCGCCACGGCGCGTGCTCTATCTCTGCACAGGAAGCCAGGGGGAGCAGCGCGCGGCACTCGCGCGCATCGCTGCGGGCGAACATCCCACGGTCTCGCTCGGACCCGGCGATTCGGTGATTTACTCATCGCGCATCATTCCGGGAAACGACATTGCCATTTTCGAGGTGCAGAACAAGCTGGCTGCGCTTGGCGTGGAGGTCCTCACGGAGCGCGATCATTTCGTGCACGTCTCAGGACATCCAGCCCGCGAAGAACTGGCGCAGATGTACCGGTGGGTCCGGCCGCGTATTGCCGTGCCGGTGCATGGTGAACTGCGCCACATGACCGAGCACGCGCGGCTCGCACGCTCGCTCCAGGTACCCCAGGCGATCGTGCTGCAGAATGGTCATATGCTGCGGCTGGCGCCCGGCCGTGCCGAAATCGTCGACGAAACGCCGTCGGGACGCCTCCATCTCGACGGCAAAGTGCTGGTCGAGGAAGGAAAGGGCCATGCCCGCGCGCGCGGTGCACTCGGCTATGCGGGCATGATTGCCGTGACCATTCCGCTCGACAGCAAGGGCCGCGTAGCCGGCGAACCCGCGATCATCCTGGAAGGTATTCCGGACGAAGTGCATGACCCGGTCCGTGCGGCGCTCGATGAAGCGGTCGACCGTCATGATGCGAAGGGCGGAGACGAACAGGGGCTGAAGGAGCGCACGCGCCACGCAATCCGGCGCGCCGCCCAGACGCACTGGGGCAAGAAACCGGTGACGCGCGTCGAAGTGATTTGGGTGCAAGGCTGAGAGATGCGCGACTTTCGTGCGTTCCTGCGACAAATCTGGCGATTGGGAGATATTGAACTGCCAATTGGGAGGCCTTGGTTTGCCCTCTATTGGCCAACATTCTTGATGCGAGGAGCTTTGTGGCCGATCTCCTGGAAGGGTTGGCTCACAATTGTTGCATTGCTAGCTTGGATACCAACCTCAATCGCATTCTTTGTTCACATGGGCTGGGCGATCACGAACTTAATGTATTGGATTATGCCGGGCGTCCTCGTTTGGGTTATCTTGGTTGGCGTGAAAACCGAGCAAAGGGGATGTGATTAGGAGAGCAACATGATCGGCAGGCTCAATCACGTCGCCATTGCAACTAGGGACGTCGACGCGGCGGCTAAAGTGTACAGAAAGACACTCGGTGCGAAGGTATCAGACCGGGTCCCGCAGCCCGATCACGGCGTGACGACAATCTTCGTCGAATTGCCGAACACAAAGATCGAGCTGCTCGAACCGCTCGGCGAGAATTCACCGATAGCAAAATTCCTGCAGAAGAATCCGGCGGGCGGGATTCATCACGTCTGCTACGAAGTGGATGACATCTACGCCGCGCGCGACCGCATGCGCGAGGCCGGCGCCACGATTACCGGTACCGGAGAACCGAAGATCGGCGCCCATGGCAAGCCGGTGATCTTTCTGCATCCGAAGGATTTTCTGGGCACGCTGATCGAACTCGAACAGGCATAAAATGCGCTGGGTTGTTCTTGTGAGTGCCTATGCAATTCTGTGGTTTCTTGCGCTGCAGATATTGCTGCCGATCGGCATCAAATCGGGCGAAGGAGTTGTTGCCGCGGAGTCCGGTGCCGGCGATCCCGGCGCGCCGCACAACCCCCAGATCGGATTGAAGGTCCTTGTCGCGACTGTTGCCGCGGCGGCGATCTGGGCGATCTTCTACGCTCTGGTGCTGCTGAAGGTCGTAGATATTTGATTGGTACGTGCCGCGCGCGGTGCGCTCGCCTTTTGTTTTGTCTTCCCGCGCAATGCATGCGCAAGGGAGGCAATCTATGCACCTGCCGCCTCGTCGGCCGCGCTGCAGGCCTGTACGTGGCGCGTTACCTTGACGTAGTCGGTCTTGCCGGTGCCGAGCACGGGGATGTGGTCGATCTCGACGAAGCGCCGCGGAATCGCGAGTTCCTGAACGCCGTGATTGCTGACCCAGCCGGCGAAAGCGGTCCGTTCGGCGTAAGGGCAGGTGGTGACGAGCACGATCTGCTCGCCCTTTCGGCTGTCGGGCATCGTGATCGCCGCGTGGCCGAACTCTGGCCAGATGGCTGAGGCGCAGTTCTCCACCACGGCGAGCGACACGACTTCACCGCCCACTTTGGCAAACCGCTTCAGGCGTCCGCGAATGGAGATGAACCCGTCATTGTCGACCGAGACAACGTCGCCCGTGTCGTACCATCCGCCCTTGGGCGGAATGATCGTGCCCGGCTCTTCGGGCTTGATGTAGCCGAGCATGATGTTGGGTCCGCGGACCGACAGCTTTCCTGCATGGGGAATGCCCTCAACCGGCTCAAGCCGGCTTTCGATGCCCTGCAGCAGACGTCCGACCGTTCCCGGCCGGTTTGCGCCGGGCTGGTTGGCGGCGATCACGGGCGACGCCTCGGTCACCCCATACCCCTCGATCAGCTCGATGCTGTACTTGTTGCGCACAAGCGCGCGCGTTTCGTCGCGCAAGCGTTCGGCGCCGCAGACCGCGAGCCGCAGACTGTTGAGGTCGCCCGCGTCGCCGGCGCGGGCGTATTGCGAGATGAAGGTATCGGTGGAGAGAAGAATCGTGGCGCGGGTCTCGCGGATGCGCCGTGCAATTTCCTTCGGCTGCAGGGGAGTCGGATGGAACACGACCTTGACCCCGAGGAGCAGCGGCATCAATGCGCCGACGGTCAGTCCGAAACAGTGGAAAGTCGGTAGCGGATTGAACAGCACGTCGTTCGAGTAAATCGCGATGTGGGAGCGGACCTGTTCGACATTCGCGAGCAGGTTCATGTGCGAGAGCGCAACCCCTTTGGGCTCGCCTTCGGTGCCGGACGTGAAAAGGTACACCGCTGGCGCGCCGTGCTGGGCGCGCGCCGCAACGAGCCACGGCGCAAACTGCCCGATGCCGGCCGCGGCCTTGTCGCGCAGCGAAACCCTGGCGCGGACATCTTCGAGATGGACGATCTCCGCATCCTGCTTCAGTTCGTTGATCAGCGAATCGAACTTGCCGAGTTCGATGAAGCGGCGCGCGGTGATGATCCGCTTCACGCGCGTCATCTTCAGGGCGGCGCGCATGGCAGCGGCGCCGGCGGTGAAATTGAGCATCGCGGGAATGCGGCCGTATGCCGAGACGCCGAAGAAGCTGATGACCGCTGCGGCGCCGGAGGGCAGCATGATCGCTACGGCTTCCGCGTGTCTGGTTCCCTCGCGAAGCGCGCTCCCGAGCGCAAGCGCGCCGCGCACGATCTCGTCGTAGGAGAGCGGCCGCTCGTCGCCATCGACAATGGCGGTCGTGGACCCGCCATGGGCTTTGCGCGCATCGATCAGCGCCTGGAACAGCGATTTCTGTGCGCGCGGCAGATCGAAGGGGACGATCTCCTCCCCGGAAGCGGCGGCAATGGTGGCCAGCGTCATGCCGATGAGATTAGCCTTCATTTCCCTCTCCTGCGAGCGGACCCGAGGGAAGGAAGGCCGGGCGTGATTTTGGTGGCAGGAGGCTATATCTAAGCCCCATGGCCATCGTGATCGATCAGGACACAAGGGAGCGGCGGGCGCTGAGACATCCCGAAAAAGCGCACCGGCCTGATACGGCCCTCCAGCGCAAGCCTGACTGGATCCGCGTCAAGGCACCGGGCAGCCGCGAATACCAGGAAACGAGGAACATCGTCCGCGCGCTTGGGCTTCACACCGTGTGCGAGGAGGCGGGCTGCCCGAACATCGGCGAGTGCTGGACGCACCGCCATGCCACGATGATGATCATGGGCGACACGTGCACGCGTGCCTGCGCCTTCTGCAACGTAAAGACGGGGCTGCCTGGGCCGCTCGATGTGGGCGAACCCGAGCGGGTCGCCGAGGCAACGCGGCAGTTGGGCTTGAAGCACATTGTCATCACCTCGGTCGATCGCGACGATCTTGCCGACGGGGGTGCCACGCATTTCGCAGCCGTCATTTGCGCCATTCGGCGCCTCAATCCCGAAACGACAATCGAAGTACTGACGCCGGACTTCCTGCGCAAGCCGGGCGCCATCGAGACCGTGATGGATGCAGGGCCGGATGTGTTCAACCACAATCTCGAAACCGTACCGCGGCTTTATCTGACCGTACGTCCCGGCGCTCGCTATTACGCGTCTCTGCGCCTGCTCGAGCGCGCGAAGGAAATCGCGCCCGCGGGGTTCACCAAATCGGGGCTAATGGTGGGATTGGGCGAAAGCCGCGAAGAAGTCATGCAGGTCATGGACGATCTCCGCGCCGCGGGTGTCGATTTCCTCACCATCGGGCAGTATCTGCAGCCTTCGCGAAAGCACGCCGCGGTCGCGCGCTTCTGGACGCCGGAGGAATTCCAGAGCCTGGAACAGATCGCGCGCGCGAAGGGATTCCTGATGGTCTCGGCCACGCCCCTGACGCGATCCTCGTACCATGCCGATCGCGATTTCGCGGCTCTGAAATCCGCGCGCGCAGCGAGCACCGGACGATAAGAGCCCGCAATTGCCTTCACATTCCGAGTCGCGAATCCTCCCGTATCCGCACGATTTCATCTATGCGATCGTGGCCGACGTCGAGCGCTATCCGGAATTCCTGCCCTGGTGTGCAGGTCTTCGAATCCTCTCGCGCGAAAAGTCGGCCTCGGGCGAAGTGCTGCTGGCGGAGACGCTCATCGGTTACAAGGCACTGCGCGAACGGTACACAAGCCGCGTGGAACTCGAGCCGCACGGCCGCATCGATGTGGCCCAGACGGAGGGGCCGTTCCGACAGCTTGAGAATCACTGGCGATTTGCGCCCGCCGGCAGCGATTGCCGCGTGGACTTTTCGATAAGCTTCGAATTCAAGAGCCGGATACTGGGCCGCGTCGCGGGCGCGGCACTCGGTCTCGTGATGATGCAGATGACCAACGCGTTCGAAGCACGCGCGCGGACGTTGTCACAGAAGTCGAAGCAGTAGCCGCAGCGCCGCCTGTACGCTTGCGATCCGGATTTCATGGCGGCCGATGTCGCCGAAAAGGTGGTGTTCGTGCAGCGTCGCGCGGCCATCGCGCGCCGCGGCGATATGGACGAGCCCGACCGGTTTTTCCGCCGACCCCCCGCCAGGGCCGGCGACGCCCGTCACGGCGACGGCCATTTGCGCGCCGGAATGCCGGATCGCGCCTTCCGCCATCGCACGGGCGACCGGCTCCGAGACAGCGCCGTGCGCCGCGATCAAGGCTTCGGAGACGCCCAATAATTCGGTCTTGGCGGCATTGGAATAGGTTACGAACCCGCGCTCGAACACGTCCGACGAGCCGGGAATCTCGGTCAACAGACCGGCAACGAGGCCGCCAGTACAACTCTCGGCCGTCGCAACGCGCACCTTCTGTGCCCGGGCTTTATCGAGTACTTCTTCGGCGAGGAGCAGGTCAGAATTGAACACGCTCATTATCCAGATCTTAGGCAGCAAGACTGTGGAAACGTCCGATTCACAATGAGACACTGAGGCCGTGAGATAGCAATCGTGCGGCAACGGTGTGCATCACGGAATTTTTTGCGCGCGCATGGTGTGCGCGATCTTTTCCGCCCACGACGCGTGCGCACCATTGTATTCACGCGACAGATATCTCACGGCCTCATCGTCTCATTGTTAATTTCTTCTGCGCCGCGTGCAAATTCATCAAAGGAACCGCAGTTGCAGGAGAGCGAGAATGATCATCCCGGCGAGCGCGCCGGCAAGAACATCGTCGGCCATGATGCCGACGCCGCCGGGCAGCCGCTCGGCGGCGCCGATGGGCCAGGGTTTGACGATGTCGAACAGGCGGAAAAGCAGGAAGGCGAGGGCGTAGCACAGCAGCGTCTTCGGGACGAAGGCGCAGGCAATCAGTTGCCCCGCGACCTCGTCGATCACGCATTCGGACGGGTCATGGACGGCGCGCTCACGCGCGTAAAGTTCGGCGCCCCACACGCCCCCTCCCGTCACGACAACCGCGGCGATCACGACGGGGAGCGGTCCATGAATGCTGGCAAGCGCCCACGCTACCGGGAGGGCGAGGGCACTCGCGACGGTTCCAGGCGCGACCGGTACGATGCGCCCGAGCCCGCCAAGCGTGGCAATGCGCGCCGCGGCACTCACGCAGGCGGCAGCCGTACCGTGGCGATTGCCTGCGCGGCGAGGCCTTCGCAGCGGCCGAGAAACCCCATGCCTTCGGTCGTGGTCGCTTTCACGCTGACGCGCGACACGTCGATTCCGAGAATTTCCGCGATGCGCGCGCGCATGGCCTCGCGGTGCGGCGCGATTTTCGGCCGTTCGCAGAGGAGCGTTATGTCGCAATGTACAACAACGCCGCCGGCCTCCGCGACCAGTTGCGCGGCATGTGACAGAAACAGCGAGGAAGCAGCGCCGCGCCATTTCTCGTCCGTCGGCGGAAAATGCCGGCCGATGTCGCCGGCGCCGAGCGCGCCCAGGATCGCATCCGTCAGCGCGTGCAGGCCCGCGTCCGCATCGGAATGGCCTTCGAGCGCCGCGTCATGCGCAATCTTCACGCCGCACAGCCACACATGATCGCCTTCGGCGAAGCGGTGGGCGTCGAATCCCTGACCGGTGCGAAATTCGTCCATCGTCCCTCTCAGCAGGCGCTCGGCGTGGCCGAAATCATCTTCCGTGGTGATTTTCAGATTGGTTTCCTCGCCCTCGACGCGGGCGATGGGAATGCCGGCCTGTTCGGCGATGGCCATGTCATCGGTAACGGTCGCCCACTTGAGTTGCCGGTGCGCGGCGAGAATTTCGGAAAAGCGGAACCCCTGCGGGGTTTGCGCCCGATAGAGTCCGCCGTAACGGGAAACCGTGGTCCAGTTTTCAGGCTCTTTGCGCTTGAGCGAGTCGGATAGGGCGAGCAGCGGTATCGCCGCCTGTGCGCCATTTTCGAGCGCGGCGATGACGTGCCGGATCAGAGCCGACGAAACCAGCGGCCGGGCCGCGTCGTGGATCAGGACAAAATCGGGCGCAAAGGCATCGAGTGCCTCCAGTCCGTTGCGGACGGAATCCTGGCGCGTCGCGCCACCCTGCACAAATGGCGCGCAAGTGACGCCCGCCAGCGCCGCTTCCGTTTCCACCCACCGTTCCGCGCTGGTGACGATCTGGACGATGGCGATCTCGGGCAGAGCGGCGAAAGCGCTCACGCTTCGCCGCAGGACGGATTGCCCGAGCAACAAACGAAACTGCTTCGGGACAAGTCCGCCGACGCGTTCTCCCTTTCCGGCGGCGACAATGACGGCGGCGATTCCGGACATTCAGGTTTCCCGACACGCGCGCTGTGTTGTGTTGCGAGTCCACCGTGGAGGTCAAGGAATGGCGGGATCCGACGCTGGGCGCCGGGGCACCTGTGCGGGTTTCGAGCCGCGAACCGCCTGGTTTTGAGAATCTTTCAGAAACTTTGATCCCGTTTTTTAGGACGTGGCGGTGCCGTCGCGCTCAGCTTGGTCTCCTGTTCAAAGAGGGAGAGCTTCCAATGACATGTTCTCATGTTCGCTTGGCGCGCGTGTCCGCGCTCGCGGCTGCACTGGCATCGTCCTGCCTCGGTTCTGCCTGGGCCGCTCCTGCGACCATTTCCGCGTCGCCCGTATACGATCACCCCAGCGCTCAAGTCGGCGTATCCGGAACGGGCTTTGGTGTCTCGCAGGCCGTCGACATCTATTTCGACACGACCGATGTCGGTCTTGCCGTCACGAACGGTTCCGGGGCCTTTAACAACGTCCCCATCAATGTCCCCGCCAGCGCGGTCCCGGGCCAGCACTGGATCACCGGGGTGCAACGCTTCAAGGGTCGCGCGGCGCAGACCTCGTTCGACGTCTGGACCGACTGGGCGCAGGACAAGTTCGACCGGCGGAAGAAGGCCTACAACCCGTACGAAAACGTGGTCGGGCCGAGCAATGCGTCCAGCCTCGATCTCGATTGGGTGTACCAGACGGGATTTACGGATGATCTTGTTTACCAGCCCATGGCGGTGGCCGATGGGGTGGCGTATGGGATTTCGTACGACGGTCAGATCTTCGCTCTCGATACGACGACGGGCTCGCCGCTGTGGTACATCAATACCGGTGTGACCTTCGGATACAGCGGTGGTGTTGCGGTCTCGTCCGGCGCTCTTTTTGTCTGCCTTCCAGGGGGATTGGAAGCGTTGAATGCGTCCAGCGGTCAAACGATCTGGTCCGTTCCGATATCCGGGTGCGCTGCGAGTCCCGCCGTTGCCAACGGCGTTGTTTATGTTGGCGACGCGTCCGATCACGTCTACGCCATCAACGCCAGCACCGGCGGCCAGATATGGCAAGCGACAGTCAACGGCGCAGACGGGTTTATTGCCCCTGCAGTCGGTGACGGATCTGTTTTCATCGCTTCCGGTGAAACAATTTACGCCCTGGACGCCGGTTCCGGATCGAGCGAATGGAGTGCTACGACCGGAGGCAATATCTATGGAACCCCGGCGATTGCGAATGGTAAGCTTTTCGTCGGCTCGTACGACAACAATCTTTATGCCTTCAACGCCTGCTGTGGCGGCGTGGAGTGGAAGGTGAACTTCGGTTCGGGGGAGTTCCACGGTGCCGGAAGTCCGGCGGTGGGTCCCGACCCGTATAATCCAACGCTCGTGTACGTCCCCACCGCCGACGGTAATCTGACTGCCGTGTCTGCTGTCACCGGCAACATTGTTTGGCAGACGAACCTCGGGGATGGCGCCGGTCCCTATGGAGCACCGGCCGTGGCAAACGGCGTCGTGTACGTGGCCGGCGGATATAACGGCTATGTTTATGCGTTGGATGCGTCGTACGGCACGCTCTATTGGTCGGCCGCCGATGATGAGTACGCTGTGTTCGACGTCATTCTGACCAACGGCATGCTGTTCGCGGGCGCCGACGCCTTCGCGATCAACGGAGGCAATTACCCGGCCTACAAGAAGCATCGTTCGGCGCCGAAACTCTCCGCGCTCCATCCCGACCTGCGCCTGAAACCGCATTACGGCACGCCTTAGAGCAAAGAGGGGTGGTTACGATTCTGGCTGAGGCAATCCATGGGAGGCGCCCTTCATCAAGGCGCCTCCCAAACCTGCAGGACCGGAAAAAAGCCCGGCGGCCGCGATGGCCGCCGGGCTCAACAGAATGGTTGATCCGGTCACGAACGCGAGCCGTCAATCCTTCACTTTGAACACCGTCCCGTACCCCTCGGCACCGCCACTGTCGGCGGTGCCGTACAGATAGCTCCCCTTCAGATGGAGGGCGGCATAAGGATTGGCGCCGTCGTTTCCGCCGGTGAAGGTGTAAAGGATCGTTTCGGTGCCGTCGGGTGCAAGTTTAAAGACGGTGCCGTCGTTATCAGCTCCTCCGAGCGTGGTCGTTCCGTAGAGATTGCCATTCTTGTCCTCGACCAGCGCGGCCCAGGGATTCTGGCCATCGTTGCCGCCCTGGAAGTTGTACAACGTCGTTTCGCACCATCCCGAAATGGAGGTGCATTGACCGGTGTCGGGCGCGAGTTCGAAGACGGCGCCACACCCGTCGTCGCAGGAACCTGTGCCGCCAAGGTCGGTAGTGCCGTAGAAATTGCCCGATTCGTCTGCGATCAGGCCTGCAAAGGGAATTTTGGGGTCCGGGGTGTTCTGAAAGGAATAAAGCACAGTCTCCGTCCAGGTCTGCTGGCCCCTGTTCGGCGGCGACAGTTCGAAGATGGTGCCGCCCCCGTCTCCGCCGCCGCCCGCGCCGGCGCCGCCCTCCACCGTTGTGCCGTAGAGATTACCTTTCTTGTCGATGAGGAGTTGCGCAAATGGACCCGCCCCGTCTGTGCAATTCGTTTGGGAGCAGAAGCTGTAGAGCACAGTCTGGATGCCGCTCGGCATCACTTCGTAAACGGTGCCGCCTGCGCCGTTCGCCCCGCCTTCATAAGTCGTGCCGTATACATCGCCGTGTTTATCCACGACGATGTCGGAATACGGATGTTCGCCGTCGCTGCCGCCAGTGAAAACGTAATTCAGAGCCACATTGTTATCGGGCGTCAGCATGTAGACGTTTCCGTATCCGCCGGAACCCCCGGCCACAGTTGCCCCGTAGAGGTTGCCCTCATTGTCCAGAGTCGGGTGCCCATAGCCGGGAACGTCGCCGTCGGTGCCGTCGAAGCCCAATAGTGTCGTTTCGGTCCAATTCGTTTGGCCTTTGGCCGGTGGAGCGAGTTCGTAAACGACGCCCGCGCCGCCAGCGCCTCCTCGCGACGCCGTGCCGCGAAGATTGCCCAGTCTGTCAGCGATCAAGCTGCTTATCGGATTTGCGCCATCGTTTCCGCCTGTGAAGGTATAGAGCACGGCGAACGTGCTCTTCGCCTCTACGGCGTGCGCGAGCGAAGTCATTGCGACGCCACTACTGGCTGCGAGTGCGAGAAGAGAGATGCATGAGAGAAATCTGTTCACGTCAACCTCCTTTTGCGCGCGCCCCCGGACACACCGCTCCGCCTAACCGGCAGACAGTCCCCTGCTGCCTCCGTTTCCGGCTTCGCTGGCGGCCGATCAGGGCTATGCTGTTGCGCGCAGTCTCTCGGGGATGGGCGCCCGGCGTCCTAAAAATCCGGATCAAAATTTCTCAATCATTCTAAAAGGTGCGGGCGGCGCCGCGCCGTGACGGTTCGGGCCCCGACTTTCTGGGCAAGTGCTATCCACGGGGCAGGGAAGACATTGCGGGCTCGAGCTTTGCGTATTCCGCCTTGGCCTCCACGAGGACCGGCAGGTCGCTGTCTGCGTCCTTCCAGAAGGCGAAGAGCTGTTGGTATGCAGTGCGGCTTTCGGCGTTCTTTTGTTCCATGTGCAGAGCGCGGGCGAGCCCGAGATAGGCGAGCGGGTAAAGCGGTGAATTTGCGTCAACGCCGCGATTGGTGAGGATCAGCCGGAATTCCGCGGCAGCCTTCTCCGGCTTCCCCGCTGCGAGGTAGGCCCGGCCAAGCAGAAAGGGTGTCGTGAATTCTTCGACCTGATACGGAAGCGCCGGCTGCAGCGCCGCGATGGCGTCCGCCGGCCGGTTTTTCGCGAGGGCGATTTGCGCCATCGTGCGGGGAAGCCGGATGTCGTTATCATCCGTGCTTTCCGGGTCTCGGGCTGCTGCTGCTTTGGCGCGGGTTTCTGCCTCGCCATAGTCACCGAAGCTCGCAAAAGCGAGAGGCTCGAATTCTGCCTTTTCGGCGGCAGTCGCCGCGCCCGCAATCCTTGCCGCAGCCGCTCGCGAGGCCAGAGCGTCGGTTGCCTCGATCTCGTCATTATAGAAGTTTGCGACTTCCTCGAGCGAGTCTGATCCTTGGGAGCGCGCGAGCGCGATCGCTTGAGCGAACAGTTCTTCGCTCCGCCTGAGTTGACCCGACGTCGCCGCGGCGAGAGCTTCGTATTCGAGCATGTAGGGTTCGGTCGGTTTGCCTTTTTCCTTGGCGACTTGCGCGGCCATGGTGGGCTTGTCGCCTTCGGCATAGGCGATCTCGTAAAGGAGTCCGTGCATGTCCCAGCTGTCCAGTCCCTTTCGGGCGGCAAGGGCGCCAATGGTTTTTGCGTCGGCGAAGCGGTTGGCGCGCTTGTACGCGCGCGCGAGGATCACGTAGGGCCTGTAGTGCTGCGGGTTCAGCCGCAATGCCTCGCGCCCCGCCGCTATGGCTTCGTCGTAGCGTGCCATTGCGATCAGGTGGTTGCCGAGGTCGGCCCACGCAGCCCAGTTGTTCGGATAGGTCTGTGTCCAAAGCCGAAACGCTCTGGCGGCCTCGACCCAATTCCCCAGACGCGAATAGTACATCGCCGTCAGGGCGAGCTTCTGGTTCTCCGTCGCGTGCGCGCGGAGCGAGAAGGCCTTTTGGAAAAACCGATTGGCCGTTTCGAATTCACGCGCGGCCAAATAGCAATTTGCCAGCTCCTGGTAGGCAAAGGCGAAGGAAGGATCGAGTTCGATAGCGTGTTTGTAAGCCTGCATGGCTCCGTCGTTGTCGCCGTGGATGCGAAGCTGCTGGCCAAGCGAATAAGCCTTCAGTGCCGCAAAGGACGAGGTCGTCGCCTGCATGATCGGCACGTCAAACCGGCGAATTGACTCCGCGGATTCGCTTAATGCCCGGCGTGTCTTCAGGATCATCCCGTCGAGCGCACCAGGCAGATCCTCCTCGCGATCCGCGGTTGATTTCGTGGCGATAATTGTCGCTCCCTGCGCGCAATCCTTCGCTTCCAGCGTCACGATGTACTGCGCGCCCACGCGCGCGACCGTTCCGGAGACAGCTGCGTCGCCCTGATTGCGCGCGCAGACTTCCTGCGCGAGCGCCGGCGTCAATGGCGCATCCTTCTGCCGCTCCATCTGCTGCAGGGTTTCGCTGACGCGCTGCTGCGACAGGAAAATGAGAGAGGGCGACTGGGCAAGTTCGATCTGCAGCACCCGTCCAAGAACGCTACCGAGCGCCGGATCATTTGTGAGATTCTGGAAATCGGCGACGACGAGGTTCTTGGCTTTCGTGGAAATTTCGGGCGCGCGACTCCGCCAATGAACGATCAGCGCCCCCGCGACACAAGCCAGAACGGCCGCCGCAGCAATCGCAGCGCCAAATCGTCTTTTGCGTGGGATCGGATTGGAAGTCGTAGCTTCCGGAGCGCGGGCAGGTTCATTTTTCCCGGTGTCGATTTCCGGAACCGGGAGGGTATCGGCAGCCCCAAACCGTTCGACCGGGACGACAAACTGGTAGCCGCGCCCGGGAGCGGTAACGATGTACTGCGTGTCGCCACCGTCTTCGAGCAGCTTGCGGAGCGTGTAGATGGCCTGGGTGAGGCTGCTTTCTTCGATGTACCTGCCCGGCCAGATCGCCTCGAGCAATTCATACTTCGTCAGGATTCGGCCCGGATTGCTTACGAAAACAAGGAGGGTTTCGAAAAGCCGATAGCTGAGGGTAACAGGCTCACCGTCGCAGAGCAGTTCCCGTGTGGCCGAATTCGCTACGAACCGGCCGAACCGGTAGCACCCCTCGCTGTGTACCTTGACGTCCATGCGCCACCATTACCGGACGCCCATGTTATCCGGGAGACACCGCCCGACCAACTGGAGGTCATTGTCGGTCATTGCCCTACAAATCGATGAGCGCGCCCGCAAAAAAGTCCGTTAACGCAATCGCCGCCAGGAGCCATTTCTTTCGCCCACAGGAAGACTTAACGCAAAGGGCGCAAAGGATTCGCGGCGGTCGCGTTGAGCCTTTTTCTGCAAACATTATGCGCGGCGTGGGCGGGTGCCCGATTCCTGACGCGGCATTGTCTGCTCGTCGGGCATTTCGGGCTGCGGCAGACCCATGGCGTTGTCTTGCGCAATGTTCAGCGCGTCCGCGGTTTCCGGAAGCTTCGGTACGTCGAGCCGCGGCGGCTCGCCGAAGCCGAACGCCGCCGTCAGGTCGCCACACGTCTCGCGCCGCCACTTGCTCAGGTTCGCGACTTCCACGCCAAACCGTGCTTCGATCAGCCGCAACACAGAGCTGTGGTCGAAGGTCTTGCTGCACACATAGCCGCCGCGGCTCAACGGCGAAATGACAAGGCAGGGCACGCGAAAACCGAGGCCGATCGGCAACCCGTCGACGAATTCGTCTTTCGTGCCCGGTTCGGGCACGGGTGGCGCCACATGGTCGAACAGTCCATCGTTCTCGTCATAATTGAGGATGAGCGCGGTTTTTGCCCACAGTCCGGGATTGGACCACAGCGCCTGCAGGATCCGGTTCGTGTGATCTTCGCCCGCCGCGGGCAGATAATCGGGATGCTCCGAAACCGTTGACGGCGGCACGATCCACGTCACCTGCGGAATGTTTCCGGTCTTCAAATCCCAGAGCAGTTCGTAAAACGGCCGGTCGCGCATTGCATTTTCGTACAGTTCCGATCTGTGCGGCAGGTCTTTGTACTGTGCGAAGTAGCTGCAGGAATTGCAGCCGTAGTCGTCGAGATCGTGGTAGATGCGCCAGCTGATGCCCGCCTGCTCGAGCCGCTCGGGGTAGGTCTCCCAGGTGTAATTGCGGCCCTCGTTGTTGATGGCCGGACCACCATGCTCGCCCGCGGGATCGATCGTTCCCGTCATCAGATAGAAGCGGTTCGGATCCGTCGGACCGAACACGGAGCAATGATAGCCGTCGCAGATCGTGAAGGCGTCGGCGAGCGAATAATAGAAGGGCAGGTCGGCGCGCGAAAGATAACCCATGGTGAACGGCCCGCGTTTTCCGTCACTTGTACGGTGAGCGGGAATCCAGTTGTCCATCGCGCCTGCGTTCCACGAGGAATGCTGGGCACCCCACGCGTGGCTGAGTTCGTGCAGCCGCTGCGCATTGGTCTTCTGCGTGTCGAGATGAAACGGAAGAACGTAGCCGTCACGTGCGCGGGGATCGGCCTGACGGAACAACGAGACGCCGTCGCCCTTCGTCGCGCCCCGATCTTCGAAGCCACGCACGCCCGAGAGCGTCCCGAAATAATGATCGAAGGAACGGTTCTCCTTCATCAGCACGATGATGTGGTCGATGTCGGTCAGCTTCGATGCGCGGGCCGCGTCATTCGATGCGTAAGCGAACGGCGACGCAAACATCAGCGATGACGTCGCCGCCGCACCCTGCAGAAATCCCCGCCGCGCAATATCCCTCATGGCCGCCTTGGTAGCCGGATTTCGGGCCGGCAAAAAGGCTCAGGCCGGCGTGCGGAAACGTGGAGCGCAGAAAATGAACCGCCAAGGCGCAAAGGCGCCAAGGCAGCCACAAGAACACGGAGACAGGCGGTGCGTGGAGCGAGACTATCGCGCGCCTACGGCGCGCAATTCGTTCTCTCCATCATACGGATGCTCCCGTGGTGATCTTCAATTCTTTGGCGCCTTCGCGCCTTGGCGGTTCAATCCTGACTTGCCGCTGGACTGGTTCAAAGTTGGGCATATCTCCTGCGGCGCGCTTTCGCGGGTCGGGTGGCGCGCTTAGCGTTCTCATGCGGCGACGGGTGATTCGCGGGCAATGCTCGAAAAGACGGATCTGCAGGAACGCGAGCCTTACCGTCAGCTGGCCGCATCGATTCCGCTGCCGCTGTTTGTGGTGGGCCCGGAAAACGAGATTGTCTTCGCCAATCCCGCAGGCGAACAGTTTTTCGGGGCGGGCGCCGGCGCACTCTGCGCAGGAAAACTCGACGCGTTGATTCCTCCCGGGACCCCCGCTTTCGCGGGGGCAGGCTCATCCGCGGTGCCGGGGTTGCTTGACCTGATATCGCAGGCACGCGCGCGCGCGGCCGCAATCGAAGCGTGCGATGTCGTGATCGAAATGCGTCGTGGCGAACATCGCGTCGCCGACGTTTCGGCGGCGCCGTACGGCGGAATGGCGGGCGCCGTTATCGTCATTTTGCACGAACGCGGGTTCGCCGGACGGATGAACCGGCAACACGGCTTTCGCGAGCGCCTCCAATCGCTGAACGGCATGGCGGCCGTGCTCGCGCACGAGATCAAGAATCCGCTGGCGGGAATCCGTGGCGCCGCGCAGCTGCTCGAAGAAAATGTCGGAGAACGCGAGCGGGCGTTTGCGCAGCTGATTTGCGCCGAGAGCGACCGTATCCGCGCTCTGATCGACAGCATGGAAGCGTTCGGCGCAACGCGAAGCCAGGAAATGGCGCCGGTCAACATTCACGAAGTGCTGGATCGCGCCCGCACTATAGCGGGCGTTGGTTTCGCGCGGCACGCGACGTTCAGGGATGCCTTCGATCCGTCGCTGCCTTCCGTTTCGGGAGATCGCGACCGGCTGATCCAGGTCTTCGTCAATCTCCTGCGCAACGCGAGCGATGCGTTGCCGGAGGCGGGCGGAGAAATCCTGCTCGCCACCGCCTACCGCGCCGGCATTTTCGTCGGCACGCACGGCGCGCGCCGCGCCGTGCCGCTCGAAGTGAGGGTGTGCGACAACGGCGCCGGCATCGCGTCCGATCTGCTGCCGCACATTTTCGACCCTTTCGTGACGACGAAGCCCCGCGGCGCGGGCCTTGGGCTGGCGTTGGTGGCCAGGATCGTCGGCGAGCATAGCGGCCTGGTGGAATGCGATTCCGTTCCCGGCCGTACAGAATTTCGTGTTCTTCTCCCGGTGACGTAATGCGGAACACGGTCTTGATTGTCGATGATGATGCCGCGATCCGCACGGTGCTGGGCGAGGCGCTCGGCCGGGCGGGGTACAGGGTGCAAACAACGGCAACGGCGGCAGGCCTGTGGGAAATGGTGGAAGACGGGGAGGGCAGTCTCGTCGTCACCGACGTGATTCTGCCCGACGGGAACGGCTTTGATCTTATTCCGCGGATTCAGGGCGCTCGTCCCGAACTTCCGATCGTGGTGATGAGCGCGCGCAATACCGTTCTGACCGCCATTACCGCCGCCGAGCGTGGCGCCTTCGAATATCTGCCGAAGCCCTTCGACCTCAAGGAATTGACCGCGGTCGTACAGCGCGCCCTCGCGCGCGCGCCGCGCGCGGCGGAAGTTCCGCCGGACCCGGAAAATGAGTCGCTGCCGCTGACCGGCCGCTCGCCGGCGATGCAAAACGTCTATCGCGCGATTGCCAAGGTGACGCAGACCGATCTGACCGTGCTGATCGCGGGTGAGTCCGGAACCGGCAAGGAGCTGATTGCGCGGGTTCTGCACGATTATGGCTCCAGGCGCCGCGGGCCATTCGTCGCGGTCAACCTCGCGGCGATCCCGCGCGAACTTGTGGAGAGCGAATTGTTCGGTCACGAGCGCGGAGCCTTTACCGGCGCCACGGCGCGCGCCATTGGCCGTTTTGAGCAGGCAGAAGGCGGCACACTCTTCCTCGACGAGATCGGAGACATGCCGCGGGAGGCGCAGACGCGGCTGCTGCGCGTGCTCCAGGAGCGCGAATTCACCAGCGTCGGCGGGCGGGCCCCCATCAAGACGAATGTCCGGATCGTCGCGGCAACGAACCGCGATCTCGCGCGGGCCGTGCGCGAGGAGCAATTCCGCCACGATCTGTACTACCGGTTGAACGTGGTGCCGTTGCGCCTGCCGCCGCTGCGTGAACGCCTGGAAGACATTCCTGATCTCGTCGCCCATTTTCTTTCCCGCGCCGAGAGCAACCCATCGAACCGCGGCTCGCGAACCTGCCGAGGGTCCGACCGCATTACCGACGACGCGCTCGAAGCCCTGAAAGCTCACACTTGGCCAGGCAATGTCCGCGAGCTCGAGAACCTCATCCGCCGGATTGTCGTGCTCCGGCCGGAAGAGACGATCACTGCCGAAACGGTGGCGCAGGAGTTGAGCACAGCGGCGCCTTTGCAATTGTCGGAGAAATTCGAGGCCGTATTGGAACGCCACCTTACGGAGCGACTTCAGGCCGGCCGGGATGGCTCTTCGCCGGGCAATCTCTACGCGCGCGTCATGGCCGAAGTGGAACGACCGCTGCTGAAGCTTTGTCTCGAAGTCACCGCCGGCAATCAGCTCCGCGCTGCCCAGCTTCTCGGCCTCAACCGCAACACGCTGCGGAAGAAGCTGCAGGGCTGCGGCATCCTCAGATGAGCATCATTTGACGACAAATCGCCGGGGGTTTGAATACCCGCCTGGCGCTCTTAGGATGAAGGGACATGGTGGCGGGCGTTCTTCGCGAGCTGCAGCGTCGCAATGTCATCCGCGCATTGAGGATGGCGATTTCGGAGAGGAAGCGTGGATAACAAGCCATTATGAGTGAGTTGCCGCCGCTTCTCTTCGAGGCAATTTTTGCGCATTAAGTGATGCGGCGACGAATGTGACATCAGACGTTCCCGCGCGCGACCAATAAGATGACTGCTTTTTCCCGCACGATCGGTATCGACTATTCCGGCGCGGAAACGCCGAGCCATCGCTCGACGCATTTCTCAAGGACATGTCCGATCGTTGGACGGAACTGAACAAACTCGCCGATTTGCGCACCCGGTTTCTTGAAGAAACAGGCGAAAGAGGTGCGAGAATTCCGCGATGATCTCCGCCGCGTCCTCTCCCGAGCGTACAAGCTCAAAGTTGTTGCCGATTACGAAAGCGGCCCGGGTTCGGACGTGTCCGAATCCGAAGCGAAGGGGGCACTCGCCATGGCGGCGGATTTCCTCGCCGGGACTGAACACCTGTTGGCCGGGTCCACCACCACCGCGCCCAAGCGACTGCGGGAAGCCAACCATCGATAATTTCCGCCGGAGTTTTGGGAACTGGGTCGACGAAGGAGCGGAAACCGGGGTGCTCATGGTTGCCCTTTCGGCGATGCGGGCGCGGGCGCCCTCGCCCGCGGTCCCGGAACAACTGTGCGGTTGTTGCAACAGGCTGTGGCTTGGGTACACTGGCGGCCGTATTCTTGAAACAGGGCGCCGGGCGTCCGGTGGGTCGGCAGGCCTGAATGGCGACAAGTGATTTGGTCGACACGCCTGGGCGCGCCGGTTTGTGGCAGGTAATCCGGGCTGCCTCGAGCCCCTCGCGCTTGGCCGCCGGCGTTGGTCTCCTCGCCGTGATCTCCGGGGTCGCGACCTACGCGACGGTTACCGGTCTCGTCCCCTATCACCCCACCTCGCGCACGTTGATCGCGCTCCTGCTCGTCAACCTCGCCCTCGTGCTAACGCTCGGCGGTCTCGTCGTGTGGCGGCTCATGCGGCTCTGGATCGCCCGACGATCGGGCATTGCCGGCGCGAAGCTGCATGTGCGGCTCGTAGCACTGTTCAGTGCCATTGCGGTCATTCCCGCGATCCTTGTCCGTG